>Ga0228535_1001228_pt1 | contig 44483 bp, 45 predicted proteins | sample SJ1metagenome_FD_168457 | JGI IMG/M metagenome (GOLD analysis project Ga0228535, IMG submission 168457) | Enriched culture of PCE-dechlorinating microbial communities from Ithaca, New York, USA - SJ1 | ecosystem: Engineered > Modeled > Simulated communities (microbial... > Unclassified | place... | reverse complement strand
GCGGTCTTACCGTCCTTATCGACGCTGTTGCGATAGTTGACGACGACGGCGACCGACAGCCGCTTGAGGCCGCCGCTGCCCTGCTGGACGTACTGGATGGTCTTGTCCACCTCGTAGTTGACCGTGGAGTCCTTGCGCGTGCTGCTGGGCGTGGCGGGCGCGGCGGCCGGCGCCGCGGTCTTGCCGGGGGCGGGCGAGGCGATCGGCGCCGTGGCGGGAGCGGGCGGCTGGTTGCTGAGCGCGCCCGGCACGCCGGCGGCGGCGTTGCTGCTGTTCTGCGATTCGCTGGACTGCTGGCTGCGGATCACCATCGCGTCCGGCGTCTGGTTCGGCTTGTAGGATTCGGTCGCCTGCTCGCTGCGCGAGAAATCGACGTCGGCCGTGGCCTCGGCGCGCACGTTCCCGGCGCCGACGATGGGGCTGATGATGGATTCGATGCGGCGCGCCACGTTCTGCTGCAGCTCCTGCACGTATTTCATCTGCGTGGGATCGAGGCCATTTGGCGGCGGTTTGGTCGTATCGGACAGCAGGCTGCCGTTCTGGTCCACCAGGGTCACGTTCTTGGGCGACAGCTCCGGCACGCTGCTGGCGACGAGATGCACGATGGCGCTGACCTGCTGCGCATCGAGCGTGCGGCCGGGGTAAAGATTCAGCAGCACCGAGGCGGTGGGCGTCTTCTGTTCGGTGACGAAGACCGAATCCTTGGGCATCGCCAGATGCACGCGGGCGGCCTGCACCGACGAGACCGATTCGATGGAGCGGGCCAGTTCGCCTTCCAGGGCGCGCTGGAAATTGATCTGCTCGAGGAACTGCGAGGAACCGAGCTTCTGGCTTTCCATCAGCTCGAAGCCCACGTTGCCGCCCTTGGGCAGGCCCTGCGAGGCGAGCTTCAGGCGCGCGTCGTACACGCGGCCGGACGGCACCAGGATGGTGCCGCCTTCGCTGTACTTGTACGGGATGTTCATCTTCTCCAGCTCGGCGACGATGGCGCCGCCGTCGCGGTCGTTGTAGCTGGCGAACAGCACCTTGTAGTCGGGCTGCTGGCCCCACATCCAGACCCCCGCCATCGCCGCGACCACGGCCGCCACGCCGAGCATGGCCGCGATCTTGCGCCCGCCGGGGGTGCGGGTGAAGTCCATCATGCCGCCCGGTACCACGATTTCGCCTGCTGCTGCCATCTGTCTGTCCCTGTCGCTGTGTCACGCCGTGCGTCGGGTGCACGGACTCGTGATGGGATTATCGGCAGCGGCCGGTTTTTCAATCGCGGGAATAGAAGCCGGTTTTCCGGCTTTATCGGGCTTATGGGCTGGCGCGCGGAGGGCTAAGGTGCGAGCGTGGAAAACCGCTCGGGAGAAATCGGATGAGCATAGGCGCCATCGACACCAGCCGCATCGAGGCCATGGTCGCGCAACTGCGCGCCGCGGCCGCGCAGGCCACGCCGGCCGGCGGCGCGGTCGCGGACACCGCCGGGACGGCCAAGGCCGCCGGGGCGGTGGATTTCTCGTCCGCGCTCAAGTCCTCGCTCGACCAGGTGAACCGGGTGCAGTCGGACGCGCAGAAGCAGGCCCAGCGCTTCGCCCTGGGCGACGGTTCGGTCAGCCTGTCCGACACCATGATCTCACTGCAGAAATCCAGTATCGCCATGCAGCAGACCATCCAGGTCCGCAACAAGCTGGTCCAGGCCTATCAGGACATCATGAACATGGGCATCTGACGGCGCCCGCCCGGCGCCGGATGCTCCGGCCGCGTTCAGGCGGCCGCCCGGCGCGTGGACGCGTGGTGTACCCGGGCCGCATGGCCCTGCCCGACTTCGCTCTTGAACCGGTTCAGTTCGCTGACGATGCGGGTCGACAGCGCGGTGAAGGCGGAGCCGCCGCCGAGCAGGCGTTCGGCGTCGTTGTGCCGGCCCATGTTGATCTTGCGGGCGATCTCGCCGACCGACTGGTGGAATTCGCGGTGCTGGATCTTCAGCTCGCCGAAGCGGGGCGCCTTGCCGTGGCGGCGGCCGCCGGGGCCGTGTATCCATTTGCCCAGCGCGCAGCAGTCGTCGCGCGAGATGGTGTCGACGTCCAGTTGCTCGTGGCTGGAAATGGCGCGCCGGAGCTTCATTTTCCAGGCGCGGTGCGCCTCGATCGCGGCGTCGAAATCGAAGTCCTCCACGGCGGTTTCCGCGGCGGCGCGGGCGATCTGCGCCGGGACGGCCCGCGCGGCGGCGGGCAGCTTGAACGCGACCACTTCCCTGGACAGCGCGGCGGCGGCCTGCTTGAGCGATTCGGCGGCGGACGTGGAAGCCGAGACCACGGCGGTGTTCAGGTGCGTGAGATGGTCGAGATCGGCGACGGAGGCGCTGACGTGCTCGATATCGTGGCGCTGCTGCTGGGTGGCGCGCGCCACGTCGCCCATGATTTCGTTGATCACGCGCGCCTTGTCCACCAGCGCGCTGACCGCTTCGCCCGCGCTGCGGACGATGCGGGTGCCGTTCGAGACCTGCTCGACGTTGACGGTGATCAGGTCCTTGATCTCCCGCGCGGCACCGGCGCTGCGTTGCGCCAGCGCGCGGACTTCGGACGCCACCACGGCGAAGCCGCGTCCCTGTTCCCCGGCGCGGGCCGCTTCGACCGCCGCGTTCAGGGCGAGGATGTTGGTCTGGAAGGCGATGTCGTCGATGACGCCGATGATCGCGCTGATCTTGCGCGAGGCTTCGTCGATCCGGACCATCGTCGATTCGACCTCGCCGATGATGCGTCCACCTTCCACCGCGACCTCGGCGTTGTCGTTCGCGATGCCGGCCGCGCGGTCGGTGCATTCCGCCGTTTCCCGCACGCTTTCGGCGATCGCCGCCACGGTGCGCGTGGTTTCGTGCAGGCTGCCGACGGCCTGTTCGGTACGCGTCGCCAGATCGAGGGTGTCGGCGTTGATTTCGTGCGAGGCGTGCACGATGGTGCCGCTTTCCTGGCGGACGTGGTCGACCACGTTGGCGAGCGATTTCCGCATGGCCGAGATGTGCTGCATCAGCGAGGCGATCTCGTCCTTGCCCCAGGGGTGCGCGCTGCCGGTGAGGTCGCCGTGTGTCATGGCGTCCAGATGCGCCTTCACCTCGTTCAGCCCGCCCATCATGACCTTGTAGAAGCAGATGAACAGATAGAACGCGAGCGCGAAGCCGACGCCCATCAGCGCGTAGTGGGCCGTGGGGTCGGGCACGAAGCCGGAAAGCGCCGGCAGCATGAAGGCCAGGCTGATGAAGACGGCCTTCAGCCTGAAATCGACCTGGCGGAAGAGGCGCACGCCGGGCGCCCAGACGCCGTGGTAGGCAAAAAACCCTTTGTCTGGAAGGGTCACGGGGGCGTCCGGTGGCGTACCGGAGCCTCGATCGGGATCCAGTGGCATGTCTTTTCTCCGCGTGGTTGCTTGTTCGTTTGTGTCGAGCGTATCGGGGGTGGCGTCAGTGCACGGTGCGCAAGGCCTCGCGCAGCGCGTGGGCCAGGTCTTCCGCGACGAACTTGGCGACGTAGGCGTCCGCGCCCACCTTGCGCACGTGCGCCTCGTTGGCCGAGCCGGTCAGCGAGGAATGGATGACCACGGGGATGCCGGCGAAGCGCGGGTCCTGCTTGATGTTGCGGGTCAGCGTGAAGCCGTCCATCTCGGGCATTTCGAGATCGGTGAGCACCAGCGCGACCTTGTCGGAAATGTCCTTGCCTTCGGCCTGGGCCTTGACCGCGAGGGCCTGCAACTGGTCCCAGGCTTCCTGGCCGGTCTTGGTCATGAGATAGGGCAGACCCATCGCCGACAGGCCTTCCTCGATCATGGTGCGCGCGACCAGCGAGTCGTCCGCGGCGAGGATCAGGCTGCCCGGCTTGACGTCGACCTTGGGGCCGATGCGCTCGGGGTCGATTTCCAGGGCGTTGGACGGCATCACCTGCCGCAGGATGGTCTCCACGTCGAGCACCTGCGCCAGGCGTTCGCTGTTCTCGCCGTCCAGGCGGGCGATGCTGGTCACCATGCCGCTGGCCGCGCTGCCCTCGGCCGACAGCACCTGGCGCCATTCGAGCCGCACGATGTCTTCCACCGATTCGACGGCGAAGGCCTGGGTGCTGCGGGCGTATTCGGTGATGAGCAGGATGTTGTGGCCGGTGGCCGGGGTGCAGCCGCACACGGCGGAGAGGTCGATCACCGGCAGGATCTGGCCGCGCAGGTCGACCACGCCCATCATGTGCTGGAGCGAGCCCGCGACGGCGGTGATGGTCGGCATGGGAATGATCTCGCGCACCTTGAACACGTTGATGCCGAACAGCTCGGCACGGTCGAGCAAGGGGTCGTTGCCCAGGCGGAACAGCAGCAGCTCCAGCTTGTTCGAGCTGGTGAGCTTGGTGCGTTCGTCGATTTCCTGCTGGATGCTTTGCATCATGTTCGATTCTCCAGGTTCTTACAGGCCGTTGCGGCGTGCGCGTTCGATGTTCGTGACGAAACGCTGAAGCTTGGCGTCCACGTCCTTGGGCAGGTCGACGAAGCGGCATCCCAGGCGCGTCTGGAACGCCCCGTTCGCCAGCCGGATCTGCGCCGAATTGCGGATTTCCAGGGTGACTTCGAGCGGGTCGAACTCGGGCAGCAGCAGCCGGCAGCGCGGCAGGATCCGCGCGGTCTGGGTGCCGAGCCGGCCGCTGGTGTCGGCCAGGGCGACGCCGCCGCAGCCGATGTCGAGGGCATGGGTGGTGATCGGCTCCGGGTCGTCCGCGTTCTGCGCGGGCACGATGCAGCGGACCGGCCGCGCGATCGGCAGCGCCACGCGGAAGTGTTCGCGGCGCTGGAGGCGGATCAGGGTTTTCGGAATGGCGATGCACAGCGCCGGCAGCTTGTCGTGGTCGCACAGCGCCACCGGGCCGGTCTGGAAGGCGATCGTCACGCCGTCGAGCTGGGAGATGAACTCGGCGCCCTTGCCGGACAGCAGTTCGCGGTTGAGCGCGTCGCCCCGCGCGACGTCGAGGATGAGCGTGCTTTTCGCCACGCTCATGTCGATGATCGAAGTCACCACGATCTGCCGGCTGGCGGGCAGGTCGAGGTTGACCAGGACCTTGCGCTGCTGGACGGCGCGCAGCAGGAACAGGATTTCGGAGCGCGAATGCACGGTGAAGCGCGACATCGGGCTCTCGCGGTCGACGGATTCGGGCAGATCTTCTTTTCGCATGGCGGACAACATGTTCAGACGCTCGGCTGCTTCTGCATCTCTAACGGCAGTTGTCCGGAATTCTCAAGTCGATACAGCCACGCCAGCAGTTCGGCCACGGCCACGTAGAGCTGGGGCGGGATATGGCTGTCCAGGTCGATCTGCATCAGCAGCGCGAGCAGCTCGCGCGATTCGTGCACGTAGACCCCGTTGGCGCGGGCTTTCTCGACGATCGCGTCGGCGATCAGGCCGCGCCCCTTGGCGACCACGCGCGGCGCGGCGTCGCCTTCGCGGTAGGCCAGCGCGGCGGCGGCGCGCTGCGCGTCAGGCGCCGCCATCGCGCGCGACCTCGAATGCCTGCACCTTGCAGCCGGCCGCCGCGAGCCGGTCGACCAGGCCGGATTGGCCGGCCTGCAGCACCGGTACGGTTTCGGCCGCCGCCGGGGCGAGCCGGATGGAGAAGTTCTGCCGCGCGTCGAGGCGGATGCGCACGTCGAGCGCGCCCAGGGCCGGCAGTTCGAGTTTCAGATGCGATTCCCAGGCCGAATCGGCGGGTGGGCCGGTGCGTGTCGGGTTGTCGTTCGCCTCGTTGCCGTCGTCGCGCCGTACCTGCCATTCCAGCGTCCGGCCCGGCCACAATTCGCCGCGCCAGACGAATTGCGGCGACTCCAGCACCTGAAGCTGCTGGGTGAGCAGACCGTGCAGGGGATTGGCCAGTTTCGGGCCGGCTTCCCCGCCCGGAAGCGCGCGCGCGGCGGTTTCGGCGGGCGCGCGGTTCTGCGGTTCGCGCATCAGGCCGTCCAGAGTGTCCCGCCCGTCGACCCAGTCGGCGAGATGCGATTCGTAGAACAGGCCGCTTCGCACCAGGGCGTTGCGCAGGGCGAAGGCCAGTTCGGCGGTGCTGGCGGGCGGCTGCGCGAGCAGCGGCGCGGGCGGCGTCAGCGTGGGCGGCGAGCGGTCGGGCACGCGCTGCATGATCTCGGACAGCATGCGCGCGGTCTGGCTGAGCTGCGGCGCGTCGGCCGCCTCGACTTCCGGCGTTTCGAGCATGAAGACCGGCTGCGGCAGATGGCCGGCGAAGCGCAGGCGCAGGGTTTCGCCGCTCTCGACGCTGCGCGGCAGGCGCATCGACACGACCTGGCCTTCGATGCTGACCAGCGCCATGTCCCGGGTCTGGCTCCTGACCAGCGCGCTGACGGTCTGGCCGACGCGCAGGTTTTCGAACGCCTGCCGCGAGGCGCCGCCCGGATCGCGTTCGATCGCGTCCAGCAGGGGCTGGACGGCGACGACGCGGGACAGCGCCTGGGGAATCATGCGGAATCAGAGCCGCTGGGTGTAGGCGCGGACGCCGCGTTGACCGGTGCGGGTCATGCTGAGGCGCTCCTGCAGCTCGTGCAGGCGGGGTTCGGCCAGCGCGCGGATCTTGGCGTCGTTCTGCAGGATGGCGCGGATGATCGCGACCTTGGCGCGCTGCTCGCTTTCGTTCAGTGTGGTGGGCGCGCTCGCCATCAAGGTGCCGACGTGGACGCGGCAGCGTTCCTCGAGCGAGGCCAGCGCGTCCCATTCGCCCTGGCGGGCGGCGTCGAGCATGGTGCCGGTCAGTTCGGAGAGGGCTTCGTAGGTGTCGAGCATTTCGGTGCTGGTCATGAATGATCTCCGAATCAGGCGGCGACGGAATGGGGGACGGGCTGGGCGGCGCGCGCGGTCGCGCCGATCTGCAGCCAGGCCTGGCGCAGCTCGCGCAGCAGGCCGAGCACTTCTTCCAGCGGCGCGGTCTGGTTGCTGACGTGCGCGAGCATGAGGCGCTTGTTCATGTAGTCGTACAGCGCGCCGAGCTGCAGGGCGAGATCGCCGCCTTGCCGCATGTCGAGCGCGGCGCGCAGGCCGTCGTGGATGATGGTGCCGGCCTTGGTGATGGCGGCGGCCTTCTGCGGCAGATCGCCGTCGGCGATGTGGCGGATCGCCATGCGCACGGCGAGCTCGGCGCCTTCGTACAGAAGGACGATGAGCTGATGGGGGCTGGCGGCGACGACGCCGCTTTCCAGTCCGACTTTGGCGTAGGCGTTGGCGGCGGCTCGGGAGGGTGTATGCACGTCTCGACCTCGTTATTGTTTCAGGGGGTTATTTGTCGTTCGATTGCTGCGTCAGCAACTGCTGGGTCAGGAATGTGCTGGTGGTGTTCATCCGGCTGAGAAGCAGGTTGAGGTTGGTGTATTCGGCGGTGTACTTCTTCTCCAGGGCCGTCATCTGCTTTTCCAGCCGGTCGACCTGGTCGTTGTACTGCTGGATGTAGCGGTTGAGGCTCTGCGTGCGCGTGTCGATCAGGCCGCCCGGCTGGAGCGTGGTCCGCGCCCAATCCGCGATGCGCGTGGCGAAGCCGCTCGACGAGGCGAACAGGTTTTTCACGTCGGCGAAATTGCTCGCGAGGGCGGCGTCGAACTGGGTGCTGTCGAGCTTCAGCGTGCCGTCCTTCTGGAATGCGATGCCGACCTCGGCCAGCGAGGTCATGACGCCGCCGGTCGTCGGGGTGTTGAAGAGGCCGCGGAGCTGGTCCTGCATGAGACGCAGCGTGCCGTCGCCGGCCAGCGCGCCCGCGGTCGCGGTGTCCGAGCCGTAGACCGAGCGCGATTTCATCTGGGTGGCGAGCGCGTTGTAGGCGTCGACGAAGGCGGAGGCCGCGGCCTTGATCGCCGTGGCGTCGCGCGCGACGGTCAGCGCGGCGGGCGAGGCGGTCGTGCCCTGCAGCGTCAGCGTGACGCCCTGGATGGCGCCGCTGACGGTGTTGGATGTGCTGGTGATCGCGATGCCGTTGACGGTCAGGCTGGCGTTCTGCGCGGCCTGCGTCTGGTTCATGTTCTGCGTGCCGGCCGGATCGTAGGCCAGCAGGCTGTCGAGGGCGCCGTCGCCGCCGCTGGTCGTGATCTTGAGGCTGTTGGCGGCGCCGGATTCGGTCGCGGTCAGCGCGAGCCGCCAGGGTGTGCCGCTGCCGTCGTTGACGAGGGTGGCGGTGACGCCGATGCCGGCGTTGTTGATCGCGTCGCGGATGCCTTCGAGCGTGTTGTTCGTGCTGTCGATGACGATGCTGGCGGTGCCGTTGCCGTTGGACGTGAACGTGGCGCCGCTGTAGACGCCGTTGGCGAGCGTGCCGCCGCTGATGGCGCCGAAATCGAAGGTCAGCGTGGTCGGCGCGCCGTTGCCGATGGCCGCGCTGGCGCTGGTCTGGCCGGCGGCGACGAGGTTCTGCGCCTGGGCGAGCTGGCTGACGTTCACGCTGTAGGTGCCGGGCACCGCGGTGCTGTCCGAGGTCGAAGCCAGGGCCGAGGCGTTGGACGGCGTCGCGGTCGTCTTGCCCAGGCTGGCGCTCAGGGCGCTGGCCGAGCTCTGCAGCGTGGAGATCAGGCTGCTGAGCGTGCCGAACGAGGAAATCTTGGTCTGATAGCTGGAGATCTTGGTGTTCAGGTCGTCGATCGGCTTGCGCTCGACCGCCATCAACTGCGACACCAGGGACTGCACGTCGAGTGCAGTGGTGGTGGAGGATGAGATGCTCGCCATGATCGATTCTCCTTAGCGAATCAGGCCTTTTGTTCGATCAGCAGGCCTTGCTGAAATTCGGCGATGTTGCGCGAGATCGCAAGCGTCGCTTCGGACGGGAACTGGCGGATCAGTTCGCCGGTGTTGGTGTCGATCATTCTGACGACGGTGCGGTGGCTGTCGCCGTCGACGCTGAATTCCAGCGCCTGATTGGATTGCTGCATCGCCTGGTTGAGCGTGGCCACGGCGGCGTGGACTTCGGCGGCGCTTGCGGGGGCCTGGGGCGCGGGTTGGGGGGCTTCCGACTTGGAAACGGCCGTGCCGTGCGCGCGCATGTCCGGCTGCATCGCCTGAATGGGGGGGAGATTGGACGTCTGGATGATCATGATGATCGCCTCCATGCCAAAACCCCGGCCGGGGTTTCCGGCCGGGGCGCTTGCAGATGATTAGCCGCGCCAGGCATTACCGCAGCAGCGTCAGCACCGTGCTGGGGTTCTGGTTGGCTTGCGCCAGAACCGCCGTACCGGCCTGCTGCAGGATGTTGTTCTTCGCCTGCGCCGCCGTTTCGGCCGCGTAGTCGGTGTCCATCACGCGGCTGTAGGAGGCCGAGTAGTTCACCGAAGCGACCTGCAGCGAAGCCACCGCGGAGGACAGCGCGTTGATGGTGGCGCCTTGCTCGGCGCGGGCGGTGACGATGGCGCTCAGTTCGGTGTCGAAGGCCGCGAGGTTGGTGAACGCGGTGGCGGCGGTGAAGGTCGAGCCGTAGCCGCCGGCGGTGCCGCCGGCTTCGTCGACGGTGACCGCGGTGTTGGCGGTGACCAGGCCGTCGAGACGGCCGTTTTCGGCCAGCAGCGCGACGGCTTCCTCGTTCGAGACGGCGCCGGTCTGGATGTAGATTTCACGCAGGCGCTGGGTGTTTTCCTGGATCTGGGCCAGATAGCCGTCGTTGATCTGGGCGGACGAGATGCCGTCGTTCGCCTTGCGGATGTTCTGGTTGGCCGCGCGGATCTTCGAGTCGAAGCCGGAAGCGATGCTCAGGCCGGTGGCGTCGTCCTTCGCGCTGTTGATGCGCAGGCCGGACGACAGGCGTTCCTGGGCGGTCTGCAGGCCGGCGGCCGATTTGTTGAGGGCGGCGCCGGCGAACAGGGCGGCGACGTTGGTATTGATGACTTGTGCCATGTTGTTTCTCCTATATGGGTCGAGGGTTCCGGCTCTGTGCCGTCAACGTGGGTCTGGCCGCTTGGGGCTACGAGAACCGCCGTTGAGTGAGGAATCGTCGGGGGTCGGAGAAAGTTAAGGGCGTTCTGGAAAATTCTGCATGGGCCTAGCCGGAAAGCGTCTCGGACGGGGTTTTCGCCAGGAATACGCGGTTCTTGCCGGCGCGCTTGGCTTCGTACATGGCGGCGTCGGCGCGCGCGATCAGCGCCTCCTGCGACTCGCCCGGCAGGTGTTCGGCCACGCCGGCGCTGAACGTGATCAGGACCTGCTCGTTCCTGTCCAGGAAATAGCGCTTGGTCAGCCGGCGCTGAAGGCGGGTGACGATCCGGACGGCTTCCTTGTGCTCCGTGTTGGGCAGCATGATGAGGAATTCCTCCCCGCCCAGCCGGGCGACGTGGTCGGTGATGCGCAACTCGTCCTTGGCCACCTGGACCAGATGAACGAGCGCGTCGTCGCCGACCCGGTGGCCGCGTTCGTCGTTCAGCTTCTTGAAATTGTCGACGTCGAGCACGGCGATGCTGAACGCGCTCTTGAAGCGTTCGGCGCGCGCGGCCTCGCGGGCGAATTCGTCGTCCAGCCCGCGCCGGTTCAGGCTGTGGGTCAGGGGGTCTTCGCGCACCAGCGCGCTCATCTGGGCGATCTGGTTTTCCAGTTGCTGGATGCGGCTTTCCGCCTCCAGCGCGGCGTTGCGCTCGGCCACCAGCTCGTCGCGCACGGCGTGCGTGCCGGACTGCGCGGCGCGGGTTTCCTCCAGCAGGCTTTCCAGAATCTTCTGCAGCTCCAGCACGTCCTCGGTCTGGCTGATGCGCTCGACGTGGGTGACCAGCTTTTCCTGGTATTCGTCGGAGACGGCGACGATGTCGCCCATGCGGTTGACGAAGGCGGTCATGGTCGCCTTGAGCGTGGCGGTGGCCTCGCGCAGGCTGTGCTTGACCATGCTCTGTTTGTAGATGATGTCCTTGAGCCGGCGCTCGGCTTCCTGCAGCTCGCGGATCCGGATCGGGCCGATGATCACGTCCTGCACCATGTCGAGCTGGCCGCGCAGCCAGGAGTCGTCGTCGAGCAGCTCGCCGATGTTCTCCACCAGCAGCAGCAGGATGCGGCGGAGCGTCTCCTGCTGGTCCGTGCTGTGCGAAGCGCCGAGGTCGATGTCGATCCACAGGCTTTTCAGCCCGTTGGCGACGTCGCGCAGCGTGTTGGCGCTGTTCGCGTCGCGCACCTGCGCGGCCAGCTTCTGCGCCCGTTCGGCCAGCGCCGGATTGTGCGCGAGCTGGATGGCCACGCCGAATTCCAGCGTCTTGGCCAGCAGTTCGCGCAGCAGCGCGATGTGATCGCCGGCCCGCGCGGGGCCGCCGGCATCCTGCTTGAGCTGGCGGGTGATCAGGCCGAGCTGCTTGCGGCATTGCGTCCAGTCGTTCCGCCGCACCGCCTGGTCGAGCTGCGCGACCGGCGCGGCCAGCTCGGGATGGTGCAGGTTGAGATCCATGATCAGCCCGTTCAGCGCGCTCACGGCGGTGGCGCCGTTGCCGCCGGGGCCGATCGAGACGCCGCCGGTGATTTCCTCGTACAGCGCCTGGTAATTGTCCGGCGTGGGCGCGATCCGGCGCAGCGCCAGGCGGCGCAGCGTTTCCCGGGCGACTTCGGAAGGGTTGGCGGGGTTAATGCCGGCGGGCGGTTCAGCCATGATTCCTGTCCTGGCCCGTGTCGGGGCCATATTCGATGTTCCGCATGGTAGGGCGGGGCGGGACGGGAGAAAGGCCGGATTAGGGGCGGGAAAATCCCTGTATTTCGGGATTCAGGGGGATCAGGGGGCGGGGGTCAGGGGTCAGGGGCGTTTGTGCGGCTGCGCCGCGCTCATTCCCTGAATCCTGACCTCCGAATCCTGAATCCTGACCCCTCCCGCTACTCCACCAGCCCGTGCCTGATCGCGTAATGCGTCAGTTCCGCGTTGTTCTTCAACTGCATTTTCTGCAGCAGGCGGGACCGGTACATGCTGATGGTCTTGACCGACAGCTTGAGCTGGTCGGCGATGGCCGAGACGGGCAGGCCGGAGGCGATCAGACACAGCGTCTGGTATTCGCGGTTGGACAGGGTTTCGTGCGGCAGCGCCTCGCGCTCGCCGCTCACCGTGCTGGCCAGTTCCTGCGCGACCTCGGGGCTGATGTATTTCTTGCCCGAGGCGACCAGGCGGATGGCGTCGACGAGCTGGTCCGGCGCGCTCTGCTTGTTGAGGTAGCCGGCGGCGCCGGATTTCAACGCGCGGACGGCGTAGAGCGTCTCGCGGTGCATCGACAGCATCAGCACCTTCATCCCCGGATGCTCCTTCTTCAGCAATTCCAGGGTTTCCAGACCGCTGCGGTCGGGCATGGAAATGTCCATCAGCACCAGATCCCACGGCCCCTTGCGGGCCATCTGCAGGGCCTTGCTCGAATTCTCGGCTTCGCCGCCGACCACGATGTCGTCCGTGTCGGCGAGGATCTGCTTCAGGCCCTCGCGGACGATGGCGTGGTCGTCGACGATGAGGATGCGATAGGGTTTTGCGGCGGCCATTGCGGCGGGTCGAACGGACGATGACGGCATTATGCCGTCATTTGCCGGGCGCGAGCGGCACCCGCAGGCGGACTTGCGTGCCGCGCCGCGGCGCCGCCTCGACGACGAGCTCGCCGCCCAGCGCCGCGGCCCGCTCGGTCATGCCCAGCACGCCGAAGCCGCCGCCGTTGCGCGGCGGCTTCGCGCCGATGCCCCGGCCGTTGTCGGTCACGCGGACGACGAGCGCGCCGTCGTCCAGGGTCAGACCGACTTTCACCCGGCTGGCCTGCGCATGCTTGGCGACGTTGGTCAGTGCCTCCTGCACGATGCGGAAGACCGCGATGGCGGCGTCGGCGTCGAGCGGAATCGGCGCATCCGGCGCGTCGAGCGCGCAGCCGATGCCCGTGGTGTGCCCGAAACGCTCGATCTGCCATTCGATCGCCGAGACGATGCCGAAATCCAGCACCGGCGGCCGCAGGCTGGCGGCGATGCGGTGGGTGGCCTCGATGGTCTGGTCGACCACGTTGTCGAGATAGGCGGTGCGTTCGATCAGCGCGGCCTGGTCTTCGGGCAGCTTCCGCAGCAGCCAGGACAGGCCGATCTTGATCGCGGCCAGATTGCCGCCCAGGTCGTCGTGGACCTCGCGGGCGAGATTGAGGCGCTCCTGCTCCTTCGCCGTCTCGACGTGCGCCGCCAGGGCGGCGAGCTGGGCGCGCGAGCGGCGGATTTCGGCCTCGGCCTCGCGGCTGTGGGTGACGTTCAGCATGATGCCGTCCCAGATCGTGCCCTCGGGCGTCTCGCGCCGGCTGACCCGCAGGTTGATCCATTTCACGTCGTGCCAGGCCTTGAGCCAGATGCGGCCTTCCCAGTTGAAGCTCATCGGCACGCCGCCGGCGCCGGCCAGCCGGGCGAGGTAGTCGGGCTTGTCCTCGTCGAGGATCAGGTCGAAGAAGCGCTCCGGCCGGGCGCGCAGGCTGGCCGCCTTGATGCCCAGCAGGCGGGCCGACTGCGCGCTCACGTAGCGCAGCGTGGTGCCGCCGTCGGGCTTGCGCAGCACCTGGTAGGCCATGCCGGGAATGTGCGCCACCACCGCGCGCAGGTCGGGCGGCGACTGCGTCATCGCCAGCCGGGCGGCCTCGCGCCCGGCAAGGTCGCGGGCGATCCACAGGCGCTGCCCGGCGTCGCCCGCCGGCGCGATCCGCGCTTCCACCGGATAGAGGCTGCCGTCGCGGCGCCGGCAGTGCGCGCGCAGCACGGCGCGCTGATGCGCGCCGGCCGCGTCCTGCGTCAGACGGTCGGCGAGCGCGGCCGCGTCGGCGGCGACGAGGCAGTCGCCGAGCCGCATCCCGCGCAGGCGCGTCTGCGGGTAGCCCAGATTGCGCGCGGCGGCGGCGTTGGCGGACAGGATGCGCAGCGTGGCCGCGTCGAACACCAGCGCTTCGGATTCGGTTTCGCGCAGGACCGCCCGCAACAGGGCGGCCGGATCGGCGGGTTTGAACGCGCTCATGAGTCTCCCTTTTCTCGTGCGCGGACATTATGGCGGGTTTAGGTCGAATCGACCTGGGGCGTCAAGCCATCGCTTGAAACGGCGCGCCCGCATCGGTATGTTGGCGACGTCGTCCCGATGCCGCTGGAGTTCTCCCATGTTTTTCCGTCGTTTCGTCGCGCCAGGCGGCAAGGCGCGTCCATGAGCGCCGCCGTGCCGGTACATATTTCCATTGGCGACGCGATGCTCGAAGGCACGCTGGACGTGCCCGCGCACGCGGTCGGCCTGGTGCTGTTCGCGCACGGCTACGGCTCGTCGCGGCATTCGCCGCGCAACAATTTCGTCGCGGCCGTGCTGCGCGAAGCCGGCATCGGCACACTGCTGGTGGATCTGCTGCTGCCCGGCGAAGAACGGGACGACGCGCGCCGTTTCGATGCCGGCCTGCCGGCGGGGCGCCTGCTCGCGGCGGCGCGCTGGATCGCCACGCGGCCCGCCACGCGCGCGCTGCCGCTGGGGCTGTTCGGCTCCAGCCTCGGCGGCGCCGCCGCGCTGGAGGCCGCCGCCGCGCTGGGCGACGAGGTCCGGGCAATGGTCCTGCGCGGCGGCCGGCCGGATTTCGCGAGCCGCGTCGCGCTGGCCACGCTGACCGCGCCGACCCTGCTGCTGGTGGGCGGCAAGGATATCGGCGTGGCCCGGCTGAACCAGAGCGCCTACGATCAACTCGCCTGCGAGAAGGCGCTGCGCTTCGTGCCCGGCGCGAGCCACCTGTTCGACGAGCCCGGCACGCTCGAAACCCTGGCGCACGAAACCGCCGCCTGGTTCGTCAGGCATCTGTCCGAGCCGGCCTGACGCGGAATCCGCCGGGCGGCGGCTTGAAAGCGGGCAGTGCGCACCGCATCTAAGATTATTGAATCGACACAAGGACGCCTCATGTCCGCCATCCGTCCCGCCGCCGTCGCGGGCACCTTCTATCCGGCCGAGCCGGCCGAACTGCGCCGCACGCTGGCCGGCCTGCTTGCCGCGCTGCCGGCGGACGCGGGCATGCCGGCGCCCAAGGCCCTGATCGTGCCGCACGCCGGCTACGTCTATTCCGGCGCCGTGGCGGCGCGGGCCTACGCCTGCCTGGCCGGCCTGCGCGGGCGCATCCGCCGCGTGGTCCTGCTGGGGCCGGCGCACCGCGTGTACGTGCGGGGGCTGGCGCTGCCCGAGGCCGAACGGTTCGCCACGCCCCTGGGCGAGGTCGCGCTCGACCTGCCCGGCATGCGCGCCCTGTCCGTCCTGCCGCAGGTGACGGCGAACGCGGCGGCGCACCGTTTCGAGCATTCGCTGGAAGTGCAGTTGCCTTTCCTGCAGCAGGCGCTGGGCGAATTCAGCCTGCTGCCGCTCGCGGTGGGCGACGCGACGGGCGCCGAAGCGGCCGAGGTGCTGGAAGCCGCGTGGGGCGGCGACGAGACGCTGATCGTGATCAGCTCCGACCTGTCGCACTTCCACGGCGACGCCGAGGCGCGGCGGCTCGACGGCCGGACCGTGGCCGCCATCCTGGCCCTGGAACCGCGCCTGTCCCACGAACAGGCGTGCGGCGCCACGCCGGTGAACGGCCTGATTCTGGCCGCGCGCCGCCACGGCCTGCATCCGGTCGCGCTCGACGTGCGCAATTCCGGCGCGGCGTCGGGCGACCTCGATCGGGTGGTGGGCTACGCCGCCTTCGCCTTCGCGCCCAAAGCGGCGGCCGACCCGGCGGAGCGCGACCGGGGCGAGACCCTGCTCGCGCTCGCGCGCGGCGAAATCGCCGGCCGTCTGGGGCAGCCCGCGGCCGCGCCGGCGTCGGCCGACTGGCTGCGCCGGCCGGGCGCGAGCTTCGTCACGCTTACCTGCGCGGGCGAACTGCGCGGCTGCGTCGGTTCGCTGGCGGCGCACCGGCCGCTGGGCGAGGACGTGCGCGAGAACGCCGTGGCCGCCGCCTTCCGCGACCCGCGCTTTGCGCCGCTGACGCAGGCCGAGTTCGGACGCGTTCGCGTCGAGGTGTCGGTGCTGTCGCCGAGCGAGCCGATCGTCGCGGCGAGCGAGGCGGAAGCGCTGGCCCGGCTGCGGCCGCACGTCGACGGCGTGGTGTTCGAATACGGCCACCACCGCAGCACCTTCCTGCCCCAGGTATGGGAACACCTGCCCGAGCCGGCGGCGTTTCTCGCGCAGCTCAAGCGCAAGGCCGGCCTGGCGGCGGATTTCTGGTCGGACGCGGTGCGCCTGTCGCGCTACACCGTCAGCAAATGGAAGGAAAGCGAGCCCGCCGCATGAGCATTCCCGAATCGCATCACCCCGCGCGCTGGTGGCACGCGCTGCCCGACGGCCGCATCCAGTGCGACCTGTGCCCGCGCGACTGCAAACTGCACGAGGGCCAGCGCGGGCTGTGCTTCGTGCGCAGGATGGAAGGCGGGCGCATGGTGCTCGCCACCTACGGCCGTTCGTCCGGCTTCTGCGTCGATCCCATCGAGAAGAAGCCGCTCAACCACTTTTATCCCGGTTCGTCGGTGTTCTCCTTCGGCACGGCGGGCTGCAACCTCGCCTGCAAGTTCTGCCAGAACTGGGACATTTCCAAGTCGCGCGAGACCGACACGCTGATGGATCGGGCCGCGCCCGACGAGATCGCGGCGGCGGCCGAGCGCGCCGGCTGCAAAAGCGTGGCTTTCACCTACAACGACCCGGTGATCTTCGCCGAGTACGCGATGGACGTGGCCGACGCCTGCCGCGCGCGCGGCCTGAAGACCGTGGCGGTCACCGCCGGCTACATCCACGACGCGCCGCGCCGCGCCTTCTTCGAGAAGATGGACGCCGCCAACGTCGACCTCAAATCCTTCAGCGACGATTTCTACTTCAAGCTCACCGGCGCCCGCCTGCAGCCCGTTCTGGATACGCTGGCGTACCTGAAGCGCGAGACCGGGGTGTGGGTCGAGCTCACCACGCTGCTGATTCCCGGCCGCAACGATTCCGACGCCGAGATCGAGGCGATGAGCACGTGGATCGCGCGCGAACTCGGCCCCGACGCGCCGCTGCATTTCACCGCCTTCCATCCCGACTGGAAGATGCGCGACGCGCCGCCCACGCCGCCGGCCGCGCTCGCCCGCGCGCGCGACATCGCGCTGAAGGCCGGCCTGCATCACGTCTACACCGGCAACGTGCGCGACGCGGCCGGCGGTGCCACGTACTGCCCGGACTGCCGCGCGCCGCTGATCGTGCGTGACGGCTATCGCATCGACCGCTATGCGCTCACACCCGGCGGCCGGTGCCCGGACTGCGGCGCGGCGGTCGCCGGGCATTTCGGCGCGTTCGCCCATTCCTTCGGCAACCGGCGCATTCCGGTGGCCCTGCACCCCGGGTCGCGCGCGTGACGACGCCCTCCGTGGTGCGCATTTCGGCTGGCGGCCTGCTTCGCCGGATATTTCAGGCCGCCGGCCGGCCCGCCTGCCTGAGGACCGCGATCACCTCGTCGTCTTCGACCTGCGGGAAGGCGTCGTAGAACTGGCCGACCGCGCGGAAATCGGGCGGCGCGTGCAGGCACACCACCTCGTCCGCGCAGGCGCGGATCCGTTCCAGCGTATCCGGCGGCGCCACCGGCACGGCGCAGATCAGCCGCGCCGGTTTCCGGGCGCGCAGGGCGTGCAGCGCCGAAATCATCGTCGCCCCCGTGGCCAGGCCGTCGTCGACGACGATCACGACGCGCCCGGCCGGATCGACCGGCGGTCTGAGCGGGGTGTAGCGCGCGCGCCGTTCGCGGATCGTCGCGAGCTGCGCCGCCTTTTCCTGTTCCAGATAGGCGGGCGTGCCGCCGGCCGATTCGGCGTGGCCGGCCACATAGGCCCAGCCCGACTCGTCGATCGAACCGATCGCGAATTCCGGATTGAGGGGCGCGCGCAGCTTGCGCGCCAGCACCACGTCGAGTTCGCCGCCGAGCGCCTGGGCCAGGCGTCGGCTCATGGGCACCGCGCCGCGCGGAATCGCCAGAATCAGCGGATGCCGCCCCTTGTAGCGGGCAAGCGCGCGGGCCAGACGGTCGGCGGCTTCGGAGCGGTCGGCAAAACGCATGGGCATGTCCTCCTGTTTCCATCCTAGGCCGTCCGGGGGCGGTACGAAATCAGATGGTGCAATAATCACAAAAATAACTACAATGTGATAAAAGCACTTTTTGTTCCGGAGGTTTCCATCATGAATCTGGCCGTTGCGCACGATACCGACCCGGCCGCCGTCCTGGGCGAGGCCCTCGTCAACGCCGGCAAGTGGCTGGGCCTCAACCAGGCGGCGCTGGGCGACATCGTCGGCAAAGACCGCACCGCGATCAGCCGGGGCCGCATCGATCCGGCCAGCAAGGCGGGCGAACTCGCGCTGCTGGTGGTGCGCTGCTACCGCGCGCTCTACGTGCTGGTCGGCGGCGACGCCGCGGCCATGCGGCACTGGACACGCACCGAAAACCGGCACACCGGCGGCGTGCCCGCCGAGCAGATGAAATCCGTGGCCGGCCTCGTGGCCGTGCTCGAATACCTGGACGCGATGCGGGGCAAGCTTTGACCGACTGGGCCGCGCTCGTCGCGGATGCCGGGCCGGCGCCGCTTTCGGGCGAGCTGCGCCGCCTGGTCGAAAGCCAGGAAGAAGTCGCGACCAGCCGGCTCGTCTCCAGTCTCGCGCGTCAGGCCGTGCTCGAAGAGCTGCTCGAAACCACCAAGCCGCCCCGGCGCGACAGCGGCCTGCATTACCTGCTGGCCACGCCCTTCCGTTATCCGCCGCTGAAACACGGTTCGCGCTTCGGCAGTCGCCACGAACCCAGCCTGTTCTACGGCTCGCGGGAAACCCGCACGGTGCTCGCCGAAGCCGCCTATTACCGCTTCGTGTTCTGGCACGGCATGACCGCGCCGCCCGCGGCCAAGCTGGATACCCAGCACACCCTGTTCGGCGCGCAGTGGCGCACCGCGCACGCCCTGCGTCTGCAGGTGCCGCCTTTCGACGCGCATCGCGCGCGGCTCACCGATCCCGCCGATTATGCCGCCACGCAGGCGCTGGGCGCGGCCATGCGCACGGCCGGCGTCGAAGCCTTCGAGTTCGTCTCCGCGCGCGATGCCGCCGGCGGCCTCAACGTCGCGCTTTTCACGCCCGGAGCGTTGGCGAAGAAGCTGCCCGCCTGGCAGGAGGCCTGGCTGTGCGAACTCACCGGCGAACACGTGCGCTTCCGCGCCGCGCGCGGCCGCGAGATGCACGATTTTCCGCTTGCCGCATTCCAGGTGAACGGCGCGCTGCCCTGGCCGGCATGACGCGTGCGGTACACTCGCGGCGATTTTCCCGTACCGCATCGACCATGAACCCGCCTGAAACTAAGCCCTGTCCGTTCTGCAACCTGCAGCCCCACCGCATCCTCGCCGAAGACGAACTCACCGTCGCCTACGCCGACGGCTTCCCCGTCTCGCCCGGTCACACCGTCGTCATCCCGCGCCGCCATGTTCCCACCCTGTTCGAGGCCACGCCCGAGGAACAGGCCGCGCTGCTGAACATGCTCGCTCGCGCGAAGGAGATCGTCGAGAAACGTCACCAGCCCGACGGCTACAACATCGGCATCAACCACGGCCCCGCCGGCGGCCAGACCGTGCCGCACCTGCACATCCACCTCATCCCGCGCTACCGCGGCGACAAGGAAGACCCGCGCGGCGGCGTGCGCTGGGTGCTGCCGGACAAGGCGAAATATTGGGCGTGACTCGCCGTTGATCTCCCGAACGGCGCGTTCGAATCCGACCTTCACGCGCTTTCGGGGCTTGACCGCGTTGTGCCCCATCCCTAGAATGCGCGCTTCCTTTCCCCGATAGCTCAGTCGGTAGAGCGACGGACTGTTAATCCGCAGGTCCCTGGTTCGAGCCCAGGTCGGGGAGCCAGATTCGAAGAGCCTCGCAGCGATGCGGGGCTTTTTTATTTTGCCCCCGGTCCCGAGTGAACGGGTCAGCCGTCGCGCTCCACCTGCAATTCGGGCACGTGACTGAAGGCGATGCGCATGGGCGCGGCGCCGCGGCCCTTGTGGGCGCCGCCGAAGTAGAGCGTGTTGGGGCCGTAGCGCCGGTTGATGCGGTCGAGGGCGGTGTTGAGGCCGGCGTGGCGGTCGGCGGGGTCGAAGAGGTCGCGCGTGGCCTGGCCGGCTTCGACGAGTTCGGTGAAGGCGACGCCGACCTTAAGGATGGGCGCGGGCTCGGGCGGACGGCGCTGCCACAGTTCGGCGAAGACGGCGTTGAATCGGAAGGTGTTGGCGTGCGGGGCGAAGCGGATCTGGTCGGCCCAGTGAGGGCGACCCTGTGGGTTGTCGAGGTAGCGCAGGTGCAGGCCGAGACCGCCGGCGCAGAAACCGTAGTGGCGCAGCCGCGCGGCGGCCTTGTGCAACAGGCGGTAGAGCACGGCCTGCGCGGAGACGGGGTCGCGCAGCTCGGGCGCAAGCACGTGGGAGTGGCTGATGCTGGAACGGCGGGTGGGCGGCGCGGCAAGCACGTCGCCGCGCAGTTTGGCGTAATAGCGTTCGCCTTCGATGCCGTTCCAGGCGCGGCGCAGGGTGTCGACGCCGGCGGCGCAGAGGGCTTCGACGGTATGGATGCCGAGCCGGTTGAGCCGGGCTTCCGTGGCGCGGCCGATGCCGGTGAGGTCGCGCAGCGCCAGGCCGTACAGGCGCTGCGGCAGGTCTTCGCGTCGGATGACGACGAGGCCGTCGGGCTTTCGCATGTCCGACGCGGTCTTGGCGAGGAAGCGGTTGGGGCCGATGCCGACCGAGCAGTGCAGCATGTCGCCCACCTGATCGTAGATGGCCCGCTTGATGCGCCGGCCGAGCGCGACGGCGTGGGTTTCCTCGCGTTCGCGTCCCATCAGTTCGCAGGCCATTTCGTCGATGGAGAGCACCTGGCCCACGGGCGTGCACGATTCGACGGCGGCGACGATGCGGTGGTGGATCTCGACGTAGGTGACGGGGCGCGCCTGGACCAGGACGATGTCCTTGCACAGTTTCCTGGCCTGCCATACCGGCGTGCCGGTATGGATGCCGTAGCGTTTGGCGTCGATGCTGGCGGCGATGCAGCAGGTGGTGTCGGCCATCACCGGCAGCACGCCCACGGGGCGGCCGCGCAGTTCGGGCCGCAGTTGCTGTTCGACCGAGGCGAAGAAGGAATTGAGGTCGACGTAGAGCGCGCGCAGGGGCATGGCAGGCTGAATGGCTGAATTAGTGTAAATATATACACTAGTTTAGCTCGGCTCAGCCCGGGTTTGCCAGATTCATGCGCTCCAGCCGCTGGCACAGGGTGTCGATGATGCGGCGCGACAGCGGGGCGGAATGCCGCATCAGCTCTTCCAGGGTGGCGGGCGGCAAGGCCAGCACGGTGATTTCGGTGTCGGCCGTCACCGAAGCGGTGCGCGGTTCGTTGAGCAGATAGGCCATTTCGCCGAAAAGCTGGCCTTCGGCGAGCTCGCCCAGATGGCGCTCGCCGCCGTCGGTGCGCTTGGTGACCACGGCGCGGCCGGCATAGAGGAAATAGGCGATGCGGTCCGCCGCGCCTTCCGCGATGAGCACGTGGCCGGCGGGATGGGTCTGGCCGTATTTTTGCAGCAGGCGGCCGGTGTCGCCGAAGACGTAGCTTTCCAGCCTGCCGGCGCCTTCGCCGTGGCTGCCGAGGAAGAGCTTTTCCAGCGCGGTGATGTCGGCCTTGCCGTAGGCGTACAGCGCCTGTGCACACAGGTAGACGAGCAGAAAGGCGAAATAGCCGCCGATGAGCACGAAAATGACGCCGCCCAGCGCGCCGTACAGATTGTGGTAGTTCTCCAGCTTGAAGACGGCGCCGAACAGGGCGAACAGCAGCGTGAGGCCGCCGGCGGCGAGCAGGGCGAACAGGGCGGCGTCGCGCGCCGGCGGAGGGTGGCGCGGCAGGCGCCAGTAGGCGGCGAACAGCAGCGCCCACAGCATGGCGAAGCCGAACAGCGCGTTCAGCGCCTGCAGCAGGTGGGCGTTGCCGACGCCGATGAAATCGTTCTGCGCCAGAAAGCGCAGGATGATCTGCGCCAGCGCGCCCACGCCCATCAGCAGGAACAGCACCGGCAGGATGATCAGCGGCAGCACCCACGACAGCACCAGACTGCGCTTGTGGCGGTCGGGAAAGATCACCTTGAAGGCGCCGTGCACGGCATTGACCAGCCCGCGCGAAGACAGGATCAGGGTCGCGAGACCGACGCCGCCGGCGGCGAGCTGGGCTCGGCGCGGGATGAAGCCGTAGGCGGTCAGGCTGTCGAGGCGCAACTGGTCGTAGAGTGCGGCCATGAGGATGGTCGCCGGCACGGAATTCTCGGCGAGCTGCCCCAGCAGTTGCAGCGCGTAGCTCAGCAGCAGCAGCAGCGGCGTGGCCGAAAGCAGGAAGTAGAAGGCGGTCGCGGCGGCGTGGTTCTGCAGGCCGTTCTGGCCGAACAGCCGCGCGGTGGTATAGCCGAGCTGGAGCAGCCAGAAAAAGGTGCCGCGCGGGGGCGAGAGGGCGGGCCGACGCATGGCGCTAGCCTACCCGCGAAGCAGCGCTCAGGCCAGCGCGGCGGCGATGCGCTTGAGCGCCTTTTCCAGGTTGGCCTGCGAGGTGGCGAAGGAGAGGCGGATGTAGCCTTCGGCGCCGAAGGCGGAGCCGGGCACGACGGCGACGTCGGCCGATTCCAGCAGGTATTCGGAAAAGGCGATGTCGGTGCCCGCCTCGATCACGTCGCGCGCCAGCAAGGTCTGGATCGCCGGCCGCACGTCGGGGAAGGCGTAGAAGGCGCCGCCGCTGTCCACGCATTGGAAGCCGGGGATGGCGTTGAGCGCGTCGACGACGTAGCGGTGGCGGGCCTTGAACGCATCCAGCATCGGCGCGATGCAGCCCTGGTCGCCGTTCAGCGCGGCCTCGGCGGCCACCTGCGAGATCGAGGTGGGGTTGGAGGTGGACTGCGACTGCACGTTGGTCATCGCGCGCAGGATGGCTTCCGGGCCGGCGGCGTAGCCGATGCGCCAGCCGGTCATCGAATAGGCCTTGGACACGCCGTTCAGCACCAGCGTGCGGTCGTAGAGGTCCGGGCAGACGTTGAGGATATTGACGAAGGGCCGGTCGTCGAGCCGGATGTGCTCGTACATGTCGTCGCTGGCGATCAGCACCCGCGGGTGCTTCTTCAGCACCGCGCCCAGCGCCGCCAGCTCGTCGCCGGTGTAGACCGCGCCGGTGGGGTTGGAGGGGCTGTTGATGACCAGCAGGCGCGTCTTCGGCGTGATCGCCGCTTCGAGCTGCGCCGGAGTGATCTTGAAGCCCTGCTCGATGCCGGCTTCGACGATCACGGGCTTGCCGTCGGCGAGGATCACGATGTCCGGGTACGACACCCAGTAGGGCGCCGGGATGATGACCTCGTCGCCGGGATCGATCACCGCCTGCACGAGGTTGAAGAAGCTCTGCTTGCCGCCGCAGGAGACCAGGATCTGCTTGGGGCCGTAGTCCAGCCCGTTGTCGCGCCTGAACTTGGCGATGATCGCGGCCTTGAGGCTGGGCGTGCCGTCTACCGCGGTGTACTTGGTGAACCCCTGGTTGATCGCGCCGATCGCCGCGTCCTTGATGTGCTGCGGCGTGTCGAAATCGGGTTCGCCGGCGCCCAGGCCCACGATGTCGCGGCCGCCGGCCTTGAGCGCGGCGGCGCGGGCGGTGACGGCGAGAGTGGGCGAGGGCTTGATGGCCTGGACGCGGCGGGAGAGTTCCACGGGGGTTCCTTGAAATGCGCCTGTATGGGGCGAGTGTTAAACTCAACAAGTTTTTTTGGCCGCGCGATTTTACCCGTGTTCGTTACCTTCCCCAATAGTCCCTACCGGCTGTTCCAGCCGTTCCCCCCAGCGGGCGACCAGCCGGCGGCGATCGACAGGCTGGTCGAGGGCGTCGAGGACGGGCTCGCGTTCCAGACCCTGCTGGGCGTGACCGGCTCGGGCAAGACCTTCACGATGGCCAACGTCATCGCGCGGCTGGGCCGGCCGGCGCTGATCATGGCGCCGAACAAGACGCTGGCGGCGCAGCTCTACGCCGAGATGCGCGAGTTCTTCCCGGAAAACGCGGTCGAGTATTTCGTCTCGTATTACGACTACTACCAGCCCGAGGCCTACGTGCCGGCGCGCGACCTGTTCATCGAGAAGGACTCCAGCATCAACGAGCATATCGAGCAGATGCGGCTGTCGGCGACCAAATCGCTGCTGGAACGGCGCGACACCGTGATCGTCTGCACCGTGTCGGCGATCTACGGCATCGGCGACCCCGCCGACTACCACAGCATGATCTTGATGCTGCGCCAGAACGAGAAACTCTCCCAACGCGAGGTCATCGCGCGGCTGACGCAGATGCAGTACGAGCGCAACGATTTCGAGTTCAAACGCGGCGTGTTCCGCGTGCGCGGCGACGTCATCGACATCTTCCCGGCGGAACACGCCGAAACGGCGATCCGCATCGAGCTGTTCGACGACACGGTCGAAAGCCTGCATCTGTTCGACCCGCTCACCGGGCAGATCCTGTCCAAGGCGACGCGCTTCACCGTGTTCCCGTCCAGTCATTACGTCACGCCGCGCGAGACGACGCTGCGCGCCATCGAGCAGATCAAGGTCGAACTGCGCGAGCGGCTCGAGTGGTACTACGCCAACAACAAGCTGGTCGAGGCGCAGCGGCTGGAGCAGCGCACCCGCTTCGATCTGGAAATGATGGTCGAGCTGGGCTTCTGCAAGGGCATCGAGAACTACTCGCGGCACCTGTCCGGCCGCAAGGCGGGCGAGCCGCCGCCGACGCTGATCGACTATCTGTCGCGCGACGCGATCATGATCATCGACGAATCGCACGTCACCGTCACGCAGGTGGGCGGCATGTACAAGGGCGACCGTTCGCGCAAGGAGAACCTCGTCGACTACGGGTTCCGCCTGCCGTCCGCGCTGGACAACCGGCCGCTGAAATTCGAGGAATTCGAGACGCTGATGACCCAGACCGTCTTCGTCTCGGCCACCCCGGCCAAGTACGAGGCCGAGCACGCCGGGCAGGTGGTCGAGCAGGTCGTGCGGCCCACCGGCCTGGTCGACCCGGTGGTCGAAGTGCGCCCGGTGTCCACTCAGGTCGACGACCTGATGAGCGAGGCGAGGAAGCGCATCGCCGTCGGCGAGCGCGTGCTCGTCACCACGCTGACCAAGCGCATGGCCGAGGATTTGACCGACTATCTCGCCGAGCACGGCATCAAGGTGCGGTATCTCCATTCCGACATCGACACCGTCGAGCGCGTCGAGATCATCCGCGACCTGCGCCTGGGCGAATTCGACGTGCTGGTCGGCATCAACCTGCTGCGCGAAGGACTGGACATTCCCGAGGTGTCGCTGGTCGCTATTCTCGACGCCGACAAGGAAGGCTTCCTGCGCTCCGAGCGCTCGCTGATCCAGACCATCGGCCGCGCCGCGCGGCACCTCAACGGCACCGCGATCCTCTACGCCGATAAGATCACCGATTCGATGCAGCGGGCCATCGGCGAAACGGAACGCCGCCGCGCCAGGCAGATCGCTTTCAACGCCGAGCACGGCATCACCCCGCGCGGCGTGCAGAAGCGCATCAAGGACATCATCGACGGCGTGTACGATGCGGACGCCGCGCGCCAGGAACTGAAGGCCGCGCAGACCGTGGCCGCGTACAAGGTGCTCGACGAGAAGGCGCTGACGAAGCGAATCAAGAAGCTGGAAAAAGAGATGCTCGATGCGGCGAAGAATCTCGAATTCGAGAAAGCTGCGGAACTTCGAGATCAGTTGAAGGACCTCAAGCAGGTCTTATTTGGTGTGGAAGAACATGACTAAGGTATTGATGGTGTGCATGGGCAATATCTGCCGATCGCCGATGGCGGAAGGCATGTTCCGCAAGGCGGTGCGCGACGCGGGACTGGAAGGCAGGATCGAGATCGATTCGGCCGGCACGCACGCCTACCACGTCGGCTCGCCGCCCGATCCGCGCGCGCAGCAGGCCATTCGCCAGCGCGGCATCGATATCAGCCACCTGCGCGGGCGCAGGGTGGCGGACGAGGACTTCGAGCGTTTCGACTACATCCTGGTGATGGACGGCGACAATTACGCCAGGCTGATCCAGCGCGCGCCGGCGCGCCATCACGGCAAGATTCGCCGCCTGCTGGCGTTCAGCCGCAAATACCCCAACCTCGATGTGGTCGATCCGTATTACGGCGGCCCGCAGGGATTCGAGGAGAACCTCGACATGATCGCGGATGCGGTGCAGGGCCTGCTGCGCGAAATCACCGCCGACCCGAGCGTCGACGCCCGCAAATCCGTTTGACGCATCGTCGAACGGCGGAACCGGGCTGATCGCCCTGGCTCCGTCTCCGTTTCCACCGATATGCCGGAACCCTCGATCGTTTTCTGGCCGATCCGCTGAAGACCGTGCCCGGGACCATGATGGGCTATGCCGGCGTGAAAGACCGGCAGGAACGCGCCGATCTGCGCCTATATCGAGCAGGCCGGCCATTCCGAGGTCTGCCGCGCGCGTTGAATCGAATGGCGCGTTCTCTCCGGCGCAGCAAAAACATGGGCCGCTCGAAGCGGCCCATGTTTCGTGGGGGAAGCGGTCGATCAATCCGGCTGCGTTTCCACCTGCACCAGCGGCTCCTGGGGCGGCGGCACCTGCGGGCGGGCGCGCCGGCGAGTGGGGTGCGGCGCCGCGGCAGCCTGCGTCGGCGTCTCTGGGGCGCTCGTCGCGGGCGCCGTGGTTTCCACCTGCATCAGGCTGACGGCTTCGGCTTCCGCCTTGACCGCGGGACGGCGGCGCCGGCGTGAGCGGGACGGTTCGCTGCGCTCCGCCGTGTCGGCGGCGACGCCCTGGGTTTCCACCTGTTGCAGGTCGGCCTTGCTGGCGGCCAGATCGGCCAGGACGGCGGCGGGCGATGCGGTGACTGCGCCGGGCAGGGGTGCGCTCGGCGCGGCCTCGGCGTCCAGTTGCAAAGTCTGCTGCGCAGGGGCGGCGGCCGCTGCCGGTGCGGGCACCGCCTTGGGTTTGCGCGCGATTTCGATGATTGCGCGGAAACCGGCGGTTTCGATGACGGCGTGCGGCGCGACCGCGCCGCCCGTCTCGGCCGCATCCGGATGGGCGTCGCGCGAACGGCGATTACCGCGTCCGCGGCGGCTGCGCGACTCGCGTTTTTCCTCGGCGCCGGCTTCGCGCGGGGCATCGGCCGTTTCCGCCGCGCGCGGAGCGGCTTCGACTTCGGGACGCGGTTTCGGCTGGCGCGGCGGACGCGGCTGCTTGGGTTGCTCGCCGGCGCGCGTTTCCCGGGTCTCGCGACCTTCGCTCTGGCGCGGCTCCTGCTGGCGGGTTTCGCCATTGCGAGGCTCGCCGCGGCTGCGGCGCTGGCCGGGTTTGCGCTCGCGCTCGCCCCGACGCTCGCTCGGGCGTTCGCTGCGCGCGAGGGCGGCGGCCGGTTCGGCCGCGGGGACGGTTTCGGCCGCAGCGGCGTCGTCGCCCCGCTTCTTGAACCAGCCGAAGATGCGCTCGAACAGGCCGCCTTGCGCCGGTGCGGCGGACGGCACCACGGGCTGCGCGACGGCGGCCGGCGCGGGCTGCGGCGGCGGCGCGACCGACTTGACCGCGGCCTCCAGGCGCGCGGGCGCGGCGGCCTGCGCGGCCTGGTCGGTCGATTCGGCTTCCGGCACGACCGCCATCTTGTAGCTGGGCTCGGCGGCGTCGCGCTGGTTCAGTTCTTCGTGGCGCAGGCGGGTCAGCGTGTAGTTGGGCGTCTCGATATGGATGTTGGGAATCAGCACCACGCTGACCTTGAGCCGCGATTCGATGGCGTGGATGTCGACGCGCTTCTCGTTGAGCAGGAAAGTCGCCACGTCCACCGGCAACTGCACGTGCACGGCGCCGGTGTTCTCCTTCATCGCTTCTTCTTGCATGATGCGCAGGATGTGCAGCGCGGACGATTCGGTGCCGCGGATATGGCCGGTGCCGTGGCAGCGCGGGCAGGCGGTGTGGCTGGTCTCGCCGAGCGAGGGCTGCAGCCGCTGGCGCGACATTTCCAGCAGGCCGAAGCGCGAGATCTTGCCGGTCTGCACGCGGGCGCGGTCGTGGTGCAGCGCATCGCGCAGACGGTTTTCCACTTCGCGCTGATGCTTGGGATTCTCCATGTCGATGAAGTCGATCACGATCAGGCCGCCCAGATCGCGCAGGCGCATCTGGCGGGCGATCTCGTCGGCCGCTTCGAGGTTGGTGTTGAATGCGGTCTGTTCGACGTCGCTGCCCTTGGTGGCGCGCGCGGAGTTCACGTCGACGGACACCAGCGCCTCGGTGTGGTCGATGACGATGGCGCCGCCCGAGGGCAGGTTGACCTGGCGCGAAAACGCCGACTCGATCTGGTGCTCGATCTGGAAGCGCGAGAACAGCGGCACGTCGTCGCGGTAGAGCTTCACCTTGTTGACGTTGGCCGGCATCACGTTTTCCATGAAGGCGCGGGCCTGTTCGTAGACGTCTTCCGTGTCGATGAGGATTTCGCCGATGTCGGCCGAGAAGTGGTCGCGGATCGCGCGGGTGATCAGGTTGGATTCCAGATAGATCAGTTCGGGCGCCTTGAGCGCCTTGGATGCGCCGTCGATCGCTTCCCAGATGCGCAGCAGGTAGCTCAGGTCCCACTGGAATTCCTCGGCGCTGCGGCCGATGCCGGCGGTGCGGGCGATCAGGCTCATGCCCTCGGGCACGTCGAGCTGGGCCAGGGTGTCGCGCAGTTCGTTGCGTTCCTCGCCCTCGATGCGGCGCGAGACACCGCCGCCGCGGGGATTGGTCGGCATCAGCACGACGTAGCGGCCGGCCAGCGAGATGTAGGTGGTGAGCGCCGCGCCCTTGTTGCCGCGCTCGTCCTTCTCCACCTGGATCAGGAGTTCCTGGCCTTCCTTGAGGTTCTCAGGCACCTTGCCGTTGCCGGGCAGGCAGGAACGGGCGATTTCCTTGAACGGCAGGAAGCCGTGGCGCTCGCAGCCGTAGTCGACGAAGGCGGCTTCGAGACTGGGCTCGACGCGCGTGACGACGCCCTTGTAGATGTTGCCCTTGCGTTGTTCCTTGCTGGCGGACTCGATGTCAAGGTCGACGAGCTTTTGGCCGTCGACGATGGCAACCCGGAGTTCTTCCGCCTGGGTTGCGTTGAATAGCATGCGCTTCATTGGTTCTCCCGCGCGCGCATACGGGACAGGCCAGACTGCCGCCCACCGGAGGGGGCGGCGCATGCGATCACAGGTTGATGGCGTGACGGGGCATGGGCAAAGGTGTCCTGTTCCTGGAGAGGGTTGCCGGCAGGGCCGGTACGGTCTTTCCGATCCCCGCTGGAAACCGGGTTTCCGAGCGTGGATGCTGATTTCGTATGCGTCGGTGTCGCGTCGTTGATAACATCGCTGCTTTGCCGCTGGCGGGGCGGTCGGGTTCGACTGCGCGTGGTGCGTCAGGAACCGGACGGGCCGGCCGAACGGCGGCCGGTGAGCGTTTTAACCGGCGTGTTCTCTGGACATCCCGGCAAGTGCGCCGGGGCGTTCGGACGAAACAGGGCCCGAACCGACCGTAGTGTATATGAAAATGAAGGACTTAGCGCAAGATGCTGTTCGCCGTCTCACGATAGACGACGGCGCCGACGGTCAGCGTCTGGACAACTTCCTGCTGGCGCTGCTGAAAGGCGTGCCCAAAAGCCGCGTCTACAAGCTGGTGCGCGGCGGCGAGGTGCGCGTCAACGGCGGCCGCGTCGACGCCGGCTATCGTCTGCAGATAGGCGACGAGGTGCGCGTGCCGCCGGTACGGACGGCCGCGCCCGCGCCGTCCGTCCCGCGTCTGCCGCCGTCCGCCCCGCGTCTGCTGCCGCGGGTGCTGTACCGCGACGAGGCCTTGATCGCGCTGAACAAGCCCGCAGGCATGGCGGTGCACGGCGGCAGCGGCGTGTCGCGCGGGGTGATCGAGCAGTTGCGGCTGGAATTGCCCGAGTGCCGCTATCTCGAACTGGTGCACCGGCTCGACCGCGAAACCTCGGGCGTGTTGCTGGTGGCGCTGAAGCGCCGCGCGCTGGTGAATCTGCACGCCGCCATGCGCGAGGGCCGGATCGACAAGCGCTACCGCGTGCTGGTGGCCGGCCACTGGCCCAACCCGCTGCAGCACGTGAAGCTGCCGTTGCACAAGCGCGTGGACGACAACGGCGAGAAGCGCGTGACGGTGCGCGACGACGGCCAGACGGCGCATACGGTCTTCCGCCGCCTGCAGGGCTTTCCCCCACAAGAGGACTCCGATCCACTACGCGCTAAAGCGCGTGTGGAGTCGTATGCGGAATTTACGCTGCTGGAGGCGGAACTGAAGACCGGGCGCACGCATCAGATTCGCGTCCATACGTCGCACCTCGGATTTCCCATCGCCGGCGACGACAAGTACGGCGATTTCGAACTGAACAAGGCGCTGGCCAAGCGGGGGCTGAAACGCATGTTTCTGCACGCCGCGCGTCTGGCCTTCGCGCACCCTCTGAGCGGCGAGCCGCTGGCGATCGAAGCGCCGCTGCCCGCCGACCTGTCGGCCTTCCTGGATACGCTGAACCATGCCCAAGCGATTTGACCTGCTGATTTTCGACTGGGACGGCACGCTGATGGATTCCGCCGGCGTGATCGTCGATTCCATCCAGCGCGCCTGCGAGGACATCGGCCTGGCCGCGCCGGGCGAGCGCGCCGCGCGCCAGATCATCGGGCTGGGGCTGGTGCAGGCGTTGCAGACGCTCCTGCCCGACCTGCCGGCCGACGACTATCCGCGCCTGGTCGAGCGCTATCGCCATCATTACCTCGGACGCGACCACCGCATTCCGCTGTTCGACGGGGTGGCGAAGGGCATTCGCGCGCTGTCCGCCGACGGGTTCACGCTGGCGGTCGCCACCGGCAAGAGCCGCTCGGGCCTGTCGCGCGCGCTGGAATCGAGTGGATTGGGACCTTGCTTCGCCGCCACGCGCTGCGCCGACCAGACGCATTCCAAGCCGCATCCGGCGATGGTGCTGGAATTGCTGGACGAGCTGGACACCGGGCCGGCGCGTGCGCTGGTAATCGGCGACACCAGCCACGATCTGCTGATGGCGGCGAATGCCGGCGTCGCCAGTCTCGGCGTGACCTACGGCGCGCACGAGACCGGGGATCTGACGCCGCACGCGCCGCTGGCGCTGGCGGCGAGTTTCGCCGAGGTGCACGCATGGCTGAACGCGAACGCCTGATCTGTGTTTCGACGGCGCTGACGGAACGCGGCGACGGCGTGCGTTTCGAAGTCGAGCGCAACGGCCGCCCGCAGTCCGCCTTCGTCGTACGCTTCGACGGCCGGGCGCATGCCTTCCTCAACCAGTGCGGCCACGTGCCGGTGGAGCTCGATTGGCAGGAAGGCGCGTTCTTCGACGACTCGCGGCTATACTTGATCTGCGCCACGCACGGCGCGCTCTACCACCCCGCCAGCGGCGCATGCGTGGGCGGGCGCTGCGCCGGGCGCGGCCTGATCGCCCTTCCCGTCGTCGAGCGCGACGGCCACGTCTATCTGATGGAAACGCAATGAGCGAACCGCAAAAAGAACCGGACTGGGAACGCAAGGTTCTCGAAAAACTGGCGTTGTCCGCCATCCAGGAACAGCGGCGCAGCCGGCACTGGAGCATTCTCTTCAAGACGCTCGGTTTCCTGTATCTCTTCATCGTGCTGTTCCTGGCCGCGGGCTGGTTCCGCAACGACGGCGTGATTCCCAAGGCGCACACCGCGCTGGTCGACCTGCAGGGCGTGATCGCGTCGGACCAGGCCAGCGCCGACGCCATCATCGCGAGCCTGCAGGGCGCTTTCGAGGACAAAAAGACGAAAGGCGTGGTGCTGCGGATCAACAGCCCCGGCGGGAGCCCCGTCCAGGCCGGGCAGATCTACGACGAGGTCAAGCGCCTGCGCAAGCTGCATTCCGCGATTCCCCTGTATGTGGTGGTGGACGACATCTGCGCTTCGGGCGGCTATTACGTGGCCGCGAGCGCCGACAAGATCTTCGTCGACAAGGCCAGCCTGGTCGGCTCCATCGGCGTGCTGATGGACGGCTTCGGCTTCACCGAAACGATGAAGAAACTGGGCGTCGAGCGGCGTCTGCTGACCGCCGGAGAGAACAAGGGCTTCCTCGACCCCTTCTCGCCGGCGAACCCGGCGCAGCAGGTCTACGCCAAGCGGCTTCTGGAAGAAATCCACGGCCAGTTCGTCGGCGCGGTGCGGGCCGGTCGCGGCGCGCGCCTGAAGGACGATCCCGAGCTGTTCAGCGGCCTGGTGTGGAGCGGCGAGAAAAGCATCGAACTCGGTCTGGCGGACGCCTACGGCAGCGTGGAATCGGTGGCGCGCGACGTTGTCAAGGCCGAGGATATCGTCGACTACACCCAGCGCGAGAGCTTCGCCGAGCGGCTCGCCGGCCGCCTGGGCGCGTCGATCGCGTCGGCGCTGGCGCCGTTCGAGAAAGCCGGCGTCCGGCTGCGGTGAGCGCGCCCGCCTACCGGCCGATCGCGTGCGCCGACCACGAGCGCCTGGAATTCGCCGCGCTCACCCAGCAGTGGCTCGATCTGGCGGTGGACGGGACAAGCGTGCGCCTGATGCCGCTCGACGTCTACGCGCGCGAGGGTGCGGAGTGGCTGGAAGCGCGCGACGAAGCGGGCGAGACGCGGACGATCAGGCTCGACCGCGTGGCTTTTTGAGCGGCGGCGCGTCGCTGCCGATCCCGAACACGGTGGGCCGGTCCTGCACGCGCGCGCCGTGCCCGCGCCAGGCCCGCGCGGGCTGCGTGCGGATCGTCTGGCCCGGCAGGGTGAGGTCGGCTGCGACGCTGACCGGTGTGTCGGGCGCGAGCGTCGCCGCCAGCGCCTCCAGCAGCGCGCCGCCGCGGTAAGGCGTTTCGATGAAAAGCTGGGTGGCGCGGTCACGCCGCGCGGCTTGTTCCAGTTCGCGGATCGCCTGCGTGCGCTCGGGCTCCTTCGCCGGCAGGTAGCCGTGAAAGGCGAAGCGCTGGCCGCCGAGGCCCGACGCCATCAACGCGAGCAGAATCGAGGACGGCCCGACCAGCGGCGCGACGGCGAGGTTTTCGCGGTGCGCCGCGCGCACCAGCAGTGCGCCCGGATCGGCCACGGCGGGACAGCCCGCTTCCGACAGCAGGCCGAGATCGCGGCCCGTACGCAGCGGCGCGAGCAGGGCGTCGATTTCGGCGGCGGGCGTGTGTTCGTTCAGCTCGTGCAATTCGATCCGCTGCATCGGCAGCGGGTGATTCATGGCCTTGAGGTACGCGCGCGCGGTCTTGGCGCGTTCGACGACGAAGCAGTCGAGCCGGCGCGCGACCGCAAGCGTGTCGGGCGGCAGGCAGGCCGTGGGCTCGACCGGCCCGAGCGGCACCGGGATCAGGTAGAGCGTGCCGGCCACGGGTTCAGGCGGGCGGCCAGGTCAGCACGTCCACGCCTTCGGCGACGAGCATCTCGGTCAGCGCCATCAGCGGCAGGCCGATCAGCGCGGTGGGGTCGGGGCTGTCCATGCGGGTCATCAGCGCGATGCCCAGCGATTCGCTTTTGGCCGAGCCGGCGCAGTCCCAGGGCTGTTCTTTTTTGAGATACGCCTCGATCTGCGCGTCGCCGAGCGGGCGGATGTGCACCACGGTCGGCACGTCGCGCGTCTGCGCGCGGCCGGTGCGGCTGTTCAGCAGCGTGAGTGCGGTGTGGAAGACCATCGCGCGGCCCTGCATCTTCTTCAACTGGGCGAAGGCGTTTTCGTAGTTGCCGGGCTTGCCGAGCTGTTCCGAGTCGAGCATCAGCACCTGGTCGGAGCCGACGATGAGCGCGTCGGGATGCGTCGAGGCGGCGGCCTGCGCCTTCAGCACCGAAAGCCGCAGCGCGGTGGCGGAAGGCGTCTCGTCGGGCAGCGGCGTTTCGTCGACGTCGGGCGACAGCACCTCGAAGGGCAGGCGCAGGCGGGACAGCAGTTCGCGCCGGTAGCGCGAGGTCGATGCCAGGACCAGTTTCATTCGGGCTGGATTTCGACCAGCGCCAGATCGGGCGTCACGGCGTCGCCCTTCTGGGCGAAGATGCTGATGACGATGCCGGCGATGGGCGCCTGTACTTCGTTTTCCATCTTCATCGCCTCGATCACGAGCACGCCGTCGCCGGCCTTGACCGGCTGGCCGACGCTCACGAGCACATCGACGATGGTGCCGGGCATGGCCGCGGTGACGTGGCCGGGGTGCGTGGCACGCGGTTTCTGGCCGGCCGTGGTTGGGGCGGCCGGTTTGCCGTCCTTGCGCGGGCCGCCGCCGGTTTCGCCGCTGACGGCGACTTCGTTCAGCGGTTCGATCAGCACTTCCTCCGTCACGCCGTCGACCGAGACGAAGTAGGGCCGCTGGCTGGCATCCGAGCGGCCGCTGCCGGTGAGCTTGATGTGATAGGTCTCGCCGTGCAGCGTGATCCTGAATTCGTCGGCGGCGTAGCGCGGCGACGCTTCCTGCGTGTTTGCGCCCTTGGGCAGCAGCGGCTCGGGCTTGAGGCTGCCGGCGGCGCGTTCCTGCAGCCAGGTCTTGGCCAGTTCGGGAAACATCGCGTAGGTCAGCACGTCCTCGTCGGAGCGCGCGAGGCCCTCGATCTCGCCGCGCAGCTTGTCGAGCTCGTCGGCGAGCAGATCGGCCGGGCGGCAGGTGCTGACCTCGAGGTCGCCGATCGCGAGTTTGCGCACTTCCTCGTTGACGTGGCCCGGCGCGGCGCCGTAGCGGCCTTGCAGGTAGAGCTTGACCTCGTTGGTGACGGATTTGTAGCGCGCGCCGGTGAGCACGTTCAACGCGGCCTGGGTGCCGACGATCTGCGAGGTCGGGGTGACCAGCGGCGGGTAGCCGAGGTCCTCGCGCACGCGCGGGATTTCGTCGAGCACGGCGTCCATCCGGTCGAGTGCGCCCTGTTCCTTGAGCTGGTTGGCGAGGTTGGAAATCATGCCGCCCGGCACCTGATTGACGAGCGAACGGGTGTCGGTGCCGGTGAATTCGGATTCGAACTGCCAGTATTTCCTGCGCACGTCCTTGAAGTAGGCGGAGATCTCCTCCAGCAGCGGCAGCGAGAGGCCGGTGTCGTATTCGGTGCCGGCAAGCGCGGCCACGAGGCTCTGTGTGGTGGGATGGGACGCGCCTTCGGCGAAAGCGCCGATGCAGGTGTCGATGATGGTCGCACCGGCTTCCACGGCCTTCAGGTGCGTCATCGCGGCGAGCCCCGAGGTGGCGTGGCTGTGCGTGTGCACGGGCAGGTTCGTGGCTTCGCGGATCGCGCGTACCAGTTCATACGCGGTGTAGGGCGTGAGCAGCGCCGCCATGTCCTTGATCGCGATGGTGTCGCAGCCCATCTCCGCCATGCCGCGGGCGAGTTCGACGAAATGCGGAATGTCGTGCACCGGGCTCACGGTGTAGCTGATCGCGCCTTCGGCGTGCTTGCCGGCGGCCTTCACGGCGTCGATCGACACGCGCAGGTTGCGCAGGTCGTTCATCGCGTCGAACACGCGGAAGACGTCGACGCCGTTGTCGGCGCATTTCTTGACGAATGCCCGCACGACGTCGTCGGGATAGTTGCGGTAGCCGAGCAGGTTCTGGCCGCGCAGCAGCATCTGGATGCGAGTGTTGGGCAGCGCCTGGCGCAGTTTGCGCAGGCGCTCCCACGGGTCTTCGCGCAGGAAGCGCACGCAGGCGTCGAAGGTGGCGCCGCCCCAGGCTTCCAGCGACCAGAAGCCGACCGAATCGAGCTTGCCGCAGACCGGCAGCATGTCGGCGGTCTGCATGCGGGTGGCGATGAGCGACTGGTGGCCGTCGCGCAGGACGAGATCGGTGACGAAGACTTTGGCCATGGTTACAACCCTTGATGAGCGGCGATGGCGGCGGCGATGGCGGCGGCCAGCACTTCCGGCGGTTTCTTTTCGGTGTACTGCGTGAGTTCCGGGTGCGTCTCGACGAAGCTCGTGTTGAACTGTCCGCTGCGGAACTCGGGGTGTTTCAGAATCTGCTGGTAATACGGGATGGTCGTCTTCACGCCGTACACCAGCATGTCGTCGAGCGCGCGGCGGCCGCGCTCGACGGTGGATTCCCAGGTCAGGTTCCAGACCGTGAGCTTGGCGCACATCGAATCGAAATAGGGCGGGATCACGTAGTCGGTGTAGATCGCCGCGTCGACGCGCACGCCGGGGCCGCCCGGGGAGTAGTAGCGGGTGATGCGGCCGAGGCTGGGCAGGAATTCGTTCTTCGGGTCCTCGGCGTTGACCCTGAATTCAATCGCGTAGCCGCGGTGCTTGATGTCTTCCTGCCGGTACTGCAACGGCAGGCCGTCGGCGATGCGGATCTGTTCCTGCACGATGTCGACGCCGGTGATCGTCTCGGTGATCGGATGCTCGACCTGCAGCCGGGTGTTCATCTCCATGAAATAGAACTGGTTGTCCGAGTCGAGCAGGAATTCCACCGTGCCGGCGTTGACGTAGCCGACCGCCTTGGCCGCGCGCACGGCGAGCTTGCCGATGTATTGCCGCTGCGCCTCGGTGAGCTGCGGGCTGGGCGCGATCTCGATCAGTTTCTGGTTGCGTCGCTGGATCGAGCAGTCGCGCTCGAACAGATGGATCACGCTGCCTTGAGTGTCGCCGAGAATCTGCACCTCGATGTGCTTGGGCCGCACCACGCACTTCTCGACGAAAACCTCGGGCTTGCCGAAAGCCTTGCTGGCCTCGGAGACCACGCGGTCGTAGTTCTTCAGCAGCTCGTCCTCGTTGTCGCAGCGGCGGATGCCGCGGCCGCCGCCGCCGTTGGTGGCCTTGAGCATCACCGGGTAGCCGATCCGGTTGGCGAGCGTGCGGGCCTCCTCGACGTTTTCGAGGTTGTGGTCGGAGCCCGGCACGACCGGGATGCCGGCCGCGATCATGGCGTTGCGGGCCTGGATCTTGTCGCCCATGCGGCGGATGACCTCGGGCGAGGGACCGATGAAGCGGATGCCGCGCCGCGCGCAGATGGCGGCGAGATCGGGGTTTTCGGACAGGAAGCCGTAGCCGGGGTGCAGGGCGTCGCAGCCGGAGGCGACGGCCAGATTCACCAGGGTGTGCGCGTTCAGGTAGCCCAGGATCGGGTCCTTGCCGATGTGGTAGGCCTCGTCGGCTTTCTTGACGTGCAGCGCGTGGCGGTCGGCGTCGGTGTAGATGGCGACCGACTTGATGCCGAGCTCGGCGCAGGCGCGCACGATGCGGACCGCGATCTCGCCCCGGTTGGCGACCAGTATCTTCTTAATCATGGCCGCGGTTTCTTTGACAAAAATAACGACAAATCATATTATTGCGGGCTAATGTTTAACCGGGTGCGCCGAATCCTGCCGTTTGCGTTTGCCCGCCCCCGGGTGGGCGGCTGACGTCGTGATGGAGGCTTTCGAGGTCGATCCGCGGCGGTTTTGCGCTGGCGGGCAGTCATGGGAAATCCGGTCGGATGTGTCCGCGTTCCCGAGGCTCGGCCATGAATTTACGCAAGGCGAGCTGTTCTGTCGAGTCGTCGGCGAAACCGACCCGCGCGGTACGATGTCCCTGCTTCTGCACATCGAGAGCGCGCTGACGCTGACCTGCCAGCGCTGCCTCGGTGACATGCGGCACGCGCTGGCGGTCGATCACGTTCTGGTTCTGGCGCGCGACGCCGCGGAACTGGAACGGCTGGATGCCGACGCCGAGTGCGACGCGATCCCGGTTGAAAACAGGCTCGATCTGATCGCGCTGATTGAAGACGAAGTGTTGTTGAGCCTGCCTCTGGCGGCCATGCACGCGGAAGGCGAATGTCCCCGGAGGGACGCACACGTTACTTAAGGAGCAAGAAATGGCTGTCCAGCAGAACAAGAAATCCCCGTCCAAGCGCGGCATGCACCGCGCCCACGACTTTCTGACCAATCCGCCGCTGGCCGTCGAGCCGACCACCGGCGAAACCCACTTGCGCCACCACATCAGCCCCAGCGGCTTCTACCGTGGCCGCAAGGTCGTCAAGACCAAGGCCGACTGAGCAGCCTCGCCGCCGCGGCATGCGGCGGCGCCGTCCGGTTCGCATTCCGGCTGAATGAGAAACATCACTGTCGCCATCGATGTCATGGGCGGCGATCACGGCCCCCACGTCACGGTTCCGGCGGCGCTTCGCTGCCTGTCGCGCAGCCCCGACCTGAACGTTATCCTGGTCGGGCCGCAGGACGTCATCGCCGCCGAGCTCAAGGCGCGCCGCGCCAAGTCCAGCCCGCGTCTCATCGTCCGCCACGCCAGCCAGGTCGTGGCGATGGACGAGCCGCCAGCTCAGGCGCTGCGCGGCAAGAAGGACTCCTCGATGCGCGTGGCCATCGATCTCGTCAAGTCGGGCGAGGCCGACGCCTGCGTGTCGGCGGGCAATACGGGCGCCCTGATGGCCACCGCGCGCTTCGTCCTGAAGACGCTGCCGGGCATCGACCGGCCCGCCATCGCGGCCGTGATGCCGACCCTCGCGGGTCACGCCCTGGTGCTCGACATGGGCGCCAACGTCGACTGCACCGCCGAGCATCTGCTGCAGTTCGGCATCATGGGCGCGATGCTGGTGTCGGCGGTGGAGCACAAGCCGACCCCCAGCGTCGGCCTGCTGAACATCGGCGAGGAAGACATCAAGGGCAACGAGATGGTGAAGCAGGCCGCCGAACTGCTGCGCGACAGTCATCTCAACTTCTACGGCAACGTCGAAGGCAACGACATCTTCATGGGCACGACCGACGTGGTCGTCTGCGACGGCTTCGTCGGCAACGTCACGCTCAAGGCCTCGGAGGGACTCGCCAAGATGATCTCGACCACGCTGCGGGCCGAATTCAGACGCAACTGGCGGACCCGTCTGGCCGGCCTGCTGGCGCTGCCGGTGCTCAACGCCTTCAAGCGCCGGCTCGATCCCCGCCGGTTCAACGGCGCCACGCTGCTGGGCCTGAAGGGCGTGGTGGTGAAAAGCCACGGCTCGGCCGACCGCTTCGCGTTCGAGCACGCCATCGAGACGGCGAGCGAAGAGGTGCGCAACAACGTGTTGAAGCGCATCACCGACCAGATCCAACTCCTGCAACGGGTGGCCGCTTGACCTATTCCCGCATTCTCGGCACGGGCGGCTACCTGCCCGCGCACGTCCTGACCAACGCCGACCTGGAAAAAATGGTCGACACGACCGACCAGTGGATCGTCGAACGCACCGGCATCCGCGAGCGGCACATCGCCGCCGAAGGCGAACTGACCAGCGATCTGGCCACGCATGCGGCGCGCGGCGCGCTCGACGCGGCGGGGCTCGCGCCCGACGATCTCGACCTGCTGTTGGTTGCCACCACGACGCCCGATCTGGTCTTCCCCAGCACCGCGTGCATCGTCCAGTCCAAGCTCGGCATGACGAACGGCAAGCCGGCCTTCGACCTGCAGGCGGTGTGCAGCGGTTTCGTGTACGCGCTGTCCGTGGCCGATCAGTTCATCCGCACCGGCGCGGCGAAGCGCGCGCTGGTGGTGGGCGCCGAAACCCTGTCGCGCATCACCGACTGGAGCGACCGCGGCAACTGCATCCTGTGGGGCGACGGCGCCGGCGCCGTGGTGCTCGGCGCATCCGACGCGCCCGGCATCATCGCCACCCACATCCACGCCGACGGCCGCTACAAGGAACTGCTGCGCACGACGACCGGCGCTTCGTCGGGCCTCAAGGAAGCCGCCTTCATGCGCATGGAAGGCAACGCCGTGTTCAAGATGGCGGTCAACACGCTCGACCGCATCGTCGACGAAACGCTGGAAGCCAACGGCCTCGCGAAATCCGACCTCGACTGGCTGGTGCCGCACCAGGCCAACATCCGCATCATTTCCGCCACCGCGAAGAAGCTCGGCATGAGCATGGACAACGTGGTGACCACGGTGGCGAATCACGGCAACACGTCCGCCGCCTCGGTGCCGCTGGCTTTCGACGCGGCGGTGCGCGACGGCCGCATCCGGCGCGGCCAGACCGTCCTCATGGAAGCCTTCGGCGGCGGTTTCACCTGGGGCTCCACGCTCCTCCAATACTGAACGAACCGATACACGCATGAAACTCGCATTCGTATTTCCCGGTCAGGGCTCGCAGTCGGTCGGCATGATGGCGGGCTGGGGCGGGCGCCCCGAAGTCCGCGCCACGTTCCAGGAAGCGTCCGACGCGCTCGGCGAAGATCTCTGGGCGATGGTTGCCGACGGTCCGGCCGAGCTGCTCAATCAGACGGTCAACACCCAGCCGGCGATGCTGGCGGCCGATATCGCGGCCTGGCGCGCCTGGCAGGCCGCGGGCGGCGCGGCGCCCGCGCTGCTGGCGGGCCACAGCCTCGGCGAATACGCCGCGCTGGTCGCGGCGGGCGCGCTGGGTTTCGCCGACGCGATCCGGCTGGTGCGTTTCCGCGCCGAAGCCATGCAGGCGGCCGTCCCCGAAGGCGTCGGCGCGATGGCCGCCATCCTGGGGCTGGACGACGATGCGGTGCGCGCGGTCTGCGACGAGGCCGCCGCCGGCGAAGTGGTCGAGGCGGTGAACCTCAACTCGCCCGGTCAGGTCGTGATCGCCGGCAACAAGGCGGCGGTCGAACGCGCGATGGCGCTGGCGAAAGAGAAGGGCGCCAAGCGCGCGCTGCCGCTGCCGGTGTCCGTGCCTTCGCATTCCTCGCTGATGCGGCCGGCGGCCGACAGGCTGCTGGCGCACCTGCAATCCGTGCCGATTGCCGCGCCGGCGATACCCGTGCTGCACAACACCGACGTGCGGGCCCACGCCGAGCCGGAGGCGATCCGCATCGCGCTGGCGAAACAGCTCCATACGCCGGTGCGCTGGGTCGAGACCGTTCGGGCGCTCAAGGCCGCCGGCATCGAACGCGTGATCGAATGCGGCCCCGGCAAGGTGCTGGCGGGCCTCAGCAAACGCATCGACGACAGCCTGCCGGCCGTGGCGCTGGCAGACGAAGCCGGCCTCGCGGCCGCGCTCAATCCATAAGGAGACCCCCAACATGTTGCAGGGACACATCGCGCTGGTGACCGGCGCCAGCCGCGGCATCGGCCAGGCCATCGCGCTGGCGCTCGGCAAGGCCGGCGCCACGGTGATCGGCACCGCCACCAGCGAAAACGGCGCGCAGGCGATCGGCGGCTACCTCGCCGCCGCGAACGTCCAGGGCCGCGGGATGAAGCTCGACGTCACCGACGCGGCCGAGGTCGACGCCGTCGTCGCCGCCATCGAAAAGGATTTCGGCGGCATCGGCATCCTCGTCAACAACGCCGGCATCACGCGCGACAACCTGCTGATGCGCATGAAGGACGAGGAGTGGGACGCCATCCTGGCGACCAACCTGACCTCGGTGTTCCGCCTGTCGCGCGCGGTGCTGCGCGCGATGATGAAGGCGCGGCGGGGACGCATCATCTCGATCGCCTCGGTGGTGGGCGCGATGGGCAACGCCGGGCAGACCAACTACAGCGCGGCCAAGGCCGGCATCATGGGCTTCACCAAGTCGCTCGCGCGCGAGGTCGGCAGCCGCAACATCACCGTCAACTGCGTGGCGCCGGGCTTCATCGACACCGACATGACGCGCGCGCTGCCCGAGGCGCAGCGGCAGGCGCTGCTGGCGCACATTCCGCTGGGGCGGCTGGGTTCCGCGGACGACATCGCGCAGGCCGTGCTGTTCCTGGCCTCGCCCGCGGCGGGCTACGTTTCGGGCGCCACGCTGCATGTCAACGGCGGCATGTACATGGCCTGAGCCGCAGCGGATTTGGGCATGTCAAATTTTGGTAGAATTCACCGGCTTCAATTTCATTGAAGCGCTATTTCTAGAGAGGATCAGTAATGGATAACGTACAGCGTGTAATCAAGGTCGTCGCCGAACAACTGGGCGTCAACGAGGCGGACATCAAGAAAGAGTCCTCCTTCGTGGGAGATCTGGGCGCCGACTCGCTCGACACGGTGGAACTGGTGATGGCGCTGGAAGAGGAATTCGGCTGTGAGATTCCCGACGAGGAAGCCGAGAAGATCACGACCGTCCAGCAGGCGATCGACTACGTCAACAGCCACTCGAGCTGATCGTTCAATCATAAGAAGGACCGACATTTGTCCAAGCGTCGCGTCGTCGTCACCGGCCTGGGGATCATCTCCCCGGTCGGCAACACCATTCAGGCGGCCTGGGATACCCTGGTCGCCGGCCGCAGCGGCATCGCCCGCATCACACGGTTCGATCCGACCCCTTTCGCCTCGCACGTCGCGGGGGAAGTGAAGGGTTTCGACGTCGAGCAATACCTCAACGCGAAGGAAGCCCGCCGGATGGATGTTTTCATCCAGTACGGCATGGCCGCCGGCATCCAGGCGATACGCGACTCGGGGCTCGAAGTCACCGAAGCCAATGCGGAACGCATCGGCATCAACATCGGTTCGGGCATCGGCGGGCTGCCGCTGATCGAGGAAACCCATGCGCTGCTCGCCGAATCGGGGCCGCGCAAGATTTCGCCGTTCTTCATCCCCGGCTCCATCATCAACATGATCTCGGGCAACCTGTCCATCCTCTACGGGATCAAGGGACCCAATCTTGCGGTCGTCACCGCCTGCACCACGGGCCTGCATGCGATCGGGCTGTCCGCGCGCATGATCGCGTACGGCGACGCCGACGCGATGATCGCCGGCGGCGCCGAATGCGCGGTCTCGCCTCTGGGGGTCGGCGGTTTCGCGGCGGCGCGCGCGCTGTCCACCCGCAACGACGATCCGGCCACCGCCAGCCGGCCGTGGGACAAGGATCGCGACGGCTTCGTTCTGGGCGAGGGCGCCGGCGTGATGGTGCTGGAAGAGTACGAACACGCCAAAGCGCGAGGCGCCACGATCTACGCCGAAATTGCCGGTTTCGGCATGAGCGGCGACGCCTACCACATGACGGCGCCCTCCACCGACGGCCCGAAGCGCTCGATGTTGAACGCCCTGCGCGACGCGGGCGTCAATCCCGACCAGATTCAGTACATCAACGCGCACGGCACGTCCACGCCCCTGGGCGACAAGAACGAGACGGACGCGATCAAGCTCGCGCTGGGCGACGCCGCCTACAAGACCGTCGTCAATTCGACCAAGTCCATGACCGGCCACCTGCTGGGCGGCGCGGGCGGGGTGGAGTCGGTGTTCAGCGTGCTGGCGGTACACCACCAGGTCTCGCCGCCCACCATCAACATCTTCAACCAGGATCCGGAGTGCGATCTCGACTACTGCGCCAACACGGCGCGCGACATGCACATCGAGGCCGCCCTGAAGAACAACTTCGGATTCGGCGGCACCAACGGCTCGCTGGTTTTCAAGCGCGTCTGAGCCGCCCGTTCCCGACTTGAGCACCGACGATCCGGGAATGGCGCGCGCAGCCCGGTCCGTCGGTCGTTCGCATTGCGCGGCATGATGCGCGTCGACGGCCGGGCGGCCGACAGCCTCGATCTGCGCGACCGCGGGCTGGCCTACGGCGACGGCGTCTTCCGCACAGTGCGCATGGCGGCGGGCCGGCCGCTGTGGTGGTCCGACCATGCGGCCAAGCTCGCCGCCGATTGCGCGGCCCTGGGTCTGGCCTGCCCCGACATCGACCTGCTGCATGCGGATGCCTGCGCCGTTGCGGGTGATGCGGATTGCGTCGTCAAGCTGATCCTGACCCGGGGGATCGGCGCCCGGGGTTACGCGCCCGCCGACGGGCCCGTCACGCGGATCGCGATGGCGGCACCGCTGCCGCCGCACGCGCAGCCCGGCGCGCCGGTCGACGTGCGGGTGAGGCTGTGCACGCTGCGCCTGGGGCGGCAACCGAGGCTGGCGGGGGTCAAACATCTGAATCGCCTGGAGAACGTGCTGGCGCGGGCCGAATGGACGGACGCCGGCATTTTCGAAGGCCTGCTGTGCGACGAGACGGGCGGACTGGTCGGCGGCACCATGAGCAATCTGTTCTGGCTGGCGCAGGGCGTCCTGCACACGCCCGAGCTCGATCAGTGCGGCGTCGCCGGCGTGGCGCGCGCGCGCCTGTTGCGGGCGGCGGACCGGCTGCGCATCCCGGTGCGACTCGGCCGCTGGCCGGCGGAGGTCCTCACGGCCGCCGACGAGGTGCTGATCTGCAACAGCGTGATGGGCGTGCGCCGGGTGGCCACGCTCGACGCCGCCGTCCTGCCGCAAGCCGGCTGGCGCGCCCGCCTTGACGAGGCTTTGCATGAAACGCCGGATTAAGTCGCTGCTCGGCCTAGCGCTGCTCGCGGCGCTGCTGGGCGCGGGCTGGCTGGCATGGTACGCCTGGCGTCCCATGACGCCCGCCGTCCTGCCGACCACGCTGAACGTGACGCCGGGGACGACGCTGCGCGGTCTGGCCGCCATGCTGCAACGCCAAGGCGTGACCGATCATCCGTTCGCCTTCCGTCTGCTCGGCCGACTGACCGGCAAGGGCGGCGCGCTGAAAGCCGGCGTCTACGTCCTGGAGCAGCCGGTGTCGCCGCTCGCGCTGTACGGC
>Ga0228535_1001227_pt1 | contig 44526 bp, 41 predicted proteins | sample SJ1metagenome_FD_168457 | JGI IMG/M metagenome (GOLD analysis project Ga0228535, IMG submission 168457) | Enriched culture of PCE-dechlorinating microbial communities from Ithaca, New York, USA - SJ1 | ecosystem: Engineered > Modeled > Simulated communities (microbial... > Unclassified | place... | reverse complement strand
ACATTGATATGGATTCAGAGCGCGGAATGGCTGAAGGCGAGAGCTTTTTTGTTTTGGATGAAGAGATCAAGGGATGCCTGGAAAATTCAGGGTTTTCGAATCTGGAGCGGCATTATTTTCCGACACAGTGGTGGCTCAATCATTTATGGATCGGTTTTAAAGGGTAACACTTATCTCAACAAAAAATTTAAGCAATGGAAGAACAATCTCATAAATTTGTAACAGTTTAACTAGTAAGTTCAAACGAGAAAGATTTTTATTTACTATTTTATGAATGATCTGAAGAAGTTCAATCTGGCTAATTCCTTCTGTTTAATATCAAGCAAGGGATAGATGATCTTTCGTTCCAATCGCCTCCCTTGCATGCGATAGAGAAAATCGTGAATGCGCTGTGCATTCTCAGTGATATTGTCTTCGGTATTTGGCAATTCTAAAATTGCATCACACTTTTGTCCATGCAGGTCGGTGTCTTTGTATGGAAGGATCAATGGTATCCCATAGGCGGCGCATTCTCGAATTTTAAGTGGAGCAGCTTCTTGCATTTCTTTTTTATACAACGAAAGAGTGCCAATGGCAGCGGTGGCTTTGACAAGGACCTGACGGTAAGCGTCTTGGTTAAGATAACCATGTAAGGTAAGATTAGATGGCATCTTGTCAACCTCTGGGATCGTGTCGTATCCAATGATATCGACATGGATATCAGGAAGTAATCTCGCAAGATCGACCAACTTTTCCACACCTTGCCATGGCAGACCGGGGGTGCCGATGAACGCCAGGTGAGGAATATCTGTTTTAGGGGCTTTGAAAAACGGATACTCATCAAGATCAATTCCGTTGGAAATCACGACGCGTTGAGGAGTAAAACGCGCGAAAGCGGGATCGTCTGCAAGTTCGTTTGTAATAAATACCATACCATCTGCCAGCGATAATGTAATTGATCGTGTGATCTTGTTGTACGTACTCAAGATGCGACCCAATAATTGATGTTGATGGAGGTCATTGGTATTGATTTCGATAATGATAGGCATATTCTTCGGCAAGAATTGTAACGGAAATGTGTACATTCCCCAGCGCAAATAGATCACATCGGGTTGATCCTTCTTTAAGGCATTGATCAATTTCAATAAAGCAATGGAACGACTGATCTCTTGATAGGGAATTAGCAAAGGAAATTTTTTTCTAGAATAAAAGAAATACCTGGCAGGAAGCAGGTCCTGCGGATTCTCAACGGTGTGCAGGTGCATGTAGGCAATGATGGAATTTCCTTGAGATTCCCAAAGATGGATCTGATGGAGTATTTTATTGCTTACTCCACCGGTATTGAAGCGGGGCCAATGGAGGGTTACATAGGCGATTTTCATTATTAAAAAGCATCCAAAAAGTCTATTTACAAATTTCTATTGTATTTTGAAAAGCACGCACTGTAAAGTGACATTTCAAAGCGGAAGGATTTCTTCCCTTCCGCTTCGCTTGCTCATTCCAAGATCAGCCGGGTGCGCTGGAAGCGCTTTTTCGCCAGCAGCAGCACGGCAGCGTCTGCCACCACCAGCAGCAGGAACAACCCGCCGATGATGAGCGGCAGGTTGTTCTCCAACAGCGGTGCGATCGACACAAAGAAATCCTGCACCTTGTCAGGAAATGCTTGCAGCAGGATGAAGGGGACAAACCACACCACCATGATGGAAAAGCTCAACTTCTGATGTGCCTGTCGTACGGTGGGAGCTTTGAGCGAAACGAACACGCCAATGCTGCTGATGAGAATGGCAATCAACAGCACCGCCGCAATTCCCCCGAAGAACATACCCGCGTTATAAAACTGGAACGTCCCACTGGGGAAGAGCACATTGATGGTGATGGCGCCGAGCAGTGCGCAAATGACTGAAATGCTCCAGGCATACAGCACCGAGGCGGCAATCTTGCCCAGCAAAATACTGGTGTCCGAGAGGCGGGTTGCCAGCAGCGTTTCCAGGGTGTGGCGCTCGCGTTCCCCGGCAAAAGCGTCCACCACCAACCCAATGGTCATGAACAGCGGCACCCAGGCCCAGGCAAACAGCGCGGTGGGATTATGCAGCCAGTCAACCCCGTTCATATAGGGCAAATAGACTCCCAGCAATGCCAGCAAAATGAGGATACTGACCCAACTCTGCCGCCCCCCTGCGCGCTGAAAGATCACTTCTTTCCATTCCTTGCGGATCAAAATCAAGATATCCTGTATCATTCCTTTTCCTCCAATAATGCCAGAAACGCTTCTTCCAAGGATGCTTTGCCCTTGCGCACCTCGTCGATCATCACTCCCTTGCCCGCCAGGAACTGCACCAGGTTGCCTGAGTCGGTCTCTTGCTTGAAATGCACCACCAGGTGACGGTCTTGCAGCTCCACCGCTTCTACCTCGGGCATGGCACGCAAAGCAGCCATCACCTCTGGGCTGAACCCGCGCCCGACCACGGTCAGGGAATGGGTGCTCTTCCGCAGGCGCAGCTCATCGGGCGAACCCACCGTGAGCAGTTTGCCTTTGTTGATCACCGCCACCCGGTCGCAGATTTTTTCCGCTTCCGCCAGGTTATGGGTGGTCAGAAAGACCGTTACGCCATGCTGGCGCGCCAGATCCACCAGATCATCGCGCAGGCTGGCAGCCGCCACAGGGTCGAGTCCGGCGGTCGGTTCATCCAAGAAGACCAAGCGGGGATTGTGCATGAGCGTGCGCACCACCGCCAGCTTTTGCTTCATGCCGCGGCTCCAGGTGTTCACGGTTTCCTTGCGCCGCTCGTATAATCCCATCTTTTCCAGCAATTCTTTTATGCGTTGGGCGCGCTGCTCCGTCGGGATATGCCAGATGCGTCCGAAGAGATCCAGGTTGTCTTCAGCCGAAAGGCGTTCGTACAGCCCGCTCTGTTCGAGCAGCGCACCGCAATTCAATCTGATCTGATCTGCCTGGGTGCGTACGTCGTACCCCAGCACCTGGGCGCTTCCGCCGTCTGGCTCAAGCAAGCCCAACAACAAGCGGATAGTGGTGGTTTTGCCGGCACCGTTCGGACCCAAGAAGCCGAAGAGCGTGCCGGTCTGCACCTCGAAGGTGATGCCATCCACGGCTCGCACTTCGCCGAACTGACAGCGCAGGTCGTGGGTGCTGATGCTAATATTCTCGTTTGTCATTTATTCTCCATTCATTCTTTCTATGATCTTTTTGAAATATTTGCGGTATTCTTCAAATGCGCTGCGCCCTGCGGGGGTCATGCTGCACAGCGTCTGGGGCTTCTTTTCGTTGAAGATCTTACGGATGTCAATATAGCCCGCTTCCTCCAACTTCGTGAGGTGCGAAGAAAGGTTGCCCTTGGTCAGCCCACTTTCATTGAGCAGGAAGAGAAAATCCGCCTCTTTCACCGTGTACAGGATGGTGCAGATCACCAGCCGGGCGGGCTCGTGGATGAGCCGATCTACTTCAGCCAGGTCGCGCAGGGCACCATCATTCATGCTTCCTCCTGACCTGGCTTCGTACGCGCCAGATAGAGCGCAAAAGTAATCAGACCGGAAAGGAACCAAACTCCCCCAATGCATGCCATGAGCAGGATGGAGCGCAGGTCAGCTTCCAGTGCCAGGCGTGAACCCCACAACCCCAACACAAACTCCGTCACAGCCACCACGAACAGGCGATTGACCCCATGCCAGGTCGCCAGAAAGAGGGTGACCAGTGCAAGCAAACCGCCGACCATGACCAGCGAATCGATCTTGAGCACTTCAGGACCAATGAACGTTACGGTCAATGCCATGCCGAAACCCATCACAAAACCGACGAGCGCACGCACTGCGCGATTTTTGCGGTTCTTCGGCTGGTAAGCCACGTACCCCGTGCGGCGGTATGTAAACCGTTCCTTTACCCATCGCGCCAGCCGACCATACCCAAACCAACATGCCAGGAAGACCAGTGGCTGGGCAATCGCCATGAGCAGGCTGACGGTTGCACTGAGCGGCAAGGTCTCGATGAGGTAATTGTAAGCAGCCAGGATGCCAAAGAACAAGCCTATCCCCATCTCTGCCATGCCATCCACCCACCAGTAGCTGTACGTTTTGCGCATGATCTGCCCGATCTTGTCTTTCATTCTTTCTCACCTTATGGTTTGTATTGCAAACTAGTTTGTAGTATATCTGTTTTAGTCTTCCTGTCAAGGAATGTCGCAGGGATGCGTTTATAATTGCGCACAAGAAAGGGAGAAAATGAAAACGAGACATCCAGTACTGAAAAAAGTGTCCTGGTCTTTCTGGTATGGGGTCGGGATGGCGCTGTTGGAAGCGGTGGTGGTGGTTTATCTGCGTGAACTGTATTACCCGCAGGGCTTCCACTTTCCGCTGGCAACGATGGATTGGAACATCTACAAGATCGAAGTGTTGCGCGAAGTTGGTACCCTGCTCATGCTGGTATGCGTGAGCGCACTGGCAGCCGAAAATTTCACCACCTGGCTGGCATATTTCCTTTTCAACTTCGCAGTGTGGGATATCTTCTACTATGGCTGGCTGAAGGTCCTGCTGAACTGGCCTGCCAGCCTCATGGAATGGGATATCCTTTTCCTCATCCCCATCACCTGGGATGGACCTGTTCTATCGCCATTGCTCTGCACGGTGGCAATGCTCGTTCTGGCAGGCGTCATTCTTTTTCACCACCAGCGAGGAGCATCAGTGAAGATCAATGCCGGAGAATGGGCTCTCCTGTTGGGTGGTGCACTGCTGGTCTTCATCAGTTTTATCTGGAATTACACCAGTTTTATGCTGCAAGGCGGGTACCTCAAAGATCTCGCCACGCTTGGCAGCAATATCGCTTTTCAACAAGCTTCCGCTGCCTTTGTCCCCCCTGGCTTTCAATGGGGCATCTTCTTCAGCGGCTACGGGTTGATCTGGAGCGCCATTGTGTTGCTGGCGCGGCGTTTGCGCCAGCACTCCAACGGTTCCCAGAAATAGCAAGGGGCAGGGAGTTCCTGCCCCTTGCTGTCCCATAATCTCGAAAGGATCAATAGTTGCCATAGATATACTGAATGGCGGCTTGCAAGGTCATGTCGCTATCAGCGGTGAGGCTTTCGATGGTGGTGGGGATGGTCACCTGCGGCACGATCCCTACCCCTTCCAGCAAGATCGATCCATCTTGTTTGATGAAGCGCCCCGTGGGAATGGTGAGGGTGATATTCTCCGGCAGAACGAATTCGCCGCGCGCCACCTCCGCTTCCATGCCGGCGGTAGGATTCTCTCCCATCACCACCACGCCTGGCACCTGGCTGAAGCCGTACGCTTCCAGCTCACAGGCGCTGGCGCAGTATTGATCCACCAGCAGGATGATTTGCTCGAAGCGGAACTGTTTTTCGTTCGGGTACACTTCATCCATCAGCCCTTCCGCTTCAAAACGACCAGTCTTTTCGCTGTAGTATTCCAATTGCCCGATGGGGATATTCTGATCGTACAGGAATCCCGCCAGCCCCAGGTTGGTGCCGCCTCCGTTGACGCGCATGTCAATGATCAAATTGGTCGCACCATAATCAGTGAAGGTTTGCAGTGCGTGCTGGAAAAGGCGGATGATCAACCCGATGTCGTCGCTGTTGGAACTGATCTTGATATATCCGATATCATCCGAGAGCAGGTCAAACTCCACCGGCATCACCGATGCAAAATACCACGCCCAGCCAGAATCGACGTTAATGAAACTGTATGGGTCATAGAACGAGGTGAGCGTCACCTGCCTGTTCCTGCCATCCGGATTGCGGTAGGTGATGGTCATCTGCTCCCCCTCAGGTGCACGAAAAGCGCTGGTGACCTGGTCATAGCGATACAAATGGGCGGAAGAAGTGGGGAAGAACGGTATGCTCTGCGCGATCCAATCTTCTACCTCTGCGCCGTTCACGCTCAACACCTGCGCGCCAACCTGCATGCCTGCCCGTTCCGCCTCACTATCGGCGGTAACATACACTACCACCACCTCTCCAGCATCGGTTTCTTTGGCTGAAAATCCAAAGCCGGGAAAAACTTGTTCGTACAGGTAATTCCAATAATAATCGTTGCCGTCAAAATAGACATGTCCATCATCAAAGCCGAGCGTGAACATGTGCAACGCCTGGAAGAAGGCATGGGGGTCGCGATCCCTTTGTGCCTGTTCTACCATCGGCATCACCGTGTCATACAGCACCTGCCAGTCAGGTTCCTTTCCCTCGACGCCATTGAACGCATACTCCACGCTGATGGTGTCGAACATGGTCTGGAATGCCTCGCTGTAGGAAAGATCGCTGTAATCCTTGATGGCGACATCTTGCGGCTCGTACAATTCCACATCGACGATCCGGTCACGGTAAATCTCGAACGGATCCGTATCCAGGTCAATCACCGAATAGCCAGCCGGCACGTCCATCACCGGGTCATCGGCGGTAAAGAGCAGACCATCCGCACCGAACCCGCTGGGGAATTGCTGGCTATCATCCGGAGCCCAAATCACCAGCTTGCCGCCGATGATCTCATCGTCGTTCTCCGTATCGGTCTTCACAGAAGTCAGGTACGAAGGCCAGCCCCAGGTGCGGTCATCCCCCACCGAGAAGGTATCACCGGTGAGGTTGGGCGAATATGCCACGGCGAAAACCTGCACTCCGCTATCCTGCCTGCCATCCTGATCCACATCCTGCATTTCTCCTTCAGGCAGCACCGGCAGTGCCAGGCGGTAGGTGGCTCTGTTGGCATCCTCGTCCACATCCAGATAACCCAGCACCTGCGATTCCACCGGCAATTCCCATTCCAGATCGCGCAGGATGAAGCTGGTCAGGTCGGTCAGCATCACCGCGTGTTCAACGTAGTAGGTCTCCAGAACGAATTCATTGGTGTAATCGAACGAGCCGGTCAACAACACCGGTCCTTCGATCGCCAGCGCCGTTTCCGGCAGGTTGGAACTTCCTGTGCTAGCCTGAGGCTTGTTAACGCAGGCGGTGATCCCCAGGGCAAGGATGATAACAGTCAGGAAGATTTTATTTTTCATGTGCGTGGTCTCCTTAAACGCTTGGTTAGGATGATTGTACACGAAATTCCCCTCGACGCTGTTTTATGAACGCGCCAGGTTAAAATGCACAACCACCTCTTGCAAAATCAGCAGAATTCTGTATAATAATTGAAACGTTTCAATTCTATCATGGCTACGATCAAAGACATAGCGCAAAAAGCAGGGTTTTCCATCGGGACGATCTCTAACTATTTCAATAATCCCGATCTGCTGAATGACCAAACTTACGCAAGCATCAAACAAGTGGTCGAGCAATTGAATTACCATCCCCACTACGCTGCCCGGGCATTGAAATCGCGGCAAACTCATAAAATCGGTCTCATTCCAGTGATATCGGTCGAAGAAAACAAGCAACAAGTGTCCAGCGATTATGTCTTTTTTGATTTTCTTTCGGCAGTGAACACTGCCGCAGCGGAGAGAGGATACGGCGTATTGCTTGAAACCGTTCTGGTTGAAAACGACGAAACCGAAAAATATGTACAACTCATCGGAGAAAAACAGATCGATGGTTTCGTATTGTTAGGCACGCAAGTACATGATCAGCGCGTTAATCTCTTGCTGGATCTGAACTTTCCTTTTGTCACGTTTGGCAGGACCTCAAGGCAAAATGAACATGCGTGGGTGGATGTGGACGGTGCAAAAGCCATTTCGAAAGCTGTGGAATATCTGGCTTCCATTGGGCATAAAAGAATAGGATTGATCACCCCCCCCTCTGGATTATTCTGCTCAAAGGAACGGCTTGAAAGTTTTCATCTATGCATGCGCGATCTTAACTTAGAAATTGATGATTCCATGATCATTCAAGGGGGTTTTTCTGAGGAGTCAGGCATTCAAGTGATGAACACTTTATTGAATTCCTCGCAGGTGCCCACCGCACTGATCGCGCCAAACGATATATGCGCTTTCGGTTTAATGAAAGCGATGCAGATGAATTCTTTAAAACCAGGGAGGGACATCGCAATCGTTGGTTTTGATAATATTCCGCTCGCGTATTACTGGCAGCCTTCCTTGACAACCATTGCACAGCCCATCAAGAAAATCGGGGATATGGTCACCAATATCCTGCTTGACGTATTAGAAGGAAAGAGCGCCCCTGTGCACAAGTTGATAGAACCAGAACTGTTCGTGCGAGAGTCGACCTCGGCATAATTTTTTTATTATGGAATTGAAACGTTTCAATCCACGTATGGAAATGGAGGTGGTTGATGGATATTCACTAAAGAATCTACCATAATACATAAACGAAGAATAGGAGTTAATAATGATGAAAAAACCATTCATGATTCTCACAATTTGTTCAATTTTTTTCAGCCTTGTCATCAGCGGATGCACCCAAGCCAAGACGGGGGAAGAAACTGCGCAGGTAGAAACGATTGCTGAAAAAAGTCCGGCTGAAGAGGTGATCACCCTATCATTCTGGCACACCTACAGCGAGAATTCCCCAGAAAATGACACATTGGTAAATACGCTCATTCCAATTTTTGAAGAAGAGCACCCAAACATCAAGGTCGAGACTCTGATCGTACCGTGGGAAGATTTCCGGAGCAAGTTATATACTTCTATTGCCGGTGGCGTTGCCCCTGATCTTGCGCGCATCGATATCATTTGGGTTCCGGAATTTGCAGAGATGGGCGCATTGGTTGCATTGGATGAAAATATAGAAGACTTTCAGACAATCGCCGATCAGGTTTTCTCCGGCCCGCTTTCCACCAACGCCTGGAATGGGCACTACTATGGATTACCGCTAGATACCAATACCAAAGCATGGTTCTATAATAAAGCGATGTATGAAGCAGCCGATATCCTGCCCCCCACCTCATTCGATGAAATGTTGGAGCAATGTGAAGCGATCAAGGCAGTGTATCCAGATAGTTACTATTTCGCAACTGATGGGACATTTGCCTGGGTCACCCTCCCATGGATATGGAGCTTTGGTGGATCCATTACAGACGACGCAATCACCACCGCCACCGGTTATTTGAACGGTCCGGGTACGGTAGCAGCCTACGAATCACTGCTCCAACTTTATAATAACGGATGCATCGCCCCCGTGATACTCGGAAGTGGAATCGACGTTTTTACCGGTTATGCTCAAGACAACTATGCAAGCCTCGATAATGGACCATGGACATTCTCGATCATCGAATCACAATTCCCCGACAAAGAAGTATCCGTCAGCGCATTTCCTGCCGGACCGGGCGGATCCATCAATGTTGTTGGTGGAGAAGATGTGGTCCTTTTCGAAAAATCGAAGAACAAAGAAGCTGCTCTAGAGTTCATGCGCTTTCTGCTGTCAGAAGAATATCAACTGAAAATGGCAGAAGTTGGTCAAATTCCCGTCTTAAAAGATGCCGTCAACTCAGATTACATGCAAAATCATCCTTACTACACCGTCTTTCTTGAGCAACTGACCACATCGAAATCCCGAACATCGCATCCCAAATGGGAGCAAATGGATCAAATCATAACCGACGCAGGTCAATTAATATTACGAGGTGAAAAATCCGTTCAAGAAGCTCTGGACGAAGCAGCGGCTGAAATCGATATTCTCTTGCAGGAATAAAGCCCCATACAGGAGTTGGGAACTGACTTCCCAACTCCTCCTTCTAAAAAAGAAAAATGAAAAACAAAAAACATCTTAGTGCGCCCTATCTCTTCTTATTTCCCGGGTTCGTATTCCTGACCCTTTGGTTGATCTACCCGATGTTCAAAGCGCTACAAATAAGTTTTTACGATTGGAACTTTCTTGCCACCATAAAGAACACGTTTATTGGTTTTGATAATTACATCAGGGCATTCAAAGATACTATTTTCCTCCTGTCATTAAAGAACACGATTGTGTACGCGATTGTTACGGTAAGCGGTCAGTTAATTTTGGGATTATCCGTGGCATTAGCGATTGATCGCATTACCTGTGGCAAGATCTTTTTCCGAACAGCCTATTATTTGCCGGTTGTGACATCTTGGGTTGTTTGCTCCCTGCTGTTTAAATTTTTATTCAATGCAAGTCCAGCGGGGTTGGTCAATTATGCCCTGATAGACATTCTGCATATCATTGAAAACGGAATCCCCTGGTTAAACGAGGCAGGGACCGCATTTTTGGCACTGTTCACCCTGGGGATCTGGAAGGGGGTCGGCTGGACGATGGTCATTTTTTTGGCTGCGCTACAATCCATCTCAAAAGAGGTTCTTGAAGCGGCACAAATTGATGGAGCCAATGAATGGCAAATTATTTGGTACGTCATCATCCCAATGCTCCTTCCCACAATTTTTCTCGTTATCGTCATGCTGACCATTGGGGCATTTCAAACATATATCCCTATCAATCTGATCACCAATGGCGGTCCAGTTCATCGCACCGAAGTGCTATTAAGTTATATGTACGATCAGGCATTTAAAAATTGGGACTTCGGTTATGCATCAGCGCTTTCATATATTCTCATCATCATTGTCTTTTCGATCAGTCAAATACAAATAAAACTAAGCAACCAAATTGAAAAATAAAATGAGAAAGAATATGAACCAGCCAATAAAAACAATCGGAAAGAAAATGTTTCTTTATTTTCTTCTATTGATCGGTCTTTTCTTTACAGTCACTCCATTCCTTTACATGCTTTCCACATCACTAAAAGAAAATATTTTCGTTTTTGAATTTCCTCCAAAATTTATCCCCTCAAATCCCACACTACAGAACTATCTGACCGTACTCACAACACGGCAATTCGACAGATATTTTATGAATAGCGTCTTTGTTACACTTCTGACAACCTTCTCTGTGGTCCTTATGAGTTCCATGATGGCATTCGCTTTTTCCCGTTTCACGTTCAAACGAAAAAAGTTGCTATCTGGTCTTATTCGTCTTTTTATGATGATGCCTTCCATGACGCTGATCGTCCCACAATTCATACTGACAAGCAAGATGAATCTGTTAAACAACTTGTGGGGAGTGATCATGGTTTATATAGCCCAAAATCTATCGTTAAGCGTTTTCCTCCTGACCGGTTTTTTCAAACAAATTCCTGTTGAGATCGAAGAGGCAGCCAAGATTGACGGGGCTTCTCCATGGCAGGTATTTGCACGAATCATATTGCCCCTTTCCACTCCTGCGCTGGCAACGTCAGCAATCTTCACCTCTCTAGGCGCCTGGGATGAATATGTATGGGCTATGACCATTTTAAACAAACCTGAGATGCGCACTCTACCAGTCGGGATTGCTTCTTTTCATGGGCAATTCGTAACCGACTGGGGATTGGTTTTTGCAGCATCCGTCATTGCGATAACGCCGATCATCATTTTATTCATTTTCTTTCAAAAATATTTCGTGAAAGGGATTACTGCCGGATCCGTCAAGGGTTAATCCATGAATTCTATATTCTATGAAAAAAGCATCGCCGTCATACTTGAAAATCAACACGAGCATGGCGGTTACATTGCCTGCCCTAACTTCAAACAATACCAGTATTATTGGTTTCGGGATGGTTCATTCATCGCCTATGCCATGGATATCGCAGGGCAACTGAACAGCTCGCAGCGATTTCATCAATGGGCAGTTCAAACGATCCTGCGCAACAAAGCCAAGATCATGGCCGCAGCGGAAAAAGTAAAAGGTGGAGAGATGGCGTCCATCACCGATTTTTTCCACTGCCGTTTCAACGCAAACGGAAGCGATGCAGAAGGAGACTGGGCTTATCATCAACTGGATGGCATCGGCTCATGGTTATGGTCATTCAGCCAACATTTCAGGCTTTCCGGAAGAACGCATTTGACCGCCCCAGAAGATGAGGCGATCAGTCTGGCATGTCTTTACCTTCAAGCATTATGGAACACACCCTGCTATGATTGCTGGGAAGAGAATGGAGACGCAATCCACACATACACACTGGCAGCAATATATGGAGGATTCCATGAAATTAATAAAATCAAACCTCTTGAGAATGGGATTGCTTCCAGTCAGCAGATTCAAGAGTTCATTTTTCAAAATCAGTTTCAAGATGGAGTCTTCAGAAAATCATCAAAAGATCATGGAGTTGACGCGAATTTATTAGGACTGGTTTTCCCTTTTAAGCTCATCGAACCAAACTCCACGCTTTTCGAAAAAACCTTGCGGGCAATCGAGGTTGATTTATTGACATCGCAATATGGTTTACATCGTTATTCCGATGATTCTTATTATGGTGGTGGTGAGTGGGTTTTATTGAGCGCCTGGTTAGGATGTGTTTATATGATTCAGCACAAAGCAGCTCAAGCCATTGAAATATTGGCATGGGTCGAATCGCAAATTACACCAGAAGGATATTTGCCCGAACAAAGCGGTGCGGGTTTTTCCAATACGCGCTGTTTCCATTTTTGGATGAAAAAATGGGGAACAATCGCATCGCCTCTTTTATGGTCGCATGCAATGTACATCATCCTTTACCAATCCATCAAACAGTATCACGATACAATGGGTTTACGCCTTGAAAATAAGCCATCATATTATTAACCGCCGGTAAGGATAAAATCATGTGGTCACACGATGCAATCGTCTATCAAATTTTCCCAGATCGCTTCTACAATGGCAATCAAACCAACGACCCTGACGGCACCGTGAACTGGCAAGCCAAGCCAACCGTTGACAATTTTTTTGGCGGGGATCTCGAGGGCATTTTAGTAAAAATCGATCATTTACTCGATTTGGGCATCAATACCCTCTACCTGAATCCAATTTTTAAAGCGTCCACCAATCACCGTTACGATACAGTAGATTTCTATCAGATCGACCCCGCACTCGGAGATACCGATTTTTTTCGTCAATTTGTCCAAGAATGCCACCAGCGTGACATCCGAATCATACTGGATGGAGTATTCAACCATTGTGGGAGTGACCATCCCTTTTTTCAAGATGTCATCAAAAATGGACCCAACTCACCTTACGCAGATTGGTTCTATTTTCAAGGCTTTCCTGTCTCAAGTGATCCATTGAATTACAAAACCTGCGGCGGATGTTCCTATTTACCGAAGTTCAATCTTGAGAATTTGGCAGTGCAGCGCTATTTATTGGAAGCAGCGCGTTACTGGACTAGCGATTATCAAATCGATGGTTGGAGACTTGATAGCGCACAAAGAGTTCCCCATCATTTTTGGAACACATTTCAGAGAGAGGTTCGAAAAATAAACCCCCAAATATACCTTTGCGCTGAACTATGGCACGAACCGACTGGCTGGTTTCAACAAGGATTATTTGACGGAGCATCAAACTATTTATTGCGCCAATTGTTATTGGATTATTTTCTCGAGGAAACAATCGATGCGGAAGACTTCTTATATGAATTGACTTCCTTATACAATCGACTGGGCGAGAACGCCAATACTATGCTCAACCTCGTCGGATGCCATGACACACCGAGAATCAACAGTCTTTTTGCCCATAGCCCTGAAGCATTATCCGCATTACTCCTTGTGCTGTTCTGTTTTCCCGGCATTCCACACATCTATTACGGTGACGAGATCGGGCTGGAGGGAGGAAAAGACCCGGATTGCCGTCGCCCTATGATGTGGGATGAATCTCAATGGGATCTTCGTCTATACGAACATTTCAAAGCCCTGATCACCCTGCGCAAAAACCATCCGGCTCTTGTGCATGGCAACTTTCTCCCCTTACAATCTTTCAACCATATGCTCGCTTTTAAGAGAATCTATCAAAACGAAGAGCTTATCGTAGTGATCAATCACAAATTTCCCATTAAAAATATTTCCATCAACACTTGTAGCAAGAAAGCCGTATGGGAAGCAATATATCCGCATGGTAATTTCCTCTATTCGAGCAATTCCATGATTGAAGTGGAAAATGTGTTGCCCTATCAGGCAATGATTTTAATGGGAAAATAAAATGACCACTTATTCCTAAAAGAGCATTTGCCAGAACCGCTCAGCAACAATTCTCCATCCCCTTCGAGGAGATATTAAAACAAAAGAGCGGGCGATGGGATTCGAACCCACGAATATCAGCTTGGAAGGCTGACGCCTTACCACTTGGCGACGCCCGCGTGGATTAAAGATTGTACCCATCATCCACTCGCACGTCAAGAGAAACGCCACGCCGCGTCACTTTCCTCAAGCGCACAGGATGAAAAAAGCGACTGATTCGACTACAATTAAGCCGATTCCATATTGGGAATACGGTTCCTATGCGTGTGAAAGAGTTCCTCCTCCGAATTGGCGTTCGCAAACATACGCTGCGCGATTACTTCCTGGTCATTGTGGGAGCCAGCGTGCAGGCGTTCGGCATGCGCCTGTTCCTTATCCCCGCTCAACTGGTGAGCGGCGGGGTAAGCGGTGCCGCGCAGATCATCCACTTTTTCAGCGGGTTTCCCATCGGTCTCCTGGTGATCATCGGCAACATCCCTCTCTACCTGATCGGCTGGCGGCACCTGGGGGGTTTGAAATTCGCACTGCGCACGCTCTTTGCGGTGCTCGTTTTTTCTCTCTTGACCGATCTTTTGCCCTACGTGTTACCCACCCAAAGCATCACCCATGATATCTTGTTGAACACGCTGTATGGCGCGGTCCTTTTGGGAGCAGGCTTGGGTCTTGTGTATCTGGGGCGCGGCACCTCCGGCGGTTCAGATATCTTGGGGCGCATCCTCAATTATCGCTTCGGCTTCTCCATTTCTGCTGCCTATATGCTCACCGATTCGCTGGTGGTATTAGCCAGTGGTTTTGCCTTCGGCTGGGAAAAGGCGCTGTACGGTTTGATCGTCATCTATATGAGCGGGTTGGTGGCGGAGATGGCCTCTGAAGGTTCCAGCGTGGTGCGCACTGCCCTGGTGATCACTGAAAAACCGGACGAGATCGCAGCCGAAGTGATGGAAGAGCTGGAACGCGGGGTCACTTATCTGTACGGCAAAGGCGCCTACACCGGCAACGATCGCACCATCTTGTACTGCGTGGTTTCGCGACCAGAGGTAAGCATCATCAAAGGCATCATCAGCGAGATCGATCCAGAGGCATTCGTGGTGATTGGGCAAGCCAATGAGGCATTGGGGGAAGGGTTCAGACCCCTTCTTAAAAAATGAATATGCGCCTTACGCAAAATTGACGACGGCTGCGGCAACCAGTGCGATCTGCGCCAGGTGGTAGGTCACCCGCACCCAAAAGCGGGCTTTCGGAAAAGCATTCACAAATTCACGATATGCCAGCATGGTATCCGAGCAGAAAAAGAGCAGGGCTCCTGAAACAGCCAGCCCCGAAGCCGTGGGTTTCCATTCCGCGCTGAAGAGCGTGGATGCTGCACAGAATACCATCAGGCTGATGATGAGCATGTATGCCATCACCGGCGCCCTTAATTTTTTCGCGAAACCTTTGCCGCGCATTCCACTCAAAAGGGTGGGAGCCACCAGAAACAAGATCACCCCAATCACCAATACCAGAGCGAAATGCTGTATCGTCAGGGTTGCCAGGTCAAACCAAAATCCAGCCACATAAGCCAGATGCCCGATCAGGAATACCACCAAACCGGGCAGAAAGAATTTGCGCGGCAGCAAAAGGAATATATCCCCCAGCAACCCGAACAGGATGGCCAGCCCAAACCAAAGCAGCTTGCCCGAAAAACCAGATGTCAATCCTAACCAGAGCAGCAGCGCCAGCATGGTTGCCGGTTTGGTGAACCAGTTCAATTTTTCATGGTCCGTCCAGATGGCATACCAATCCAGCATAGCGATCCCAAACACCGCCCCTAACCAGCCTGTATTCATTTCTTCTCCACCGCTTCATATCCCATGCGCCGTAAAAATGTAACGTTATCGCGCCAGTTTTCACTGACTTTCACACGCAGTTGCAAAAAAACTGATCGCCCGCTCATCTCTTCGATGGATTTGCGCGCCAGGCTGCCAATCTTTTTCAGCCTGGCTCCACCTTTGCCAATGACGATCCCCTTCTGTGATTCTTTTTCCACGAAGAGGGTGGCAGCGATGTAAGCCGCACCGCTTTCGCGCTCGCTGAATTCGTCCACCCGCACCGCGATGGCATGCGGCACTTCTTGCTGTAGAAACAGCAAAGCTGCTTCGCGAATCAGGTCTGCCGCAATCTGGCGTTCTTGATAGTCAGTGACCTGCTCTTCAGGAAAATAAGCCGAGCCAACCGGTAGCATGGCTTTCAATTTTTGCAGCAATTCATCCAATCCGCTGTGATCGCGAGCCGAGAGCGGGAGAACATCCGCAATTTCGGGATACAGGTCCAGGAACTCTTTTCTCCGAACTTCCCGTTCTTTTTTCCCCAACAGATCCATCTTGTTCAACCCCAACACAACGGGGGGCAGATGTTTGACAGATCGGAAAAAATCTGCGATCAGCCGGTCTTCCGGTTGGGGAGGTTGGCTGGCATCTACCAGCCAGAGAATGACATCCGAATCCAGTAGGGTTTCCTCCACAATGGCGTTCATCGCCCGACCTAAGGTATGGATCGGATGATGCATGCCGGGAGTATCCATCAGGATAATCTGTGCATCCTCATCGCTCAGAATAGCCAACTGGCGCGCGCGGGTTGTTTGCGGTTTTGGGGAAACCGCCGCAATTTTCTGCCCCATCAACGCATTCACCAGGGTTGACTTACCAACGTTGGGGCGCCCTATAATGGAAACAAAACCAGAGCGGAAACTCTGCTGAATAATTTCTGCCATGCAGAAATTATAAATCAGACCAGGCGGTTCTCTCGGATGTGGTGACCCTCATGCTGTAGCAGCCAGGCTTTGGTTTCCAAGCCGCGTGGAGCAGAAAAGCCATGCAGATACCGGTCGCTTCCTATTACCCGGTGGCAGGGAATGATGAGAGAGATGGGATTGGCACCCAGCGCTTGCCCGACCGCCCTGGGCGCAGCCGGCTTATGGATGGCGAGTGCAATCTCACCATAGGTGCGCACCTCGCCAAATGGGATCTCCATGGCTGCCTGATACACTTGCTTGGCAAAAGGAGAGATGCCTTGCCAATCTATCGCCAGTTCAAAGCGGACCAACTCACCCGAAAGATACGCGTTGATCTGGCAAATCGCGTCTGATAAAATCTGGGCAGCCGTCGCATCCAGGTGATCGTTCTGCCCGAGCAGATTCCTTTCAAAACTCCCCAGAGAACTAAATTTGCACTTACAAATTCCTTTGGCAGTAGCATAGAGTTCTATTGGTCCGATATTGTCATTTTCGATGTAAGCCATACAAGCCTGCCTTCGACTGTCTTTCATGACTATTTTTTGATCCAAGATCACCTCGCACAGACTTCTTGGACCAACCCCTTTTGGTTAAGTATAGCCGAAAGAGGAACAAAGGTATCTTAAAAATGAAAATCGAGCGTAGGGTAAGTGTAGGGTAAGCGTTGGGCAAGCGTCAAGCAGAAAAACAGCGAATTCTTTATTATAGTCACAAGGGCGACTTCTCTTCTTCTCCTCCTTATAAGAGAGCCAGGGCTGATATCACTGGCTCTCTATTAATTTAATTATCCAACCATCAATTCGTGATACACTCAATTCGCCATAGCGGTTTTCAGGAGGAAACGATGAACAACACTCGAAAAACCTATGCGATTGAAATCGATAGCGTAAAACGCGACCTGCGTTTATTTGAGGTGAAACCCGGGCTCAAGATCGCCATTCTCAATATCCTGGGCGATACCGAACTGGTTCTCGCCTGCGCCAAAGCTCTCGCCAAAAAACTGGATCCTCTCAAATATGATGTTCTGGTCACCGCTGAAAGTAAGAGCATTCCGCTCGCCCACCAGTTGTCGGTAGAAACCCAAAAACCCTATGTGGTTTTAAGGAAGGACTACAAGGTCTACATGGGCGATGCCATAAAAGCCGAGACAGTTTCCATCACCACCGGAAAACCTCAAATCCTCATCCTGGATGAAAAAGACCGCGCGCTGATCAAGGGCAAGAAGGTTGCCATCGTGGATGATGTCATCAGCACTGGTTCCACCCTTGAGGGCATGCGCCACATCATCGAAAAAGCGGGAGGAAACATAACCATTCAGGCAGCCATTTTCACCGAAGGCGATGAAGGTCACTGGAAGGAGATCATCGCATTGGGAAACCTGCCGGTCTTTATAGAAAAATGAAAGCGGTCACACGACCGCTTTTTCTATCTTTTCCACATAAGCGCCGCGATCCGCCTGACAGACATACGTTTTTAATTCCAGAGAAAAATGATCTTGGTAAGCCAGTTGCAATTGCTGGCAAAAATGAACCGCCTGCGTTTTCTGCACCAAATTCACCGTGCACCCACCAAAACCTGCACCGGTCAACCTGGCGCCCAGGCAGCCGGATATCGTAGCAGCCTTCTCCACCAAAAAATCCAGCTCTGCGCAGCTCACCTCATACAGATCACGCAACGAACGATGACCTTCGAACATAATCTTACCGAAGCTGGTTGCGTCATCATTTGCCAGATAAACGGCAGAACGTTTCACCCGCTCGATCTCTTCAATGACATGGCGGGCGCGTTTGGCGATAACCTTTGGCAGATGGCGTTCATTCTGATCGTAAATCGCCATATCCACATCACGCAGCGATTGCACGGCAGGGACATATTCTTTCAATATGGCAACCGCCTGCTGGCATTGTCGCTGCCGCTCGTTATAGGCTGAGTGAGCCAGTTCGCGCTGCTTTCCCGAATCAGCCACCACCAGCACCGTTTCAGGCGGCAGAGGGATAGGTTGCCAGGCGAGGGAACGCGTGTCAAAATAAAGAGCGTGGCGCGCCACCCCGTGACTGACCGCAAATTGATCCATCAAACCACAATGCACGCCGATGAAACTGCTTTCTGCCATCTGGCAGAGCCGGGCGAGCTGCATGCGATCCATCTGCAAATCTGCCAGAGACTGGAAAGCCAGGGCAAATACCACTTCCATGGCAGCCGAACTGCTCAACCCTGCACGCATGGGAAGGTTGGATGCAATGCATGCCTTCAATCCACGCACCTGGAACCCTCTGGTTTGCAGCATCCATGCCACCGCCGCAGGGTACAAAGCCCACAAAGGGAGCAGTTTGCCTCTCCGGTCCACTCGGGCATCCAGATTATCCAGATCAATCTCAACATTTTCACCCAGGTCAAGAGTATGGACACTCAGGATTGGTTCCTGCAACGCTTGAACCGCCAACCAGACCCGCCTGTCTACGGTTGCGGGTAGAACGATCCCCATGTTGTAATCCACATGTTCGCCGATCAGGTTCACCCTGCCGGGGGCAGAAACCAGCAGCCCGGCGTCAGGCATCTGTGTTAGAACGAGATCATGGGGGTTCGCTGTGCTCATGATGAATTCAACCAGGGGTCATTTTGACGAAAAACTCGAAAAGCGCTTTAGCGCATCCTGTTTCAATGGAATGCTGCTTGTAAGGAACTGATCCCATTTCCCCAGGCTGCGTTTCTTGAGCCACTCCTGGCGGGTCAACAAAATATCATACAAAACATCACTCAAGCTCGCGTAGTCATCTTTTTCGATGAGCTGCTGCAGGTGCTGCAAAACGGAGATATATTTCTCCAAAATCGGCAGGACATTGTGTTTATTTTGGAAAATGCTGATGCCGAAATCATCCGTTTCATTCACCAACTCCAGCGGCTTCAGCGCCAGATTGTAGATATTCCCAGCCAGTTTTTGGCTGTCATCCCAGCCTGGTTGCAACATGGTCGAAGCAGCCAGCGCGGCAGCCGCCAACTCTGGCAACAAGATCACGTTGGCGATCAATCCCTCCAGCTCGTCCAGGTCGGTAAAACAAGGGGTGGCACCTAACAGCACCGCGAGATCGACCACCACAGCGATCACTTCTTTGCGCAATTCTGCGTCGCCAGCAAGGAACAGCATGCTCTTTGCGAAAAGCTCTGCCCGGGCATTGGCAGGATCTTTATCCACATCTTGCAAGCTTTCATAACTGAAAGCCGGAATGGCGTTGATGAAATAAACGTATTCCGGAAGCAGTTCTGCCGCCCAGTGGCTCGGCAATTTCGCCATGGCTGACATATTCACAACGATGCTGTTTTGTTTCAGACCGGATGCGATGGCAACAAACACCGTTCGCAATTTGTTGACAGGGATGTCAAGCACAACGATATCAGCCGTTTTGATCGCATCAGTGATATTGGCTGGGTAGTCATCAAAACTTTTTTTCTTCTTCGCCAGACTTTTTAATGCTGCATCCTCATCAAAGCCAATCCGCGTCACGCTCTTTTTTGCCCCTTCCAGAGCCAATCCAACTGAGATGCCGGTCTTTCCCAGCCCCAATACGGTAATTTGTGTTGCCATGTCAGACTCCCAAGAGAAATGCAGCCATTCCATTGATCGCAGGTTGTAACACTTTGCTGATCAAGTTGAAGCCAGTGAACTGCCCGATCACAATGACCGCCAATAAGATAAAGGATCCATAAGGGCGTATGTTTTCATAAAAATATGCCAGTTTTCCAGGGAGGATGAACGCCAAAACCTGCTCGCCATCCAGCGGCGGAATCGGCAATAAGTTAAAAAGCATCAGACCCAGATTGATGAACAAGAAGTACATCAAAAATTCGAAAAGGCTGGGAAGCAATGAGCTGGTGATCACAACCGGGTTCACCAAGCCAAAGCGCAGCGGCATAGCTGCCAAAACAGCCAGGAGAAAATTGGAAAATGGACCAGACAGAGCCACGAACATCAGCGCCGCCGGATTCTTCCGCTTGAGCGTGAAAGCGTTGACCGGCACCGGTTTCGCCCAGCCAAATCCCACCAGGAGCAGCATCAAACTCCCCAATGGATCAAGGTGCTTGAACGGATTTAGCGTCAGCCTGCCCGCCCAGCGGGGCGTTTCATCTCCAAAATAGACTGCCACCCAGGCATGTGAAAATTCATGAAAGGTGAGGGAAATAAGCAGGGCTAAAATGCGTGCGACGAACACGGCGGGGGTCATGTTGAATAAATTCATATTGGTTTTCCCATTCGTGAAGCGATTATATCATGCGATATAATGCTGGCATGTTGTTCGAGCTGGAAAAAGGAGATGTGGTACGCCTGCGCAAGGAACATCCTTGCGGTGGGACAACCTGGTTGGTTACCCGCCTGGGCGCCGATATCGGGTTGGAATGCCAGACCTGCAAACGGCGCATCATGCTCACCCGGCGCGAGCTGATGAAAAGAATGAAAGAAAATCTCGGAAAAGAAAAAGTGGAATAGAAATCCGTTTTTACCCCGCGCATGCAATAAGGTCAAGGAAATGCCAATTTTAGATGAAAGCACGCTTGAATTCTTCAGCCGCAGCCCTGAACAAACGCGACGGGTGGGAGCCCGACTGGGTTCGCTCCTCCAGGCAGGTCATACGTTGTGTTTGAACGGCGACCTTGGCGCAGGCAAGACTACGCTGGTTCAAGGCATCGCGCAGGGTTGGGGCTCGCCCGACCCGGTCACCAGCCCGACCTTCGTGCTGGTGAATCATTATCGCAGAGCGGATGGTCAGCAAATAGCGCATCTGGACGCTTACCGCCTTTCTGATGCGCTGGAAGCTGAAGACCTGGACCTTGAATATCTGCTGGAAAATGGTCCGCTGATCGTGGAATGGCCTTTGCGCGTTTTGAGCGCCCTCCCCAACACACACATCTGGATCGATCTGCAGCACATCAGCGAACAACAGCGCATGTTGCTGATCAAACCAGTTGGCAGCGCATACAAGAATATCGTCTTACAATTAAGAAAACAGATTTTTTCAGAGCTATCATGATCCTGGCAATTGACACTTCCACCCAATGGTTGAGCGTGGCGCTGTATGATGCAGCGCAGCAAGTCTTTCTCTTCGAGAAGACCTGGCGCGCAACGCGCCGCCACACCATCGAACTGGCTCCCGCCATTACCAACCTGCTGCAAGAGGTGGGGACAACCATCCAGGATGTTGATACACTGGCAGTTGCTACGGGTCCCGGCTCTTTCACCAGCCTGCGGATCGGGTTGGCTTTCTCTAAGGGGATAGTTCTGGCAAACCGCATCAATCTCATCGGGGTGCCCAGTTTGGATGTTCTGGCTTTTTCCCAACCCGCCGCAGACATTTCCCTGATCTGTGTATTGCAAGCGGGGCGTGATAAGCTGGCAGCCTGCCGCTATGGTTATCAGGATCGATGGGTCGCCCAGGGTGATCCTTTCATCCTTTCTCCACAAGAATTGAGCGAAGAGATCAATGAAGAGACCATCATTTGCGGAGAAATGGACGCGGAAGAGCGCAGGGTGATCAGCAGAAAATGGAAAAAGGTCCATTTATGTTCAACAGCAAGTTGTGTGCGCCGGGCTGCTTTTTTGGCGGAGCTCGCCGCGCAAAGGTGTGCGCAAGGAAAATTTGACAACCCCATGAGCCTGGCGCCCATTTATCTGCATACTGCCAATCCGACTCTCGCTGAGCAATAACAAGAACTGCAGAACATTGTAAAATTACCTGCAGACAGAAAGGATGAAGCATGACCTCACAAGATACCTTGGTTGATATACGAGCCGAGATCGCTCAATGCACAAAATGCCCTCTCGCGAGAACCCGAAAGAACACCGTTCCTGGAGAAGGATCAGCCGATGCTGAAATCATGTTCATCGGTGAGGGTCCTGGTTTTTACGAAAACGAGCAAGGCAAACCTTTTGTTGGGCAGGCAGGGAAATTTCTAGACGAGCTTCTGGCTTACGCTGGATTGAAAAGAGAGCAGGTTTTCATCACCAATGTGGTGAAATGCCGCCCCCCTGACAATCGTGACCCAGAACCATCTGAATTGGAAGCGTGCTCCAGCTTTCTGGACCGGCAAATTGCCTGTTTGCATCCGAAAGTCATCGTCACCCTTGGCAGGCATTCCATGGGAAAATTCCTTCCCAATGCCAAGGTCAGCCAGATCCATGGGCGATCTGCCTGGGTGCGCGGTCAATTGATTGTAGCGATGTATCATCCAGCCGCCGGGCTGCACCAGCCCACCCTCAAATCGACCATCATAGCAGATTTCCGCAAACTGCCTGAGATCATTGAACAGGCTCGCAAGTCCGAAATGATCCAAAAGGCAAACCCACAGAGTGAAGAAGAAGAACCTCATAAAGAAGACCCAACCCAATTGAGTTTCTTCTAGGAGAAAAGGATGAATTACGCAAAAGACCTGATCACGAAATTCAATAACAAGACCGCTCGCGTCGGCGTACTGGGCTTGGGGTATGTGGGTCTGCCGCTGGCAATCGTTTTTGCACAAGCCGGTTTTGACGTGACTGGGATTGATCCCATGAAAGAAAAGGTGAACAGTCTACAGCAGGGAAAAAGCTACGTGTTGGACGTGCCTGATGAGACCGTCAAGATCCTGACCGGCAGCGGAAAATTAAAAGCCACCAGCGATTTTTCCGTCCTGCGGGAATTAGACGCGGTCAGTATTTGTGTTCCCACGCCATTGCGCAAGACCGGCGATCCCGACCTATCTTTCATCCTTTCCGTAGCGGATTCCTTGAAACAATATGTGCACGCGGGCATGGCGATCGTGCTCGAATCGACGACCTACCCCGGTACCACGCGCGAGATGATCCTCACCAAGCTGACCGAAGGCAACGATCTTAAGATCGGAGAGAATCTATTCCTGGCGTTCTCTCCCGAGCGGGTTGACCCTGGAAGGGTGGATTACACGACCACCAACACGCCAAAAGTGATCGGCGGGATCACCCCGACATGCCTTGAAGTAACCGCATGCTGGTATGGGCAAGCCATTCAGAAAGTCGTTCCGGTTTCTTCCGCCGAAGTGGCTGAAATGGCGAAATTGCTCGAAAACACCTTCCGCATGATCAACATCGGTTTGGTCAACGAGATGGCAATGATGTGCGATCGGTTGGGAGTAGATATTTGGGAAGTGATCGATGCCGCAGCCACCAAGCCTTTCGGTTTTATGAAGTTTCAACCGGGTCCGGGTCTGGGTGGGCACTGCATTCCCATTGACCCGCTGTATCTTTCCTGGAAATTGAAAACGCTGAATTATTCAACGCGCTTCATCAATCTCGCCTCTGAGATCAACACCGGCATGCCGCGCTACACGGTTGCCAAAGTGCAGGATACGTTGAACCTGCACAAAAAGTCCATCAACGGCAGCAAAATCCTGGTATTGGGAGTATCGTATAAACCAGATATCGATGACCTGCGCGAATCGCCTGCACTGGATATTATTCACCTGCTGCAAGAGAAAGGCGCACAGGTGCAGTATCACGATCCATTCATCCCAACTATTGACCATGACGAACTGCGCCTGCAATCCGTTGCCGACCTTGACAAGGCGGTGAAAGATGCCGATTGCGTGGTGATTGCGACCAACCACAGCCTGTACGACTATTCCAAGATCCTGCTGGATGCCAAACTGGTCTTCGATGCGCGCAACGCGACCGGCGAACTCGGCAAAAATAATCCTAAGGTGGTGAAATTGTAATGGCTACTTATGTTGTAACCGGCGCGGCGGGCTTCATCGCCTCCAAAGTGTGCGAATTCCTGTTGGAAGCTGACAACTCGGTCATCGGGATAGACAATTTTGACCCGATGTATGACCTGCGCTTGAAAGACTGGCGCTTGAAACGCCTGCAGGCATTTCCGAAATTCACGTTTCATCGCGAAGACATCTGCAACCTGACCATATTGCGGGACATCTTTTCGACGAGTCTGCAGGTAGATGCTGTCATCAACCTGGCTGCCAAAGCCGGTGTGCGCGATTCCGTGCTCGATCCCTGGTCTTATTACAATACCAATGTGACCGGCACGCTGAATCTATTGGAGATCTGCAAAGAGTGCAAGATCAAGAAATTCATCCTGGCTTCCACTTCCAGCATCTACGGCAACGACGCCCCTTATCCGACCCCCGAAACAAGCGATTCCAGCCATCCTCTGCAACCATATGCCGCCAGCAAAAAAGCTGCGGAAACCCTGAGCTACAGCTATCATTACCTGCACGGGTTGGATGTCAGCGTGGTGCGCTATTTCACCGTGTACGGACCCGCCGGTCGCCCGGCTATGTCGATGTACCGCTTCACAAAGTGGATTGCAGAGGGGGAAACAGTCACCATTTATGGCGATGGCAACCAGACGCGGGGATTCACCTATGTGGATGATATCGCACGCGGAACCATCCAGGCTTTAAAGCCCCTGGGATACGGGATTTTCAACCTGGGCGGGCACCAGACCATTTCGATCAACGACTTGATCCACACTTTTGAGAGCTTGTTGGGGAAAAAAGCCGTCCTGCAATATCTGCCGTCTAACCCGGCAGATATGAACGCGAGCTGGGCAGATGTGAGCAAAGCCAAAGAGGTGCTGGGGTGGGTTCCCGAAGTGCCCTTGGAAAAAGGCATCCCACACATCATCGATTGGTACATGCAGGAGCGCTCCTGGGCTAGCCAGGTTTCAACAGAATGAGAACCATCAAAGACACCTGGGATGATTGGATCAAAGATGCAACCATCGTGAGGGTAATTCGCAATTCCGGATACCTGCTCTTCAGTAATATTTTCAGCGTCGTTCAAAGTGTGTTGACCGGTCGCCTGTTGGGCATCATGGGCTTCGGCATTATCGGCACTATCACAACATTCGCTTCCACCCTAAACCGCTTGTTTTCATTTCGCATGAACGAACTGGTGGTGAAATATTACGGAGAAGCGATGGAAAAAAAACAACCCGAGCGGGCAGCCGCTGTGATCAAGGCATCTCTACTCGCCGAATCGATCACCTCAATAATATCTTTTGGGTTTTGCGCCTTTTTCGCATCCTACGCTGCCGCCAATATTGCAGATGACCCCACCCTCACGCCGCATTTCATCCTGTATGGAACGATCATCCTGGCAAACGTCTTCATGGAAACCTCAACCGGGGTACTGCAGGTCAACGGCAAGTTCCGCCTAGAAGCCTTCATCACGTTTCTCGGCAGCGTTTGTACAGCCGCCATCATCGTGTGGGCTTATCTGGCGAAGGGTGGCTTGCTGGAGATCGTGGTTGCCTATATGGCTGGAAAATTCGTCCTGGGTATCGGCACCGCTCTGCTCGGTTTCAAAGAATTGCGCAAAACACTGGGCAAGAACTGGCTCAGAACACCCTTCTCGTATCTGCCGCCCATCAAGGAATTGACCAAATTCGCTTTCAGCACCAACATCAGCAGCACCATCATGATGCTGGTGCGCGATAATGAAGTATTATGGGTGGCGTATTTCCTCTCGCCGCTCGAAGCCGGTTACGCCCGTGCTGCGCTGGCAATCATCAATTTTGTCCAGCTCCCCATCACACCTTTCATCTCGACCTCCTATCCCGAAATCAACCGGGCTATCACCCAAAAAGCCTGGGACCATGTTCAAGATTTGTTGCGCAAGATCACCACCATTTCTGGAGCGTGGACAATCGGCGCGTCGCTGGGACTGGCGATCTTTGGTAAATGGCTCCTTTCTTTATACGGAGCCGATTTTGTGCCGGCATATCCAACCATGATGATCTTTTTGATCGGGCTGGGGTTTGCCAACATCTTCTTCTGGAATCGCCCGCTCCTGCTTTCGCTCAAACTTCCCATGGTGCCCTACCGCGCAAGTTTATATTGCGGCATTGCCAAAGTTCTGCTCTCTTTCTTGCTGGTTCCAACGCTTGGTCTGAACACCGAAGCCTGGCTGCTGTCGATCTTTTTCCTGATCAGCATCAGCGTCATCGTGCTGCAAGGGGTGAAAGAGATCAAAAAACGAGCACAGCCAGAACAAACAGGGGCTTCATTATGAGAATCGCATGCATCACAACCTCCCAGATACCCTCCCGAACAGCCAACAGCATCCAGGCTATGAAGGTCTGCCACGCATTAAAGCAATGCGGGCAAGAAATCAAGCTATGGGTTCCATTCTTCAAGTCAGCCGATTGGACTGAACTGAAGGAGCTGTATGGACTGCAGGAGGAATTTCCCATCCAATGGCTCCCTTTTAAAAAATCGCTCAGGCAATATGATTTCTGCTGGCACGCCGTGCAGCAAGCCAGACAATGGAACGCCGATGTGATCTATACCTGGGCTTTGCAGAGCGCCGTTTTTTCTCAGAGACAGCAGATACCATCTGTCATGGAATTCCACGATTTTCCCATGGGTACTTTTGGACCCCATCTTTTCAAAATCTACATTCGCCACCACCAGAGATGCCTTTCCCTCACCACCACCGCCGCACTTGCCCAAGGGCTTGAAGAAAAGTACGGCTTCACTTTTCCAAGCGGCTCTTTGCAAATCGCGCCGAACGGCACCGACCCGCAGTGTTACCTGCATCTGCCCAGCCCTGTGCAGGCGCGCAAAAAACTAGGACTGCCTGAGGGAGTCACGGTGGGATTCACCGGGCACTTTTACAAGGGTAGAGGAATTGAGCTCTTGCTTGAGATCGCGCTCGCCTTGCCAGACATCCACTTTCTGTGGGTCGGCGGAAAAGAAGAGCATATCCAGCCATGGCGAGAAGAGCTGAAAGCCAGGCAAATCCACAACGTTACCCTGGTGGGGTTCATACCCAACCAGGAACTTCCCTTATATCAGGCAGCCTGCGACATTCTCGTGATGCCCTACGACAAGAAGATCTCCGGAAGTTCAGGAGGGGATATTTCGCAGGTCATCAACCCCATGAAAATGTTTGATTACATGGCAAGCGGGCGGGCTATCGTAGCCAGCGATATCCCCGTATTCCATGAAATCCTATCGGAACAAACTGCGGTGTTCTGCCCGCCCGAAGATAGCCAGGGCTGGTCAGCAGCTATTCGCAGACTGGCGGATGATCAAGACGAACGGGAAAGGCTGGCGAACAATGCCAAAGCGCGCTCAGCCCAATACAGTTGGACAACACGGGCAGCAAAAACATTGGCGTTGATCAACAATTTGGAGGGTTTCAGGCATGAAGCAAGGCTTGACCAAAAATCTTAGCGTATCCGTTCCAATCGCGATCGGGTTAGGGGGACTGGTATGCCTGGTAAACCGGGGAGAAAAACCGTTGGTGGGCTGGCTGGGCAGCGCCGTTCTCTCTTTTGTCTTTCTTTTCGGGATCGTTTACGCCATTCAAAGATTACAAAGTCCGAAGAAGGTCCGCCTCATTTCTTTGATCAATTTTTCAGTGAGGGTTATCGCCGGCATCGCGCTTTTTCTCATGCTTCCCATATTCGGATATGAGGAGGAGCCCCCCCAAGCCGGATATTTATATCTGGATGCCTACCGCAGGGATGCGGACGCCTGGCAGATCGCAAGCGATGCTGAACCCATCTTCACCGGTTTTCAGGACGAGTTCTACACGGATCAATACGGCGGCATGCTTTCGCTGAGCGCGGTCGTGTATCGTGCGTTCAGCCCTGATGCGCACCGCCCAATCCTGATCCTTCTATTGACCTCTTTCATAAGCACTCTAGGCATCCCCTTTTACTGGCAAGCCCTGCAAGAACGCTTTGGCAACCTGACAGCCACCATCGCCTGTTGGATCCTGGCTTTATATCCCGAAGCGGTCATACTGGGCGGTTCTCAGATGCGCGAACCGTTGATCATCGGTCTGAGCGGAATCATTTTCTGGGGGTTGGAACATCGTAAGATAAACAAACGCGCAGGAATGATCGCCCTGCTCAGCGCTTTTCTGGCGCTCATGGTAATATCCAGCCGATATGCCATCGCAGTTTCGCTGTTAATCGCCATCTGGGTATGGTCTGACCTCACCAGCCAGGACACCGCAAAACAGAAAAAGATCTGGCAGATTTTACCGTCGGTCGTCATCATCCTGGCAGGTCTTTTTGCCAGTTGGGAGTGGCTGGTTGACACTTCACGCTGGGACCTGTATCTCATGGAAAGCAGTTCGGGGAGAGTGCAATTCGAATTGGACAACATTGGAGAGCAATTCCGCATCCCATTCTTGGTTCTTTACGGCATCCTGCAGCCGGTTCTGCCGGCGGCAATCGCCTACCCGGGTATTGCCATCATGCGCGTCATTGCCATTTTCCGCTCCGCCGGTTGGTATGCCCTGGCTCCTACCCTGCTGCTGGCGCCCTTCATCATGCCCAAAGAAACGAACAAAAGGAACCGGAAAATTTTGATTCTGACCACCTGTTTTCTTTTCTTCTGGACTCTGCTTTCTTCTCTGCGCGCCGGAGGGGACCAATGGGACAACCCACGCTATCGCACAGCCCTCCTTCCCTGGTTCGCCCTGGTTGCCGGCTGGGTTTTCACATATTTCAAAGAATACAAGGATCCCTGGCTGAAAAGAGCCTATAGCATCCTCACCGTTTTTTGTCTGTTCTTCCTCCAATGGTATTTCAGCCGTTATTACAAGCTGTGGGAGCGTCTTCCTTTTGTCCAGATGGTGCTGGTGCTGAGCGCCACCATCGTGGTCATGCTCGGTGGATTTTTGATCCATGATCGCTTACGGGGCAGGGCAGGCAAGAAATAAAGCGCCGATGTTATAATCACAGATGTCTACTTGGAACGCATGAAAACGGAATCATTTCGAAGAATCTACCTTCCACGCATCCTGACAGGTCTTTCCGGCATTTTTCTGCTGGTGAGAAGTTTTCGTTACGCGAACCTCTTGCCAGCGCGCATGGATGAAAGCCTCTTTTTGTACAAGGGGCTCCTGTTCGCCAATGGAACCTACGCCCCTTTTGAGTCCTATGGATTATGGACCAACAAGAACCCTCTCAGCTTTCTCATTCCGGGCTGGTTCCAGTTGATCTTCGGCGTCGGTCTCCGCTCCGGCAGAATTTTTTCCATCATGCTAGGATTGCTCACCATCCTGGCAATATGGATCGTTGTGAGGAAATTCACGAACGAATGGCTGGCTTTTTTTGCAACAGCCGCCATTGCTTTGAACCCTTTTTACGCCTGGACCTTCGCACAATTCATTTCGCAGAGTTTGATCGCCGCACTTCTGGCATGGACGCTTGTCTTCACCCTGGGTAAAGACAAGCCCATCTGGCAGATCATACTCGGCACAATCCTGGCTGTGCTTGTTGTGCAGGTCAGACAGAACATACTGCCCGTCATCCCATTGCTGATCCTGTACATCTTCTGGGAAAATGGAAAGAAAGTCGGAACCATCAGCCTGTTCACCGCATTGTTGGTGTTCGGGGGGCTGACCGCCGTCTACTGGCCGGAGATCATCCGCAATTACCTGGCTGTCATTCCTCCCTTCATGCAATCCTTTGCTTTGAAGTTTATCAACCTGCCAGATTCGACCTTGGTGGTAGCCAACACGATTCAACCCATCGAAAGAATCATGTCGCTCACCCAGGGTTTTCGCACGCACTTTCCGGAAATACTGGGCGCGTTCTCTGCATGTGTTTGGCTACTTTTACCAGCCAGGAAAAAGGAATCCACGTACAAGGTCATCATATTTCTGTTAATTCTTTTTATTACCCTCTTCCTCGCTCATATTTGGGCTTCCATTCTAAAAAATTTCTGTGTGTACTGCTTTTCCAACTATCTGGCATTTTTTGGCATCCTTGGCATCATTTTATTCGCCCTCTGTATCGATAAACAGGAAGACAAAACACCTGTCTTTTTACAAATATGCGGCATCATCATCTTATTAATCCTCTGCGCAAGCGCCGGGTTTAGCATTTATCAGGATACAGGGCATCTTCTCATGGATTTAGAAATTCCCCGCATCAAGAACCTATCTATTGAACCCGGTTCGGTTGCGTTATGGACCGTGCTCTCCAATAAGTTTGGATTAGCATTTGATGAATTGGAGATGATCATTCCGACAGCGTTCGGGCTTTTCTTCGGACTCTTTTTTCTCATCCTCACTGCGTTGTATAGAAAAATCAAGAAAGTCAGATCTTCTTTCCTCGCTTCAGCCATCCTCCTCTTTGCAATCTTGGGATGTCTGATAACCTTTCCGCTGACCGAGTTGCAGTACAGCGCCGGATTGCGAAGCTGTTCAGGCGACTCCATCAGCGCATACGAAGCCATTGGCGAGTACCTGGATGAATCCATTGAACCGGGTGCCAGGGTTTGGTGGTGGGGCATTTCAGGGCAAGTCATTTTAAGTTACATGGATGATATCTACATCTACCCGCCCCAGCTTAACTATATGTTTAATTACCTGGCGGGAAGTGCCAGCGATGAATTTTATCAACTTGGATACTGGAATGAAGATCTCGCCCGGGAGTGGTTGGCTGAAGCGGATTATGCCATTGTTGAAAATGCTGTGTTCAGCGGCGAAGTCGTACAATGGATAGATGCAAAACAGTTCGATGAACTGCCCCCTACGATCACAATCAACCAGTGCAGCACAAGCGATTATTTTCGCGTTTTCAGGAGAAAATGATGGATCTTTCAATCGTGGTACCGGTCTATAACGAACGGGAAAATATCCATCTCGTTTACGAAGCAGTACACAAAGCGATCGTCCCCTTGCAAAAGAAGTGGGAATTGATCCTGGTGGATGATGGCAGCAAAGACGGCAGCCTCGAAGAGATGAAAGCCATCGCAAAAAAGGATGCCGGGCATGTGCGCGTCATCGTCTTACGGCGCAACTTCGGTCAAACCGCTGCCATCGCCGCCGGCATTGACAACGCGGTGGGAGAGATCATCGTTTTATGCGATGCAGATATGCAGAACGACCCGGCGGATATTCCCATGATGCTGGAAAAACTATCCGAAGGGTACGACGTGGTCAGCGGGTGGCGCTACGACCGCCAGGATAAATTTTTGACCCGCGTTCTGCCTTCCAGAATGGCAAACTGGCTCATCTCCGTGGTGACCGGCGTTCATCTGCACGATTACGGGTGCACGTTGAAAGCTTACCGCAAGGAGATCCTATCTGGATTCCATCTTTATGGAGAAATGCACCGTTTCATCCCGGTCTATGCCGATGCAGGCGGCGCCAGGATCACAGAAGTGCGCGTGCACCACCACGCCCGCAAGTACGGAAAAGCCAAATATGGCCTGGAGCGAACGTTCAAGGTCCTCTTGGATCTTTTCACCGTAAAATTCCTCACCTCCTATTCCAAAAAACCCATCTATCTCTTTGGCGGCATGGGGGTCGCCTTGATCTTGTCAGGGGCGCTGGTCTTGCTGTATCTCTTCATTCGCAGGGTCTGGTTCCAGGTGGGGGTAACAACATCTCCCTGGTTCTTGATCAGCGTGACCAGCGTGATCTTGGGTTTTCAAGCCATATTGATGGGGTTCATCGCCGAGCTGTTGGTAAGGACCTACCACGAATCCCAGAACAAACCCACCTACACCATCCGCACCATCATCAATGGCAAAGCGAATTCCACCGGGAAAGAATAAATTTTTATGCGCATTTTGGTACTCAATCATGAATACCCGCCGGTGGGTGGCGGTGGCGGCAGAGTTTCACAAGACCTCAACCTGGGTTTTTGCAAACGTGGGCACGAAGTCAAAATCATCACGCCTTTTTTACAAGGTTTGCCCAAAAAAGAATACTATCCCAATTATGAGATTATTCGCGTACCATCTCTAAGAAAATTCGCTTTTCGGGCGACCCTGATCGACATGGGAGCTTATGTCGTAAGCAGCTACCTCACGGGCAGCCGGTTGATCCGCACCTGGCGACCGGATATTATCCACGGTCATTTTGCCGTCCCGGCGGGCGCAGCCGCCAGAATGTTGTCGAAAAAGTTCCGCATTCCGTATTTTCTCACCGCCCATCTGGGTGATATCCCCGGCGGTGTCCCGGAAAAGACCGGAAGATGGTTCCGTCTCTTTTACCCATTCACGAAAAAGATCTGGAAGGGCGCGCAACGGATCATCACCGTAAGCAGTTTCACCCGAGAGCTGGCTGAACGCAGCTACCCGGGCATTGAAGCGGAGCTGATCTTCAACGGGGTGGACACAGAAATCATCCAGCCAGATCACCTGGAAGTTCACGCGCCCCCTCAGATCGTGTTTGCCGGGCGCTTCATGGAACAAAAGAATCCGCTCCTGATCATCGAGGTGCTCAACAGGCTCAAAGAATTGCCCTGGCATTGCGTCATGATGGGTGATGGCCCTCTCAAAGCGGCTGTTGAGCAAAAGATCGGTGAGTGCGGTTTGCAGGAGCGCTTCACATTGACAGGTTGGATCGATCCCGAGCAGGTCATTGCGATCTATCGAGCCAGCGATATCTTGTTCATGCCCTCCCGCTCTGAAGGGTTGCCGGTGGCGGGGGTTCAAGCCATTGCGATGGGGTTGGTGCCGGTATTATCGGATGTGGGTGGCTGCGCTGACTTGGTGATACCAAATGAAAGCGGGTTCTTATTTCAACCGGGAGAGGTGGATGCGTTCACCTTTGCATTGAAGACCTTGCTTTCCGATCGCGAAAAATTATATCGATTTAAAAAGAAAAGTCGCGAACGGTCTCTGAATTTTGACCTCAAGCGTATTGTAACGGAATATGAAAAGATCATGAACGAAATCCTCCATAAGCAGACGTTCACCTGAACTCTTATGATCTCGCTCGTGTAAAAAGAGAAAGAAACCTGCAATGAATCGTGCGGTTTTTTCGGTTTGTTGCCATGGATCATGGTTCAGTCAATAATACATTGGGCTCGTTCATGATAAAATTTCCCACAGTGAAAAATAAAAAAGTCGACACCGAAGTCCAAGAGAGCTACGACAATTTATGGAAACACGAGTGGCGTGATCTTCATAAAGTCGGACCAGGGGTCCGCACGCGTAACCGTATCCTGTTAAAGTATTTTAAAAAATATATAACGTCCGGTTCGGTCCTCGATGCAGGCTGCGGCGATGGCAGTTTACTCATCAAATTGCATCAAGTCTACCAGGACTCGCTTGAATATGACGCCGGGGACATTTCGGAAGAAGTGTTGCAGATCATAAGAGCGCAACCGTTCATTGGCGAAATTTTTTTGCTGGACCTGGAAAAAAGTTCCACCATCCCTTCAAAAACTTATACAGCGGTGATATGTTCCGAGGTCTTAGAACATCTAAAAGATTGGCAACTTGCCGTTGGTTACATCTCAACGCTGCTTGAAAAAGATGGTTTTCTGTTCATCACCGTCCCGGCGCAAATGAAGTATTGGGGACCTCACGATGAATTTGCCTTACATTACCGGCGTTTTGAAATCGACGAGATCGAAAATCACTTGAGGCAGAATGGTTATCAGATAAAGGAAAGTAAATACTGGGGCTGGCCTTTTTATTGGCTCTACTATACCTTAATCCTCAACCGCACTCCCCCCAAAATAGTTATGCGCGAGGTAACATCTCCGATCAAACGGTTCGCAGCCAATATTTTTTTCTCGCTTTTTCTCATTGACGACCTTTTCTCCACAAGATGGGGAAGAAGGCTGTTCCTTGTTGCCAAAAAAATGCATTGATTTATTTCTGGGGAAACTCGCTCGTGACTGTTCTAGGAACGCTGGGGTATCATGCTGTCTCTTTTTTGATATCTCTTGTCTCGGAAAGAATGCGTTGCATCCAGATAACGCCCGGCAGGGTGATCATTGTTGAAAAAAGACGGGTGATAACGGTGAGAGCCGTAGCCTGTTCAAGCGTAGCGCCCAGCATAGTGTAGAGGGTCGTCAGGGTCAACTCCCTTAACCCATAGCCCGATATGGTGATTGGCAGAAGAGTAACAAAATACGAAACTGTGTTCACTCCTACCACCTGCCAGAGAGTGAGATGCATTCCAACGCCTCTCGAAAGAACCCACACCGCACCCAGAATCACGATCCTTGAGATCCATGAGATGACGAACGCTGCACCCAAGGAAGCTGGTTTTTGCAACCAGCGCCGAACAATTTCCACATATTTTTCCCATGTATGCTTTATCCAGTTCCACAACTTGCCCTGGAAGACTGCCGTGAGCGAAAACCCAAAGATATCGCCATTAAATCGCACGCCGCTCGATCGAAAGATGCCGATACTGAAGGGCACCAGAGTGAACGTGGCTATCAGGTTGACCAGTCGATCCAGGATCACCGATGCAAGGCTCAATGGCTGGTCGTGGGTGATTTTGGCAACAGCCAAAAGCCGCAAGCTATCTCCGCCAATGGTCGAGGGGAGGAAATTGGACGCAAACGTCCCACCCATATGGATTTTGAAGGTTTCCAGGGGTGTGATTCTCACATCCTGGGCGCGCAGCAGGGTATACCAGCGAACCGAATTGAGGCACTGCCCCAAAACGAGCAAGAATATTGCCGCTCCATAGGTATAGATAGGCATATTTCTGGCTATCGCCCAGGCTTCTTGCCAATCCAGGCGGGTAAGAAGCCAGATGAACAACCCAACCGAAACAAGCGTCCCCCCCCATTTTAAAATTTGCTTCCAATCCGGTTTTTTCATTGGGTATGCATCATTTCCCTTCGAAGAGAGCGCGCAATGCCTTCATATTCATGTCGATGCTCTCACTCACCTTTCGAGAGATAAATTCTTTTTGCTCTTTTCCACCCTGCAAGATCGCTGTGATTCTGCTCCAGACAGGAGAAGGATCTTGCATGAAGCTGTTAATGTCAAAAGCGTTTCCTTCCAAACCGAGGTCATGGAAAGCATGCACGCCTTTGGGCGCGTAACTTATATTCACGGCGGGCTTGCCAAAGCGCAGCGCAGTGAGGCTGGAATGTAAGCGCATGCTAAGCGCCAGATCTACGCTTGCCATCAGAACGGTGTAATCCATCATATCCAAAGGATAATCCACCACACAAACTGCCTCATCCGTTGAAAATGCGCTCTTCACCATTTGCAGCCAGTACATGTCATCTTCCCAGCTATACACGCCCGGGTTATAGGCAGACACCAACAGAATCCGCGCGTTGAAATCCAATCGCAGTTTACGGACCAGGTCGATATAAATTTCGATCAGTTGCTGCATCTTATCAAGACCCCTGCTTTCATAGCGCTTTCTTGCCAGTTGGAACGGGATCACATCTGAAGAAAAATGGAACCAGCGCCTGATGTTGATTGCAATCAGTGGGGTATCCGCCTTTCCACAATATCCTTCCACCACCTGGGATCTCGGACGGGCGAGCATGGCTTGTTCAAAACCGGGAAAGAAAATGGCATCGCGCGCCATAAAATACGCAGGATCAGGGTTCAATTCAGACAACAAATCGTATGTATACTCATCGCGGACGATGAACTTCGATACCCGTTGCAGGATCTGGCGCGCTATGAGCTTGCCGGTTCGCGTCAGCAGCGGACCAGCCCCCTGGAAAACGCAATCGATTTCTTTTCCCAGCATGCGATAGTGAGAAAAAGTCGCCAAAAGATACATGAGCTTAGCCATGCTTGATTCATCGGTCATGTCTAGGCCCCCGCCCCAGAGAATGCGGTCCGCAGTGCGCAATGCCCGTTTCGCGCCTGGAGATAACAGCACGTTATGCAGCTTTCCATAGGGGTCGTAATTCATTCGCAGGTGTTCTGGCAGATCGGCGCTGCGATGAGCGAAAACATGCACCGCTTCCTGCCCTATTGCACGCAAGCCATTGAGCAATCCCCATCGGCTGAGAAGATCACCCCGATTGCCATAAATAACCCTTGGAAGTAATATCCGTTCCTTCGAATGCTCAGCCATTTTCTACCCAGGTGACACGTTTTTCCATCGAGTTTATAATTATATCAAATTTACACTGAAAAGAATGATCGATGACAGCCAATAAATCCTCTACTCTGCGGAATATGCTTCTTTTGCTGTTGACATTTACGATTGCCGTTTTCGCCTTCATAGAAGTTAAAGAGATCTATTGGGGCAGCTTAGACAGGAATGTCTATTTTAGCACCGCTTCTCTCATTCTTTTAGCGCTGTATTTTGTCATGATCTTGCTTGCCTTTGGATTGGCATTGTGCCATTTCTTGTTTCATTGGAACTTTCATTCTGAGAAACATGCTCGCTGGAAAAATCTTTCCTTTCTCCTCCTGGGAATTTTTCCATCAGTTTTTCTTCAATTCTCAAGATGGGGGCTCGTTTTCAGCAGTGCCTTTCTCAGAATTTTATTGTTATCCAGCGTTCTCTTTCTCATGACCTATGCACTGAAAGGGAAAGAGGTTTTGACTTTTAGGATACATCTCTTTTTCCCCGCTCTCATCTTCATCACAGCCTGCCTGTTTTTATGCAGCCGCCTGCGCATGATCGTGGATTATCCCTTCTCTCTCTCCTGGTCAGAAGGAAATCGTTTTTGGGATTATTCCCTCCTTTTGGGAAGAGAGCGCTATACCATCGCGCAAGGTAGCTATGCGGCAGCTTTTCTGGATCTTGGCAGGCAGAGTATCTGGGGTATTGTTTTCTTATGCAAGCATCTCTCCATCGCCGGAATGCGCGCGTGGAACGTGGCGCTTTATTTTTTCCCGCCGTTCACCTTGGGATTCCTCTTGTTCAAACACAAAGGGATGCGACTTTCTACCTGGGTATTTTATGCGTTATGGACATATGCGTTTCTCAGCGAAGGTCCGATCTATGCCCCCTTGGTCTTCTGCGCCATCCTTGTATTCCTCGCCAGTAAACTTGAGAACTACCCGCTTTCATTACTTCTGATCGCCTGCGCCGGGTTCATCGCGAACATCACCCGTTTCACCTGGATCCTCGCTCCTGTTGTCTGGGCATTCCTTCTCTTTTACTTTCGCGAGAAGGGGTCAGGCACCATGCGCAGAAATCTCAAAAGTTATGGAGCTGCCCTGGCTGGATTGATCGGCGGGGTGGTGTTGCCTAACTTCATCCCGTTAGAACCATCTTCGATAATTCTGGGAGAGAACGCCTCTGTAGATATCCTGTATTCGATCAAGACCATTCTTCAAAATCAGGATCTGCTTTGGTATCGCTTGCTTCCCTCCAAAACCTTCCCGCTTGGAATTCTCCCGGCACTTTTTCTGATCGTAGCCCCATTATTCATTGTTGTAGGTGTGTACTTAAATAAAGAGAAAGTCCAATTGGAGAAAGCGGAAAAATTCTATTTCCTCGCCTCCCTCATCGGATTTTTCTTGATCGGTTGCGTGGTAAGCGTGAAGGTCGGCGGGGGGAGTAACCTGCACAATATGGACATGTTCCTTCTGACCATTCTATTGGTTATCAGCATCTTTTGGAAAAACGGAATGGCTGAATGGTTCCAGACGGAAATGCGTAAAACCAACCTGGTGAGCCTGCTGATTTTTTTCCTGCTCGGCTATCCCGGCATCCGTTTCATCTCCAGCGTGAGACCGCTTTCTCTGCCTTCCAGCGAGATCGTCGCAAACGCTGTCTATGCCATCCAGAGCGCTGTGGATGATCGAAAGGAGGAAGGGGATATCTTGTTCATCGACCAGAGGCAGTTGTTAACTTTCGGCGCGATACAAGATGTGAAACTGGTCGGCGAGTATGAGAAGAAACTGCTGATGAACGAGGCATTGAGCAACGATCAGGCTTACTTTGACCTTTTCTACCAAGATCTGCAAAGCCAACGTTTCGCTCTGATTGTTGCAGAACCCCTGAATATCGAATATCAAAGCGATGAAAACAATTTTGGAGAAGAGAACAATGCCTATGTGAAATGGGTTTCCGAACCTTTGCTGTGTTATTATGAAATATTGAAAACCCTGCAAGAGGTAGGGGTTGAACTGCTTGTTCCGCGATCATCGCCCCTCCCCGAAAATATTAATTGCCCCTAGGAGATAGCCATGAATCTTGCGTATCTCATTCCGCGCATTATCCGGCATTTCATGCCCGAACAGCTTGCCGATTGGATGAAGAAGAGACATTTCGTCATCAAGGCTGGGATCGAGACCATGGATCCGCGGGTAGCCGTGGATCATTATCTGGACTACTTCGCTCAAGCCGGTATTGACTTCCAGAAAAAAAGCATCATGATCTTTGGTTACGGGGGAAACGTGCAGATAGGCTGCGAATTTCTGCGGCGCGGGGCGGGGCGGGTTGTTTTGTGCGAGCGCCAGGGTCTTCCCTACCCCAAATTGACCTTGGAACTTGCCAGGAAACATCCTGATTATTTCGTGGTCACGACGGGGGATATACAGCCACATTCTGATCGCCTGGCAATCGTACACGAAGACATTCGCGTTTCAGCCCAGCAGCACACTATTGAACCAGTTGATCTGGTTCTCAGCACATCGGTGTATGAACATCTGGAGGATGTCGAAAATATCACTCGCGCGTTGGCAGCACTGACAGCGAAAAACGGTAAGCAGGTTCACTTTATTGATCTGCGTGATCATTATTTTCAATATCCCTTTGAAATGCTTACCTATTCGGACACTATCTGGAAGAATTTGTTAAACCCAACCAGCAATCTGAACCGTTTGCGAATCCCGCAATACGAATCTATCTTTCACAAATATTTCTCTGTAATAAAGATAATCATCACAGAATCGAACATTAATGCTTTTCAAAAAACAAAATCAAGAATTCGAGGGGAATTTTTAAGTGGGGATGATGAAATTGATTCTGCGACAAGAATTATTATTGAATCATCTTTATAATGATATGAAAATGAGTAATCGTATGTATCACGTACTTGACCAGTTTCAGTCTCTATTTCGTGGTGGTTACCTATTTAGCGCGATGATAATAAAATAATAAATATGAGGTTAAATGTGGTTAAATCTGAAGAGAAAAAATTCATCAAATTACTATCTTTAATGTTATTTGGTTTTTACATATATTTAAGTTTCTATTATGCACATCATTTAGATATTACAATGGATGAGGGACTTTACTTATTAAAAGGTAGATTATTTTTAGAGGGCAGGTATCAACCATTCGAAACAAATGGATTATTAACCAATAAGCCGCCATTTTCTTTCTGGTTCCTAGGTTTATCTCAAATCTTTGCAGTAGGTTTGCGATCAGGAAGATACTTCTCAATTCTGTTAAGCTGTGGAATATTTATTGGGTTGTGGTTAACCTCGAAAAAATATCTAAATATAAAAATCGCTCTTTTAAATAGTATTCTACTGACAATCAATCAAGCTATTATTGTCTATTATAGTAGGGCAATGACTGAGGTAGTTACAGCTTTTCTAATTATTTGGAGTTTATATTTTATTCTAGGTCCAGAACACAACAAAACGGAGTTAAGTATTGGATTATTATTATCATCAATAATTCCATTAACGCGCCAGAACTTAATTCCTTTTTTTATTTTCTCAATCATGTATGTTTTATGGGAAAATAATTATCGAAAAAGTATACTACCAATTTTTATTAGTATCCTATTTTTTATTGGTTTTAATGTTTATTATTGGCCTTCAATTTACATATACATATGGGGACCCTTACTTCCACAAAATATACGGGGATTTGTTAATAGTTTTTTTAATGTGGATCTTTCTAGGGATATCGGTACAGCGTACTTAGATCGCCAATACAGGATAATACAGGAGTTACAAGTAGTATTTCAAACATTACGTTATTATATAATTCCAATTTTTACTTCTTTCTTTGTAATTTTTCTCATTGATTGGAAAATGTTGAGAGCGGGAAAAGACTACAAAAAAATATTATTTTTATTAATAAGCTTTCTTACTTTAGTATTAATCCATGTGGTTGCACCAATAATGAATAATGTTTATCTATATAGTATGCCTGCATACCCCACATTTTTCTTGCCTCTGGGTTTCCTCATACTTCCCTTATGCTATAAATATTTTAAAAAGAAAAATGGTCATCTCGTTACAATACTATTAATGGTTTTCATAATCATCATTTTTTCCGGTTCTGGATTGAGCTTATATAGAACAATCTCAGAATCATTAATGAAAATCAATATTCCCCGCATTAAAGACTTTGCATTTCAGGAGGGAAATATTGAAATATGGAAATTACTGAGCAATAAATTCCATCTTGATTATTTTCAGCTTGAATACATAATAACAACTTGCACTGGTTTCATTTTGGGGGTATTTTTTATAATTATTTCAGCACTGATTTGGAAAATATTTTTAATAAGACAATTTCATATTACAAATGCATTATTTTTTCAATTACTTTTATTTTATGTAGTATTGTCACCAACAAAATATGTAGCCGGTAATAGTTCTATCAATCTATGTACTAACGGTGATGTCATAAAGAGCCATGAGAATGTTGCCGCAGAACTTAAAAACATTATTCCTGATGGTTCATTAGTATATTTCGAAACTAATGAATCATCAATACCTCTTACATATCTAACTAATGTGAATTTTTATCCTAATCTACTTAACCAAACATTTTATTTCAGAATTGGTGGTGATGATAATGATTTAGAGAAAAGTGGCTATTGGAATGAAAGTTTAGCCTCTAAATGGATTTCGACCGCTGATTATGTTATTTTGGGAGAAAATGAAGCTAAATTTTGGGAACCAAAATTTGGTGAAGAATTTATTGTAAAATTTGATAAATTATTCATAACAGATAATTTAATACCTTGCAGAGACCGTACGTATTTGCATGTATACAAAGTAATTAGATAATAATAGAAAATTAAAATTGTATCCAACTCTTCAATTCAAGTAACAAATGCAAGTTTGAAAATCAAAGAAAGACAAACTATGGTAAGAAGGATGTTTCTTTACCACCACCTGTGATAATGGCAAGGAGTTCACCCAGCATATAGCTATTGCAAAAGCATTACAGGCCAAGGGCTATTCTTCCCATTCTCACACTAACTGGAAGTGGGAAAGTAATGAGAATATCAATGGGTTCATTCGCCAATACTTCCCTAAAGATCTTGACTTTCCTTCTCTAACTGAAGAGGACGTTGAGAGCATGATAGTGCTTTTGAACCACCGGCTGCACTTAGAACTTAAATCCGGTACTCATAATCACTTTTGTAGTATTGATAACAAATAATCGATCACTCTCTCTGTATTGATTTCCCGCCCTTGCGGAGTAAGATGGTAATAAGTATCGAAAAAGAACCCCCGAGAATACCAGGCATCTGAGGGATTACCAACAACAGTAATGTTTAATTCATTTTTTAACCTTAAGTCCAAGTAATCCAGTATTTCATAAGTTGCATCATCAGAAGGGGAGGGAGTCGCTGGATAGAGTAAAAATACTGACCCCATTTTCTCCTCTACATATAATGCAAATTTATTAATAATAGAAATCGTTTTTGAAATATTGGGATTATTCTGTCGATTTTCCAAGTAGAGATGAGATATTTCTTGGGTCGGATGGATCTGCTCATGGCTCATCATATCACCAAACGTGTTAAAAGCACTACGATGATAGATTTGTTCGTTGTTCTCACAAAACAGGCAGTCGCGTTGTGACAGATCTTTACAGAAAGATCTGACAGTTTGTGTATATACGTACGGGAAGATTTCAGCCAGATAGATAACTTCATCCGCAGAGCTGATATAGCGTAGTAAGGTAGGATTTGCAATAAGAGTTTGTAGATAAGCCGGACCCATGTTGTTTTTTTCATTTAGAAACTGTTGATATTCCGGCATGATTATTACAATATCACCTAATTGCAATGTGGGTTTTATGGTTGCCAACATGAATCTAATTCCAAGATTTCCGTTCAATCCCATATTTACAACGTTGTATCCTGTTTGTTGACTGATTTTCTCACTATCGATCCCAAAAGCTACATTAGAGCCCCCCACGAAGATAATGCGTGGGGAATGTGTATCTTCCAGTAGCCCAATTTTGTCCACAAGCGCAGCATAATAACTTTCTTGGTAACGAGCGCGGATGATTACAAGCATGACAGCATTCAGAAAAAGAATAATAATAAATAGCCATAGAATAGCTTTTAAGGGTAGGGGTTTACTTGGTTTAGAATCCAGCATAGATAAACTCCGTATTTCCTACTTGATAAATCCCCAACATGCTGATTGATAGTATGATTACCAGCCACGTGATCCAGCGCAATGTACCGGGGAGTTCATTCCAAGATTTTTGATTAACATGCAGATATATTTCAAATCCCATGACAAGTGGGATGGAAATCATAGCAATCACCAGATCATAAGCGTCAACATTTAAAAGCAAATCATGATAAGTTGTACTTTTTACAAAGATATTATGAAGTAATATATTCGCCTCTGTAATGGATCTAGCACGGAAGAAAAACCATCCAAAAGTCACTAATCCGAACGTGATAAGGCATCTCAACAAACGTTTTTTTGGATTTGGAGTTTTCTTGCCCTTGGTAAAAATCACATTTAGGAATAACAAAAAACCATGATAAAGTCCCCACAGAATGAAAGTTGGCTGCAATCCATGCCACAAACCGCTTACCAACATTGTAATCAATGGCGGTATGAGCAATGCAAGGAATGAGTTAATGTTGCGACACTGGCGAAGTAAAAAACGACGCACTGGAAAAAAGATGTATTCCCGAAGCCATATGGTGAAAGTGATATGCCAATGGCTCCAAAACTCGTTAATGTTTTCTGCTAAAAATGGCTTGTTGAAATTAATGGAGAGATTATAACCGAAGAAATAGGTCATTCCACGTGCAATATCAGTGTATCCACTAAAGTCAAAATAAATCTGGAAAGAATAAAAAGTTACAGCAGTTAATACAGTTAGTCCATAATACTGCCCTGGATTATTAAAAACTTGATCGGTGATTAATGCCAAGCGGTCTGCAATTACGATTTTTTTAAAAACACCCATTACAACCAGAAAAAGGCCCCGTCTGATATATTCAACCTTATATAGATGTTTTTGTTTAACCTGTGGTAGAAAGTGTCGTGCAGATTCAATTGGACCCGCCGAGAGTTTCGGGAAAAATGTAATGAATAACAAGAAGTCAACCAAATTTCGTTCAGCCGGTAGAATACTACGACTTACGTCCAGTAAGTAACTAATATTCTGTAGAGTGATAAAAGAAATTCCCATTGGGATAAGATAGCTAATAGGTATTGGTAGTGTATCAAAACTGGTTAATTTTAAATAACGAGGTAGAAGAAAAACTATACAATTAAATAAAATAGAAAGTGTAGTTATCCAATTTTTATTGGATTCACGTTCAATTAAAATCCCCATTCCATAATTGAGCAAGCCCAGTAGAACGAGTAACAGAACTGCTTGTGGGGTCAGTATAGCTAAAAATAACAGGCTAAACAATAGTAAATAAATGCGACGCCACTTATCTGGTAAAACATAATATAAAATCGCAACTATTGTTAGAGATGGAATTAGAAGAAGAAGATTTGTCTGATCCATAGTGAGTTTTTTAAACTTTTTTACATAAATACGTCTTTTGGAGTTTTTGCATAACTAATCAATTAAATAATATTTATGATACACAAAGTAAATATATATATCATAAAACTATTTATTATCAGGCTTAAATTATATGAAAACAAGTTGGCGAATTGCCTCAAATAAAAAGTAACCATGAGGGATAACGTTGACTCAAAAAAGAAGTTACTATCCGGCAGAGAAAAGAAGCCGGGAGGAGCCAATGATGAGTCAACGCAGCAAAAGGGAATTATGGGAAACGATCCGACCGAGATATCTCAAAGCCACCAAAGCAGAGAAACAGAAAATACTAGATGAATTCATCGCCTCCAGTGGGTATCATCGCAAATATGCCATTCGGATATTGAGACATGGTTACCCGCAAGGTCAGCATAAGAGAAGAGGAAAAAAGCCAGTCTATGGTGGGGAAGTGGTGGTAGCGTT
>Ga0228535_1001226_pt1 | contig 44585 bp, 43 predicted proteins | sample SJ1metagenome_FD_168457 | JGI IMG/M metagenome (GOLD analysis project Ga0228535, IMG submission 168457) | Enriched culture of PCE-dechlorinating microbial communities from Ithaca, New York, USA - SJ1 | ecosystem: Engineered > Modeled > Simulated communities (microbial... > Unclassified | place... | reverse complement strand
CCACGAAAGCCCCCGGGAAAGCGGAATTTGTCCCATTATTACACCCACTTCCTGCCGTTAGTCAATGTTCAGCATAATTATTTCTGTCAAATTAGAATGGCACCAAATCGTAATGTATCCAATTATAATAAAAAAAGCCGGATGGAATCGAATCCATCCGGCCTCTTTACAGCTTCATTCTCTTTCTGTCAGCCGCGCTAAATCCCCGCCTTGCTCCGCAGGATCTCCACCTTGTCGGTCCGCTCCCAGGTGAACTCGGGGAGCTCGCGGCCGAAGTGGCCGTAGGCCGCGGTCTTGAGGTAGATGGGCCGCAGCAGGTCCAACTGCTCGATGATGGCGCGGGGACGCAGGTCAAAGGTCTCCCGGACGATCCTGGCGATGGCCTCCGAAGGGATCTTGCCGGTGCGGAAGGTGTTGATCATGACCGAGACCGGCTCGGCCACGCCGATGGCGTAGGCCACCTGAACCTCGCACTTGTCGCACAGCCCGGCCGCAACCAGATTCTTGGCCACGTAGCGCCCCATGTAGGAGGCGGAGCGGTCCACCTTGGAGGGGTCTTTGCCGGAGAAGGCGCCGCCGCCGTGGGAGCCCTGGCCACCGTAGGTGTCGACGATTATCTTGCGGCCGGTGAGACCGCAGTCGCCCATGGGTCCGCCGATGACGAAACGGCCGGTCGGGTTGATAAAGAAGCGGGTCTCGGCGTTCATCAGCTCGGCGGGTATCACCTTTTTCACCACCTCTTCGATGATCCCTTCCTTGATGGTCTCGTAGGAAACGTCGGGGGTGTGCTGGGACGAAACCACCACGGTATCGACGCACACCGGCCGGTCGTCGATGTAGCGGATGGAGACCTGAGACTTGGAGTCGGGGCGGAGGAAGTTCAGGGTCCCTGCCTTGCGCACCTCGCTGAGCTTCCTGGTGAGCTTGTGGGCCAGCATGATCGGCATGGGCATGAGCTCGGGGGTGTCGTTGCAGGCATAGCCGAACATGAGTCCCTGGTCGCCGGCGCCCTGGTCCTTGAACAGCCCTTCCCCTTCGGTCACGCCCTGGGAGATGTCGGGAGACTGCCTGTCGATGGAGGTGAGCACGGCGCAGGTCTCCCAGTCGAAACCCATGGCCGAGTCGTTGTAACCGATCTCACGGATGGTCTCGCGGGCCACCTTGGGATAGTCCACGATGGCGCTGGTGGTTATCTCGCCGGCAATGAACACGATCCCGGTGGTCACCAGGGTCTCGCAGGCAACCCTGGAACGGGGGTCCTGGGCGATGATGGCGTCCAGCACCGCATCGGATATCTGGTCGGCAACCTTGTCGGGATGTCCTTCGGAAACCGATTCGGATGTGAAGATGAAATCTGTCATGCTCATATGCTGAAAATCCTCCCTAGTATGAGGTCTGCTCCGTCACGGGCGTAACGAAACGAAAAATCGTAAATTCTGCCGGCAGCTTTGTCAAGCCATAAAAAACGACCACGGCCGGGTCAGTCGAAACTTTCGGAAAGCCTGGTGGTAATCTGCGTCTGCAGGTAGGATTCCACCTCGGAGGCGGTCGGGAATGAAAGGACCTGGGCCGCCAGGCCCGCGGCGTCTCCGCGCGAGCAGCGGCGCAGGATCTTTTTCACCTTGGGGATGGAGACCGCGTTCATGGAAAGCTCGTCGAAACCGAGGCCCAGCAGGATGGGAAGGTAGTTGGGCTCGCCCGCCATCTCGCCGCACATGCAGACCGGGATACCGGCGGCGTGGGCAGCTTCGGCCACGTACTTCAGGGACCTGAGCACCGCCGGATGCAGCGGCTCGTACAGTTCGGAGAGGTGCTCGTTGGTCCGGTCGATGGCCAGGGAGTACTGGATCAGGTCGTTGGTGCCGACGCTGAAGAAGTCCACCTCCCTGGCCAGGAGGTCGGCAATGAGAACCGCGGACGGGGTCTCGATCATGATCCCTATCTCGATCCCCTCGTCAAAGGGGACGGAGGCGTTGCGCAACTCCTGTTTCGCCTCCTCCAGCAGGGCCTTGGCGGCCCGGATCTCGCCCACCCCGGAGATCATGGGGAAGAAGACCTTGACCTTGCCGTGCGCACTGGCCCGGAGGATGGCGCGCAACTGGGTCTTGAACAACTCGGGGCAGCGGAGGGAGAGACGGATGGCGCGCAGTCCCAGGGCCGGGTTCAGCTCGTCGTCCAGGTTCAGGTTTTCCACGAACTTGTCGCCCCCCACGTCCAGAGTGCGGATGGTCACCGGGTAGGGAGCCATCTGCCGGACCACCTCGGCGTAGGCCCGGTACTGCTCCTCTTCGTCGGGAATAGTGGTGCGGCCGATGAACAGCATCTCGGTGCGGTACAGCCCGATCCCCTCGCCGCCGTGCTTTCGGATGGACGGCACCTCCTCGACGAACTCCGCGTTTCCCTTCAACAGGATGCGGTGGCCGTCCACGGTCTCGGCAGGGAGGTCTTTGAGCTTCAGCAGCTCCCGTTCGCGGTATTCGAAGTACTGCTTCTGCCGGAGATAGTCGCGGAAGGTCTCTTCGTCGGGATCGATGATCACCAGCCCCTTGGCGCCGTCCACGATAATCGGGTCGCCGTCGGACACCTCGGAGGTGATCCTTTCCAGGCCGACCACCGCCGGGATCTCCAGCGAGCGGGAGACGATGGCGGTGTGGGAGGTCTTCCCCCCCAGGTCGGTAACGAAGCCTATGACCTTGTCCTTGTCGACCTGCAGGATGTCCGCCGGGGAGAGGTCGTGGGCCACGATGACGAAGCGGCCGTCCCTGTCGGTCAGCAGTTCCTGGCGCTTGCCGAGCATGTTCCGGAGCACCCTCTCGACCACGGTCTCCACGTCGCTGCCCCGTTCGCGCAGGTACTCGTCCTCAATGCCCTCGAAGAACTCCTTGAATTTCCTCAGGGTCCGCTTCAGCGCCCCTTCGGCGTTGATCCGTTCCTGTTCGATGAAACCGATGGTCTCTGACGTCAGCATGCTGTCGTCCAGGATCATCAGGTGGGTATCGATGACGTAGAGGTGCTCGTTTCCCCTGGTCGCGGCGATCTGCTCCTTCAGGGCATGGAGGTCTTCCTTGGCCTTGCGCAGTGCCGTATGAAAGCGCGCGACCTCGGCCGGGATCTCTTCGGGGGCGATGGAAGCCTCGACCACGACCACCCTGCTGCGGTCCGCCACCCGCGCTTCGCCGATGACGATACCGGGCGAAGCGCCGATCCCATGGAAGATTTTGCTGTTACTCTTCTCCGAAACCATCCCTGATCAGTTCCCCCAGCACCGACATGGCCTCCTGTTCGTCATCTCCGCCTACCTTGACGCGGATGACGCTCCCCTTGGCCGCTGCCAGCATCATGATCCCCATGATACTCTTTCCGTTCACCTCGATGTCCTCCCGTTCAATCTTGATCTCCGACCGGAAGCGGCTCGCGGTCTTCACCAGCAGGGCGGACGCCCGTGCATGGAGACCAAGCTTGTTCGGTATGACGAATTCCTCAACCAGCATACTTACCCCGTGAAAATATCATCGCATCAGCCGGACCATGGGACAGCCCCTGTCCGAGCCGGTTATCTCAGGTAATCCCCTGCAACGGAAATGCTTTCAAGGCCGCACTTTTTCAGCGCCGACGCCAGCTCCTCAACCCCCATCCTGTCCCGTTCGGCGGCGAACTTGATCACCATGGGGAGGTTCACCCCTGTCAGGACCTCCACCTCCCCCTCTTTCAGGAACGAGATGCTCATGTTGGAGGGCGTGCCGCCGAACATGTCGGTCATGATGATGACCCCGTCCTGCGAGACCTTGCGGATCGCCTCCTGGACGCTCTCCAGGATCTGTTCGACCGGATCTCCGGCAACGACTCCGACGGCTTCCGACTTCTCCATGACTCCCACGATCATTTCCGCCGCGGCCAGCAGCTCGCGGGCCAGCCCCGCATGGGCGACCACTACCAGACCAACCATAACCTCTACCCCTTCCCAATATCCCGGTGGGTAATCTTTACTATCACGTTCTTGTCCGCGAAAAACTTCCTCAGCTCTTCCGTTACCGCGACCGATCGATGTTTTCCCCCGGTGCACCCGGTGGAAATGGTCAGGTACGACTTCCCTTCCCGCTTGTACTCGGGCAGCAGGAACTCCAGCATGTCGGTGAACTTGCCGAGGAAGCGGTGGGTCTCCTCCCGGTCAATGACATACTCCCGCACCATCGGATCCAGGCCGGAAAACTCCCTCAGCTCCCACACGAAATACGGATTCGGCAGGAACCTGACATCCATGAGGAGGTCCGACTCCAGTGGAATGCCGTAACGGAAGCCGAAGGACTGCAGGTGCACGGTCATGTCCCTGGGAGGGGCTCCTCCCTTGATGAAGGAGATTACCGTGTCCTTCAACTGGTGGATGTTGAACTCGGAGGTGTCGATGATCTTGGTCGCCATGCGCCGCAACCCGGCCAGGTGCTCCCGTTCGTAGCGTATCCCTTCCGGCACCGAGCCGCTCTGCGATACGGGATGACGGCGTCTGGTCTCGGAAAAGCGCCGGATGATCACCTCGTCCGAGGCGTCGAAGAAGACGATCTCGACGGAGTGCCCGGCGCCCCGCACCTCCTGGAGCACCTGCTCGTAACCGCGCAGCGACTCCAGATCACGGATGTCCATGACCAGCGCAACGTCCCGCACCCGGTCGGTGGACTTCTCCATGAGCTCCACGAAGGTCGGAATGAGGCTTACCGGCAGGTTGTCGATGCAGAAGAAATCCTCGTCCTCGAGGACCCGGACGCCGGTGGACTTTCCCGAGCCTGACAGGCCTGTGATAATGACGATACGCATGGACTTACTCCACCTCTCCGCTCAGGGAACGGGCCTCCATCCGCTCCAGCAGATGCTCGTCGAACTCGCGCGCCGTGTTGTGCCCCATCCCCTTGAGCAGAAAATTCCTGGCGGCCACCTCGATGATCGAGGTCATGTTGCGGCCGTGGCGCACCGGTATCTTCAGGTAGCGAAGCTCGGCATCCAGTATGGAATACTTCTCTTCATCGATGCCGAGCCTGTCGTACTCCTGGCCGGCGTCCCATTCCACCAGCTCGATGACCAGGTTGATCATCTTCTTTTCCCTGATGGCCGAAACGCCGAACAGGTCCCTGATATTGATGATGCCGAGGCCCCGGATCTCCATGTGGAACTGCAGGGGCTCGGTGGCGCTCCCCACCACGGTCGCGGGCATCTTCTTCCTGATCCTGACCACGTCGTCGGCCACGAGCCGGTGGCCGCGGAGGATCAGGTCGAGGGCGCATTCGCTCTTGCCGATGCCGCTCTTGCCGAGCAGCAGCACCCCCACGCCGAGGACATCCACCAGCACGCCATGGACGTGGGTTACCGGAAGGAGTCTATCCTCAAGGTACTTCGACAGGAGGGAGATGAAGGTCGAAGTGAGATGGGATGTCCTCAGGAGCGGTATCCCGGCCTTCTCGACCGCCCTGACCAGGTATTCCGGGGGATCGAGGGCCATCGTGACCACGAAGCAGATAATCGGAAAGGCGCACAGTTCCTGGAGATGTCTCCGTGATGCCTCCTCCGGCAGGCTGCGCAGGAAGGAGATCTCGGTATTGCCCAGAATCTGGATCCTGTCCGTGTGCAGGTGTTCGGTGAAGCCGGCCAGGGCCAGGCCCGGCTTCTGGATGCGGGGGGTCCCCACTGCGTTCGAAAGCCCGCCGTCTCCCGCGAGAAGGGTCAGATCCAGCCCATATTCCGCGTCATTGAGAAGATCCTGGATGGTTAGGACCGGCGTTTTCACAGGCGATTATCCTGCTCCTCGATGATTCCATACAGGGTATCGGAGTCCGCCGCCTCGAGCAGACGACAGCGGAGCGACCGGTTTTTCAGCATACGGGAAATTCCGGCCAAGAGCCTCAGGTGAAGGTCAACGGATTCTTCGTCGGCTATCAGCAGAAAAAAAAGGTGGACCGGCCTGCCGTCCAGGGAGTCGAAGGCGATGCCGGTCCTGCTCCTTCCGAAAACCACCAGTGGGGGTCCCACATGTGGCAACTTTGCGTGCGGTATGGCGACACCGCCGCCGATTCCGGTGCTGCCGAGGCGCTCCCGTTCCAGAAGACGCCGGCAGAGCTCGTCACGGTCTATTCCGGGCTGCCGCGCGGGAAGCCTTCCGATGAGCTCCGCCATGACCCCCTGCTTCGTCGTTGCCGCCAGGTCCGGGATGACTTGTCCGCTTCCGAAAAAATCGGCGAGTCTCATCGTCTCACCGGTCACCTGCCGGACGCGACGCGGGCCGATGCGGGACATCACCCCTTCTGCGGCTCGATGAGACCGTAGTTGCCGTCCTTGCGGCGATAGATGACGTTTATGTCCTCGGTGGTCGCATCGGTGAACACCAGAAAGTCCTTGTGCAGGAGATCCATCTGCATGACCGCCTCTTCAACCGACATGGGCTTGATGGAAAAGGTCTGCGATTTGATTATCACCGGTTCCTGCTGCTGCTCGATGCTTTCGGCGGTGAGAACGGTCTTCCTGACCTTCCGCTCCTCGCTCTCGTTGCCGGGCTTGTGCCCCTTGATCCGCTCCTTGTAGCGGCGCAGCTGTCGCTCTATCTTGTCGATTACGGCGTCGATTGCGGCATACATGTCGTTGGTCTCTTCCGAGGCCTTTATGGTTATCCCGCGGGCGGTAATGGTCACCTCGGCGATATGCCGGATCTTTTCGACCGTGAGGAACACCTGGGCCACGATCGGTTCGTCTATATACTTCTGGACCCTGCCGAGCTTTTCAGCCGCATAGCTCTTGAGGGCGTCGCTGGACTCCATATGTCTGAAAGTGGTGGTAATCTGCATAGAAAGATCTCCTTTTATGATTTTCCTCCCCTGCACAAGGTTCAGTGAGAGAGGCGGTCAATAGATTAGAAAAGCCGTTTCCGCTCGGACGACGAACCGATCTTAAGCATCTCGCGGTACTTTGTGACCGTCCGCCGGGCAATGTTGATGTTGTGGGCGGCCAGGATCTCGGCAATCCGCTGATCGCTCAACGGCCTGCGCAGGTCTTCGGCATCCACGATCTCCTTGATCTTGTTCTTGACGCTCTCCGAGGCGATGGCGTCCCCTTCAATGGTCGATATGCCGCTGTTGAAGAAGAATTTCAACTCCAGGAGCCCCTGTGGGGTCTGCATGTACTTGTTGGTGGTCACCCGGCTGATGGTGGACTCGTGCATCCCGATGTCCTCGGCGATGTCGCGCAGCACCAGGGGCTTCAGGTAGGCTATGCCGCGCTCCATGAAATCGCGCTGGAACTTCAGAATGCTCTTGGCCACCTTGTAGATGGTGCGCTGGCGCTGATGGATGCTCTTTATCAACCAGAGCGCCGAGCGCATCTTCTCGTTGATGTACTCTTCGGCCTTCTGGTCGCCCGATGCGCCGGTCCGTCCCTCCCCCACATACAGGGGGTTGATGCGGATATTGGGCATTCCCTCGTCGTTCAGCAGCACGACGAATTCCTCTCCCACCTTGTAGACAAAGATATCCGGGGAGATGTAATGGACATCGTCCTGGCCGAACTGCCTCCCCGGCTTCGGGTCCAGGCCGGCGATCACCTTGGCGGCTTCCAGTACCTCGCTTACGTCTATGCCGAGGGCCTTGGCGATCTGCTTGTACTTTCTGGCCTCCAGCTCCTTGAGGTGGTCCCTGAGCAGGGCCTCGACCTCGGTCCCCTCCATTCCCAGCTGTCTGACCTGGATCAGCAGACACTCCCTCAGGTCCCGCGCGCCGACCCCCATGGGGTCGAACTCCTGGACCTTCCTGAGGACCGATTCAACGAACGGTTCGTCTTCGCCGCAGGACTGGGCGATATCGGCGAGCGAGGTCCGAAGGTAGCCGTCCTCGTCGATATTGCCGATGATCTCGGCCCCCACGGCAAGCTCCTGTTCGCTCAGCCTGGTCAGGTTCAACTGCCACAGCAGGTGGTCGAACAGGGTGGCCTTCCTGGTGAGCATGTTCTCGTAGGAGGGACGGTCGTCATCGTCGTCGTAATAGTGCTCGCCGGAACTGTAATTATACCCGTCCAGATACGTTGTCCAATCCATCTCCTGAAGGGTCTCCTCGCCGGCCTTGACCTCCCTGAAATCCTCCAGCCCCTCCTTCGGTTCCTCCTCCTTTTCGGTAGCCTCCAGGGGATCGGTCTCCTTCGGCTCCTCGAGCTCCTGGGACTCGTCGAGGACCGGGTTCTCCTCGAGCTCCTGGCGGACAAGGTCCTGCAGCTCGATCCTCGAAAGCTGGAGGAGCTTTATGGCCTGCTGCAGCTGGGGGGTCATCACCAGCTGCTGCGAGAGCTTCATCTGTTGACGCATTTCAATGGCCATGGGCCCTCTTTACCTTCCATGCATGGAGTCGGACAAGAATTAAAGGCTGAACTTTTCCCCGAGGTATATCTCCCGCGCCTGCCTGCTCTCGGCTATTTTTTTCGGGTCGCCCTGCTCCAGGACCCGACCCTCGTTAAGGATGTAGGCCCGGTCGCAAACCCCGAGGGTCTCGCGCACGTTGTGGTCGGAGATCAGGACGCCGATCCCCCGGCCTCTCAACTCGCCGATGATGTTTTGGATGTCCAGCACCGCAATGGGGTCGATGCCTGCGAAGGGCTCGTCCAGCAGAATGAAATCCGGATCGGTGGCAAGCGCCCGGGCGATCTCGACCCTGCGCCGCTCGCCGCCGGAGAGCGCATACCCCTTTATGTGGGCGATATGGGTTATCTTCAGCTCGGACAGCAGACGATCCACACGGGCGTCACGTTCCTCTGCGCTGAAATCCCTCGCCTCCAGCACTGCCTGAAGGTTCTGGCGCACGGTGAGCCTGCGGAAAACCGAGGGCTCCTGAGGCAGATAACTGATCCCCTTCCGTGCCCTGAGGTACATGGGCAGGGCCGAGATGTTCTCGTCGCCGATGAGCACCTGGCCGGTGTCCGGACGACAGAGCCCCACCACCATGTAGAAGGTTGTGGTCTTGCCGGCGCCGTTCGGACCGAGCAGGCCCACCACTTCGCCGGAATGGACCTCCAGGTCGACCCCGTTTACCACGACCCGGCTGCCGAAGCTCTTTTTCAGACCCTGGGTGGAAAGGGTCCGGTTACGGTTTTTTGGCGTCATTTTTCCCCTTCCTCTTCGGAAAGATGACGGCCTCTACCCGGGCATCCGGACCGCCGGTTACCACGCTTCTGTCCTCGTTTATGAAGTAGGTGATCTCCCGACCGGTCACCATATCCTTCCCCTGGACTACCTTGGGGGAGCCGGAAAGGGTTATTTTCCCTTCCTTGTTATAGTATACCGCACGCTGGGAGGTCCCTATCCGGTTCTGCTGCACGATGCTCACGTTGCCGAAGGCCTCGACCTTTTCCACCTCGCCGCCGCCTTCGGCATAGCGGACCACCAGCTTGTCGGCATGGATGGTGACGTCATCCTGCTTGGCGACAACCTTGCCGATGAAGGTCGCCGTCCGGTTCGCCTGGTCGGCCTGAAGCTCGTTGGACTTGATGGTAATCGGGCTCTCCTCCGCGTCGGCGGCAGCGCCGGCCGCAACCGGATGGGAGGCTATCGCCAGGAGCGCGCATAGGGTACAAAGGAATAGTTTCATTACCGTTTCTTTCGTGCTTTGACTACCGCCGTAACGTTATGCAGGACCCGCACCTTCCTGGTATCCACCCGCAGTTCCATGCCCGTCCCTTCAACGGACAGGTTGCCGTCCACCAGCTTGACCCGGTCCGGGGTGGAAACAAGGGAACGGGATTCACGATACTCGATATGGCCGGTGGTGAACTTCATCCCCGATTCGGTGGTGGCAGTGACGTTGCCGGCCAGCTTCACGTCTCCCGAGTCCTTGTAATAGTCGGCGCTGTCGGCCTTCAGGGTGTATTTTCCGGAGTTCCCCTTGCCGAACATTATCATTTCCGGCTCGGTGAACCTGACAACGCCGCGGTCATTGTAGTAATCCACCTTCCGCGCCACCAGGTCCCACTGCAGGGCGCCATCCCTGGTGTTGGTGTAGTGGACCTTTTTCAGGGAGAGGTCGATATTTTTCGGAAGGTCCGCCAGGATATCGGCGGGGTTCTTGACCCGATGGAATTTCAGCGCTATAACCACCACCAGGTAAGTGGCTGCCGCAATAACGACAATTGCCAGAACACGCCTGATTTTATTGGAGTTCTGCATAATTCTGCCAGAGTATAGCATCATAGAAAAGGGGTGTAAAGCAGATTCTGGCCGGAAGAGGCGATCTTGGCACAAAGCTTGAAGATGCCGGATCGTGGCGGGAAAAACCTGTGCAGGAAAAAGGGTTCAGAGGAGGAAATACTTCGCAGTTACCGTGTCCCAGGCGCCCTGCTCCTTCAGCAACAGGTCGCATACCTCGCGAACCGCGCCCCAGCCTCCCTTGTTCCTGGTCACGAAATGGACGTGCGGAACCACCTCCGGGACCGCATCGGCAGGCGCGGCGGCAAAACCGACCCGACGAAGGAGGGGGAGATCGATGATGTCGTCCCCCACATAGGCGACCTGGTGATCGCTCAATCCCGTTTTATCGAGCAGTTCCCGGTAAGGGGTCAGCTTGTCGAGCGCGTTCTGGTACAGGTGGCTGATGCCCAGCTCGGCCGCCCTGTTCGCGACCACGCGGGATTCCCTGCCCGAGATGATGCCCACGGCGATGCCGGCGCGCTGGACCAGCTTTATACCGTGACCGTCCTTCACGTTGAAGAACTTGCTCTCGATGCCGTTGGCGTCGAACACGATGCGGCCGTCGGTCAGCACACCGTCCACGTCCAGCAGCAGCAGCCTGATGGGTGCGATTCTGTCTCTCATCACGCCAGCCCCGCCTTGAGGAGATCGTGGAGGTGAATGATGCCGACCGGCCTCTCCGCATGCTCGCCGGAGAATACGAACAGGGATGTGATGGAGTGCTCCTCCATGCGCTGCAGCGCCTTGGCGGCCAGTTCACCGGCGGCTATCCGCTTCGGGTTGCAGGTCATGAGCGCACCGGCGGTGGCGTTCAGGATATCGGCGCCGTTCTCCAGTGCCCTGCGCAGGTCGCCGTCGGTGATTACGCCCACCAGCGCCCCTTCCGGGTCAACCACCCCGGTGATGCCCAGCCCCCTGGAGGTGATGACGAACAGGGCCTCGCGCATGAGCGAATCCTCGGCGACCAGGGGAACCGCGTCCCCGGTGTGCATCAGATCCTCGACCCTGAGCAGGAGCCTCTTCCCCAGTGCTCCGCCCGGATGGAACAGGGCGAAATCCTCGGCGCTGAAGCCGCGCCGCACCAGCAGGGCGACCGCCAGCGCATCGCCCATGGCAAGGGTGGCAGTGGTCGAGGCGGTCGGGGCCAGCCCAAGCGGGCACGCCTCCTCCTTCACGGCGATCTCCAGGAAGATGTCGGCGGTCCTTGCCAGGGTGGAGTCGCGGTTCCCCGACATGGCTATCAGCTTTGCCCCCAGGCGCTTGATCACCGGGAGGATACGGATCACCTCGTCGGTCTCGCCGCTGTTGGAGACCGCAATCACCACGTCCCCTTTCATAATCATCCCCAGGTCGCCGTGGATCCCCTCTGCCGGGTGGAGAAAGAAGGCCGGGGTCCCGGTGGAGGCGAGGGTCGAGGCGATTTTCTGGCAGATGATCCCCGACTTTCCCATGCCGGTTACCACCACGCGGCCGTGGGAGGAGAGGATCAGCTCCACGCTCCTGGTGAATTCCCCGTTCAGGGAATCGGCCAGGGCCAACAGGGCCTCGGCCTCGACCCGTATTACTCTTTTTGCTTCTTCTAGAATCAAGGGTTTTCCTCTTTCACTTCACTATCGCGTCTATCGCCTTCAGCTTCTTCAATAAAGCCGGCAGATCGTCCAGCTTCAGGGAGTTGGGTCCGTCGCACAGGGCCTTGCCCGGATCCTCGTGAACCTCCAGGAATACCCCGTCCACCCCGGTGGCCACCGCGGCCCGTGAAAGGTATTCGACGAATTCCCGCTGGCCTCCCGATGAGCCGCCGAGCCCGCCCGGCAGCTGAACGCTGTGGGTGGCGTCAAACACCACCGGGTAACCGATCCTCCGCATGATGGGGAGGCTCCTCATGTCTGAGACCAGGTTGTTGTAACCGAAGCTTGAACCCCGCTCCGTGAGGATGATCCTGGAACTGCCGGTGGAAAGGGCCTTGCCGACCACGTTCTCCATGTCCCACGGGGCCAGGAACTGCCCCTTCTTGATGTTGACGACCCGCCCGCTCCGGGCCGCCGCCGCGACCAGGTCCGACTGGCGGCAGAGAAAGGCCGGGATCTGAAGCACGTCCGCCACGTCGGCCACCGGGCCGACCTCCTCCACCGAGTGAACGTCGGTCAGCACCGGGACCCCCATGGAGTCCCTGGCCTTGGCCAGGATCCTGAGACCTTCCCGCAGGCCCGGTCCCCGGAACGAGGTAGCGGAGGTCCGGTTGGCCTTGTCGTAGGATGCCTTGAACACCAGGGGGATCGAGACGCCGTTGCAGATGGTCATCAGCCGCTCGGCGCACCTGAGCGTGGCAGCCTCGCTCTCAATGACACAGGGGCCAGCAATGAGGACCAAAGGCCTGTTGCCGCCGATCTTTACATTTCCGATTGCAAGCTCTCTTACCACTCTCTCCCCCGTCTCTTTTCCCGCGGCCGGCGGACCGGTCTCTCAGCCCCTGCCGGCCAGAGCGGCGGCTATGAACGCCCTGAACAGCGGATGCGGGGTCAGCGGCTTGGATTTGAACTCGGGATGGAACTGGCACCCCAGGAACCAGGGATGGTCGGCTATCTCTACCATCTCGACCAGACCGCCCGCCTCGTAGATGCCCGACATGACCAGCCCCTTTTCGCTCAGCAGGTCCCGGTAGCGGTTGTTCAGCTCGTACCGGTGGCGGTGACGCTCGCTGATCTGGGTGGTGCCGTAAACCTGGTGGGCCAGCGTTCCCGGCGCCAGGGTACAGGGGTACGCGCCGAGCCGCATGGTCCCCCCCTTGCGCTCAATCCCCTGCTGGGTTTCCATCAGGTGGATCACCGGATGCTCACAGTCGGGTTTGAATTCGCTGGAGCACGCCTCTGAGAGTCCGCAGACGTTCCGGGCGTACTCCACCACCGCCATCTGCATGCCGAGACAGATGCCGAAGAAGGGTATCCTGTTTCTGCGGGCATGCTCGATGGCCAGTATCTTCCCCTCAGTGCCCCGCTCGCCGAAGCCGCCGGGGACCAGAATCCCGTCCACGTCGTCCAGGTGGCCGCAGACCCCTTCCTGCTCGATCTTTTCCGAATCCAGGTAACGTATGTGCACCCGACAGTCATTGGCGATGCCTCCGTGCGTCAGGGCCTCGGAGAGTGATTTGTAGGACTCGGTCAGATTGACGTATTTGCCCACGATGGCGATCCGGGCCCTGCCGCTGGACGGATTCTTCAGGGTTGCGACCACTTCCTGCCAGTGGGAGAGATCCGGCGCCTTGGTCCAGATATTCAGCTTGTCCACTATCTGCTCGTCGAGCCCCTCCTTGTGCAGGGCAATGGGCACCTCGTAAATGTGCTCGGAATCGACGCAGGTGACGACGTCCTTCTCGTGCACGTTGCAGAACAGCGCTATCTTGGCCTTCATGTCCGCCGGCAGGTCCTTTTCGCACCGGCAGAGCAGGATGTCGGGCTGGATGCCTATCTCGCGCAGCTCCTTGACCGAGTGCTGGGTCGGCTTGGTCTTCATCTCTCCGGCGGTCTTTATGTGCGGAACCAGGGTCACGTGGATGTACAGGACGTTGCCCGGCCCGCGGTCGAACTTGAACTGGCGGATCGCTTCCAGGAAGGGGAGGGATTCGATGTCGCCGACGGTGCCGCCGATCTCCACGATGGCCACGTCCGTCCCCTTGGCGTTCTCCAGGATCTTGGCCTTGATCTCGTCGGTGATGTGCGGGATCACCTGTACGGTACCGCCCAGATAGTCGCCGCGCCGCTCCTTTTCGATGACGGAGAAATAGACCTGGCCGGTGGTGAAGTTGCTCTTCTTGGTGAGCCTGGCCGTGGTGTAGCGTTCGTAGTGGCCCAGGTCCAGGTCGGTCTCGGCGCCGTCGTCGGTGACGAACACCTCCCCGTGCTGGAACGGGGACATGGTGCCGGGATCGACGTTGATGTAGGGGTCCAGCTTCTGGATGGTGACCCGCAGCCCCCGCGCCTCAAGGAGAGCCCCGAGTGAGGCCGAGGCGAGTCCCTTGCCGATTGACGATACCACCCCGCCGGTTACGAAAATAAATTTGGTCTTCATAAAAACGTCCCTTAATGCAGAAAGTCCCAGGCTACTGGGACTTTCTCAGTTTATCGAGGACCTTTTCCAGGTCCGCGGGAGAATCCACTCCGATTGATTCGTGCTCCGTCTCAACCACTTTTATCCGGCAGCCGTTTTCCAGAGCGCGAAGCTGTTCCAGCTTCTCGGAGCGTTCCAGATGGGTCTGGGTCATGTGCGCATAGCGGATGAGGAACTCCCTCCGGTAGACGTAGATGCCCACGTGCTTGTAACAGAGGAGCCTGCCGGAGGCAAAGGCCTCGTCCTTCAGGTCGTTCCACTTGTCGCGGAAAAAGGGCAGCGGCGAGCGGGAGAAGTAGAGGGCGAATCCGTCACGGTCGGTAACCACCTTGACCACGTTCGGGCTCAGGAAATCGTGCAGGTTCCGGATCCGGCACTTCAGGGTCCCCATCAGCACGGAGCCGTCTTCCACCAGCGGGCGGATTGCCTCGTCGATCATCGCCGGCTCGATGAGCGGCTCGTCTCCCTGGACATTGACGATAATCTCGGAATCAATGCGCTCCGCCACCTCGGCCAGCCGGTCGGTGCCGGTCTCGTGGGACGGGGAGGTCATCTCGACCCTGCCGCCGAACGCCCTGACGGCGTCCTCGATGCGCCGGTCGTCGGTTGCGACGATCACCCCGGACACGAGGCTGGCCCGTGCAGTACGTTCATAGACACGCTGCACCATGGGCTTGCCCATGATGTCGGCGAGGGCCTTACCCTCGAAGCGGGTGGATGCATACCTGGCGGGAATGACGGCGGTTACACGCATAGATAAAAGGGTCTCTACGGATGAATTCCGTCCCTTCCAGAGGTGGGACGAAATAAGTTACATCAAAACCCCGGAAGCTGTCAAGGAAGGATTTCCCGCCGTTTCCGCCACGGCGACAACCCCTTCCCGGCCAGGCCCCTAGCGGAAATCCGCATAGCGCGAGATAACGAAATCGCGGTCTTTCGCTTCCTTCAGGTGGCACTCGAAACAGTTCTTCACCGGGTCGATCCCGCTCGGCTTCCCTTCCGGGGTGAACCCGGCGTACAGCCAGCCGCCGGTCGCCTTCTGACGCTTGTCCTTCTGCATCAGCACGATCATGGATTTCTTGCCCTGCACCGGCTTGCCCCCCTCCTGGCGGATGCCGTACTGGACCACCACGAACCTGCTCCCCTCGGGGTATGGTCCGCCGCTCTTGTAGGCATTCATGGCCTTTTTGTCCACGTAGGTGTAGTGGATGCCGTAAAAGAGCGATTTCTTGTCGTTGACGACCTGCTGCTTGCTCCGTTCCCACTTCTCGTATCCCTTTGGAAGAGAGACGGCCCCGGAGGCCAGGGATATGGACACGGAGGCGAGCACTGACGCAACCGTCATAAAAAGAGTGCTTTTCTTCATTGATAAGCTCCTGATAGGTATGTTGTCGATCCGCTACCGTGGAGAAGGGTACTCTATTTCGCCGGGATTCACAAGGGGCAAGGGAACATGCAGGTGGGGGTATCGAGTGTAAACCTTGGTTATAATTGATGTTTTTCTGATTACATGCTGCGCCCGGCTGCTGGTTTCATTTCTTTCAGCCGCTCCCGTCAACCAAGCCGGGCCGCTTTCCTGCCGCGTCATATTTTTCCACAAGCTCCGCTATATCCCTGCACGACCAGTGCCCGGCAGACACACACTCAGGAGTGTCTCTCATACGCCCTTCTTTTACGTAAATTTCATCCGGGGGACCTGACAGGGATATACCTGGAATCGTCACCGGCGACCATCAACCTCTGATTTCACTCGACCGCACAGGGGGCACCCCTGCATTGAAAGCGGCTTTTCAAGCCGGCACCCGACCAGGAGGTCCTCATCCCGGAAAATCTCCATGGTCGGCCCGTCCGCCCGGACTTCTCCCTGGTGGAGCACAATGGTCCGGTCGCAGAGATCCATGACCATGTCCAGGTCATGGCTGGTGAATATTTTCGTATGGTGGAAATCCCTGAGCAGAGACATCAGCCTGCGACGGGCATAGGGATCGAGTCCGCTGGTCGGTTCGTCCATGACGAGAATGGTGGGCGACATGGAGAGCACGGTGGCGATTGCAACGCGTTTCTTTTCGCCGCCCGAGAGGTGATAGGGGGGTTTGTCCGCCAGATGGGCGGCACCGACCTGATCCAGGGCCTCCCGCACCCGGCGTTCCACCTCCTGCTCCGGCAGGCCGAGGTTGAGGGGGCCAAAGGCCACATCGTCATGGACGGTCGGCATGAACAACTGGTCGTCCGGGTCCTGGAACACCATGCCCACAGCCCGCCGGATCTCCGGCAGCGTCGCTTTCGTCAGGGGGAAATCGCCGATGCGTACCTCTCCGCCAGTGGGTGCGAGATACCCGTTCAGATGCTGGAGCAGGGTCGATTTGCCCGCGCCGTTGGCGCCGATGATCGCCACCGACTCGCCGTGGACAATGCGGAAAGAGACGTCACGCAACGCGACGGTACCATCCGGATAGGTGTGGTTGAGGTTCTTGACTTCCACTATGTGATGGCTCATGAAACGATCCCTGTCAACGCATCGCCCAGCATCCGGGAAAGGTTCCAGAATCGCAGGGAAATGAACAGTGCCGACCAGCCGAAAAGAAACAACAACTCCCTGGCGCCGAAGCGGAACTCCCTCCTTGCGTGGAATTCGCCGACAAAACCCCGCGCCAGCATGGCCATGTGGATGCGCTCGGCCCGCTGCCAGGTCCGCAAGAGCAGATGTCCCACGAGCGAAGCGAACGTTTTCATGCCCAGCCCTTTGCCGAAGGCGCGCAGTTCCCGCGCCCTTGATGCGCGAGCGCCCTCTTCGGTCAGCACGAAGATATAGCGATAGAGGAACAGAAGCTGCACCGCCAGGACCCTGGGCATACCCATCCGCTCCAGCGCTCCGCAGATGGCGGGGAACCCGGTAACCCCCACCAGGATCAACGCGGCACCAAGGGTCAGCATGGTCCGGACCACGATGGAAGCGCAGGATATCCATCCGCCGCTGATCCCCACCGGTCCGAGCCGCACCAGCACCTCGCGGTCGAAAACGGGATTGAATATTCCTATCATCAGAACGAATGGAGCGAGCAGCAGGACTTTCCTGATGACAAAGCCGGCCGGAAGTCCGCCGACGGAGATCATGACTGCCGGGAAGATAAAATAGGGAAACAGGGCGGACAGGTCGTATTTCCCGAACGAGACGACCGTGACAATATAGAGAAGCGTTACCAGGACCTTTGCCCGGGGATCGAGGCGATGGACGGCGGTTTCTCCGAAGGCAAGCCGGTCAAGGAGTCTGAAGTCGCGAAACGACTTGTCGATGTTTGACATTTTCAGCCCGTTAAAAAGGGAGAGCTGTCTACTCTCCCCCCATGATCGGTAGTAAATGGTGCACGCGCCGTCGGCACGGACTCTCAGACTGCCTGATTTCTTCTTCTCAGAACGAGGCCGATGACCAGGGCAAGCACAAGGGTCATCAGCGCGCCCACTATCCCCGAGACGCTGGTGCCGGCCTTCCCGCTTGCTTCCGCCAGGTCCCCGCCTTCCGACGTTACGGCCGGTTCAGGGGCCTTCCTGAAAGAATAATCAGGAAGGAAGGCCGTCTTTTGCTGGATTGAGGCCAGCACGCCGTAGATGCCGCGGCTCGGTTCGGTCAGTTCCTCTTTTCCCGTCACCCGGGCAATGGCCCATTCCAGACCGTCGGGGTTCTCTGACGCGTACCAGGAGACAATCCCTCCGACCAAAACGGTCGCGGCGAGAAACGCCAGGAGCACGTTGCGCACCGGATGAACGCCTATGGGGCGGGCCTCCAGGGCGACCTGGAGTATCTCGGGCCTGGATTGGTAGACGAACGACACTACCGCTACGGTGATGAAACCTTCGACGATCCCTATTGCCAGGTGGATCGGCTGCATCAGGAGCAGGAACGTGGTGAACGGCAGTTCCGAGATTCCCGAGAAGTATGTCTCCAGTACGACACCAAGCGGACCCAGTTGCAGCCCGACGATTGCGGCAGCCATGGTTGCCAGCGCCATGCGCCCCTGGTTCGGATTCCTGCCAAGTATTGTCTTGTAGACCAGCGGGTAGACGATGAACGCGGTAATGAACCCCATGTTGAAGATATTGCATCCAAGGGCCAGGAGGCCGCCGTCGGCGAAAAACAGGGCCTGGACGACCAGGACAGAGGCAATGGTGAGGAATGCGGCATGGGGCCCCAACAGGATTGCCAGCAGGAGTCCTCCGCCAATATGACCACTGGAGCCGGTGGCCGGGATGGTGAAGTTGATCATCTGGGCCGCGAAGAGGAAGGCGCCCAGAACCCCCATGAGCGGCACCTTCTTTTCATCCAGCTCGGAACGTACCTTTACCGCGGAATATGCGATCGCCCCGGCCGAGACCGCCCACATCACTCCGCCGACCGCGGGTGAAAGAAGCGCATCCGCCATGTGCATAAACCCTCCGTTCGGCCGCTTTCCTTTGCGGAAAAGCAGTAACACGTTTTTACAAACAGTAACACCAAACATATACGCCGCAAAAAACCATGTGTCAATATCTTAATTAGTTTCACCCGGAAACCCTGGCAAAATGTCATGAGGGTCGGGTCGGGACTTTCACGGAGTCTCTCGTACGGAACCCATGCATGTTCGAGGGATAGCAGCCTGTTCAGGCAAGAAGGCCATTGGCCCGGTGCGGTCCTGCGTCCGATTACGAGGGGTTTCGGGGAAGTTCCGGCCCGTCCCCTGTCGATTCTTTCGGAATGGGGACTAATCAAAGAAAGGCAAAAATACGCGGAAAGGTGAATTACACCTGCTCCCAGACCGTCATCTGGGAGACGCTGTGCTGGTATTTGCGGGCCGTCTCGCGGATCACGAACGGAAGGTCCACCGGTTCGGTCGAAAGCCTGAAGCGGTGTGCCAGCAACTCTTTCAGACATTCGAGGCTCTCGATTCCCCTGCCGTTGAGCGTATAACCGCCGAGCCACTCCTGCCGGGGAGTGAACTCAGGGAGCCAGGTATAGGGCGATGTCAGCACCAGCAGACCTCCCGCGGCGAGACGCTCGTGGATGGAGGAGAGGAACAGCCGGGGCCGGGGAAGCCTGTCGATGAGGTTGCCGGCGAAGATCAGATCGAAGCCCCCCAGTTCCGCCGGAAGGGCCATGGCATCGGCCCGGTGGAACTCCACGCGTGACCGGAACGGTTCCAGACCCATCTCCGCCAGGCTCCGTTCGACACGGTTTGCCAGCTCGCCCTCGACCGTGACGGAATAGCCGATCCGTCCCGTGTCGCGCAGGGAAAGGGCTGCCCCGATGAACCGGGCCGAGAAATCGACCCCGGTTACCCGGGAGAAGTCCCTGGCCAGCTCGAAGGTGGTCCTCCCCACGGCGCACCCCAGGTCCAGGGCACGCTCCTTCCTCCTTCCCTGCAGGTACTCGATGCAGAGCCGGGCGCAACGGGCCGGGAAGTTGGGGACGCCGAAATAGTCGTTCCCGTAGTGAAACTCGCAATACTGGGAAAAAAGGGCGTCGGTCTCATAAGAGTCTGTGCCCCCATGGATGATTTTGCCGTTCTCTGTCATCGAGAAAACCCCCTGTGTGCCCACCGTTGTGTTGCGTGGTAGAATTGGGGAAGCGTGCGGAATTGAATCCCCCTCGGCCGGGAGAGGGAGTAGCTTTTCAAAGGCATACCAGAACCTTGGAAACCATGGATAGAGAACAGCCCATACTGCCGGTCATCTTCGTATCCTCGGCGGTCTCGCTGGCCTTCGAGGTGCTGCTCACCCGTATCTACTCCATCTCGGTCTCGTACCACTTCGCCGCCATGATCGTCAGCATCACCATGCTCGGCCTGGCGGCCGGCGGCGTGCTCCTCTCCCTCTGGCCCGCTCTCAGGAGCCCCCGGCACATCGGCAGGTACGCCATGGCGCTGGGAATCGCCATACCGGCCAGCTTCCTGCTGGTGAACCGGTTCCCCTTCGATCCGGTGCGCCTCTCCTGGGAAACCGGCGAGGTCTTCCGCATCGGGTTCCACTACCTGGTCCTGGCCGTCCCCTTTCTCTGCGCCGGCCTGATCATTGCCACGGCCTTCGCGGCCCGCAGCCGGAGGTCCGGGCTCATTTACGGGGCCGACCTGCTGGGCGCGGGGACCGGCTCGGCAGGGATACTGCTGGTCACCTCCCTGGTCGCGCCGGAACGTGGGATCTTCCTTCTTTCGGCGATCATCCTGGCGGCCTCTGGCCTCCTGCTCCCCGTCCGGCAGCGGGCTGCGGCCCTGGTCCTCTCCGTCGCCGCGCTGGCGCTCTTCCAGCTCCAGCCGGAGTTCTGCAGGGTGACGATTTCACCCTACAAGGGATTGGAAGCCGCGCTCCGCCACCCGGGCGCGAGCCATATCCGAAGCTACTATTCACCCTCGGCCCGGGTTGACACCTTCCGCAGCCCGGCGGCCCGCTTCGCCCCGGGGCTGAGCCTCAGGTACCTGGAGCCGCTGCCGGAGCAGACCGGCATCGCCGTTGACGGCGGCGGCCTCAACGCCGTTACCGATGCCTCCGACCCTGCCGGGCCGGCCTTTCTCCCGTTCCTGCCGGCCGCCCTTCCCTACGAGGCGGGCATCAATGGAAAGGTGCTGGTGCTCGACCCGAAGGGGGGACTTCATCTCCTCCTGGCCCACCGCTACGGCGCCGCCGACGTGACAGGCACAGAATCGATCCCGCTCCTGGCAAGGGTGACGGAAGAGCTGACCGCGGTCCCTCCCCAGAGGAGGCATCACCGGCTCCTGACCGCGACCGGACGGTCGTGGCTCATGGGTCGGAAGGAGAGCTTCGACCTGATCGACATCCCGCTCCAGGACACCGGCCCGGGCGCGGCATTCGGCATGGCAGAGGAATACCGGCTCACCGTTGAGGCATTTCGGGAGTACCTCTCCCACCTCCGGCCCGGCGGCGCGCTCAGCATCCACCTCTACCTGGTGCCGCCGCCCCGGGTCGAGCTGCGAATCCTGGCCACCGCGGCGACCGCTCTCGAAGAGATGGGAGCACGGGAGCCGGGGAGCCACATTGCGGCGGTGCGGAGCTGGGGGAGCCTGTCCATCCTGGTGAAACGCACCCCCCTGACCGGCTCCGAGGTGGACGGGATCCGGCGCTTCGCCCGCGAGCGGTGGTTCGACCTGGTCTCCCTGCCGGGGCTCAGACCCGAGGAGAGCAACGTGTTCGTCAGGCTCTCCTCGGACGACTATTTCCGGGCCTGCGCCGCAATCCTTTCGCCCACGGAACGTACAAGGTTCATGGACCGGTACCTGTTCGACGTGACACCGGTACGGGACGACGCCCCCTTCTTCAACCACTTCCTCCGGCTCGGCAACATCGGCGAGATCTACCGGGTAATGGGGAGCAAATGGCAGTTCTTCCTGGAGGAAGGGTATCTTTTCCCGGCCATCCTCATCCAGGCGCTGCTGCTGAGCACGCTGCTGATGCTGGTTCCCGCTTTTGTCAGGACCCGCGACAACGGCAGGCAGGCCTCCGGCGTACATGCGGCCGGACCAACCGGCTCCGGCCCCACGGCCCGCCGCTTCCTCCCCTACTTCGCCCTCATCGGCATCGGCTTCATGTTCTGCGAGATATTTCTCATCCAGAAACTGATCCTGCCGCTGGAAAACGCCACCTACGCAATAGCGGCGGTGCTCGCGTCCCTGCTGGCCGGCTCCGGTGCGGGGAGCCTCCTCAGCCAGCGCTACGCCGCACTGCGGCGACCGCTCATCGCAACAGCTGTCGGGCTCCTGGTTATCCTCTACGCCTTCCTGGTTCAGCATGCACCGGCCGTCCTGACATCCCTCACTCCGGCACTTCGCTTCACGGCAGTCATCGCGGCACTCATCCCCCTCGGTCTGCCCATGGGGATCCCGTTTCCGCTCGGCATGAGGCTCCTCGGAGAACGGGACCCCTCCCTCATCCCGTGGGCCTGGGTGGTGAACGGCGCCTTCTCGGTCATGGCACCGGTCATGGCCCTGATGCTGGCAATGGCTGCCGGCTTCGGCGTGGTGGCATACCTGGCCGCCGGCGCCTACCTGCTCGCCTCCCTGGTCATCGCACGGGCATCCAGTTAGTTTTTTCCTGCAACTCTATGGAAGAACGCTCCTCAGGGCCGGATGGGGCTTTCGCGGAGCCTCTCGTACGGCTTCAGTGCAATCAGGTGAATCGCGGGAAAGCGCCTGAACCCGGTAGAGTATCTGATCCGTGCGAAGGAGGGCGACCGATTACGAGGGGCTTCGGGAAAGTTCCAATCCGGTCCCTGCCAGCGCTGTCCGTATGGAAACAAGCTAAACGGGTCCGGTCACCTCCTCATGGCCTCTCCGGTCATGGGCACAAAGGCCACCTGCCCCTTCTGCGCCACGCTGAGCTCTCCCCCCTTCTTCCTGGTGACCAGGGTCAGGGTCTGGTAGAATACCGTGCTTCCAAGTGGCAGGATGAGCCTCCCCCCCTCCTTCAGCTGTTTCAGCAGGGGAGGAGGAATGTGGTTGACCGCGGCCGTGATGATAATGGCGTCGAACGGGGCATGCTCCTGCCAGCCGGAGTAACCGTCGGCGTACTTGACCCTCACATTCCGGTAGCCCAGCGACTTCAGCTCCTTGGCTGCCCGATCCGCAAGCGTTTTCCGGATCTCGATGCTGTAGACCTCCCGAACGATCTCGGCCAGGACCGCAGCCTGGTAGCCTGAGCCGGTTCCGATCTCCAGCACCCGGTCGGAGGGCGAAAGCCGGAGCTCTTCGGTCATCAGGGCCACCACGTAGGGCTGGGAGATGGTCTGTCCCTCGCCGATGGGGAGGGGGTGGTCGGCATAGGCCCGGGACCGGAGAGAGCTTTCCAGCAGGAGGTGTCGGGGCACCTTGAGCATGGCCGCCAGCACGCGGGGGTCGCGAACGCCCCGTCCCTTGATCTGCTGCTCCACCATCTCCCGCCGCTTCGCCTGATAGGGGTCATCGGCATGTACGGAAGAAACCGCAACCGGCAGGAGCAAAAACGCTACCAGAATTCTTGACATCACCTGTCACCTCCCAGGGCTTCCTGATGGTTACAGTATAGCAGAGCACGACAGATGAGAGACCTGCCAGGTTTTCGAAACCTGGCAGGTCTGAAAGCGATTCCGGCCACTGTTTCCATTAACCGCTGGCGAAGCCGGCGGCGTTTCTGCTACAGTGGGGCGGCTGATGACGGTCCGGTTTACTTGAATGTATGAACTGAAGGGGGAATATCCATGAAGCTATTGCAGGTGGGGATGCTGAAATCTTTCCTGCTACCGATTCTGCTCCTCCACAGCCTTGTCCGACCGGCGGCCGCGACCGCCTCGGCCTGCGACGAATGGGATCTGTTGCAACGGGAGATACGGGACGGGACGATAGTGAGTGACCAAGCCTTCGGAAAAATCGTTGAACTGGACGGGAGGCTTCGCAAAGAATATTCCGAGAAGATAGACGACAGACCCTTCAGTTTCCCGGTCAAGGGGTATGGCCCGGATTGCATCGGCGGCAGCGAAGGGAGCGGCTACCAGCCTGAGGGTTACGACTTCTACGACGGCAACCGCCACAGGGGCCACCCGGCCCATGACCTGTTTATCAACGACCCGGAGGAGACAGGCTTCGACGCCTCCACCGACTATCCGGCCGAGATCGTCGCCTTCAGCAGCGGGGTCGTAGTGGCGGTCAACCGCTCGTGGGAATACCCGAGCCAGGTCAGGGGCGGGATCTACATATGGATTTTCAGCCCGGCTGACCAGCGCTATTGCTACTACGCGCACCTGGCCCGCACCCTGGTCGCGCCGGGTGACGTGGTGAAGGCCGGGGACCCCATCGGCCTGTTGGGCAGGAGTGGCAAGAATGCCTGGCCAAAGCGGTCGCCGACCCATCTCCACTTCATGTGCCTGTCGTTTGACGAAGGGAGAATGACACCGGTGAACACCTACCCGGAGCTGAGGCAACCAGGGGGCGACTAGCCGCTCCCCTGCTGTTTCCTGACGAAGATCTCACGGGCCATGTTGGTGTCAATCGCAAATTCGGAATAGCCGACGTTGAAGATATAGGAGGGAAAGGTCTGGAGGAGACGGATGCGGTTGCCGGGGAGGACCCCCATGGCCATCAGCTTCTGCATCTTCTTGTTGTCCTCGGTCTGGATGTAGGCTATCTCTCCCTCCTCGTTCGGCTTCAACTCGGTGAGGGACACAACCCCCAGGTTGCCGCTCCGCCGGGCCTCGATGCAGCACTCCCCCGGCGGGATGGACTTGCCGTGGGGGCAGGTGGAGGGATGGTTGAGCATGGTGCAGAGCTTGGTGTCCACCCCCTCGTTGAGCAGGTGCTCGAACTGGCAGGCCTTCTCCTTGGCCGCCTCACCGCGAATGTTGAACACGTCCATCATGAGCCGCTCTGCCAGCCGGAAGCGGCGCACGATCTTGCGCCCTTCCTCCTTCCCCTCGGGGCGGAGATAGACGCGCCCCTCCTTCACCTCGATGAATGCGGCATCGGTAAGTTCGCGATAGACGGGCTCGTCCGGGAATAGGGTGATCTTGTCCAGATCGGTGAAGACGTTCCCCTCCTCCTCGACCTCAACCCAGAGCCTTTCCAGTATCTCTTCCGCTTTTTCGGACAGCTTCATGTCAACTCCCGGACTTTTTTAATATGCTTCTGATCTTCCGCACCAGCGCGGGCTCGGGCGGGTTTTCGTAGTTGCAGCGGGGGCACTTCACCATCCTGCACCCGGAGGACATGGGACAGCTCGCGCAGCCGGTCTTGACCTGTCCCTCGTCGAACTCATGGCCGCAGAAACCGCACCTTATCACAGGATTCCCGTCAGGATGATAAACCGGTTCAACAGGTAGCCGGTACAGAACGCCAGGCCGCTGACGAACAGACCGATGGCGACGGCGACCTTGGTGCCCCGCTCCTTCTGCATGATGAGAAACTGGGCGATGCAGGGTATGAACAGGGTCAGGGTGACCGCGGCCACGGTAAGCTGGCGGGCGTCGAGCAGCCCCTCGGTCTGCAGGTCGTACAGCCCGGCCGCGCCGTAGTCGCGCCTGAAGAAGCCGAAGATGAATGCGACGGTGGTCTCCCGGGGCAGCCCGATGGCTGACATGACCGGTTCCATCCACCCCACCAGGGTCTGGAAGAAGTTGGTTATCTTGCCGAGCCAGAGCAGCACCGAGGCCAGGATGAACAGCGGCAGGATCTCCATCAGGTACCACTGCATGCGGGAGTAGGTCTTGGTCAGCACGTTGGAGAGCTGGGGGAGCCGCATGGGGGGGAGCTCCATATAGAACATGGGGGACTCGCCCGGCACCACCTTCGACGCCAGGAGCCCGACCAGGAGGAAGATCAGGAGCATACAGACGCCCCAGACCACCAGTGCTCCCGGAAATTTGGACAGAAGCCCCAGAATCACCCCCAACTGGGCCGAACAAGGGATCGCCAGCGCCAGCAGCAGCGTGGCGATGATCCGTTCGCGCATCGTCTCAAGGGTCCGGGTCACCATGGTGGCCATGGTATCGCAGCCGAAGCCCAGCACCATGGGGATGACCGCCCGGCCGGTGAGGCCGATCTTCTTGAACAGCCGGTCGACCAGCAGCGCCAGGCGGGGGAAATAGCCGCTGTCCTCCAGCAGGGAGAAAAACAGGAAAAAGGTGGTCACGATGGGGAGGATTATCCCCACGGCGTAGCGCAGCCCCAGGGTGATGATCCCGTACTCCCCCACGAACAGCTCCCGGACGATCTCCCACGGAACCACCCTGTTGGTCAGGGAGATGATCCAAGGGTTGAAGTATCCCTCGAACAGGGTTCCTTCCAGGAAGTCCACGACGGTACCGGCGCCGAACGAGCCGACGAACTTGTAGAGACCGAAGTAGAGGGTGATCAGCAGCAACGGGATCCCGGTCAGGGGGCGCACCGCCCAGCGGGAGAGCCGCTCGCCAAACACCGGCTTCCGCTTGTCCGGGGCGCTGAACACGCCGTCCATGAGCCCTTTGACCACCATCTTGCGCTCCAGGGAGAGATCCAGGTGAAAGGAGTCCCTACGGGCGAACATCTTGTCGCGGACCTTCTCCTCAATGGCAGGGTAGGCATCACCCTCGGCGGCGCGCACGATTCCGGCCACCTCCTCGTCGCGCTGGAGCAGGAGAAGGGCAATGGATTTTTTTGACAGGGTGTAGCTCCCGGACATGAGCGCCATGATCTCCATCAGGTCCGCCTCCAGCTTCCTGCCGTAGCCGAACACCGCATGCCGCTTCCGGTCATAACCGACTATCGCCTCCCTCAGTTCCGGAAGGCCCCGCTTCTTGGCAGCCGCCGTGGGGATGACCGGAATACCCAGCTTTTCCGCCAGCAGCGGGATGTCGATTGCAAGGCCCATCCGCTCGGCCTCGTCCATGATGTTGACCACCAGGATGACCGGGAGCCCGGCCTCTATCAGCTGGAGGGTCATGGCGAGCATCCGCTCCAGGTTACGGGCGTCCAGCACGTGGATCACCACGTCCGGTGACTCGTGGAGCAGGATCTCCCGGGCCACCCGTTCCTCCTCGGTGATGGGAAGGATGGAATACATGCCGGGCGTGTCGATGATCTCGCAGGAGACCCCGCCGATGACCGTGCTGCCGCGGGCAACCTCCACCGAGGTGCCCGGGTAATTGGAGACGGTGACGTAAGCGCCGGTCAGGGCATTGAACAGCACGCTCTTCCCCACGTTGGGGTTCCCTGCCAGGGCGACTTTAAGGGCGCAGTTGCCGCTCCCGTCGGCAACCGGGGTAGATGCAGGCTTCTTCCCGAAATTCATCATAATATCATCTCGAATCTATTTTTAATTGAATATCACTTTCAGTTGCTGCTCTAAAAAAGCCTTTCCGGGATTATTGCCTGCATTTGGCACAGATGCCGTAAAGCTCGAGCTTGTGGGTCTCGACCTGGAAACCGAACTGGTCGGCTATCTCCTGCTGGAGCCGTTCGATGGTCTCGTTCTCGAACTCCTGGACCGAACCGCAGCGGGTGCAGACAAGGTGGTCATGGTGCTCGCCCTCGGCCACGTGCTCGTACCTGGTCTGGCCGTCGCCGAAGTGGATCTCCCGGGCGATGCCCGATTCGGCGAACAGCTTGAGGGTACGGTAGACGGTGGCGTAACCGATGGTGGGATTCTTGGCCCGCACCTTCATGTAGAGCTCTTCGGTGCTCATGTGGCGGTCCGAGGCCAGGAAACAGTCGAGGACCACATCCCGCTGGCGGGTGGACTTCAACCCCTTGCCGCTCATGAACTCGTGGAATTGTTTTTTCTTGGATCGTTTCATGGGATACCCTAATTGAAATTGATTATCACTCAATTGAAATTGATTGTCATACTATAACTCGGGAATAGGGAAGTCAAGCAGTTGCCAATCCTCATTGCCCATCTCCCGTATCCTACCCTCCGGTCCAGCAAGGCAGCCATACCCCACGGCGCCGCGGTTCCCCCATGCGATCGGGCGAGCGGCCCGCAGGCACGCTCGGGTCTCCGGAAGTCGGACAGTTCTTCAGGTCCCGCATTTTCAGAACCCGGCAGATCCATGTCAGTACCGTTCAACCGGAATCGTTGTCCTGCCCATTCTCCTCGTCGAGGGACTCCCGCTCCTCCCGGATCCGGTCCGAGCACCAGGACCAGAGGTGATAACACTCAAGGGTGAGGATGGTCATGCCGGAGACAAACACGGCCCAGAAATTGTCCGGCAGGGCGCCGGACAGGTGATAGAAGGCGTAGAACGCGGTAAGATAGACCACGTGGTAGACACCGCCATAGGCCCCGAAGCCGCCGATGATGCGGGCCAGGGTGAGGATCAGGGCCGAAAAGGTATACAGGACCAGCAGACCGCTGACGGCGGCGGCCGAAGGAGGCGTGCCCAGCATCTCCCGGATTCCCGGCGGGAGGTCGGGGAGAACGGCGAACCCGTCGTAGGCGACGATGCTTACGGCCATGAACAGCGCCATTGACCAGAGATCCCGGCCGGCCAGCGACCTGAGCCGGCGGATCCTCTCCCGGGATGCGTGACTGGATGCTTCTCCGCCCTCGCCTTTTACCGGCTTTTCCGGGTGCCGGTGACGAAGCTGCCGGAACCTCATGCCTACTGTTCGCTTCCGGAATCTTCGGGCCGGGTGCCGGCCGACCGGTCGGCTCCCTCGGGGTCTTCAGGCGGTTGTTCCGTTCCGGTGTTCTTCTTTTCCTGCCCGTGCAGGATCCCACGGCTCTCCTCCGCCCGTGCGGCGACGCGTCGGACGGCCTCGGCCAGTTCTCCTATCTCTCCCCTGAAGGAGGGGAAACTACCCCTCCAATCGCCCCGGCCGACCGCACGGCAGTAAGCCGTCATCATGCGGATCGGGCCAATGACGGCCCGGGCCAGCAGGGCGGTGACACCCACCGCGGTCAGGATCAGCACCAGGAACGAGAAGACCGCCATCCTTTTCCGCATGGTGGAGAGGGACATTTCCAGTGGTTTGCCCGAGAGGCCGATATCCAGGGTTCCGAGGACCTTCTGGGTAGGTGGGTGGACATGGCAGGAAGCGTTGAAACAGTCCGGTTCATTGTAGATGGGAGCGGTTATGGCTATGACCGATGCTCCCTTCTCGTTGACGTAGTGGCGCGCCCGTTCCATGTCTCCCAGCATGGCGGCGGGAACGGGCCCGGCATGGCAGCCTATGCAGCCGGCCGCCTTCTTGTCCACGAAACGTTTGATCTCCCCCTTGTCGGAGGAGAATTCTATCAGTCCTTTCTTGTTGAATATCCGGAGATGCTCGACCCCCTCGCGGGTGCTGATATTCTCGATGATATTCCGAAGGGTCTCGTCATCCTCCCTGAGCATGGCATAGCGGGTCGATTTCACCACGATGTCGGCCAGCATGTTTGCCTGGCTTACGGCGTCGGCGGTCATGTCGTTTTTCAGAACCGCATAGAGCAGCAGGCAGCATACTACAACAAAACCGGTCACCGTTATGGCGACCGGTATGATAGCCCTGCCGATCAGGCTTCTGATCATGCACCTCTCCCCTGTTCAGGAACTGCCGGATTCGACGCCGCCCCCCACGGCGACCCGAAGCGTTACAGCCGGCGTCCCGTCACGCTCCCCGCTCTTCTTTTACTGCTTTGGCCAACCCCCATTTAGCGGAGAAGCCCTTGACAAAACCGGTGATCACGAGAACGGCGGGAATGATCTGAGCAAGCAAAATCAGTGCGCCGAAGGAAATGAATACCCAGAACAGGATGCCGTACCCCTCGGTACTTTCAGCGGACGCAAACCCCGTTGAAGCAAGACCGGCGGCAACGGCAAGCAGCGACAGAATCTCCTTTTTCATCCCGACTCACCTCCTCTTTCACGCGGAGCGGTTCGGACGGGTCAGCGCTCCCCTGATTTACCTGTTGAAAACCGGATGGCGAAAGCTTCGAATTTCCCGTATTGTAAATATATCACACAAATTGTCCTTTGACGATTTTATTCACATTTTCATATGTTTATCCTGCAATCTGTCGACGCTTCATTCTCCCCACTCCAAACCGTCCCACCCCGCCGGCCCCGGGCATCGATTTGACTCGCGCCGGCACTTGGGGTAACCTGCTGTGGAGCTTGAGCGTCTCCGGGCGCGAACAGAACCAGGGAAAAGCAGGGTCTCCATGAATACCGTCACTTCACGGCACAACTACTTTCACCACGGAATCCAGATATCGGCCGAGATGCGCGGGCTGCTCGGGTTGGACGCCGGCACCACCGGACCCGGCTTGCGGCCCGTTCTCCCACCCGTCGTATTCTACCGTCTGGCAACCGACCGGCTGAACCGCCTCCCCTCGCGGACGGAGCCTCCGGCAACGGCCGGAGGTCTGGCCATGTTCGCCCTGCTGTACCGGATCTTCAGCCATCTGCTCGACTGCTACCTGGACGAACAGCAGCCCGGCATCGAAGACCGGATCCTGGCCAGGAGAAGGCTGAGTTTCTCCGCCGGACCGGTGTCCACGGCCGCGGGCCGGTTCGCGCAACTCTATCCCTGCGACGACATCGTCTCCGGACGGGTTGCGACCATTGAACAGTACCTGGCCATGGACGACCCCCACGGGCGCATACGGAGACGCATCACACGGGAGATGCTGCTCCTGCGACTCTCCATGGAGAACCGGGCGCTCCGGAGTTTCCGTGAGCTGTTCGATGACCGCGAGATCTCCGCGTCGTCCCCGTATGCAAGGGTAACCGCGGCCCTGGATGCGGGGTTGAAGAAGGCCCCCCCGTTCGTGCCGCTGGACCTCCCGGTGCTGGAACTCCTGCGGACACCCATGCGGGCCTGTCCGGACTCCCTGGCCGGGCAGCTCGAATTTATCAGGACAAACTGGGCCGCCATCATTCCATCGGAATTGATCCAGGAGATCCTCTCCGCCTTCGACATCGTGAAGGAGGAGGAGCGCAGGCGCTCAGACGGCCCCGGACCGCCGCAGGTGCTGAAATTCGGTCCGGGAGCGGGCCTCGGGGAGTTTCCGGACCAGGGGGAATACCCCGAACCGGAGAGGTTTTCGCCGGACACGGCATGGATGCCCAACGTGGTCCTGATGGCCAAGATGGTGTACGTCTGGCTGGATCAGCTGTCGAAAAAATACGGCCGGCCCATCAACCGGCTGGACGAGATCCCGGACCAGGAACTGGACACCCTGGCGGCATGGGGGTTCACCGGACTCTGGCTCATCGGGGTGTGGGAGCGTTCGCCCGCCTCGGCAAAGATAAAACGGCTCTGCGGCAACCCGGACGCCATCTCGTCGGCCTACTCCCTCTACGATTACGTGATCGCCGCCGACCTGGGCGGAGAGGAGGCGCTGGAGAACCTGCGGCAGCGGGCCATCCGCCGGGGGATCCGCCTTGCGAGCGACATGGTCCCCAACCACACCGGCATCGATTCCCACTGGACCAGGGAGCATCCGGACTGGTTCATCCAGCTCGACTACCCACCCTGGCCGTCTTACCGCTTCGACGGGCCCGATCTCTCCTCCACACCCGAGATCAGCCTGCATATCGAGGACGGTTACTGGTCCAGGAGCGACGCCGCCGTGGTGTTCCGCCACACCGACCACCGGACCGGCCGGGTCCGCTACATCTACCACGGCAACGACGGCACCAGCACACCCTGGAACGACACGGCCCAGCTGAATTACCTCATCCCCGAGGTGCGGGAGGCGGTCATCCGGACCATCCTGCATGTTGCGCGCAGCTTCCCCATCATCCGCTTCGACGCGGCCATGACCCTTGCCAAGAAGCACTACCAGAGGCTCTGGTTTCCCCAGGCCGGCCTGGGGGGCGGCATCCCCTCACGGGCCGAGCACGCCATGAGCCGGAGGCGGTTCGACGAGCTCTTTCCGGTGGAGTTCTGGCGCCAGGTGGTTGACCGGGTCACGGCCGAGGCGCCTGACACCCTGCTTCTGGCCGAGGCCTTCTGGCTGATGGAGGGGTATTTCGTCAGGACCCTGGGGATGCACCGGGTCTACAACAGCGCCTTCATGAACATGCTCAAGATGGAGGAAAACGCCAAGTACCGCCAGACGATCAAGAACGTCCTGGAGTTCAATCCGGAGATCCTGCAGCGGTTCGTCAACTTCATGAACAACCCCGACGAGAGCACCGCGATCGAGCAGTTCGGCAGGGAAGGGAAATACTTCGGCGCCGCCGTGCTGCTGGCGACCATGCCGGGACTCCCCATGTTCGGCCACGGCCAGATCGAGGGATTTTCCGAAAAGTACGGCATGGAATACCGGCGCGCCTACTGGTCCGAGGAGGCGGACCAACACCTGGTGGAGCTGCACGAGAGGCGGATCTTCCCCCTGATAAAGAAACGCCGCCTGTTCAGCGGGGCCGAGAATTTCGTGCTCTACGACTTCCAGGCAGGCGACCGCGTGGACGAGAACGTCTTTGTCTACTCCAACTCCCGCGGTGAGGAACGGGCGCTCATCGTGTACCACAACCGTTTCGCCTCCACCTCCGGCCGGATCAGGACCTCCTCGCTCCGCACCGTAAAGGACGGCTCCGGCGGGACCCGGCAGGTGCGGACCACCCTGTCGGAAGCACTGGGAATCCGCTCCGAGGGGAGATGCTACTACCGGTTCCGGGACTATGCCACCGGCCTGGAATACCTGCGCCACGGACCGGAACTGGCGGAACACGGGCTCCAGGTGGGGCTGGACGCCTACCAGTACCATGCGTTCCTGGATTTCGGCGAGTTGTGGGACGACGACTACGGCAACTGGGGTAGGCTCTGCTCGATCCTGGGGGGGCGGCCGGTGGAGAGCCTGGACGAGGAGTTCAGACAGGTCCGACACGCAAGGGTGATAGCGGCGTTCGCCTCCCTGGCCCGTACCCTGCGGGACCGGGCCGGGAGCATCTTCGACCGGCCCGCACCGGCGTTGCGGGAGCATGACATGCTCTCGGTCCGGGAAGAACTGCTCCGCTTCTTCTCCTCTGTCACGGAGGAGGCGTCCCTCTCCTGCGATCCGGCACGCGCGGCCGACCTGGTGCTGAAGGAGCTTGATTTCACCGTCTCCGCGGTCGCCATGAAGAGCCGTCGCAAAGGGGCGCGGGCAGCCCTGGAACTCCTGAACGCGCTCCTGTCGGACGGAAGCGGGTTCAACCGGCTGTTCCTTCTGCTTTTCCTGGTCCTGCGCCGCTGCAGAGCCGTGGGGGCGGAACACGGGTCCGGCCCGGCCGCGACCCGGCTGATGGCCGAACTGGGCCTGGAGCGGGCGATTGCATCGGCCCTGGATGAAGCAGCGGAAGACCACCCGGGCTTCGACTCCCCCTGGGGCACCCCCATGTCGGTCCGGCTGCTGAAGATCCTCCTTGCCCACCACGCGACTTTCCGTGACCTGCGGAAGGACGGGCGCCCCGCCTGGCTGGCAGAGGTGTTAGGCGACGGCCTTGGACGGGATTTCGTGCAGGCGCACGTGAGCGGGGGGGTCGAATGGTTCTCCAAGGAACGCTTCGAGGACCTGGTGCATTGGCTTTTCCTTGCGGCCCTTGTCGAGCCGACCGGCGCCCCCTTCGACAAGCAGACCGCCGTACTGGAGTTGACAAGGATCCACGAAACCTCGTCCGCAATCATCGACTCCGCCGGTGAAGCAGGTTATCGAGTGGCCGTCCTGCTGGCCGTCGACGACGGCCAGAAGTCGTTGTAAAATGTCCGGATACTGTCGAAAATTTGTATAGCGTGATTGCCGTCTCTATGATACATAGTCATGGCGATAAACGCTTTTTATTCGAAAAGGAGCGACGAGCATGAAGGTAACGGTCAAACTGTTCGCCACATTCCGTATCGGCCGTTTCGGGGAAATGACCAAGGAATACCAGCCGGGCACCACCGTGGGCGACGTGCTGAACGAGTTGAACCTCCCCCCGGACGAGATCGGGGCCACTCTCATAAACCACCGCCACGTTGAAGAGGACCAGCAGTTGCAGGACGGAGACACCCTATCCATCTTCCCCCTGGTCGGTGGGGGGTAACCGTGAAAGAGGTACGCGATTTCCTGTGCAAACAGGCGGAAGGGGACCTGCTGCCGTGGAGGCACCAGGCGTTCGCCGCCACCCATTTCGGCCTGAGCATCGGCCAGGTGGAGCGGCTGGCGCTGGAGGCCGGGCTGCTCCCCTCGCGCTACCAGCGGAACCGCAACATGCTCACCGTGGCTCAGCAGCTGCGCATCTTCTGCGGCCATGTTGCCGTCATCGGCTGCGGCGGGCTGGGCGGATACGTCATCGAGCAGCTGGCGCGACTGGGCGTCGGCCGCATAACCGCCGTGGATCCGGACGTGTTCGAGGAGCACAACCTGAACCGGCAGCTCTATTCCTCCCTCGCCATGCTGGGACAGCCCAAGGTGGAGGCGGCCCGGAAACGGGTGGCCGAGATAAACCCCGCCGTGACCGTCATCGCGCACAAATGCGCCTACAGCAAAACCAACAGCGGCGATATCCTCCAGGATGTGGATGTGGTGGTGGATGCACTGGACAACATAGCCGTCAGGCTGGATCTGGCCGACACCAGCGCCGAGCTGAACGCGCCGCTGGTGCACGGCGCCATCGGCGGCTGGTACGGCCAGGTATCCACCCAGTTCCCGGGTGAAAATACCCTCAGGAAGATCTACAGCCGGGCGGTCAACGCCAAGGGTGTGGAAAGCGGTCTCGGCAACCCCTCCTTCACCCCGGCGGTCATCGCCAGCCTTGAGGTCGCCGAGGTCTGCAAGATACTCATCGGCCAGGGCAAGACCCTCAACAACCGTAAGATCCATATCAACCTGTTCGATATGGAGATGATAGAGTTGCAGTACTGACGACACTCACGAAGCCGGCATGCCGGAATAAAAAACCGGGGGTCCGCCGATGGCGGACCCCCGGTTTTTGTTCTGAAAATCAGTAGGCGTCCAGGTCGTCGTATCCCGGCATGGCAACTCCGGTGCAGTCAAAGGCATGGCCGACGACCCTGCTCTGGCCGTAATACCCCCAGAAATCGTCCCGCCAGTAGATATGTGTCGCACCGGCCTCGCGGGCCTGTACCGCAGCCCGGTACTTGAAATCCCCCAGGACAGGCGGGGGACCCCAGAACCTGTATCCGTAAGGCCCGGCGAATCTGCCCACCGGACGACATCCCCTGACGCTTATCGGGTCGGCCTCAACCAGAGGAAAAGGCCTGCCCGCATTATACGTGGAACACCCCGTAACCGCGAGGAGTACAGCGAACAGCCATAACGTTTTCATAACGCCTCCAGAAAACCGCCCCGGATGGAGCCGGCATGGTTCATCCCGATCCCTATCATAGCATCTTTTGCGTTATACACCCGTTTTCTACACCTGCGACACATTATCGAGCTTCCCGGAGAATGACCGACGGCACTAGACGTATGTAGAGCAACTCGCCGACCAGTTCCACCAGCGTCTGGGTCACAATAACGGCAGGCACCACAATCCATGTGTCCGGCAACGCCAGGGCAAGGGGCAGCACCACCAGAGAATTGCGCGTCCCTGCGCTGAATATCACGGCCCTTCCCGCCCCGGTGTCCAGTCGAAACGCCCTGGCCGTCATACGCGCAAGGAAGGGCATGACGGCCATAAAGGCGACATAAACCGGAACGGCCTGTACCACAACGGAAAGGTGCTCCTCAATCCTGCCGATCTGGGATGCGACGACCAGAAGCAAGGTAAGCGCCATAAACGGCACCGGCAGCCATGCACTTGCCTGCAGCAGGACGGTGCCGTAGCGGCAGCGTTTCGCCCAAAACCCGGCAGAGATCGCCAGCCCCAGAGGCAGCACGATGAGCACCAGAAACGCCTCGACAAACGGCCCGGCGCTCATTACCTGGGTCGCTTGACCTCCGATGAACAGCCACAGGTACACAGGCAAAAGAATTATCTGGGCGAGAAGCAGCAGCGGCGTAGATGCAAGAACAAGCTTTGCGTTCCCACGGCCGAGGTGTGTGAAAACGATGACATAGTCAATGCAAGGCGTCAGCAGGACGAGATAAACCCCGAGCAGCAGAGGCGGGTGCTGCGGCAGGAGACGAGACAACAACCAGACGAATACGGGGACGACAATAAAATTGACCGTCATCAGGGCGGCTATGAAGCGGCGGTTTGCAAATGCAGCCCGTAACTGGAGGAACGGAATCTGCGAGAACATTCCGTACAGCAACACGGCTATTACGGGCGAAACGAGAAGTTCCAACCTTCTGCCCAAGGCAGGTTGCCACAGCCCGAACAGCGCCCCGACGCTCAGAGCCAAAGCGTACAGCCAAATTTGATTTTTTTCCAGATGTTCTCTCGACACGGCACCATCCTAAGACACATTACCACAACTGTCCCACAAATAGATTGAATAAAAGTAAAAGCAAAAATCAGGTGGTGCCCTTGCTATTTGAATTCACCCTTTGCAGGTCTTCTTGCCTGCGGCCTAAAATGGCATTATCATGGTGCCTTCATGGAGGTGCACCATGCTTGCTCGTGTCAAGAAATCAGGCGCCTATCAGTATCTTCAGCTAATCGAGAACCACTGGGAAAATGGGCAAACTCGCCGACTTTTCAGGATATATTGCCCCGGTTAGTCAATGAGAAAGGAACGTCCCCAATTGCGCATTCAGGTGTCCATCAACCATCGCAATGCCGCATCCATACGGCAGTCCGCAGAGAGTGTGCTCCTGGGCCTGATGCTTTTTATCTGCATCGCTCCTGCGCCTGCATATGCATCATTAATACTGGACGACTCTGCCGACAGCTATGAACTGGGACCGGCTACCCTTGAGGTCTTGGAAGATAGCACCGCCAAACTGAAGATTGAGGATATCACCTCACCCGGTCTGGCCCATTCTTTCAAACCGGTACATCAGCCTGCTCCCAATTTCGGCATGTCCGCGTCGGCCTACTGGTTCCGCTTTACCGCCAGCAGTCAGAGCCGTATTCATGGAAACTGGTTGCTGTTGTTGTCGCAACCGGTTATGGATGAGGTGGATCTGTATATTCCCAAAGACAACGGCAGGTTTGAACTGCAACGCTCCGGTGTGGCCCGACCGATGAGCATCCGGAAAATTCGGAACCGGAGTGTCGTGCTGCCGCTTCCCCTTGACCAGACGCCCCATACCTTCTACCTGCGGGCCCGGATTCAGGGCCGCGCCCTGTTTCCACTCACCATCATGACCGATCAGGCGTTCCAGCGCCAGGAGGCTGCCAGACGGTCGCTCACCGCTGCCGTGTGCGGCTTCATGCTGGCCATGACCCTGATCGGCACAGCACTGCTGACCTTTGTCAGAGAGCGTAGTTATCTCTACTTTGTCCTGTATCTGCTCAGCAGCCTGATAACGCTGCTAACCATCACGGGCAATTACTATGCCTGGTTGCTGCCGGAGCACCCGGCACTGCACCGCACCACCTTGCTGCTCTCTGCGATTCTGATGACCCTGACCGGTCTGCTGTTCACCCGCTCTTTCCTCAAGACAGGCGACCTGTCTCCCCGGTTGGATAATGTACTGCGTTGGCTGATCGGTCTGAATACACTGCTGCTCCCCGGCTACCTGCTGATGCCGCCGCTCTACGCAAAATCTGCGGTCAATCTGATGTACCTGCTGGCGACGGTTCTCTCCGGTATCGCCGCTTATGTCTGCTTCCGAAGGGGGTTTGCACCGGCCCGTTACTTCCTGTTTTCACGGCTTGTGGTCTATCTTGGCTCACTGCTCTTTGCTCTGATCAATTTCAACCTGCTGCCGAACAAACTCTTTTCTGCCAGTGCCATGCAACTTGCGCTGGTTCTTGATGCCGCTTTCATAGCCATTGCCCTGGCAGACCGCATAAACACGCAAAGACAACAGATCGGCACGCTTGTGGATGAGCTGCGTCGTGAGATGGTTGAACGGATAGCGGCTCACCAGACTGTCGAACAGGAGATGTGCGCACGATTGAGATTGGAACAGGAGGTAGTCAGCATCAGTGACGATGAACGGTTCAAGATCAGCCGGGAACTGCATGACGGACTCTGCCAGCAGCTTACCGGTGCCCGGCTGCTCTGCTCCACCCTCACCAACCAACAAAACGAAGATCGGGAAAGCCACGACATACTGGGACCCCTCAATCGACTGCTGGATGAAGCCGTGGATCAGGCGTACCGCCTCTCACGAGGGGCCTGGCCAATCGAACATGAACCCCAGGGACAACGGACCTCTTTACAAGAATTTATACAGCGTACAGCAGAGCAAAGCGGTATCAGTGTTGCATTCCACGACCAGCGGACCTGTAGCGAGTGCCGCTATCCCCAGTTAACCCACCTGTACCGGATCGCTCAGGAGGCAGTCACCAATGCGGTTAAACATGCCCATGCCGACCAGATCACCGTATCCTTTGATTGCAGCCGGGCAGAAGGCATACGATTGAAAATCTGCGACAACGGTGCAGGCTGTTCAGGGGTTGCTTCCGGTTCTCCTGGCGGTATGGGGATCAGGATCATGTCTCACCGTGCCCGTATAATCGGCGGCGCCCTGGAGCTCCAGGCCCAACCGACGGGAGGTACAACCGTACTCTGCAGCGCTCCCTGCACCGTACCGGACAAGGAGGACCAGACTGATGACTGATCAGCCGCGTAATCTGAGAACGATCTTGCTGGTGGATGATCATCCGGCAGTGCGTCAGGGTCTTCACCTGCTGTTCAGTCGGGCGGGGTACCGCATCTGCGGCGAGGCGGAAACCGTTGCGGAGACCGTGCGCTACGTGACACAGCACCCCCCGGATCTGGTGCTGGTGGATATCTCACTGGATCAGGAAAGCGGTTTTGACCTGCTGCCACTGCTTGCCGAACGAAACATCAAGGCAATTGTCTACTCCATGCACAGCGATGCGGCCAGTATTGAAAAGGCCTTCAAGTCAGGGGCAAGCGGATATGTCACCAAACGGGACACTATTGACGCCCTGCTTGAGGCGGTACAGGAGGTCTTTGCAGGCAAACGGCATATCAGCCGCCATGCAGCCCAGAGTCTTGCCGACAAACTGCTCGGCGACACCACACAGAGCAACCCGGAAGATCTGCTCAGCCAGCGGGAACAGGAGATTGTCGGCTTTATCCGCAAAGGTTACACTACGGCTGAAATTGCCCAAAAACTCCACATCAGCCCCCGGACCGTAGAATCTTACTACTCACGAATTACTGAAAAGTTCGGGCTTGACGGCATGAAAAGCCTGCGTCGCCATCTTCTGCAAGGACGGTCTGCAACCAGTGACTGACCATGCCGCGCAGAACCGGCCGGCACCACCGAATCCCGTCTGTCCGTAAAAACCCTTACATAAAAACCGTAATCCTCCTGACAGACAGTATCCTTTGATCTCAGCTATCTTTTGCAGCGGCACCTAGCCACACGCGATAGGAGGACTATCATGAAAGACATCGGATTAACCCTATCGGCGCTCCTCAGCCTTGTTGCTTTGCTGCTGGTCGGCTGCAGCGGCAGCGACGCTCCATCTGCGCCTGTCCCGCGGGTTGCCAATGTCTGGCAGAATCCGTACCTCTCCCCCAACCCCAACAACAACATCCATTCCGACTCCTACCTGTCGGACAGCTACGCCTTTGCCGGGCCGACAACGGTCCGGCAGCCAGAGGTCTCACAAGTGAATGTAGCTGTGGTCAAAGACCCGTTAACCGGAAAATTCCGCGTGATAGCCCTGGGAGAATGCGCCTCACAGGCCTTTGACGCCCAGGGCAACATCCAGACTATTTGTGCCGGAGTGCCGGGACCGAATGCAACGTCGTATGAGCGCTACGTTACAACCATTGATCGCACTACCCTGCAGATTCTTGCGCTCTACCCGTTCACTAAAACAGTCGCCCCGGATGAAGAAACCAACTTTGGCGGCGCCGGCTACTTTTACCAGGACAGCCAGTATCGTATGGTGGTGGCCATGCCAGACGGCCACCTGCTGGTGCTGCGGCGCACACCTTCTACAGCAGGTGGTATAGACGGCTACACTGTGGACGCCGATTACGACATCACCGGCACCATCACCGCCCAGGGCTATTCGAAGCCGTTGGAACTGTATGCCGTGATGCCGGACAAGGACGGCAACATCTGGTTCACCACTTCCCAGGCGGTGGTCGGGACCATCACTCTCACCGGCGCCATCCGCTGGATTGACCTGAACGATTATTCAACTCCGGCAGACAATCCGCCGGTAACCGACAGCGACAGCCAAACGATCACCAACTCACACGCCGTTGACGAGGGGGACAGCAGCGACGGCCCATCCGGCGTCTATATCCTGACCACCCATCGCCTCTACCGGCTCGGCGCAGCCACGGACGGCACCCCGTCCATCTCCTGGTTCAGCAATTACGACCGCGGCAGCAAAAAGAAGTCCGGCCAGGTCAGCCAGGGTTCAGGCACCTCCCCCACCATATTCCGGATCGGCAGCCGCCGTTTTGTCACCATTGCCGATAATGCCACCTACATGAACGTGAACGTCTACCGGGCAGAGATCACCCTGCAGCCGGGTGAGCAGCGCCTGTTCGCCCAAGCCGCCCCATTCGGCAATAACGAAAAAGTAAGCGACGAAAACTCCCTGATCGTAGCCCCCGGCGCATATGGCGCCAGCGTGGATATCTACGCTGAAAACAACTACGGCAACGACGGCTTTGACAGCACCACGGGCAGCGCAACGACCGAGCCGGGCTTCGCCCGCCTGCACCTCAGAAGCAACGGCAGCTTTACCGTGGCCAGCGTCAATAACAGTATCGCCGTGCCGTCGGTTGTATCCAAAATCAGCCTCGCCTCAAACACTGTCTACACCTATAACAAGACTGCCGACGGCTGGTACCTGACCGGCCTGGATGCCGACAACCTCAACAATATCCGTTTCACCACCAGAATCGGTCCCGGCAGCAATGCCTACAACAATTATTATGCAGCCCTGGCGCTGGATAGCGACGGCAAGACCGTCTGGGTAGGGACCCTCTTCGGGCTTACCAGGATCCAACTGTCCAGATAACACCGAGATCATCTATTTCAATGGAGGCCGTCACTATGAAATTAACCAAATTGCACCAAACCCTGCCGGCAGGACTCTGTCTGTTACTGATGCTGTTGGCCGGCTGCGGTTCAGACAGCTTAAGCGCGCCTGTATCGGTCCCGGCTCCCTCCTGGACGGTTGACGAGTCCCAGGTCCCTTCGGTCGTGTATCCGCCTGCGTTTACCCCCCAGGCCTTTGAGGTGAACCAGATGTATTACAGTTATTATTCAACGATTACCTACGATCAGACCGTCTCAAGCTTTGAAGAGAAAGGTGAATTCGACATCATGGAATACCGCACCGGTTTTGTCCCCAAAGGCTTTGGAGGGTACGCACTGGGATCGGGTCTGAATCCCGGGTATTATGCCTTGATCGGCGACTTTAGCATCACCGGCAAGGTAACCGCAGGCGGGGCGGTCATCGAAAACGGGGTGATCCATTTCTATATCGACTCTACCCCCGAAGATGCCGTTCGGAATAAAGATATTCTGATTGGCAGCTCCAGCACCCTGTTATCCGGAAGTGCCGGTTCTTCTACCAATCCCAATGCCCTCGGCAGCTATGATGCCGTCTATGCCGATTTCAAACTGACCGACCAGGGAGAGAAATACTGGAAGGAGCCGCAACCGTTCTACACGAATCTGGATTTTTATGGCAATGTACTCACCTCCATCCGAACCGGTGAAAACCCGAATGTCTTCGAAACCACCGGCGCCGGCGGGGCCTATTTCCTGAGGAAGTTTTCAGGTAAATAGAAGGTTGTACACGGTCAACGTGAACGCCTGCAAAATACCGCATCATGTAAAGGTCCGATGGAAACCATCAGGAACCCACCGGACCTTTACGATACCGACGCCTTCCCAAAGTACATGGTCCCCTAACGGCTGCCTCACCAAAGGAGAACGTTGATGAAACCCACACAACTCGTCATCCCGTTTGCACTGCTGATTTCTCTGGCGCTGCTCTGCGGCTGTTCAGGAACACATCAGGGCAGGAGTGTCAACGCAAAGAGTGCCATACTGGTCAACCCTGATCTTCTGCAGGAGGGAACCGGTGATGAGGCGTTGTACCGTTATATCAAGCCGGGATTCAATATCAGCCGGTACTCGACCATCATGGTCGAGCCGGTATTGATTGCCAAGGAGGGGGAGTTGAGTGCCTCCGAGCGGGAGAGCTACCAGAAGCTGGCAAATAATGCCTACATCTACCTGATCCGGGAGCTGGAAAAAGAAATCGAAGTCGTTACGCAGGGAGGTACAGGCACCCTGAACCTGCAAATGGCAATCCGTGACGCGGACACATCCAAACCGGTACGGATGATTACTTCATCCGCAACCCCGATTGGTGCGGGTTTGAGTCTTGTCAAGTTTACCACTACCGGCAAACAGTCGGGGGTTGGCGAGATTACAGCGGAATTCAGACTCACCGACAATGCCACCGGTGAGCTGCTGATTGCCGCGCTGGACCGGCGGATCGGTGAAAAAAATGTGCAGGGAATATGGGACACCTGGTATCACGCAGACACTGCCCTGCAGTACTGGGCAAAACAGATCGGCTTTTTGCTTTGCACACAACTAAAACAGGAAGGATGCCGGAAACCGTAGCACGGCTTCAACAGAGCTTTGAAAACCATTCAGGAGTCGCCCGCCGGCGCTCCTTTCAAATCGGCGTGTTCCGTTGATGCGACAGCGGGACCCAGAGGGGTCAACCCTTGACATGAGACATTGTCCCTTCCAACTCCTTTATTTCCTCCTTTAATCGGGCATTATTCGCCAGTTTTTCCGTGAAGCGCCGGAATGCTTTGGCAACCGTGGCTGGTCCTATTCCTCCCATTATTTCACCAATTTCTCGATTGCCGGCGCTTGTATGTTTTTTGAGCAGAAAAATGCATTTGCTTCCTGACATCATTCCGAGCTGTACTCATTATTTCTTCTGGGGCGATTCCATAATGCGCACACGTTGCAGAAAACACTTCTTCAGGCAAATGAGACGCACACAGGCTCCTCCGGTCCGATGTCTCCTCGCACTCCAGCTGCTCTCTTTCGATCTTTCCAAGCACAAATTTTATGAAATCCACGCTTCCCAGAATTATGCCTCCATATACTTTCTTCAGGGGACTTGCGTGCACATCATCCAGTGTCCTATGTCAAGGGTTGACCTCTTAGACTTTCCTTATAAATATAAATAATATAAATAGGGACGCTTCCGGGGACACTTCACAATTTCTTTCCTGGAAAACAGGGAAGTTGAGTTGACTACCTGATCAACAAATCAACTACGTCCCTCCCGATATCTCAAAAATTATTTAATTAACAATAAACATAACTGTCCCGGTATTCTCCTCCCTTCTTGATTACCCATCTGACACCTGTTGTTGCCGCGAGAAGAAAGAAATGACAGGCATGGGCCTTGACATAAAACCGACTTAATATAAAGTAGTTACGTTATCACATAATTTAATGAAGGAGGAAAACATGGAAGTGTTGAAGGTTTACCAGTATGCCCTGCAAAGGGAGTTCGAGGGCAAGCGCTTTTTTGAGGAATATGCTGGCCGGTTGAGCCATGGCGCGGCCGTGGGCGCGTTCCGGAATCTGGCTGCAGAGGAACAGAAGCATATCGATTTCATCCAGCGGCAGATAGATCTCCTGCAAAAGGGAGAAAAACTTGATCTTACCATGGGGCGGAAAATTCAGGAGGAAGGATTCTTCTCTCAGCGGGCGGCATCCGAATTCATCGATGACACCACCCTTGAGTCGATGGTGCCGGACCTACCGATCCTCCGCATGGCATATCTGATTGAGCGCGACTTCGCCGAGTTTTACCGGAAGGCGGCCGGTGAAGCAGCTGGGGATGAATGGGAGGTCCTGAATATGCTCGCGGACTGGGAACTGGAGCATGAAGGGCTGTTCAGGCAGATTCACGACAAGGCTTTCCAGGAGTACACCAAAATGCCGTGGGGCGGGTAGGGTGATAGGGAGCGTAGCCCGGGGACGCTGTTATTTGAGAAGTTAATAAACATTTAAACAGCGTCCCCGAATCCCCGAATCCCTCCCAAACCATTAACAGGAGGTCAAAATGAAACAGGTAATTAATGCAGATCCTCACGGCAAAGTAACATTGCAGGGTTACGACCCCGTCGCGTTCCACGCAATCGGTGCGGCAATGAGAGGCAACCCGTCCATATTATTGGAATATGGCGGCTACAAGTATCTTTTTTCCTCCGAAGAAAACAAGAAGCTGTTTGAAAAGGACCCGGAAAAATATCTTCCTGCATACGGCGGCTTCTGTGCATTCGGTGTTTCACTCGGAGTATTGTTTCCCATAGAGATTGATACTTGGGAGATAATCAACGGTCGTCTCGTTCTGCAATTCAGCCAGGAATTCAAAAAGATATTTGAAGAAAATACAGACGGCAATATCAAGCAGGCCGATGAAAATTGGCGAAAAATAGAAGCCGCGTAAAGGTGAGGTCCTGAATATGCTCGCGGACTGGGAACTGGAGCTGAAGGGCTGTTCAGGCAGATTCACGACAAGGCTTTCCAAGAGGAGTACACCAAAATGCCGTGCGGGTAGGGCGATAGGGAGCATAGCCCGGGGACGCTGTTATTTGAGAAGTTAATAAATACTTAAACAACGTTCCCGAATCCCTGTCTGCCCAACGGGGCCGCGAGCTGAGCGGCCGAAGTGAGGCGCGCTTGGTGCGCCGAAACTGAGGTCCGCTCCAGTTCGCTGTTCTGCGGCGCGGGTCAGCGCGACGCAGGACGGCGAGCCCCAGCTCGC
>Ga0228535_1001223_pt1 | contig 44625 bp, 44 predicted proteins | sample SJ1metagenome_FD_168457 | JGI IMG/M metagenome (GOLD analysis project Ga0228535, IMG submission 168457) | Enriched culture of PCE-dechlorinating microbial communities from Ithaca, New York, USA - SJ1 | ecosystem: Engineered > Modeled > Simulated communities (microbial... > Unclassified | place... | reverse complement strand
ATGCAGGCGAGGGGAGTCCTGGATATTCTAAACCATCCATTGTAAAACTGAATTCAGGTGGAATTTGGTGAAAGACTAATTTCCATCTCGAACTGCCATATGTGGAAGTTAGTTTTTCAATTAACCCTTTACTTACTTTTTGAGACCGGAAAAAGAAAATGTTTGACATGTTTATAAAATGATGTTAATATACCCAGCAATCTGCACGAAAGGGAGGAAGTTTGATGTTGTCGAATAAAATGATGCAGAACATCATTATTATAATTATCAACGCGGCTCCTCCTCGCAGGAACGGCGCTTAGCGCTGTATTACCAAGCGAACGGATGGAGCCCTTCATTTTGAAGGGCTCCATTTTTTTTCTTCCGAGAGGACTTGAGGAATACAAATCTTTAAACATAGAATGGATGGAGGAGTAATTATGGAAAACAGAAAGAAGAGAACACTTGAGGTTAGATGGCATGGACGCGGCGGACAGGGCGCAAAGAGCGCGTCGGCAATACTCGCAGAGGTCCTTTTTGAAGAGGGCAAGCATGTTCAGGCGTTTCCTGAGTACGGTGCAGAACGTCAGGGCGCTCCGATGAGAGCGTACAACAGGGTGTCGGATACTCCCATCCGCCGCCGCTGCAGCGTAGAAAATCCAAACATAGTCGTCATAGTCGACCCCACTATGGTGGTGAGCTCGAACCCGTGCGAGGGCTGTGTGTCCGATGCCGTCTATGTCGTAAACACACCGGAGGACGCTCAGGTGCTCCGCAGTAGGATGAACCTTTCGTCGGATGCCAGGGTCCTTGTTGTCGACGCAACGAAGATAACGCTTGAGGAGCTGGGACAGAACAGACCGAACGCGCCTCTTCTCGGAGCACTCTCACACCTCTTCACAGACGTTTCAGCAGAAACTTTTGCCGACCACTTTACAAGAAAAATGAAGCAGCTTCCCGCTCCTGTGCTTGAAGCTAACCGCAGAGCTATCCTCCGCGGCCGCGAGGAGGCAGTATTGGCATGAGCAAGCCGAAGTGCTGGCAGGACGTCCCCCCCGGAACGATATCATGGGGCGCGTCAGCCAGGGATGTCGAGACAGGTTTGTGGAGGAGCATGCGCCCCGTCCTTGACCGGAACAAGTGCATATCATGCCTGAAATGCTGGCTGCAGTGTCCCGATGCCTCGATAGAGACGAACGGAGAAGGAAAAGTGAACGGAATAAACATGTTTTTCTGCAAGGGGTGCGGGGTATGTGCCCAGGTATGCCCCGTAGGAGCAATATCAATGCATCAGGAAGCAGATTTCAGCAACGAGTGCAGGGAACACGGGGAAGATCCGGGGAGAGTGGCAGACCATGTTAAATAAGAGAAAAGAGATGACTTCCGGCAATCTTGCCTTTGCGGAAGCAATGAGACAGGTGAACCCCGATGTGGTAGCAGCATATCCGATCACACCCTCGACAGAGATCCCGGTGAAGTTCGCTGAGTTCGTGGCTAACGGCAAGGTCGATTCGGAGTATGTCGCGGTCGAGAGTGAGCATTCGGCGATAACGGCATGCGTCGGCGCATCAATATCCGGTGCGAGGGTCATGACAGCCTCAAGCGCCAACGGAGTGGCGCTGATGCACGAGATTTTTCCGATAGCGGCAGCATTCCGTGCTCCGATAGTCTTCGGACTCGTAAACAGGAGCCTCGGAGCACCCGTAAACATCCACTGTGATCATTCAGACAGCATGCCCGAGCGCGATTCGGGATGGATACAGATCTACTGTGAAGATGCGCAGGAGGTATACGATTCGGTCCTTCTGGCGGTAAGACTCGCGGAACACGAGGATGTTCTCACCCCTGTATTCGTATGTCAGGACGGCTTTATTACAAGTCATTGCTTTGAGCCTGTCGAAATGCTTTCTGACGAGGCTGTCAAAATGTTCGTAGGCGAGAGGAAAGCCAAATACCCGCTCCTTGACGTTGACAACCCCGTATCATACGGCTCATTTACGATGTCGGAGTATTATTTTGAGATCAAGAGGAACCAGATCGAGGGGATGAACAGGGTCCCTGAAGTTTACAGGGAACTTACTAAAGAGCTCGCGGAATACACGGGCAGAGAATATCCGGCGATAGACGCCTACCGTGCCGACGATGCCGACTACCTCATCGTAATCATGTCCTCCGCGACCGGCGTTGTAAAGGATGTCGTCGATGAGATGCGGGAAAAGGGCGTTAAGGCCGGATGTCTGAGGGTGCGCTTCTTCCGCCCCTTCCCTTCGAAAGGGATCAGGGAGCTGGCAAAGGGCAAGAAGGGGATCGCGGTCCTCGACAGAAGTGCGAGTATAGGCGGTACGGCCCCGCTGGCAGCCGAGGTCAAGTCGGCCCTCTACGGACTGAGCGAAAGGGTGCCGCTGCAGGAGTACCTCTTCGGGCTCGGCGGCAGGGATCTCTATCCCAGGGATGCAGAAAAGGTTTTCTCAAGGCTTATGGACAAAGACTTCAGCGATATCGTTAGGTATATCGGTCTGCTTGAAAAGGATGAAAAAAATGGCGGGAATTAACCTTAAGGAACTTACGAAGAGGGAGAGCCCCCTCACAGAGGGGCACAGGATGTGCCCCGGATGTGGAGCCCCGACTGCGGTAAGGCAGGGTCTAATGGCTGTCGAGGCTCCTGTCGTGATAGTGGGTGCCACCGGATGTTTTGAAGTGTCTACGACGGTATACCCCTACAGCGCGTGGAGGGTACCGTTCATGCACATCGCTTTTGAAAATGCCGGTGCCGGAGTTTCCGGCGTTGAGGCGGCTCACAGGGTGCTGAGCAGAAAGGGCACAGTGAAGGAAAATATCAAGTTCGTAGCTGTAGGAGGCGACGGAGGCACATATGACATAGGGCTTCAGTCCCTTTCGGGAGCGCTTGAGAGAGGACATGACTTCACCTACATCTGCTACAACAACCAGGGCTACATGAACACCGGAGCACAGAGAAGCAGCGCGACTCCTGTCAGCGCGAGCGCCACTACATCGCCTGCCGGAAGCGTTATTCCCGGTAAGCTCCAGAGGGCAAAGAATCTTACTGAAATAGTTGCCGCGCATGACATACCTTATGTCGCGCAGACGACCCTGCACGACCCGATAGATGTCATCGCAAAGGTCAAAAGGGCGATCGAGACGCCGGGCCCGGCGTTTGTAAACATACTTGTTCCATGCCCGCTCTTCTGGAAGATCGATCCTGCCGACCAGGTCAAGGTATGCAAGCTCGCCGCAGACAGCCGTTTCTGGCCGGTCTATGAGGTCATTGAGGGCAGGCATGTACTCTCGTACGACCCCAAGACCCCGGTCCCGGTTGATGATTTCCTTATGATGCAGGGACGATATTCCCACCTCTTTAAAAAGGGAAAAGAGAGAACTGACCTAATAGCGCAGGGACAGGCCGATGTTGACCGGGAGTGGGAGAAACTTCTGAAGAAATGCTCCGGTTGATCCGGCGGAGTTTATCCCAATATTGAACGCAGCGTGAAATATATCTGCCTAGGGCCTGCCCCGCTTAGGGGCGGGCCTTTATTGCAGGTCCCTGTCTGCAGAGGCCTAAGCGGTTGCCCCTCATTGTTTGACTCGTTATAATATGATAAGCGGTACAAACGGTTGCACTATGGGGTGTTCGGATGAAGGTCACGATGCAGGATGTAGCGGTTGAGGCCGGGGTGGACAAGGCGACGGTGAGCCGCGTCCTCAAAGGGGACCACCGTATTTCAGAAAAGACTAGGATAAGGGTGATGGAGGCGGTGAGGGCGCTCAATTACCGTCTGGACAAAAACGCCCGCAACCTTTCCATGAACAGGAGCGGACTGATAGGCCTGGTAGTACGCAACTTTTCGTCAGCCTGGTTTCCTCTCTTTTTGGCAGGACTTGACAGGACTGTCACAAATTCGGAATTTGAGATCGTAGTCAAGTCTACCGAGGGCAACCCGCTCAGGTCGGCCAGGGAGTACGGCAAACTTACCGACAGGAGCGTTGAGGGCATCATCTGGTGCGATCCGGACAATTTTCCCGGAGCATCCTCGGCCCCGATAGTCACAGTAGGTTTCAAAAAAGATGGCGCATACTCCGTTGTCCTGGACAAGGAGTGCGGTGACCCGACCTTTGAGACCGGTGCGCTTGCCGGAAGGCTGATGCTTAACATCATCACAGGCAAGCCTGTGCCTTCGCGCGAAATACTGATAAAATGCAGCAGCGGGGAAACTATATGAACATTGCATCGAAATGCTTTCCGCGTAGGGCATCTTTTGTATTATTATTCATGATAACGCTCACCTTTGCATTTCCCCTTTATGCGGAAACAATTTTTGATCCTGGGGACGTATACGGCCCCAGGATAGAAAAACTCTGTATGGTAATAATCACTAACTCGGACTCCCAGGTTCTGGCAGCCGAGAAGGGAGAACTGGATATCGTCAGCGATATCACAAGGCCTTCCGACATAGACAGGCTGAGCCGCCATCCAGGGCTCTCGATGTCCCTTGCAAGAGGTTCTCATGCCTTTTTTCTGCTGCTCAACAATAAGAGCAGACCGTGGAACGACCCTGAGGCAAGACATGCGGCTGCTGAAGCTATTGACAGGAACAATATGGTGCGAACCATATACTCCGGATACTGCGAGCCGATAAACGGCTGGCTCCCTCCTGTCTCGCCTTGGTCGATGCCTGAGAGCACAAGGAACATCTTCGACAGGGCATCAGCGAAAAAGAGGCTGAGCGACAGAGGATACAAATGGAGTCTTGCCGGGGAACTGATTTACCCTGATGGTACCGCGGTAGGAAAGATGAAGCTCCTGACCCCTCTGGCGAGGGTAGCCCCGACGACTGCAGAGCTGGCTGAACAGATAGCCGATTCGCTTAGGTCGGTCGGTTTTCCTGTCGACGTGGAGCCGATGGATTTTTCAGCGATGGTAGGCAAACTTGACAGAAAGGAGTACTCCCTCGGTGTCATAGCCTGGAGCATGGGCAGGAACCCCGATTCGCTCTACTCTTTCTACCACAGCTCTATGGACATCCCCGGCGGTTACAACATGACTTCAACTTCCGATCCGGCACTGGACAAGGCCCTCTTCAGCCTGAGATACGCGAAAAACAGACATGAGGCCGAGGAGGTTTCAGTCAGGTCGCAGAAGCTTCTTTCCGGACTTATGCCCTCCATACCTGTATACAGCAGATTTTCGGTCTCAGCGGTCTCAAAAAAATGGAAAAACGTCTTCTCTAACGAAAAGATGACTGCTGACAACATATGGACGCTTCTCATGGCAGAACCTGCTGACGGCAAGATGAGGCCACTTAACATGTTGCTTGCGGAAGAGCCGAGGAACCTTAACCCGTTCGTCGCAAGCAGCGCATATTCATGGCAGGTCCTCGGGATGATCTACGAAAGCCTCATCGGAACTGACCCTTTCACACTGGATGACATGCCTTCCCTTGCTGCTTCCTGGTCAGTTGATACTGCGGGAAAAGTGGGCAATGAACATACCAGACTGCTCTTCAGGCTCAAAAATGACCTGAAATGGAACGATGGGACTCCGATCACTGCCGCGGATGTAAAGGCGACTTTTGATTTTATCAGAAAGAACAGGATCCCAAGGTTTTTTGACTCGGTAAAGAACATAAGATCAGTCAATGTGACCGGCAGCCATGAGCTTGAAGTTGAGATGGAGGGCACCAGTTACTGGTACCTTGACAATGTCGGAGGTCTGCCCTGCATGCCCGCAAAGGTGCTGCATGCCGTCAAAGACTGGCAGAACTGGAACCCCCTGGACCCTGAGGAAAAATCAGGGCCATACGGCCTTATAGGATCCGGGCCGTTCATGTTTGATGAGTACAGGCCTGGTGAGTTTGTAATGATGAAGAGGAACGGCCATTACCGTATGCTTGAAAAGAAGAGCGTGAAGACTCAATGAACAGGAGATGGTTCTGGGGGAGAATATTATCCTCGATAGGAGTCCTGGCCGCGGTGCTTGTCCTGAATTTCATCCTCTTCAGGATAATGCCGGGGGATGCCGTCGGAACGATTATAGACCCCAATTTTTCACCTGAGGCGAAGGATAGATTGAGGGAGCTCTACGGACTGGACAAGCCGCTTCTTGAACAGTTTTTCATATACATCAAGCAGATGCTCACCTTCAGTTTCGGCCTCTCATTCCTAAGCAGAAAGCCGGTATGGGACGAACTGCTTTCCCGCCTTCCCGGCACTCTCTTTCTGATGGCCTCTTCGATGGCGTTCTCGGCAGTAATAGGCATATGGTTAGGGATCAAGACCGCGCTGAACAGAGGCAGGCTTGCCGAGCGGATAGTACTCAGGGCAGGTGCGATCACGGCATCTTTTCCGGGGTTCTTTGTCCAGCTTGTCCTTATAATGCTGCTTGCGAGGACATTCCCGTTATTCCCGCTCAGGGGAAGCGTATCGATCCCTCAGCCCACGGGAGCTGTCTCAGTTACTCTGGACTATCTGTGGCACATGGCACTGCCTGTCCTGTCCCTGACCCTGATGGGTTTCGGAGGATGGGCGCTCTACGTCCGAAACCTTATGGTAAAGGCTCTCGGTGAAGACTTCGTGCTGATGGCCAGGGCCAGAGGACTATCAGAAAACAGAGTGGTCTATGGACACGCCTTCCGCACGATCCTGCCGCCGATACTTACGATCCTCCTGATGTCCGTGCCGGGACTGGTTTCCGGCGCGGTAATAACGGAATCGGTATTTTCACTCCACGGAGTGGGGACCTTTCTTCTTGAGGCTGTCTCAGGACATGATTATCCCTCTGCCGGAGCATCCTTCTACATGCTTGCCCTTATAACCGTTATCTCAAACATGCTTGCCGACATAGTATACGGGATGGTAGATCCCAGGGTGCGGGTGGGAGGCGGAGACCAATGACGGATATCCTGAGACGTAAGAGCGTCATACTGCTAATATGCATATTCCTTACCGGCCTCATAGGTCCCGCGCTTATGGGGAGACACCACTCTGACGTGGCGGGCGCACCTTTCGCAAGGCCTGTCTGGTGGAACAGGGAACTTCCGCTCTCTTCGGAATACGCTGTGGGGAATGACGGTGCCGTTATCGACTGGGAAAAGCTCCCTCCCGAAATTTTTGCCCTGAACGGGAAGATAACGGCAGATCCCGGAAGCGAGGTCAGGATAATATGGTCGACCCCTGAGGGCGATATGCTTTTGGGTACGCTTGAAGGAAGCGGCATATATTGGATAAACATGGACGGAAGGGACATGATATTCAAGCAAGAACTGGGACTGCCCCTCATAGGCAAAAGCGCAGAATACCTCTTCCCTTCAAAGGGAAGATATGAGATCCGGACTGAAGGTGCCCGTGAGACGGAACTGAGTCTCTCTCTTCCCGGAGGCAGACAGGGACTGCTCGGTACCGACCAGAGGGGGCGTGACATACTGACCCTGCTGGTATACGGGATCAGGACCTCTCTGACGGTCGGCATAAGCGCAACTTTGATAGCAAGCCTTCTTGGGCTCGGGCTGGGTCTTGCGACTGGATATATAGGCGGATGGTTTGACTCGGCCGTAATGAGGACAGTCGATGTCCTTCTCTCGATACCTACCCTCCCGATAATGATGGTGCTGGCCGGGCTGTGGGGAAAGGGACTGTGGCAGCTTGTCCTTATACTGTCGATATTTTCGTGGATGGGAACAGCCCGTTCAGTAAGGGCTCTCGTGCTTACGGTAAGGGAGAGTCCGTGGGTCGAGGGTCTCAGGGCCCTTGGTGCCGGCCGGGGATACATCCTCCGGCGGCACCTTGTTCCCGAGGCTGCCCCCATACTGCTCGCCAATGTGGCCCTTGGCGTTCCCGGAGCCATCCTTGCGGAAGCGGGGCTCGCATTTCTTGGACTGTCCGATCCGAGGCTCATATCATGGGGCAGGATGCTTCATGAGGCCCACTCTTTCGGGGCCTTCACAGAGGGAGCATGGTGGCTGCTGATCCCGCCCGGTCTCGGTATAGTGGCCCTATGCCTCATCTTCATGGATATAGGACGATATCTTGAAGAGAAGATAGACCCAAGGCTTGGGAGCGGTAAAAATGCTTGATATCAAAGATCTCACGGTAAGATACAACTCGATGGGCAGAGTGACAGATGCTGTCAACGGCATATCGCTCAGCGTAGAAAAAGGCAGCTTCACGGGCCTTGTGGGGGAGTCCGGAAGCGGCAAGAGTACCCTGATGATGGCCCTCCTCGGACTTCTGCCGCCCCGTACCGAGGTCAAAGGAAAGATACTTTTCAACGGGACCGACATACTCAGGATGTCGGACAGGGAGATAAGGGATATGAGGTGGAAAGAGATCGCTCTCGTACCTCAGGGGGCACAGAATTCATTCACCCCTGTGATGAAGATCAAAAGCCATATCAGTGAGGTGCTTTGCGTTCACCTAAAAATGCCTGGCGACGAGGCCGAAAGAGAGACCGCCAGGCTCCTAAGCGAAGTGGGTCTGGATCCCGGAATAAAAGAGAGGTATCCTCACGAACTCTCGGGCGGACAGAAACAGCGGGCATCGATCGCCCTTGCGCTTGCCTGCTCTCCCTCTCTCCTCCTTGCCGATGAACCGACGACCGCCCTTGATGTCATCGTCCAGGCGGAGATACTTGAGCTTCTTTCAAATCTGAGAAAGACCAAGGGCCTTTCGATACTCCTCGTCACGCATGACCTTCCCCTCGCTGCAACGGTATGCGACAGGCTCGTCGTGATGAAGGACGGTATCATCGCGGAGACAGGCACACCGTCAGAGATAGTGAGAGACCCGAAACATCCCCACACGAAAGACCTCGTCAGGGAGATGTTCGGGCAGAGGGATAAAAAATGATGGACAGAAAAGTTGTCGAGACATCAAAAGTTACTGTAAGCTTCAGGTCGAAAAGGGGAGACATCCATAAGGCTGTGAACGACATATCACTCTCCCTCTCTCGGGGGGAGACGCTTGCTGTGGTAGGCGGATCCGGAAGCGGCAAGACTAGCTTGCTCCGTGCTCTTATAGGGCTCGTTAGACCCAATGCGGGACACGTGATACTTTATGGGAAGTATCTTTCACAGCTTGGGAAAGACGGGCTTGCAGAGGTGAGACAGAGATGCGGATATGTCCAGCAGGACCCTTACGGAGCCATACCGCCCGGCCTGACTGCGCTGGAGGCTGTCTGCGAACCTGCTGTCATAGCAGGTGTCAGGACCGGAAGAGAAGAGATAAGGGAGAAGGCAGTCAGCCTGCTTGCAGAACTTGGCCTTAAGGGAGAGAGGATATTGGGTTCCCGGGCGGCAGGCCTTTCCGGAGGACAGAGGCAAAGGGTTCAGATAGCAAGGGCGCTCATGCTCTCACCTGGGATACTTCTCTGCGACGAACCGACCTCAATGCAGGATGCTTCGACGCGCGGAGAGGTCATTGAAGTCCTTGCAAAGCATGTGGCTGACGGAACGGCAATGATATTTGTGACACATGACCTGGTCCTTGCAGGAAGGGCTGCAGAGAGGATAATGGTGATGAAAGAGGGTTTCCTCTGTGAGGAGGGACCCTCAGATAAGATCCTTAATGCCCCGGATGACCCCTATACAATAAAACTTATCAATTCCGTTCCCAGTTTCGGGAAAATCACCGCCTGAGAACGGTATTATCCATCGGTCCGCCAAATATTTAAATTTCTTTCTTAATTTTTATGTGATATTATTTTTGGATTTGGTGTATGATTTCATCAATAATCCACGGAGGTGTTTTGCATGTCAGTAATGCAGGATTTCAAGAAGTTTGCAATGCGCGGAAACGTTTTGGACATGGCAGTAGGTGTCGTTATCGGTGCGGCTTTTGGAAAGATAATAGCGTCGTTGGTAACTGATATCCTAATGCCTCCTATCGGACTGCTGATGGGCGGGGTTGATTTTTCAAACCTCTTCGTCAATCTTTCAGAAACTCCTGCAGCAACGCTTGCAGAGGCGACAAAGGCTGGTCTGCCAGTGATCGCTTACGGTCTTTTTATCAATGCTGTCATCAATTTCCTAATCCAGGCATGGGCGATATTCTTGGTGATACGTTTTGCCAACAAACTTATGCCGCCTCCCCCGGCTCCTGCCCCGTCGCGCAAATGCCCCTTCTGTTACTCGGATATAGACGACAACGCCACAAGGTGCCCGCACTGCACATCACAGTTGTAGACCGCCCGCCCTGTCCTGAATTATAATTTGGGGGAAGGTGATTATTTTCCGTCATTGATGGACAGGAGGGAAGAAAGTATGAAAAAAAGCGGAAGGGTCTACTCAATAGCTGTAAGTCCTCAGAGGGGACAGCTGAAAAAAGAGGTCCCGGAAGCCATATTCATCGCGGGCAGGGGCATAGAAAACGACGGACATGCAGGAGACTGGGGCCGTCAGGTGACATGCCTCAGCTTCGAAAGCCTCCGTAAGGCCAACGCGGAGAAAGGGCTGAAGATGGGGCCGGGCGATTTCGCGGAAAACGTACTGACCGAAGGGCTTGACCTCTCATCACTAGTGCCCGGGAGCAGGATAAGGCTTGGTGAAGATGTCATGCTGGAGGTCACTCAGGTAGGCAAGGAGGACCATCCAAGCATAGTCAGCAGGACATTCGGAGTCAGCCTGCTTCCTTCAGAAGGACTCTTCTGCGTGGTAGTTGCGGGAGGAAAGGTCAAAAAGGGCGATGCGGCGGTCATAGAATGAAAAAGAGGTCCGGGATCTTCCCGGGCCTCTTTTCTGCTCATTCAAGATATCAGTCGCCGGCCACTCTTATGTGTTCACGGATATCAGCCAGCGAGACCCTGGTAAGTTCGCTTCTTGGAAGATTGCTCAGTATTTCCCACGCCATGTCGAGCGAGTAGCCTATCTCCCTTTCCTCTTCTTTGCCCTGTTTAAGGAACTTTTCCTCAAAGAGTTTTCCAAATTCCAGAGACATCTTGTCATTCTTTGAAAGTTCATCCTCTCCGACGACACCGGCCAGGGAGCGGACCTCCTGGACCCTGCTGTAAGAGGCGAAGAGCTGGCTTGAGACGCTGGGGTGGTCTTCCCTGGTGTATCCTTTACCTATACCGTCTTTCATAAGTCTGGAAAGGCTTGTCAGGATGTCTATCGGAGGGTAGATGTTCTTTGAGTCAAGCTCTCTTGAAAGCACTATCTGTCCCTCGGTAATAAATCCTGTAAGGTCGGGTATAGGGTGGGTAATGTCGTCGTTCGGCATCGTCAGGATCGGGATCTGCGTTACGCTGCCACTGACGCCCCTTACGACGCCGGCTCTCTCATAAAGGGAAGCGAGGTCGCTGTATAGATAGGCCGGGTATCCTTTTCTGCTGGGGACCTCTCCCGCCGCGACTCCGATCTCACGCAGGGCCTCACAGTAGCTTGTCATATCCGTGATTATTACAAGGACATGCAGACCAAGTTCATATGCCAGATACTCTGCGGTTGAGAGCGCCATCCTTGGGGTGGCTATGCGTTCGATAACAGGATCGTCAGCAAGGTTGAGGAAAGTCACGATATTGTTGCTGTGCCCTCTGCTGGAGAGTTCCTGCGTGAAATATGCCGCGTCATCGTGTTTGATCCCTATCCCCGCAAAGACAACGGCAAAATCATCCGACCCCATGATCTTAGCCTGTGTTGCGATCTGGACAGCAAGCTGGTTGTGAGGCAGTCCGTTCCCTGAGAATATAGGGAGCTTCTGGCCCCTGATGAGTGTGGTAAGCGTATCTATAGCCGATATGCCCGTGTTTATGAAATCCTTCGGATACTGGCGCGCCATTGGGTTGAGCGGGAGCCCGTTAATATTTACCCGTTTGCCTCCGTAGGTCTCGCCGCATCCGTCTCTAGGTTCTCCCAGACCGTTGAAAGTCCTGCCCAGCATGTGCTTTGAGAGCCTGATCTCAAGGGGTTTTCCGAGAAAACGGAGTTTTGTTGTGTTTGGGATGAGGTCTTCTGTACCTGTGAACACCTGCACGAGCGTGGCCTTCTCGCTGAGCGACTTGACCTGCCCGTGTCGCATCTGCCCCCTGCTGTCACGTATATGGACGAGCTCTCCGTAGCCTACGCCGCTTACGTTCTCGACCAGGACGAACGGACCTTCGATATCCTTTACACCAATATATTCAGCATTCGCCATAAGCTACTCACCTCCGAGCTTTCTTGTTCTTTCCGCAGCTACCCTTTCGAGGTGAGCATTTATCCTCTTTCTGACAAGGGCAAAACCTTCGGCGTCGTCCGGTGCGAGTTCCCTCAGGTGGGTTATCGAGTCGACAGATTCGTCCTCCTTGATAAGGGAGATCGGGATGCCCTTGCGTACCAGGTTAAGAGCCTTATTATAGAAATCGATTATCACGTCCAGGATCTCAAACCCCTTTGAGGGGGGGGAGTATGAATCCGATCCGAACGAATTCTGCTGGAGATATCCGTTCTTTATCAGGAAGGCCGTAAATGCAATAAGTCTCTGATCGTCAGGCAGAACGTCCTCACCGACTAGCTTTATGACCTGCTGGACCTTGTTGTCCTCAGCGAGGATCTGGCGGACTTTGTCCCTGGTATTTCCCCACCTTGGGTCTACGTTGGAACAGAACCACCCGTTGACCTCTTCAGCGTATTCGCTGTAGGAGTCTATCCATGAGATCGCAGGATAGTGCCTCGCGTTTGCAAGGTTTTTGTCAAGTCCCCAGAAACATCTTATAAAGCGCTTTGTATGTCTTGTAACAGGTTCAGTGAAATCTCCTCCGGGAGGAGATACAGCCCCGATAACGCTTATGCTGCCGTTTTCACCGTTCAGTGTCACGACTCTTCCTGCCCTCTCGTAAAATTCAGCCAGCCTGCTGGGCAGATAGGCGGGGAACCCTTCTTCCGCGGGTATCTCTTCGAGGCGGCCGGAAAGCTCGCGGAGGGCTTCCGCCCACCTTGATGTCGAGTCTGCCATTATTGCGACGTCGTATCCCATGTCCCGGAAATATTCAGCAATAGTGATACCGGTGTATATCGAAGCTTCACGTGCTGCAACAGGCATGTTGGAGGTGTTCGCTATAAGGATCGTCCTTTCCATAAGAGGCCTGCCTGAGCGGGGGTCTTCAAGCACAGGAAACTGCTCGAGGACGTCCGTCATTTCATTTCCCCTCTCGCCGCATCCGATGTAAATGACGACCTGAGCGTCGCCCCATTTGGCCAGCTGGTGCTGCGTTACCGTTTTCCCTGTCCCGAATCCTCCAGGAATACAGGCAGTGCCTCCCTTTGCTATCGGGAAAAGTCCGTCGATGACTCTTTGTCCTGTGACAAAAGGCTCATTCGGAAGCAGCCTTTCGCGGTAGGGACGCGGAGTTCTCACAGGCCATCTCTGGATCATCGGAATCGCAACTTCACGGCCGAAGGCATCCTTGATCTTTGCGACCATCTCGCCGCCTTTGTGAAATCCTCCGGATATCACCCAGGTGATCTCTCCTTCCATGCCGGGGGGGGCCATGATCCTATGGAGAAGCAGAGGAGTCTCCTGTACCGTAGCTATCACAGTGCCCCCTGTTACCAGGTCGCCCGGCTTTGCAACAGGAGTGACCTCCCATGTCTTGTCCCTGTTAAGCATATTGACGGATGTCCCGGGAGAAATGTACATCCCCTCTGATTCAAGAAGGGAGTCCAGCGGGCGGCCGATGCCGTCAAAGAAACTTCCTATAAGTCCGGGGCCTACCTCAATTGAGAGGGATTCCCCGGAACCTGTGACGGTCTCAAAAATTTTAAGTCCGTCAGTGTCCTCGTAGACCTGAATAGTTGCATCATCGCCGTCCATGCTTATGATCTCTCCCATAAGCTTTTTGGGTCCGACGTTGACAACTTCACGCATTGCAAAATCACGCATATTAGAGGCCTTGATTACAGGACCATTAACGAAGGTAACGATACCTTCCTTATTATTTGGGGCGAAATTTGTCTTAGCCTCCAAAACCCATTCCTCCTATAGCAGCGGCAGAAGCCGTTCGGCCAGCGTATCGGCCATTTCCTGTGTCAGACTTTGCCAGTCGGAGTTGACTTGTCTGCGGTTATCTTTGGTTGAGACCCAGCATCCCCCCAATATGGGGGCCGGTTCCGGATCGAATACCAGTTCTGTTCCCGGAAGTACCTCGCTTACCTTGGATATCACTTTGTCGGCAAGGCCGAGGTCGACAGCCGAAAGCCTGAACTTCAGGCCCTCTTTTTCCCTCAGCGAATTGACCGCGTCTACACAGATGCCTGCCAGTATATCGGCATAATCTTCACGGTCCCTGAGATAGACCAACTTGTCCTGGAGCCTCCCGAGCGCTTCTGAAAGTATCCTGTTCTGAAGCCTGAGCGTTTCAGTAGATTTTTCTCTCTCTGCAGAGAGTATCTGTCTGCGCCTGATATCCTCGGCCCTTTTTCTCGCATCCTGAAGGATTATGTTTGTTTCGTTCTGCAGTTTCTCTGTCTCCTTCAGCATCCATTCCTCGGCTTCACGTCTCGCTGCCGTCGTCAGATCCTTTTTTTGCGCGTCTGCTCTGTCAAGGATTATGTCCCTGAGTGTCCCAATTTTTTCATTGGATACTTCTTTCATTACATTTTCACCCCAATGGCTTCCTGTACATAACGGGTCAGGAAATCTGGACCCCGTTTTGTACCGAATCTGTCAGGTATCTCAACCACAAGAGGCAGATCTCCGCGCTCCCGCAGCTGCTGAATAACATCCGGAGCCATTTCCGCAACTTTTTCTGTAACTGCGAGAATGGCAAGGTCCGGTATCTTAAGCGCTCTGTCAATTGCGGCAAAAGCTTCATCCGCAGTGTGAACGAGACAACCCTGGATGCCGGCAAGCCTCATGCCTACCAGGGAATCATGGTTGTCGCTCACAATGAAAGCTTTCATTTCTGTTGTTATACCCTTATATCCGCCCCAGTATCAGAAGGGAGACGATGACTCCGTATATGGCGATACCCTCTGAAAGGCCGAGATAGATAAGGGTCGTCCCCAGCATTTCAGGTTTTTCCCCTACCAGTCCGAGCGCTGCGGATCCGACGCTCGCAACGGCAAGCCCCGCTCCGAGGCATGCGAGTCCGGTTGAAACTGCTGCGGCTATAAAGCCCATGCCCGCGCCTGTTCCAAGAGGGGCTGCGGCCGCCTGAGCGAATGCGGGGTGCATCGTGAGAGAAAGCGCTGCGCCTGTGAAGATCAGAAGAGACGATATCCCGAGTCCGGAAAGATAGAATACCCGTCCTCCTTTGAATCCCCTGCGCTGCATAAAATACCCCAGGCCTATCATCGTTGCGACAGTGCCGCAGCAAACTGCAAGTCCAAACATTCAAAACCCTCTCCTTTTCTGTAATTGTAAAAAATTATCAATTCACTGTTTTTATCGTTGTAGTTGTCCTGTCAATATATTGTTATTTCTGTTCGGCCGCGGAAACGTACTTGGAACCGTCCTTTTTCCAGCCGACAGGTTTGAAAGCGCTTCCCCCTCCCTTGTAAAATTTACCGAAGAACTCGTAGTATTCGAGTCGCAGAGTCTGGATAAATACGATGAGGCCTTCCAGGCATACGATCACGATATTTCCTATCACGAGTATTATTCCCTTCATTACTATCCCGCCGGGCAGTGAGTGGACCATCTCTGAGAGCATGATCACCGCCAGTGACAGCCCGACGTGGTTGAGGGCGAATGCGGCGAGCCTTACAAAAGAAGCTGTGTTAGAGACGAATGACATCAGGTTGTGCATTATCTCAAAAATGTTTAGAACGACAGATTCTCCCTCGTCCTTCTGATGGAGCAGATAGCGCGCAAGCACATCACGGAATATCATCAGCAGCATCAGGACTCCGATCCCGGCCCACATGATGTCGGCAGCTACTTCGGGTATCTTCGTTCCGGTCATGTATATGGCAGCCAGGGCGGCCATTGTCCAGTAGAGCATAAGTCCTGCCATACCCTGTCCGTCAAAAAGAAGCCGGCCAAAATCCTTTGCCCTGTACTGTGTGATCATGTTCAGTACAAGTCCGAGGCTTATCATGAAGACTCCCATGCAGATGGCCACTATGAGCAGCTTATTGGTGTCATGCATCGGAGAGAGCCACAGCGCCGGGATAACGTTCTCCAGCCCGAAGATGCTTCCGTACAGCCCTCCGAAAACGATGGAACTTGCCGCTGCGTATTTCATTACCTGGCCGAAGGAACGCTTCATCATCCCTTTTTTTACAAGGACGGAGGAGGCCAGGAATATCATCAGCCCGTGTCCTATGTCTCCGAACATGAAACCGAAAAAGAGTATGAAGGATATTGCCACGATCGGGGAAGGGTCGATCTCTCCGTAGGAGGGAAGGCTGTACATCGACACTATATCCTGGAAGGCCCTGAAGAAGGGGTTGTTCTGAAGGAGTGTGGGTACCCTTATGCCTGAATAGGTTATGTCCTTTGTCTCCTCCACCATGACCGTTGTCATAGGGGCTTCCTCTTCCACCGTCTTCCTGATCTCCGCAAGGGTATCGGCAGGTATCCATCCTGAGAGAACATACATGCCGCTTACCTCTCCGCGGCCCTTGCAGACGTCATAAACCCTCTGCATCGTGTAGAGCTGCGAATACAGAAGCTCGTATTCGGCGCGTTGCTCCCTAAGCATGTCCTTAGCGGCCTTTGCAAGCCCCTTGATGGCCCGCTGGTGGTTGGCGATGCGCTTGTTGACCTGGCTCAGCGGATCTTTTCCCTTTAGCTGCTCAGCTATCGATTTTAATGAAAACTCTTTGAAATAGACCGCTTCGAGCAGTTTCCTTGTCGACTCTTCGTATCCCTTTACAGTCAGTACGAGAGCCCATGTGTTTCCGCCCACCACATTCAGTTCGCTGACCGTGATGGGAGATTCCTCGCTGCTCTCTGTCAGTCTCTGATAGTTTTCGTTGGACAGCCTTCCGAAGAAGGGTATCAGGAATTTGCCACCCGCGAGTTCTTCCGGACCGAACTCGGTACCCTTAAGCACTTCGACGAAGAGCTTGGTGGCCGTGAGCAGTTCTTCTTCCTCTGTCATCACAAGCCTTCGCTTTTCCCATACCTCCAGCCGTCTGGAAGTCTGGTCCACCTTGCGGCGGGCGGCCGTAAGCGTAAACTCTCTGGTCAGGGTCACAGGGGAGGGCTCGGGGATCATCTCTCCAGCTATCTTCCATACGGTGGAGACCTTGTTAAGGAGTTCGTCGTACGGGTTTTCTGTCTCGGTCGTGACCTTGGACCTGAGGGACCTGTCGTTTACAAGAAGGTCGAGGGGCAGGGGCTGGAAGCCTCCTGTCAGCACCATCTGACGGGCTACAGGCTCCATCTCCGAATCCGGACCTATCATGGTCAACGCGACCATTTTCATTACTGCCATTTGGGTTCACCCCCGCTGATTATAGGCCTGATAAGGTAAGTCGCCGCTTGGCTGCGGTCATAGTCATACCTTACGTCTTCAATAACACGTATGATGTCGTCCAGTTCATGGGATTTCAGTATGAAATAGCTTATGGCTGTGTGGAATCCCGGCGGCCCCTTCTCAAATATCGCAAGGGCTTTTAAATAGTTGTACCGCTTGATGGACATTTCAAGGGCAAGTTCCCTGTCTTCCTTTTCAAGCGCATCCCTGAATATTTTTGCGTAGACGGGGAAAGACAGCTCAAGTCTGTCAAGCCTCTCCTCCCATGTCGCGCCTCTTGCCATATCCCTGAGATGGTGCGTCTTTACCTTGTATTTAACAGGGAGCATCCTGCTCAGGGTCTCTTCCATCGTCATCTGGTAGTACCATGTGCACCTGTGGAAGTGATACAGGTTCAACAGGTCTATCCTGCTGCCGAATAAGGGCTCAAGCAGTTTCTGCTCTTTTTCCGGCAGATTTTTAAGGTCGTTATACAGGGAAGATTCGACCAGGTTGTCTATTGCGAGTTCAAGCGAAAAGAGGGACTCTTCTCCGTTTATGAGGTGTCTGACCGGTTCCGCGACGGCTTTGTAATATTTTGTATCCTTCAGGGCGTCAAGGGCTTCACCGTAATCCCTGCTGTTCAGCAAAAGGCCGTACGACAATTTCGAGCCCGGCACCACGAATAGGCGTTTTCTCATCTCGTCCCTGTCCAGTCTTTTGACCCTTATCCATCTGAAAATGCTCTTGAGGTGCTCTGCCTCGTACCACCCGAGCCAGTCAACGAAGAGCTCCCGTTGTGGGCCGGCCAGATATGAGAGAAAGGCTGTAGCTTCAGAGAGGATAGCAGACCTGACGGCATTCTCAAGGTCCACACGGTGGACTTTTGCGGGCGGGATCGTCTCGAGGTGGCTGCCGTACCCTTCTGTCTGTTTGAGGAAATCAGTTATCTCCGCGGTAGAGCCCAGGTTAAGCAAAGCCCAGTACTCTTCGGAGGTCAGAAGCCTGCTGAAGAGCACGTGTGATTTCACACCTATAGCTGTTGCCTGCCCCTTGGAAGTTGATAGCAAACTTAATTACCCCTTCTGGTTTTCGATATGAATCTTTCTGCTGTCTCTGAGATCATAGAGTCGATAACAGGATCCACGTTTTCTTCGAAACGTTTCTGCATACGGACCCGTTCCTCTTTTCCGAGATCAGCTATCTGTTCCGCCTCAGTCCTCGCCGAATTGAGGGCGGTCTCCATTATCCCCTTGGCCTGCTCTCTGGCGGAGGCCATCTGATTGGTGCGCTCCATGGCAAACTTTTCCTGCGCAGAACGCAGGAACCCATCTGATTCGCTTTTTGAATCCTCAACGATCCTCTTTGCCTCTGATTCCGCTCCGAGCAGAACTGCAAGCACTTCCTGCAATGTACCCATCGTCATTACCTCCGGAATTAGACTACTTTGCCTTTTTCTGAGCCATCTTCATTCTTGTGAAGTCTTCACGTTCGCCCTCTTCAAGGACGTCGGATATGAACCTTATGTCCGCCTTGTTTGATGGGATGACCACTTTTTCAAGAGCATTGACACGTCTGTGCGTCTTTCTTATCTGTACTGCAAGCCTGTATACGCTTGTCTCGACTTCTGCAAGCCGAGCGAGCAGCACCATTACCTTCCTGAATTTAGAGTATGCCGCATCCATCGCCCCGGAAGATCCGTAAAAAGAATAACTGGGTACGGTCTTGTCCGACAACGGGTCAACATCAGGGATCTCCACTCCCATTACAGAACGCAGACGGACAGTAATATCAGAAGTCAGGGGAACGGCTTCAGATATGTCTTCCACAGTATCTATCCCAAGAGAGACGTTTGCTTTCTGAAGCGCTTCGTATGCTTCTTTGAAAACACGCTCGACATCTCTCTGTATTGTTTTTGCCGAATCGATATATCTGACGAGCTCCATCATCAGCACCTGCCGTTTCTGATCGAGCAGGTCATGTCCCGACTGCGCCATCTTCATCGAACGGGTGAGTTTGACGAGGTTTCCTCTTGTAGGGGCCAGTTTTGTAGCCATAAGATCCTCCATTGCCAGATCAGGGTATCAGATAAAAATCATCAATGCCGAGTCTGTTCCGCAAAAACGTGCTAAAATTCCATACATGGCACAGGGCAGGCTCCAAAAAACAACAAACTCTGCCGGAAACAGAGACCACGAAATCGATTTTAACTCTTATATCTGAGTTAGTACAGGGGGTAAATATAAGCCTATGTTCATATTATTCATCAGCGAGACAGATCTGTCAAAAGAGAAAGGGCTCTCGGCCGCTGGGGCGAACGTCGAAGCGCTTCCCTATACCGCTCCCGCGGATGCGGATATGCTCTACTACGACAGGCCAAAGGTGATCGACTGTATACCTCTGGATCCGTTCGGCCACCCGACGCCGGCTCTTGTGACTAAAGCGGCCGTAATGGAAGGAAAACTTCCCGTCATGAACATTAGGGCCGGGACCTCGGTAGCCCCCGCTGCTCCGTTCAGGGATCTTGGAGCGGTCCCCGGAAGGGATCCCAGGGTAGGGCCCGCAGTGCCGGACTTCCTGAAGATCTCCGAAGAGGCTGCTGAGGCAGCCAAAGATCTTGCCGGGTCCGGCATTAAAAGATTTGTGCTTGCCGAATCAATTCCCGGAGGGACAACAACGGCCCTTCTACTCCTGAGGTCCCTCGGATACGACGGGACAGTCTCATCTGCGGGCCCCGTAAACCCGCTGCCTAAAAAGGAAGAGATCTGGAATGCGGTCGCCTCAAGGCTCGGCATCAGAACAGGCGGTATGAAAGGAAAGGGCCTCGCAGCGGCGGCGGAAGCGGGGGATCCGATGCAGATATCTGTAGCTTCCTTCGTATCCGCTCTTCCTGAAGATACCGAAGTGGTCCTTGCGGGAGGCACCCAGATGATGGCAGTCGCCGCACTGCTCAGGGACATGAAGGTAACGAGACCGCTGATGGTGGCCACGACCAAATATATATGTAATGACATAACAAGCTGTTTCGTCGAATATGCGGAGAGGATAGGCGTTGAATGGTACTCGGCCCCCCTCGACTTTTCTAAGTCGAGATTCCCGGGCCTTGCTGACTACGAAAAAGGTTACGTCAAAGAGGGCGTGGGAATGGGAGGATCAGTATGGTATGCGATCCAAAACGGCGCGACTTTGGAAAATATCACCAAACGGACTGAAGAACTCTACGCAGGACTTATCTCCTGAATCACCCGACAGTGAAAATGGGTACTCCTAAGAAAGCGGCGGGTCATCCCGCCGCTTTTGACGCCTTAAGCGTCGAATATAGAGCTGCAGCAAGGATCAGCGTTCCTCCCGCGAACTCGTTAAAAGAGGGTATTTCTATGAGAAAGAGGGCTGCGGCAACTATCCCGTATACTGATTCGAGGCTGGCTATCATCCCTGCAGTCTGTGCCCTCACGTGTTTCATCCCATTGATGAACATCGAATGGGCTGCCGCGGTAAAAAGCACCCCCAAAAGGATCAAAAGAGAAATGTTGGTGATAGTGAGTAAAGGCTTATATAAAAAGAAGGCCGGGAGCAGGACAAGAGTGGCTGTTCCCTGTTCGTAAAAGGCGATCAGTCTCCCGGGATATTTCTTTACGTATTTTCTGTTTATAAGTGACAGTGCAGCATAGGTAAGGCTGCATGTCATGCCCCATATGATCCCCATTGTCATGCTGTTGCTCAGATGGAACTCGGGTACTATTATCATTACCCCTATGAACATCACGCAGGCACAGAGAACATCGGCGATCTTGATCCGTTCTCCGAAGATAAGAGGTTCAAGGAACGTAATAAAAAGAGGAAACGTCGAAAATGTGAGGACACCTATAGCTACAGTTGAGACCTGGATGGAAAGGAAGAAAGTTGTCCAGTGGACAGCAAGTAAAAAACCTGCTGCCGCAAGAGCAGCCATGTCACGCCCCGAATCAAGCCTTATGCTTTTGCCCCTGTACCTGAAGAGAGCGTACATGGCAGTACTCGCAAAAAAGACCCTTCCAAGCGCTATTATGACTGCGGGCAGTCCGACATATCTGGCAAAAAGCCCGGAAAGGCCGAAAAGGACTACTGCGATATGTATCTCTATAAGACTCCTGGTCTTCTCCTGCATTTATGTCTCCTTCTCAAGAAGGGGAGCCGGGTCAAAGAATTCACCCCGCCACGACAGACTGAAATGAAGGTGCGGTCCGGTGACCCTACCGCTCTTTCCCGAGAGTCCTATGACTTCTCCCCTTTCTACGCTGCTTCCTAAAGATGTCGATATCTTTGACAAATGGCAGTAAAAGGATATGAGTCCCGCACCATGGTCAATGTATACGCACTTGCCCGCAAACCAGAAGTCTCCGGTCAGTATGACCCTGCCGGAAGCAGCAGCTTTTACGGGAGTCCCCAACGGGGCTCTCATGTCTACGCCTCCGTGCCTTCCTTTGAACTGGCCGTTTAAATACCTGCTCTTTCCGTAAACCGAAGAATAACTCCCGGTGACAGGTTTGAAGAGCGGAAGAAGCGGAGCAGATCCGGGAGTGTCGGTCTGTATGGCTGCCCTGCCGAGCCCGGCCTCTCTCTTTATCCGCTCGCTGAGGCTTTGGGGAGGTGTCAGTTTATCTGCCTCGACTTTAAGATTTTCCCTGGGGTATCTGTGTGTGGACAATTTTATATTATGTTTGATCTCCCGTAGCTCGCCTTCGATCATGCAGCTTATGCGAAGTTCGCTTGTCCCTGCTTTGGCGTTTTTCAGGTCTGTTCCCAAAAGGACGCTGAAAGCGCCGTTCTCCGGGGTCAGCAGGGAATCCTTTCCCTGCCACGAGACAGAAACGTTCTGCAAAGGCGAAACGGACCTGACCGTGACTAGGAATGGCTGGCCTATGTCTGCCTGTGAAGGGGCGGTGAAGGCCAGGGTCCTGTCAGCGGCAAAGAGGGAGGTCTCAAGAAAAAGCAGGATGATAAAGATAGTGACGGTCCTATTCACAGTGCTCCTCCTCCCTGATCTTTTTTAAGACCCGGATAAAATCTATTATAGTATGACTTTGAAGAAGAGGTTAAGAAGTCCTCCTGTGATCAGTGCCGCACTTATCATTATCCCCGAGCTCATAAGCATCCTTTTTGAGCCGAGCTCCTTCCATAGGATTATGAAAGTTGCTATGCAGGGGAATGTCATTGCGAGGACGACCACTGCTATGAGCATCTGTGATGCGGAAAGGCCGATCGGTATGAGAAGTCCCATAGCTATGTCCTTCCTGAATACTCCCATCACTATAGGTATCGCAGTCTCGGGCGGCAGTCCCAGGAATCCCTGGAATATAGGAGAGAGTACGACGGCTATCTTCTCCATCACTCCCAGAGTGTCAAGGATATTGACGAGGAAAATGCCGAGAAGGACCAGCGGCGTCGCCTCGTAGAGGAAATCCTTTATCCTGAACCAGAGTTTGCTTGACCATGCCTTTATGGAGGGCATCCTGTACGGTGGTATTTCAACGATCAGTTCGGGGCTGTATCCTTTGAGAGTGAGGTGCATAATTCGTCCAAGGACAAGCCAGACGCAGAAGAGGATGCCGTAAACGGCGGCCACATAGCCCATCCCGAACTCGCCGAGTGTAGCCGAAAGCATTGCCTGTATCGATACACAGGGAATGCCGACTGAGATAAGGGTCGCGGCTATAAACCTCTCCCTCTCCGATTCGAGGACACGGGTCCCGAGGATACCCGGAACATTGCATCCGAAGCCGAGCAAGGTGGGGATTATGGCGTATCCGTGTATGCCGAATCTGTGCAGCAGCGCATCAAAGACTACCGCCAGCCTTGGCAGGTAGCCGAAGTCCTCAAGGAAGCTCAGCCCCGAGTAGAAGGCTATTATGTAGGGAAGGACCATCCCGAACTCTACGTATAACCCTGTCGAGAGGACTCCCAGGCTCTGTTCCAGGTCTATCCCGCCATCGATGAGAGTCCCGATCAGGATATTCCTGAGCGGCCCCTCACCGAGCATCCCGCTTAGTTTCTCAAGGACAGGGATCCAGAAATTCTCAAATATCGGGTCTGTTACATAAATTATTATTCCTTCGCCAACAAACCTGATCGCCATAAATCCCAGGATCAGGACAAGGAAACCCATGACACCTCCAAGCACCGGGTGCGCAGAGACGTCCTCTATCCTGTCCATTGTCGTATGGTGCCTGTGTGTGACGGTCTGGACTTTTGCTATTATCTCGCCTATGGCCTGCCATCGTGCCTCTTTGGTCATCGGCTGAAGCGGACTGACCCTGGCCTCGTCCATTTTTGATATCAGTTCGCTGAGCCCCTGCCCTGTGACCGCAACTGTCGGGATCACAGGTACGCCCAATTCTTCCTCGAGCTTCGGAAGGTCTATAAGAATGCCCCTGTGTCTTGCTTCATCCACCATGTTGAGCGCAATGACGACAGGGATGCCGTGCTCAAGGACCTGCATTGCCATGACAAGGTTCCTCTCAAGCGCAGTTGCGTCAATGACCAGGATGATAACATCAGCTCCGTCGTCCAGTATCCGGCGCGCGATCACCTCAGCCTCGTTTGTAGGATCAAGTGTGTATGCTCCCGGTACGTCTGTAAGCCTGGCAGTTTTGCCTCCGTACCTCATCGTCCCCTCGGTGAAGCCCACGGTAGTGCCCGGATAATTCGAAGAGAGGGCATGCGTTCCCGTGAGCCTTGAGAAGAATACGCTCTTTCCCACGTTTGGGTTCCCCATCAAGAGTACCCGTCCACAGTCTCCGGGAAGCGACGGGCATTTTTTGCCTCCGCTGCTGCAGAGGCTGCAGTCTCTGCAGCTCATATGAACTTAGGCCATAGACGGCTCTTTTCAACGGCAGGCCGCTCTGGACGATCTTCGCCCTCGACTTCTATCTTTCCCGCGATGGCGTGGGCGACAGCGAAATGGCGTCCGTCAAGGAGAAGAGTTATGGGACCTCCAAAAGGCATACCGGATACTTTCTGTATTCTTTTGCCCACTCTGAGTCCCAGTGCTTCAAGGCGTTCTCCCGCTTCCCCCGCGGGGATGCTCTTAATTACAGCACTTTCCTCGTCTTTTACCTGCAAGAGGTTCATTTATAACAGTCCTCCATTGTCATCTTCAATTAAGGTTGCTTATGGCTAACCGATTATCCTACGGCACTATTGCCTTGTCAAGAAATATTAGACCTATTTTAGGCATAACATTCCTTATTGTGATCATGGCGAATATCCGCTTATGATCAGCTTTTGCCGGCTTTTACCATGATCCTGCCCCTGCATGGCGCCTATAAAGGCCGAATAAAATAGGTGATATCCGCAAGTACCGGCAAGAAGGCACTCTGACCTGCTGTTCATGCTTAGGGCCCCGATTGCTCGGCACGGGCTCTTTGTAGTAGACTTAGAGAGACAGTATATGTATATAGATGTCTGTTGTTGGATATGAGGCTGAAGGTGCAGGGTTTTGAGTTTACGGCCTTTTGTGAGATGATAAACGATCAACGTGAGAGATAAGAATGGAGTGGTATTGGGATGCTGCACTGCGGGATAGTCGGGCTGCCACTTAGCGGCAAATCTACGGTATTCAATGTTATTACGAGAGCGGGAGCAGAGGTCAAGCCCTATGCTGGAGGCAAGACAGACCCCAACAAGGCTGTCGTCGAGGTTCCAGATAGAAGGTTCGACTTTCTGGTCGAGGTCCACAAGCCAAGAAAGGTGACCCCTGCCCAGGTCGAATTCGTCGATCTTGCCGGACTCTCAAGGGGAGCCGGAAAGGGAGAGGGACTTGGTAATTCATTCCTCTCGTTCGTTGCTGACGCAGACGCTCTGATACAGGTCATCAGGTGTTTCGCAAACAAGACGGTCGAGCATCCGGAGGGAAGCATAGATCCTATAAGGGACTGGGATATCATTGAGAACGAACTGATCTTCCGCGACCTTGCCGTCATAGAAAACCGACTTGGGAAGCTTAAGGCAAAAAAGAAACTTACTTCGGAAGAGGAGACTGAAAAGAAGCTCCTGGATATGTGTTTTGAATGTCTGCTGGAGGAAAAACCGCTGCGCAGCATGGAGCTGAAGCCGGCGGAATGGCGTCTGCTGAGGGGATTTTCATTTGTCACATCAAAACCTGAAATAATACTTCTCAACCTCGATGATTCACAACCAGACGAGACGAAGATACCTAAGTGGGATGAGCTTAAAAAGAGGGCGGATGAACAGGGAGTTAAGCTGTGTAGCCTGTACGGAAGCCTTGAAATGGATATCGCAGAGCTTGAAGAGGAGGAGGCCGCCGCCTTTACTGAAGGCCTTGACATAACTGAGCCGGGCAGGGAAAGGCTGATAGAGGAAGCCTACAGGGTGCTTGGTCTGATCAGCTTTTTCACATGCGGTCCTGACGAAGTGAGGGCATGGACTCTTCATGACGGAGACAACGCAGTAGATGCCGCCGGAGCGATCCATTCCGACCTTGCCAGGGGATTCATAAGGGCCCAGGTGGTCGCCTTTGACGACTACAAAAAGCACGGCAGTTCCTTCGACGAATGCAGGAAGGCCGGATGCCTCAGGCTTGAAGGCAAAGAATATCTTGTCAAAGACGGGGATATCATAGAGATAAGGTTCAACGTCTAAAGGTGATGGGAAGATGATCTTCGAACCGATCGAACTTAAGGGCAGCCTGCTGAAGAACAGGGTCATATCTGCCCCTCTTGCATCTTCAAGCTCAATGGATGACGGCTCTCCCTCAGAGAGATCCCTGGAAATTTACAGGCGCTTTGCCTCGTCGGGAGCAGCCCTTTTTGTTGTTGAGCACCACGCTGTCACTGTTTCAGGGAGGACAAGGCCGGCACAGTTCCTTGCCGACAGCGACGTGACCGCAAAGAAGCATTCTGCGGTCTCAGCAATTCTAAAGGGTGGAAATGCACTGTGCCTTGCTCAGATCAACCACGCAGGGGCTAAGATAGCGGACCGGGGAGTCTTTGATATGGAGGGATACCGGCCTCTCTCCCCTTCGGGCATACCTGTCGGGGACCAGTGGGAAAAGAGCGGGCGTAAGCCGGAAACGATGACGCGCGGCGAGATCAGGCGTACCGTGGAAGATTTCGTAAACTCAGCCGTACGGATGGTCAGGATCGGCGGTTATGACGGGATCCAGATCCATGCCAGCCACGGCTACCTGATCGGACAGTTTTTAAGCCCGCTGACCAACAGACGCGACGATGAATATGGAGGCACAGACCGCAAGAGAGCCAGGCTCCTATATGAGATAACAGATGCTGTAAGACAGTCCCTAAACGATGCCCCGCTCTCCGTCCGGTTGGGCGCGGCTGACTTTCTTCCGGGTGATAAGCCTGTTGGGCTTTCTCTTGACGAGACAGTGCCTGTTGCCCGGGAGCTGGTCAACCTTGGCGTCGACATGATAGGCATCTCGGGGAATCTATGCGGATATGGGATCGACCGTAATGACAGCGCCTACTTTGCTCCCTATGCCCAGAGGATAAAGACATCAGTCGGATCCTCGGCCCTTGTTGAATGTACCGGGGGTATAAGGGATGTTTTTACTGCCGAAAAGATCCTCAGGGACGGAGTATGCGACCTTGTAGGCGTTGGGAGGCAGATGCTCAGGGATCCCGGCTTTCTTGCAGGATGGAAGGAGTCATGCTGATTTGAAGGTATACATAAGCTCGGATATGGAAGGTTCTACGGGAATAGTATCGTCAGAACAGGTCACTTCAGGCAAACCCGAGTACGCATTCGGATGCAGGATGCAGCTGCACGACACACTGGCGGCAGTGAGAGCCGCTCTCAGCTGGGGGGCTGACTCCGTAACGGTCAACGACTCCCACGACAGGATGATCAATCTTGATCCCTCAATGTTCCCCGGGGGTGTTTCCCTGATCAGCGGCAGCCCAAAGATACTTGGGATGGTGGAGGGGGTAACAGGGCATGATGCGGCGATCTTCATGGGTTACCACGCAATGGCCGGGACAGAAAAGGCCGTGCTTGACCACACCTATGACTCCAAAGTCGTATACGGACTCAAAGTGAACGGCATCAGGCTGGGAGAGACGGGACTCAACGCTCTTTTCTGCGGCGCACTTGACGTGCCTGTCGCAATGGTCGCGGGCGACACCGCAGTTTGTTTTGAGGCATCCAGCCTGCTTGGAAGCACTCTCGTCACATGCGCCCTGAAGGACGGGCTCGGCAGGAATGCCGCAGTTACCAGGAGCCCCGATGATACGTCGTCCCTGATATCGGGAGCAGTCAAAAAAGCCCTTGATGCTGCATCGGCAGGAGAGAGCCCGGTTCTGAAGATGGAGGCACCGTACAGGGCAGAGCTCACCTTCCATACCACGGCACAGGCAGACGCGGCCGGACTTGTCCCGGGAAGTGAAAGGATATCGGGAAGGTCCATGGTCTTCACGACTGATGACATTTTTGAAGTCAGGCGCTGGTACTCTTCATCTATCGACTGCGCATCACTGGCGGAACATTAGGAAGATGCTGTCTGTAGGAGTCGACCTCGGAGGACATACGATATCCGCGGCCCTGGTTGAAAGAAAGGGCGAGACTGCTCGCATGCTCTCAAGGGCCGACAGGGAGACTCCCGGGAGCAGGGGGCTTGATGAAGTCGTTCAAATTATTGCGGGCATGGTAGATGAGGTCTCGCAGGGGAGGCAGATCTCCTTTGTCGGGATAGGGATCCCCGGTTTTTTAGACAAGACACGAAGGAAGATAACCAGACTCACCAATTTTTCCGGCCTTGAGAATGTCTATTTTCTTGAACATCTCGCACCTGCACTGAATAGACGCGGGCTCTCTCCTTTGATTGGCATGGAGAATGACGCGAACTGCTCTGCCGTAGGTGAGGCCTTCTGCGGTGCGGCAAAGGGATGCCGCGATTTTATCGTCTTGACTCTAGGCACAGGAATAGGCTCCGGCATATTTGTGAACGGCGGGCTGCTCACCGGTGCCCATGGGATGGCCGGGGAGTCCGGCCATATGACCATATCCGGAAAGAGCGATATGAGCTGCGGATGCGGAAGCGCAGGGCATCTGGAGACGATCGCTTCCGCGGATTACATTGAACGGGGTGCCCGGCAAGAGGGACTTCCTCCGAATTTCAGGCTGCTATGGAATATGAGGGATGACAAAAGAGCAGATGCGCTCATCTCGAACGCGCTTGATGCTCTGGCCGGAGGCATAGCCTCGCTGGTCGTTGTGCTGGATCCGGAAAAGATCATATTGAGCGGAGGCATGAGCAAAGCCGAGGGACTGGCGGAGGAAGTCAGAGCAAGGACGCTCAGGTGGCTCCCGCTCCCGCTCAGGGAACAACTGAGAATAGAGGCGTCCGCACTGGGGACCGAGGCTGCCCTTTACGGGGCCGCTTCTATAAGTATGCTTGAGAGGTGATGTTGATGTCCTTGCCAAAAGTTTTTATGACCCAGAGGATACAGGATGTTGGAATGTCGATCCTTGAAGGCAGGGTGGACCTTACCCTTTGGAGCGAAGAAGGACGTCCCGATCCGGAGGCTGTGATGAGGGACCTGCCTTATGCAGACGGCCTGATAATGACGATGGGAATAGCAATGGACAGGAGCTTCTTTAAAATGGCGGAGAGACTAAGGGTCGCGAGCCTGTACTCTGTCGGTTACGACAACGTGGACATAAAGGCAGCGACCGAATTTGGCGTGATGGTGACAAATACCCCCGGAGTACTTACGGACGCGACGGCTGATACCGCCCTTATGCTGATGCTTATGACGGCCCGGAAGGCCAGGGAGAACGAGAAGATAATGAGGGAGGGCGGCTGGACACATTGGTCCCCGAACCAGTTTGTAGGGAAAGACCTCTCGGGTTCTGTTCTCGGAATAGTGGGCTTTGGTGACATCGGCCGGGCCGTCGCCAAAAGGGCCGCAGCCTTTGGCATGAAAGTCATATACACCGGCAGATCTCGCAAAATCGAGCACGAAGAACAACTCGGAGCCGAATACCTTCCATTGGAAGAACTGCTGAAGAGAAGCGATTTCGTATCACTGAACTGTGCCCTTACGAATGAGACTTCGGGCCTCATCGGTGAGCGTGAACTCAGGATGATGAAAAATGATGCGGTCCTCATCAACACGGCACGGGGTGCCGTCGTTGACCAGAAAGCGCTCTTCATGGCATGTTCTGAGGGGTGGATATACGGAGCCGGCCTCGATGTCTATGAAAAGGAGCCCGTTCCCATGGACGAACCTCTGCTTGAGCTTGAGAACGTCGTCATGATGCCTCATATAGGGAGCGCCGCTAAAAGGTCCAGGGAAGGGATGGCCCGCCTTGCGGCGACGAACCTGGTGGAAGCGCTTGAGGGCCGGGTACCTCCTAACCTTGTAAATCCCGGTGTTTTGATAGAAAAGCGCCCCTGAAGATAGGCAAGTAAACAAACAGATCACCGCCGGCATTATAAATGCGGTGATCTGTTTGTTTTAACAGCGAAAATATAAAAAATTGTATAGTTGACAAAAATGTGTATCGAGTGCTACTATTCCTATAGTGAATTAAATCACATTAAACTGGAGGCTGGTAAGTATGGTAAAAATTCTGCTCTTGCTGATCGTGTTGGTCAATGGGCTGTTCGCATTCCGTTTCTTCACGGATTTCATGAAACACAAGAAGGAAGCATGGGCCGAACCCGGGAATAATGTCCTGCTGGCTGTCTGGGGAGCGGTATGCTTCTTCTTCTCAACATTCGGTATTTCAGACTTTGCCCTTTCAACGGTCCTTTACCGGGCCAGGAAACTTATTGACGATGCCAAGCTCCCCGGCACCCTGAATACGCAGTGCGCGATCCCCGTAGCTGTAATGGCCCTTGCATACATATCATCGATACAGGTGGACCAGATGACCCTGATACTCCTTATAATCTCCCAGATGACAGGAGCCTACTTCGGCCCCCGTTTCGTCGTTAAGATGCCTGTCAGACACATAAGGATGTTCATGGGAGTCGGACTGGTACTCGCGGCGTTTTTCGTCGTTGCAGGCAAATTCGGACTCTTGCCTTCAGGCGGCGAGGCGACAGGCCTGACCGGCGGCAAGCTTGTTCTCGGCATGGTCCTTCTGCTTATATACGGTGCCCTCAACAACGTAGGAGTAGGGTCGTATGCTCCCACGATGGCGACGGTCTATGCCCTCGGACTCAACCCGGCGATAGCATTCCCTGTCATGATGGGTGCCTGCACATTCTCAGTCCCGGTCGGAGGGATGGAGTTCGTAAGGCTTGGACAGTACGGACGGAAAATAACGCTTTTCAGCAGTATATTCGGTATACTCGGAGTCCTTGCCGCGGTATTCATCGTCAAGAGCCTAGATACCAGCATGCTCCAGTGGGTGGTCGCGGCAGTCATCCTGATCGCCGGCCTTGATCTGCTCCGGAACGCGTTCACAAAGGATAAAAATTAAATTGCAGGTTTTTTTACGGTTTGCGGTCTTTTCAATGAAGTATAATAAAATCAGGATCGAAAAGACTTAAAAGCTCGGGAGAGGAGTGCAGCAGATGTTACTGTTATCAAGAGAAGACATTCTTTCGGTATTTACAATGAGAGACGCCATAGAGGCAGACAAAAGGGCCTTCGTCCTGCACACGAAAGGGAAGGCTGTAGTGCCCCTTCGGATAAACATAGAGACAGAGTCGAAGGAAGGTCAGTGCATGTTCATGCCGGCCTATGTCGGAGGAGAGCTAAACATGGCCGGAGTGAAGCTGGTATCTTATTTCCCCGCCAATGCCGAGAAAGGCATACCGGTCGTGCCGGCGACCGTTCCCCTCATAGACGGGACAACGGGACTTGTGACCACTATCGTAGAGGGGACGACCCTGACACAGATAAGGACGGCCGCAATATCTGGCGCCGCAACGGAGCTTCTGTCTAATCCCGACAGCAAAGTGGCGGCCCTCTTCGGAACAGGCGGGCAGGCAGCGGCACAGCTGGAGGCGCTCATGACAGTCAGGAAGCTTGAAGAAATAAGAATATTCGATGCCCTTCCCGGACGCGCTGCAGCTTTTGTGGAAAAGCAGCAACAGCTTGCGGACCGCTTCGGCGTAAAACTTATCGAAGCCGCCTCTTCCAAGAAAGCCGTTACAGATGCGGATGTGATAACAACTGTCACGACCTCTGCGACCCCGGTCTTCTCGAACGACGATATCAAGCCCGGATGCCACATCAACGGTGTCGGTTCCTACACTCCGGAGAAGAGGGAACTTCCAGCGGAACTCTTACGGAGGGCCGGCAGGATATTTGTCGACAACCGTGAAGCAGTCCTTTCAGAGGCAGGAGATTTCATCATCCCGATGAAAGAGGGCCTCTTCTCTTCAGATTCGATAGCGGGAGAGCTCGGAGAACTGATACTTGGCAATGTTGAAGGACGACGCTCAAAGGACGAAATAACCATTTTGAAGACCGTGGGATTTGCAACGCTAGACATAGTGGCCGCGGCTGAAATAGTCAAAAAAGCGACTGAAGCCGGAGTAGGAACAGTTATCAAGCTCTAATCAAACGAACCATACTGACGGGGGAAGAGTTATACCTATCCCCCGTCGTTTTTTGCGAGGCGAGGAAATGTCAAAAAAAGTACATCCATTACTTCAGCCCATGATACCGATCGTCGAGCTTTTGGGAAAAATGCTCGGGAGCGACTATGAGATAGTTCTTCATGATGTCTCTGACGGAAATACCTCCATAGTGGCCCTGGTCAACGGAAATCTTACCGGCAGGGACATAAATGCCCCAATGACCGATTTCGGAAAGTTCCTGATGTCCAATCCAATGTCGGTTGAGGTCAACTACATTGCTAACTACCCCTCCGAAGCGGGCAATGGCAGGCCGATGCGATCCGGTGTAGCGCTCATAAAGGATGAGGACGACAAACTCGTGGGATTCCTCTGCATCAACTATGACATGACAAAGGCGAGCATGCTGAAGGATATGGGTGATTTCATGATGAAAACGATACCCCTTTCCTTTGAAAATGTTCGGACTGAGAAGTTCAGCGGCGTCAGAGGAGACCAGACACTGATAGAAAAGGCGAGAAAGAAATTTGGCAAGCCGCTGAGTTTTTTAAACAGCGAAGAGAGGAAACAGTGTATAAGGTACATGGACGGACTGGGCTTTTTCAAGCTCAAAGGATCGATCGAAAGCCTGGCAAAAGAGATGGGCAGGAGCCGCTATACCCTTTACGCAGACCTTAGGTCAGCCAGGAAAGAAGAGGACCCGAAATAGCCCGATCCATTATGGTCTAAGCCGCCCGCAGGGGCGGCTTAATTTTTTTGACTTGTCCTCCCTTTTAGTGATATAATTCCCGTTTGTCGAATGTTGTTATGATGTTAATTTTTTAAAAAACCTGTGCCGTATTTGCGGTAATCTGCAGGTGAAGGGAACAAAAATAATGCAGGATTCATCAAAAATAAGGAATATTGCCATAATCGCCCACATCGACCACGGCAAGACCACCCTGATAGACGGCATTTTTAAGGCAGCCAGGCTTTTCAGGGATAATCAGGTAGTGGAAGAGCGTGTAATGGACGCAGGAACCATCGAACGTGAGCGAGGGATAACGATAAAGGCGAAACACTGCACGGTCGAGTGGGGCGGGTACAAGATAAACATAGTCGATACCCCCGGACATGCCGACTTTTCAGGAGAGGTCGAAAGGGTCCTTTCAATGGTCGATTCAGTCCTGCTTCTCGTTGACGCAAATGAAGGCCCGATGCCCCAGACGAGATATGTTTTGATGCGCGCTCTTAAGCTCGGACTGAAGCCTATCGTAATAGTCAACAAGGTAGACAGGCCCAATGCCGACCCAGACGGCGCACTTGACAAGACTTTCGACCTTTTTATAGAACTTGGTGCCACGGAAGAACAGTGCGACTTTACAGTCCTTTACGGATCCGGCCTCCAGGGGTGGTTCGTCGACGATCTAAATAAAAGGGAAGATAATACGAAAGCAGGCATGGATGATCTTTTCAGGACGATCATTGATAAAGTTCCGGCGCCCGAAGCTGAGATGGACAAGCCCTTCCTTATGCAGGTCTGCACACTTTCCTGGAGCGAATATCTGGGAAGGATAGGATGCGGAAGGATCCTTCAGGGGACTTTTCGCAAGGGTGACAGGATAGTAAGGACCCATACAAGATGGAAGGACTACGATCAGACGGACTGGGAGACAGTCTCAACAGAGACTTCCACATGCACGCACCTTTATGTGACGAACGGCCTTGTCAAAACAGAGGCAGATGCAGTAGGCGCAGGCGATATCGTCTGGTTCACAGGACCCGAAAACATCGATCTTGGAGATACGATAAGCGCTCCGGAGATCTCAGGAGAGGTGCTCCACCCACTTGACATAGAAGAGCCGACCGTATCTATGTTCTTCCTCGTCAACACCAGCCCCTTTGCCGGTCAGGACGGAAACGCCATAACCCTGAGACAGCTGAGGACGAGGATAGAGAGGGAGACCAAAACGGACCCGGCACTCCGCATGGATGATCTTGGCCGCCCTGACGGGATAAAGGTATCGGGCAGGGGCGAGCTCCATCTGGGCATACTGATCGAGGAGATGCGCAGGGAGGGCTCCGAAATATGTGTCTCAAGGCCTGAAGTAATAGTGCAGTACGACTCCAGGGGCAAAAAACTCGAGCCAATGGAGGAAGTCATCATAGACGTTCCGGAAGAGTATCAGGGTATAGTGATCCAGAAGCTTGCCCAGCGCAAAGGCGAGCTTAAAAACATGGAAAATGGCGGTACAGGTGTTCTGAGGCTTAATTTCCGGATCCCGACAAGAGGGCTGATCGGATACAGGGGAGAATTCCTCACCGACACCAGGGGACTTGGAATTCTCGCCTCAAGATTCGTCGGTTACGGCGAATGGGTGGGAGATATCGCCTCAAGGAGCAGGGGATCGCTTGTCAGCATGGACAGCGGGACCACTACAAGCTATGCGCTTGACAACCTGCAGGAGCGGGGAACTCTTTTCGTGAAGCCCGGTGAACCCGTCTATAACGGACAGGTAGTCGGGGAGAGTTCGCGCAACAAAGATCTTCCGTGCAACCCCAGTAAGAAAAAACAGCAGACCAATCACAGGTCGGCGACGAAGGACATGACGACAGTGCTTGACGTGCCGAGGATCATGACTATAGACACCGCGCTGGAATGGATCAGCGACGACGAACTCGTCGAAGTTACCCCTTTGAACGTGAGGATACGCAAGATGATACTGAACGCGGATGAACGCAAAAAAGCCAGAGCCAAGGCAGGAATAGTTGATTCAGAAGAGGACGAATAAGTGAAAGCTGAACTTATGGCCTTAAGGGAGTTCGAAAAAGACGAGGTTTTTGCCTGCATATCCGGCCTGATAAAGAGCGCCGGTCAGATAGACGACGGATACAAGCAGGAAGCGGTATCCTGGTACTGTGATTCAGTGTGCCGGATGGCTGAGGCTGCCGAGATGATGGGTATATGTGGCAACTTGTGGCAGTCATGGCTGGCAATGCTCTTCGCAAAGACCGAAACACCCTTCTCCCTTGCGCAGGAACGCAGGAAAGAGCTTGATGGCACGCTTTCCAGAGTTGTAAAAGATGACCTTGAGACAATACGCTTCTACTTCAATTTTGATCTTAAGCTTATAGACGAGGACCTTGAGGTCGATGCGTTCGCCAGGTTTGGTGACTATGAGCCGCTTCGGCTGGAAAATGGAGCATTGGAAAGGAATGCCGGCCATGTGGTCCAGGAATTTGTTGATTCGCTGAGAAATGCGCCGGATACAGAGACATTTTACGGAGAGATCCTCAGGTTTCATTACATAAGAGGCTCAGGGCAGTACGCGCTGAACAAAGCCTTCAGGTGGGACGGCAGGAGGGTAGAACTGATCCCCGTCACCAACACCGAGGATATCACCCTCGAGGGTCTTGTTGGATATGAGGAGCAGAAGAGCGTGCTCGCAGACAACACTCTCGCATTCCTGGAAGGCAGGCCTGCCAATAACGTCCTCCTTTACGGCGAGAGCGGTACCGGCAAATCATCCACCGTGAAGGCGCTTCTTAACCGCTTTGCCCCGCAGGGATTGAGAATGGTGGAGGTCTACAAGCACCAGATCGAAGACCTGTCGGCGATCGTGGACCTTGTTAAGGGCAGGAACTATAAGTTCGTCATCTTTATGGACGACCTCTCCTTCGAACATTTCGAGGTCGAATATAAGTACCTCAAGGCTTTCATTGAGGGAGGGCTTGAAAAGAGGCCGGACAACATCCTCATATATGCCACTTCAAACAGACGCCACCTGATGAAGGAGACCTGGGCGGACCGTGATGACAAGTATGAAGATATGCACGAGTCCGAGACAATGCAGGAGCGGATGTCGCTCGTAGACCGCTTCGGCCTTCTGATAAGGTACTTCTCCCCCGAACAGGAGGAATATCTGAATATAGTTATGACTCTTGCGAAAGAGTATGGGGTCGAAGCCTCCGAGGAGGAACTGATACTGGGGGCCACTCAGTGGGAACTCAGGCACGGCGGTTTTTCCGGCAGAGCGGCCAGGCAGTTTGTGGAGTTTATGGCCGGAAAAACAGAGCAGCTGCTCCCTTATGCTGTAAAATAAGCTTATAAAAGCGGGTCCCCGGAGATATTCTTTTCTTCCGGGGACCGTTTTTTTTTGTACCTCAGACCGCTTGCCGGGGGATCACTCAGTGTATTCCCTGAGGTATCCGTATCCCTCTCTTTCCATGTCCGCGAAGGGTATGAACCTCAGTGATAGGCTGTTGATACAGAATCGGACTCCGTTCGGAGAATCGGGGTCACCGTAAAACACATGTCCCAAATGAGAATTTCCTGCCCTGCTTCTTGCCTCTGTCCTTCTCATACCGAAGGAATCATCCTTCAGATAAACAATTGTGTTCGGATCTATAGCCTTTGAAAAAGCCGGCCATCCACATGGACTCTCAAACTTGTCCTTTGAAGAGAAAAGCGGTTCGCCTGTTATGATATCGACGTAAATCCCCTTTTCTTTGTGATCCCAGAATTCGTTCCTGAAAGAGGGTTCCGTTCCGGAATCGACCGCTACGTAATACTGTTCTTTTGTCAGTTTTTTTCTGACTTCATCGTCAGAGGGCCTTCTGTATTTTGCGGGATCTACTATTATTTTCTCCGCCATTTTTATCTCTGCCGGAGTTATGTGGCAGTATCCCCCCGGATTTTTGTCGAGATAGTCCTGATGGTACTCTTCAGCATCGTAAAATGACTTCAGAGGTTCTGTCTCTACTGCGAAGTTTTTATGGCGGGCCCTCTCAACGCCTGCAACATGGGCAACAGTCGCTCCCGATCTTTCATCCGTATAATATACTCCCGTCTGATACTGGCTTCCTATGTCGTTGCCCTGCCTGTTTCTCACGGTCGGGTCTATTGCAGCGAAGAAAGTAAAAAGTATCGCATCCAGGCTTATCCTGTCCTCACTGTATTCCACCCGCACCGTCTCGCGGTACCCGGTCCTGCCAGTGCAGACTTCCTTATATGTGGGCCTTAGCGATGGATCCCCGTTGGCGTATCCGCTTGTGCCCCTTATAACACCCGGTATGTTCTGCATCAGTTTTTCCAGCCCCCAGAAACAGCCTCCGGCCAGGTACATGACACCTATCCCGTCTTCTTTTTTGTATGTCTCATCTTTAAAGTCCATCTCCATTTTTTCGTCCTCCTTATTTGTTTTGGAAGCGGATGCGGTTTTCTGTGCAGCATTAGCCGGCCCTTTTATGTCAAAGGGCTCCCAAAGGATCATTACGGTCAGCAGTATAACGGCAACGATCTTTTTCATTCCGGCCGCCTCCTTGCTTTTCCTCCGCTATATTGCAGAGGATGCGGCGATGTCTGCCGCATTTTTTTGTGTCAGGTCACCTGAGGAACTTTTTTTTCTTAAAGATCCAAAGGCATCCTATGACAACAATCATACTTAATATGAGGACGTAAAGGTATCCGTAATGCCAGTGAAGTTCGGGCATGTACTGAAAATTCATGCCGTACCAGCCGGCTATCAAGGATAGCGGGAGGAATATTGCGGTCACTACTGTCAGGACCTTCATTACGATATTCTGCCTGATGTCTATCTGGGTTTGGTATGCTTCACTGATCTGGAGTGAGTATTCTCTAAGCATCTGTGTTTCCTGGCGAAGTCTGTGCACTCTGTCCGAGAAGTGTTTGAGCAGCCTCAGTGCAGACTCCTCAAATATATCGTTTTCGTTTTCCAGAAGCACCAATGCAACGTCACAGAGCTGTGAATAGTAATGAGAGCTTGATAGGATCTCTTTTCTGATCGAGACTATGGAGCGCATAAAGCCTACTAGTTTGTCAGAAAGCACCGAGGCCTCAAGTTTTGCAAGTCTGTCCTCGATGCCCTCCAGATACAAAAGGTCATTTTCAACAAGTGTTTCCATAAAGGTATAAAAGAAATGTCCGACTGAGGGTTCGCGCCATGAAACGCTCTTTTCTGTTTTTTCGATCAGGCTGGCGGCCAGGCCGGAGTCGTCAACAAAGATAATTCCTGAACTGTTTATGTAGTAAGAGAAGGCCATCTCTTTGTCAAAGTATTTTTTGTCAGGAACGGAGAGAGTTCCCGAGAGCATTTCCTCGTGTACTTCAGCCTTGCAGAAGTGGGGTTGCGGGTAGTGCGGCATAGCATAGCGGTCGAATGCCGGTGGCAGCGCGTCCTTTTCCAATCCATCGGCGGTAAGCACGGCAACAAAAGGTTCCGTGACTCCTCCTTCTTCGATCCTGACAAGCTTTTTCCCTATCAAATAATACACGGCATTACCTCCTTGGGAGGATTTGATCAGTCTGACTTGTTGTTTTTTGCCGCTTCTTTTTTTCTGTATCTCCAGATGTATGCCGCAGTCAAAATGCCGCATGCGGCTATCAGCAGTACGGATATCTTTCTTATCTCCTGGTGGATGATGTCCTGGTTGCTGCCAAGAAAGTATCCTGTAAGTGCGAGTACGACCACCCATATTCCCGAGCCCAGCGCGGTGTAGAGGCAGAATTGCCCCAAAGGCATCCTGGCAAGTCCTGCAGGAAGCGAGATGTACTGCCTGATCACCGGGATAAGCCTTCCGGTGAAGGTACTTATGTGCCCATGTTTAAGGAAGAAGACCTCAGCTTTATCAAGCGATTCATGTGTAACAAAGAAATATTTACCGTACTTCTCAAATATCGGTCTTCCCCATTTGACGGCTATCCAGTAATTGAAAAGGCCCCCAAGGATACTTCCCGCTATTCCGGCCAGTATTACAAGCAGCAGGTTCATCTCGCCTTTCCATGCCAGATACCCTGCGGGAGGGACTACGACCTCGCTGGGAAAAGGGAAAAATGATGATTCAAGGAACATCAGACCGACGATCCCGGGGTACCCCATGTGTCCGATGACATCGACAAGCCAGTTTACAAGTGAAGAAAACATTGCTGACAGTGCGGATAAAGCTTCCAAATTTCATTTCCTCCCGTTATTGAATTGAATAATACATACATGGCATCCGCTTGCGTACGGATGCATTTCATCCGTCGGTTATGTGTGTCTGTCTGCTCCGCAGCATTCATAGTAAGATAAACTGAAAAAGATCAAAAGTCTACAGGAATTTTATGTACTAGCTGTATGCTAAGAATTTTCCCCGCAGGTCAGGCGTCCATAAGGATATAATTCCGTTTGTAAGGCGGATGACTTTGAGATAAAATGCACGTGGGAGATCGGCATGTCTCCCGGCATTCGGATGGAGGAATAGATTTGGAACAGAATACGAAGCTTGCTTTGGTGATCGCCGGCAATTTTTCCGGAGATGAAGAAAACGCTGATCCGTGCACGCTTTTAAACTATTTGCCCGAAGACATCGTCGATTGTTGCCAACTGATCGAATGGAGCTGCCAGCCCAGTAACCATTACTCTATGAAACTTACCGCAGAGATGGAGGAGATGTTTGATACACTCGTCTCAGACGGATACACGGGCATAATCGTGATTTCCGGAAGCGGGGTCATGGAGGAGATGGCATATCTTACCGATCTCCTCTGGAAACATCCTGAGCCGGTGATATTTGCCAACCTTATGGTACAGGGACGTGCCGGGCTCAAAGAGGGCCTGATGAATCTGAGGTGTTCCGTTCTTGCTGCCCTTTCAGAAGAGGCAAGGGAGAAAGGTGTCCTTATATGCTCAAGCGGCGAACTCTTCGCGGCATCGGAAGCGGTCATGGTCGATCCCACCAGTACTGACAACGCATTCCAGTCTCCTGAAAAAGGTTCGGTAGGTAAAATGCTGAACGATGAGGTCAAATTTTTACGCAATGTCAGAAGGCCCGGTTTCCTTGCAAGAAAGCCCGAGGCACCTGCTGCAGTCGAGCTTGTCTATGCCTCGCTTGGGGGCGGTGAAAGGATCATCTCGTCCCTTGCCTCCAATAAAGAGATACAGGGGCTTGTTCTGGCAGGATTCGGCACCGGCAATGTCCCGCCCTCATGGATCCCTCACATCAGAAACATTCTAAGGAAAAGGATACCGGTGGCCATCGTGTCGAGGTGTTTTCAGGGACATGTGGCGAAGGCCAACTACTTCGAGGGATGCTATATGAAACTGCTGGAGATGGGAGTTATGTCAGGAGGAAAGCTGAACCCTTACCAGGCGAGGATAAAAATGGCCTTAGGAATAGCTGCGGGACTTACCGAACAGGGACTTAGCCTATACATGCTTAATCAGCCTGTAAGCGAAGACTCACAGCTCCTTTATAAATGAAAGTATATTGTCTGAGCCTCGGATGCGCAAAAAACAGGGTCGACAGCGAGTGCCTGGCCGGAGAGCTTGAGCGTGCCGGACATGTGCTTGTCGATGACATAGGGTTTGCCGATGTCGGAATAGTAAATACCTGTGGATTCATACAGCCCGCGACTGAAGAAAGCATAGCCGCGATACTGGACCTTGAGCAGCTCAAGAACGAGGGCAGGTTAAAAAAGATCGGTGTCGTCGGATGCCTTGTAAACAGGTATTCAGACGATCTGATCAAAGAGATGCCGTCGGTGGACTTCTGGGCAAGGAGCGAAGACTGGGCTTCCGTGATCAGGAGCATGGGCGGCCTTCCTGAGAAGAATAGGTGCAGGGGGAGACTTCCCTCATCGTCAAAAATAACCAGATATCTGAAGATCAGCGAGGGGTGCGGCAATAAATGCACATACTGTGCTATACCGGGAATAAGGGGAGGGCTCAGAAGCCTCTCCATAGATACTCTTGTCTGCGAAGCTGATCAGCTTGTTAAAGAGGGCGCATCGGAACTTTGTGTCGTTGGCCAGGACCTCACTGTTTACGGGGCCGACATCTATGGACGCGAGTCACTGACAGTTCTCCTGGACGAACTGGAAAGGGCCCTTCCTAAAAATATATGGCTTAGGCTTCTCTACCTTCATCCAAGCAGGATCACAACAGCACTCCTGGAGCGGGTCGCCTCAGGGATACAGATCCTTCCCTATCTTGATATACCGATACAGCACGCTGATCCTGAGATCCTTTCAGCAATGAACAGGAAGATATCGCCGGAAGAACTCACCTCAATATTTAATACGGCCAGGAGCATAAATGACGACTTTGCCCTCAGGACCACCTGCATGGTAGGCTTCCCGGGCGAAAAAAAGCGTCATTTTGACAATCTGCTTGCTTTTGTCTCCGCAACGCGCTTTGACAGGATTGGGGCCTTTGCCTTCTATCCGGAGGAGGGTACAGAAGCCGAAAAGATGGAGGGCCGGGTTTCTGACAGTGTCAAACAGAAACGGCTCAAAAAGCTTATGGTACTCCAGGAAGAGATATCCGCGGAACGCCAGGAAATGTTTGTGGGCAGAGTGATGGATGTCCTAGTCGAGAGGGTGGACAGGGAGGCCTCTTTTGCTGAAGGAAGGAGTTTCCGGGAGGCTCCTGAAGTAGACGGACTTGTAGAGATAAGGAATATAAGCGATAAAATAAAGGAGGGAGACATCGTCAAAGTCAGGATGACGGAGGCGATGCCCCACGATATGGTCGGAGAAGAGTTGATTCAATGATACTTATACCTGAAATGAAGACATGGTACGGGATGATATCCACGCTTGGAACGCTGGGCAGGTTCAGCAAGATGCCCGGGACCCTGGGATCGATGGCGGCATGCGTAGTCTGGATAGCTTTCGGAGGACTGCCGATCTGGGCCATAGCATCAGTTGCCGTTATCGGGACCATAGCTGCCGATAAGTACGAAAAGGCTGTGGAAAGGGAAGATCCTCCTGAAGTGGTAATTGATGAGGTCGCAGGATGCTGGATCGCATGTTGGGGATTTGAACCCACTTATGCGATAGTTGGCCTCTTTCTCTTCAGGATAATCGACATAACAAAACCGTTTCCTGTAAGAGAGATGGAAAGGCTGCCCGGGGGCATCGGAATAATGGCCGATGATATAGCCGGGGGCATAATGGCCAACCTCCTTCTCAGAGCCATGACGTGGTTATTCTTCGGCGGAGGCATGGAAACTATTCTGGGACTGGTGGGAAAATGAAGGCTAACTTAAAACAGCTGGCGGAAAAACTGGTTGCTGAAGCATCTTTAAAAGGACTGACAGTCTCCCTTGCAGAATCATGTACAGGCGGGATGATAGCTTCTTCGTTAACCGACATTCCCGGAGCTTCCGGAGTATTTCTCGGATCCGCGGTGACATACAGCAACGAGGCAAAGATCAAAATACTTGGAGTCGACGCGGGCACAATAGCAGAGCATGGCGCGGTAAGCGCCCTGTGCGCAGAGAAAATGGCAGAGGGTGCAAGAAGGATATTCGGGTCTGACGTGGCATTAAGTGTGACCGGAATAGCAGGACCTGACGGCGGCAGCGAAGAAAAGCCGGTCGGAACGGTCTGGTTCGGCATGTCCACCAAAGAAGCGACCAATACCTTTAAGAAAAAATTCAGCGGCAAGAGGGCTGACATAAGGAACTCGGCGGTAAAAGAAGCACTTGTCTCCCTTTTGGAAAGGATGCAGTAAAAATGGCAGGGTGAATCCCCTCTTTTTCAGGAGTTCTCCTGAGGACATTTGTCTGTATCTCGATCCCAAAGCCTCAGTTGAAGGTCCTTTCAGGCTGGCTCTCAGCAAGAAGGCGCGATTCGCATGAGTTCAGATGGGCCTCTCCCGAGACCATGCACATTACCATCAAGTTCTGCGGGGAAAGGCCGCCTGAAACAGTTGACCTGTTTCTGGAAAATTTGAAAAACATCAGGAACAGGGGGCCCTTCGAAATAAATATCAAGGGTATAGGCGGATTTCCCGATCTCATAAGGCCGAAAGTGCTCTGGGCCGGCGTCAGCGGAGATACAGAGGCCCTCTCTGATATCAGGAACGAAGTTGAAAAAGCTGCACACAGGGCGTTCATACCCGGAGAGAACAAGAAGTACACGCCGCATATCACTCTGGGTCGCAGAAATTCAGACCGGGCACTTACTCAAGAGGCACTGCTCCCGATGCAGAGAACACAGCCGTTCACAGAGCCATGGACAGTAACGGAGATCATACTGATGAGAAGCGAGCTCTCTCTGACAGGTCCGAGGTATACCCCGCTGGGTCTTTTCAAAATATGACATACTGTATATAATGTATTTGTAATCAAATAGCGCAAAATAGATACGGGGAGGCAATCGGATGGCCAAGAGAAAAGATTCGGTAACCAGAGAAGACATACTTGAACAGGCGTTGATCGAGATAAGAAGCAAGTTCGGTGACGGAGCGATAATGCGACTGGGCGATGAGGTCCAGCGTGTTGCAGAGGTTATCCCCAGCGGCATACTCTCTCTTGACGTCGCGCTTGGAATAGGCGGGATCCCCAGGGGCAGGGTAGTCGAGATATTTGGCCCCGAAGGCGGCGGAAAGACTACGATAGCTCTTCATGTTCTCGCTGAGGCTCAGAGAAAGGGAGGGCTTGCCGCATTTATAGATGCGGAACATGCCCTTGACCCGCGTCTTGCGGCTTCGGTGGGGGTGGACACGGCAAACCTTTACATGTCACAGCCTGACAGCGGAGAACAGGCTTTCTACATACTCGACACCCTGGTCAGGAGCGGCGCATTTGACGTCGTAGTGGTCGACTCCGTTGCAGCATTGACTCCTCAGGCTGAGATAGACGGCAAGATGGGTGAGGGAAGCAACCAGATGGGTCTCCACGCGAGGTTGATGTCCTATGCACTGAGAAGGCTGACAGCCGCGATCTCAAAGAGCAACACGACAGTCATATTTATTAACCAGCTGCGTGCGCAGATAAGCGCAGGCTACGGCGCGGGACCCACCGAAACTACCACCGGAGGACGCGCACTGAAGTTTTACAGCTCTGTCAGGATCGAGGTAAAGAGGGGAAAACAGGTCACCCAGGGAGAAAACGTTATAGGCCACGAACTTTGGATAAAGGTCGTTAAAAACAAACAGGCTCCGCCTTTCCGCACTGCACACACCACACTGATATATGGCAAAGGTGTTCCCAAGGCAATGTCAGTCCTTGACATGGCAATCGACAGGGAGGTCGTGAAGAGGAAGGGGTCATGGCTTGCCTACAAAGGCGAGACCCTTGGACAGGGCAAAGAGGGAGTCGCCGCATATATGGATGAGCATCCGGAACTTATGGAAGAGATAACAAAGGATGTCCTCCATAAGGTAGCAGAGGGCCTAGGTCTCCTGACCGAGCCTGCCGCAGATGAAGATGAACCCGTTCCCGGCAGCGTTGAGGATTCCGTGGAAGCTCTGCTAGAAGAGGGAGTCTTGAAGCTCGACATTGCGGAGGACGAATAAACGAAAGTATCAATGATTACCGTTTGCTTGACTACTAAGTACATTCACTGAAAAAATAATCTGTCATTATAAATCTGGGTGTACCGAGAATAACGGTACACCCAGATTTATTTTAATGTGAAATATTTGTAAGGTACGTATAAGACAATAATTGTAATATAACATTATAAGTATGATTTTAAATACCTTCAGATATCTTTAGCGCACATAAGAGTCTAATTGTATTTATTGACAGTCACACCAATCATCTATAGAATACCTCTTGCACTCTCCGGCGCAGGCCGGTCGAGGACGCACCATGACAGTTGAATACAGGGAAAAGCAAAAGGATATATATGGTTAACGTATCATGTATATAGTCTTGAGGGAGTATTCGAATTAATTCGGATATTTTTTGAGAGGCGAGGAAGATAAAGTAG
>Ga0228535_1001222_pt1 | contig 44641 bp, 43 predicted proteins | sample SJ1metagenome_FD_168457 | JGI IMG/M metagenome (GOLD analysis project Ga0228535, IMG submission 168457) | Enriched culture of PCE-dechlorinating microbial communities from Ithaca, New York, USA - SJ1 | ecosystem: Engineered > Modeled > Simulated communities (microbial... > Unclassified | place... | reverse complement strand
TGCCCCGTTATTGCATCATGAGAAGGGGGAAAAGTGAAATGTCCAATCGGGGAAAAATAGCGCTCGTTCTCGCCGGGGGGCAGATCGGGATGAAGTTCAACCCGCAGACGAACACTTGCCAGCCGAACGTGACCGCTGATGAAATGCTCTCCTGGCTTCCGGCGGAAATTGCTGAGAAAATTTTTGTCGTTGACTGGAGCCGGCAGCCCAGCAGCCACTACACCATCCGGATGACGGCCGACCTTATCCAGGTTCTTTCCAAAACGGTGATCGACGGAGCGGATGGCATTGTTGTCACATGCGGAACCGACACGCTTGAAGAAATGGCCTACCTGACTGACCTATGCTGGGCATATCCTCAGCCGGTCATCTTTACTGCCGGTGCCCTTCCTTCAGACAGCCGGGGGGCAGATGCCTCCATCAACCTTTACCAGTCAGTGCTCGCGGCATTTTCAAGGGAATGCTGGGGGGCAGGAGTACTTGTGTGTCTTCAGGACCAGCTTTTTGCCGCATCGGAAATTACTGAAACAGCATGCCACCGCAGAAACGCTTTCTCCGCTCCTGACAGGGGGCCTGTAGGCCAGCTCATTCTGGACAGGGTCGAAATACTGAGACAGTACAAGCGGTCACAGGTGCTCGAGGAAAAGAGCAGCCCCGCAAGAAATGTTGAGCTTCTTTTCGCTTCCCTGGGCGGAAACGACAACTATATCGAATTCCTTGCCGCAGATGAAAACAGCAATCTTGACGGGCTGGTCATAGCCGGTTTCGGCAGCGGGAATATCCCTCCTTCGTGGATACCCCACGTAAAAAAACTGGTGAAAGAGGATATCCCCGTTGTAATAACCTCCAGGTGCCACCAGGGACATACACGGGGAATGCCCTATACGTTTGAAGGAAATATGGCACGTCTTATCGAGATCGGAGTTCTCGACGGCGGCGGACTCAGACCGGTACAGGCACGGATCAAACTCTCCGTTGCAATCGGCGCAGGACTTTCACGGCAGGAAATCCAGTCATATCTTCTTGAAGGGTAAACGGAAAAAGAAAGAAAAACGTTTGGAAACAGAACAGCAATGTGCTAAAATATTCTTACAATATAATATTTTCCAGGTTCAGAATTTTTCTCCAGCAGGAAGGAAGGAGGGAATAAAAATGAAATACGCCGCAACTGACGAAATGATAGCTATACGCTTGTCGGAAGGTGATGATCTGTCTGATTCCATTGCACACGTCTGCAGAACCTGCGACGTCGATTCAGCTGTGGTGGTAGGGGCAGCCGGAATGGTCTCATCTGTGACATTCGGCTGGTACAACGGCAGGGATTACAACACGGAAACAATCAAGGACATAATGGAACTCACTGCCCTGAGCGGAAATGTCAGCTACCGCGGAGGATCCCTCTACCCCCACCTGCACGGTGTGTTCAACAGGCCCGACCATGCCGCGCTTTCCGGGCACATCCTGCAGGCAATTATATTCAATAATGCGGAGATTTTCCTGAAGCCTCTCTCAACAATGCTCCTCGGCCGCTCCTTTGACGGCGCCTTCGAAGCGCTGACACCTGAAAAAAGACTTTAGCCTTACGGCTGAAGAAGGGACCCTTTCAGGGTCCCTTCTTTTTTTTACTTATTTTTTCTCCTGATGGAACATTTCATTCCTCCCGTAATTCTTTTCAGATCCTCCGGCGATACGGGGAAAAATGCGTGGTCACTGCCTGCCGCCGCCCATACGACCGGGTACAGGAACAGATTCTCGTCGAGGTACGCAGGAACTGACTGCGGGTAGCCTACCGGGGGTACCCCTCCGACCTGGAATCCCGACCATTCGAAAACGAAGGCAGGATCCGCCATCTTCACTTTTTTTGCCTCTGCCAGTATACGCACTTTCTTTGTATCAACCTGGTTTACACCTGACATGAGTGCAAGAACAGGATTACCGTCCACAAGGAGAACAAGGCTTTTTAAAATCTGTTCCGGAGGAGCCCCCACAACCCTTGCGGCGTCATCTACAGTAAAAATAGTTTCTTCCGAGGTCATAACCTGGTCAGGGAATCCCTCGCCTCTCAAAAAGGACCTGACGCGCTCTACCGGGCAGGCATCAATGGCAGATTCTCTTTTTTTGTCAAAGGCAGGGCTGTCACTCATCATCTTTGTAGTTTTTCTTTTGCCTCAAAAAGTCAAGAAGCATTTCCATCGCCTTTGTCGTCATGGTGCCGTAGGTTATGGAAAACGTCCTCATGAGTGCAGGCCGGAAGGGAATCATGGATAACCCTGACACTTCACCCGCAGCGAGACGTGAAACTACCGCACCTTCCGCCCCGTTCCGGACAGCTTCGACAACAGCACTTACATGGCCGAACTTCAGATAAACGTGTTTTCCCTTACCTGTATGTGCCTTGTAGGCATCCTCCCATATCCTTGATGTGGATGATCCCGTAACCCTGCCCACGAGATCCATATTCTCAAGGTCCCTCAGCGTGACGCTCTCCCTGGACGCGAAAGGATGCGAGGAACCGACGATCAGCACCAGTTCATCCCTCGCGAACGGAACCGTATTGAATCCCGAAGCATGACGCCCGTGACCGGTTACCGAAATATCCGATTCCCTTGTAACCAGTTTCTCGATGGCTTCCCTCGAGTCTGAAATACGGACCTCCACTTCGATATTCGGGTAGAGCCTTCGAAATTCCACCAGCATTGCGGGAAGAATGAAATCTCCCGGAATAGAGCTGGCACTGATCCGTACGATACCCGACACGTCATCGGCAATATCGGAAAAGTCTCTCTTGATATCTGCCAGCTGTGATATGGTTTTCCGTGCGAATTTATACAACACTTCACCCTCGACGGTGAGATTTGAACATTTTTGTCCGCGGGCGAAGATTTTCACGCCCATTTCCCTCTCAAGTTTTGCGATATGCTTGCTCACTGCAGGCTGGGAAATTCCAAGAGAAGCTGCTGCCGCAGATATGCTGCCTTTTTCCATTACCTCAACAAGGCTTTGCAGTTCACGAAAATCCACCTTTGATTCCTCCCCAATTTTTACATTTAATATCTTTTTTTCTTCCCCGCTATTAATATATTCTGAAATGGAAAGGAGTTCAAGAGCTGAAAAAATTTTTTGCAGGAGATTTTTTCTCCATTCGTTTTCTGGGGCTTATTGTAATCATTAATGTGATAATATATACACAGAAAACATATATCAGGGGAGGAATTGCGTTATGAGCCTCGGAATGAGGATACGCACGCTGCGAAAGGCTCTTGGCCTTACCCAGCAGGCACTCGCGGATAAAACCAGTGTCAGCCGGATTTATATCCAGGCCCTTGAAAGCAACAGGAGGATGCCTTCAATGAAGCTCCTCCACCGCCTTGCGGAAGCTCTCCAGGTTGAAGTCCAGGATCTTGTGAAAACCGTTTCCTCGTCTCCCTCGGGAAGGCTTCAGCTTGAAGAGGTGCTTCAGGTCAGCCCCGAGGTTGAGGTGTGGTACCGAAGCAAAAAACTGAAACCCAGGGAGCTGAAGTTCGTACAGAGCCTAATCGATGCGGCCATCTCCCGCTGGGAGGAAGAGGACCAGGCTGATGGCAGCGTCTGACAGCTCCTCCGGAAACAGGGGCGGTTTTGTTTTCCCTGCCCCTCCGGAGCACATTCCCGAATGGGCAGAAAAGGAAGCGGACAGTTGGGCAGGTCTCGACGAATTCGAAATTCTTGTTCGGGCTGAAGAGATTTCAGGAAAGCGTATTGAGATCACCTGCTCCATGCTTCCCGAAAGCACGTGGGGATTCCATATCGTGAAAGGGCAGCGGGCCGGGATTTTTTTAAACCGACGGCTTCCGGACCAATGGAAGCGTTTTGCCCTTTTCCACGAACTGTACCACCTTCTTGAACACCGAAAGGGTGAATCGTTCTGGAGACGAACGGCGACTCCGCTTTCCAGTTTCGAACACCAGGCGGACCTTTTTGCATGGGCTGTTGCCCTGAAAGAGTGGGAAATATGCTGGAAAGAGTCATCATTATAAATTACCTGCCATGAAAAGACTTCCTTTTTTCCTTTCCATGGGAAGCTGCCCCAGGAGATGCATCTACTGCCACCAGGGAGAGATCACAGGCACATACAGCATTCCCTCTCCTGAGGACGTTCTGCGTGCAGTTTCCGCAATGGATTCCCCGTGCGAGATCTGTTTTTTCGGAGGCAGTTTTACCTGTTTCCCCCCCGGGAGGCAGAAACAATACCTGGAAACAGTCTTCGCAGCGCCTTCCGGAAGTACCGTCAGATTTTCAACACACCCTGAATGCATTTCGCGGACCGTACTCAAAGAGACAGGGCAATATCCGGTATCAATGATCGAGCTTGGCATTTCATCGTTGGACGACAGGGTGCTCAAGGTGTGCAACCGTGGGTATTCCGGCGAAGAAGCCCTTGCATCTCTCAGGACAGTACTGGATGAAGGCTTTCACGCAGGGGCGCAGATGATGATAGGCCTTCCGGGACAGGCCCGGGAAAGTTCACTGCAGGATCTTCGCCGGATCAATGAAATAAGGAAAGGGCGCCCGGTGACTCTCCGTATATATCCGTGCCTGGTGCTCGATAAAACCCCCCTCGCGGAACTCTGCAGGGAGGGAAAATATACCCCTCTCTCCGTCAACGGCGCGGCAATATGGGCCGGAGAACTTCTGAACGAGGCGGTCCGGCTCGGTTTTTCGGTCCAGAGAATTGGACTTCAGGAATCCGAAAGCCTCAGCCGGTCGGTAATCGGTGGTCCACATCATCCGGCATTGGGTGAACTGGCGCGCTCCGCCGCCCTCTCATTCTCCCTGAAGACTAAAAATCCGGAGGGGCCCTGGAATCTCCCCTCACGATCCGTGTCGCTGCTGACGGGGCACGGTGAATACGGATTCAGACTGCTTTCAGAAATAACCGGGCTTCCCCTTTCCGAAACAAAACACCGCGTCTTTTTTTCTAACGGGGATACAATGCAGCCGAAAGTCATTTGACGGAATCCCTGCGTGGGAATAAACTTATTTTCGGTGCCGTTTTCGAAATATCATTCGGTTTCGGAGGTGTCTTTATGGACAGTACGCAGCTTCAGGCCCTGTTGCGGGAAAAGATGGAAACTATGCCCAACAAGGCCAGGCGTGTAGTGGAATACCTTCTTTCCAACACCAGGGAGGCAGCATTTCTTTCCATAGGGGAAGTGGCTGAAAGGCTGGAAGTTTCAAAAGCCCAGCTCGTCAGGGTTGCAAGGATGGTAGGATTCAGCGGTTATGCCGACCTTAAAGATACGCTCCAGAACTCTGTTCTCGAACATGTCAACCCGACAGCCCTTCTGAGCAAGATAATGAAAAACCGCCAGGATCTTCCGGAGGAAATCCTCCGAATGGAACATGCCAACCTCGATGACACCTGGAACCAGCTCAAACCCCAGAATATCGTGAAGTTCTGCGAGATGGTAAAGCAGGCCGGCATGGTCTACTGCATGGGGTGGGGCATTTCTTCCATAGTTGCAGAATCTCTCTACTCAAGACTTGTAGAGATGGGCATACGGACATCCCTCATGAAAAGAGGCTCGGCTGCACTCATAGAACAGGCCAGGCCGCTCGGCAAAGGTGATCTTGTCGTTGTCTGCGAACTCCCGAGTTACGTCATCGAGGTAACGGAGTCAATAGAAAAGGCGTCCTCCAACGGCGCCTCCGTGATCACCATAACCGACAGCCCCGCCGCACCTGTCTGCCAGCATTCAAACCTTTCCTTTTTCGTAAGTGAAACAAGCCCCACATTCGGAAGCAGCATTGTCGGCCCGGTTTTTATCGTTCACATACTTACCTCCGTTCTCTGCGTGAACCTCGGGGAAAAGGTTAAAGCTGCCCTCCAGGACCAGGAAATGGGCCTTCATGATGAGCGCATTTACCATCCTGCCTATGGGCTGAGATATTGAAAACAGGTCAGACGAACGAAAAAGGGGAGCCTGGAATCCAGGCTCCCCCTTTTCTCTTTTCCGTATCAGGAAAGTTCCATTTCATCTCCCGTTTTCATTATCCTGACTTCAGCCGCAGATCCCACGAGACGGGCGAATTCACCCGGATCGGCCTTAATAACGGGGAAGGTATCGTAATGGATAGGAACAGCTATTTCCGGCCGTATAAAACTCACGGCACGAACAGCGTCCTTTACATCCATTACAAAATTCCCCCCTATCGGGAGCAGCGCTGCTTTCACTCCTTCCCCGGCAAGGAGCTGCATATCCATCGTCAATCCCGTGTCTCCTGCATGATAGACTTTAACCCCTCCGATATCGAACAGGAAACCGCACGGATTGCCCCCCGGAATGATCGTGTCTCCCTCCATGATATCCGACCCATGGAGGGCCGGCGTCATTTTGACCCTGCCGAATGGGAATTCAAAGGAACCGCCGATATGCATCGGGTGGCACGTCAGTCCTTTTTTCCCGAAATAATGGCACAGTTCAAAGTTCGCCACCACTATGGCTCCTGTACGGAGAGCGATCTTTTCCGTATCGCCGATATGGTCGCTGTGACCGTGGGTAACAAAGATAAAATCCACTTCTTCGAAAGACTCCGCCGACAAACAACTCTCAGGGCCTCCGGAAAGAAAGGGGTCCGTGAGAATAACCGCCCCTCCGCCTTTAAGCTCGAAAGCAGAATGTCCCAGGTACCGAAGTTTCATCATGCTTCCCCTCCTCTTATTCAACGGCTCCCTTTGCAGGGAGCCGTTTTCAAAAAAAGTCCGCTAATCCTTTTCCGATGAAACGCACCGTATATGCAGTTCTTCGAGCTGATCCGCTCCCACGAAAGATGGTGCACCCGACATGAGGCACTGCGCTTTCTGGGTTTTGGGGAACGCCATAACATCCCGGATGGATGATGCTCCGCAAAGAAGCATGACCAGCCTGTCCAGCCCCAGGGCAATTCCTCCGTGGGGAGGTGTTCCCGAAGAAAGTGCGTCGAGGAGAAAGCCGAATCTCGCCCTGGCCTCTTCGGGCGAGAAAGCGAGGCATGAAAAAACTCTCTCCTGCACTGACGGATCATGGATCCTGATCGAACCGCCGCCCACTTCGTTTCCGTTGAGCACGCAGTCATATGCCCTTGACCGTACTGCTCCCGGATCCGAGTCCATAAGGGGAATATCCGCTGCCATTGGGGACGTGAACGGATGGTGGACTGCTGCCCACCGTCCTTCCTCCTCGTCCCTTTCAAAGAGCGGGAATTCCACAACCCAGAGGAACTCCCACCGGTCCCGCGCAACAAGTCCATGTTCCCTGGCGAGATCGATACGAAGGCTTCCCAATATCTCCGACACTTCTTTTCTGTCGCTGCCTGCCACTACAAAAAGGACATCCCCGTCCTTCAGTCCCGCTCTGTTGATCAGTTCTTCACATCCTGCCCCGTCGAGGAACTTGACGAGCGGTCCCCTGAGTTCTCCCTCTCTCAGCTGAAAAGCGGAAAGACCTCTTGCCCCCAGTTTTTTTGCTTTTTCCTCGATATCAGAAAGATTTTTCCTCGAGAGCGACCCCCCGCCCGGAAGCGGAAAACCTCTTACATACCCTCCCGCTGCAAGTACTTCTTTAAAGGGCTGGAATCCGCCTTCAGAAAAAACCGGTGAAAGGTCCACGATTTCAAAAGGTATGCGGAGATCAGGCTTGTCGCTCCCGAACCTGTCCATAGCCTCCCAATAGGTCATGCGGCGGAAGGGAACCTCTATGTGAACGTCCAGTATTTCCCTGAAAAGCCCCTGCATATAGCACTCAATCAATGAGTATATGTTTTCCTCGGTGAGAAAGCTCATCTCAACGTCAACCTGAGTGAATTCGGGCTGACGGTCAGCTCTCAGGTCTTCGTCGCGGAAACATTTGACTATCTGGAAATACTTGTCAAAGCCGCTGATCATAAGGATCTGCTTGAAAATCTGAGGCGACTGGGGCAGGGCATAGAAAGTCCCCGGGTTGACCCTGCTCGGCACCAGGTAGTCCCGGGCCCCTTCGGGAGTTGATAACGTAAGCATGGGCGTTTCTATCTCGAGAAAGCCGTTACCGGAAAGGAAATTCCTTGTATACATGGCGATTCTGTGCCGGGTTCTTATATTTTTCTGCATCTTCTCCCGCCGCAGATCAAGATACCGGTGATGAAGACGCAGATTCTCATCAACCTTGTCGGTATTTTCCGAGATCTCGAAGGGAAGAGGGGCAGCCGGGGAAAGGAGCAGAAAGTCATCAGCCACGACCTCCCATTCGCCGGTCTTCATGGACGGGTTCAATGTCCCGTCAGGCCGGGGACGGATTTTTCCCCGCACGGCGATGACGAACTCGCTTCGCAGTCCCCCTGCCCGTTTGTGCACATCGGGGGTAAGTTCCGGATTGAAAACAACCTGCACGACGCCCGTGTGATCCCATAATTCGATGAAAATCAGCCCGCCGAGGTCACGACGCCTGCGGACCCATCCGTTCACGGCAACCGGGATCTCTTCCCCGACCTTCCCCGAAACCAGCCCGCAATACGATGTCCTCTGCCAGGCAGCGTCAAAATGCTTTTGCACACCTTCCATGGATCCAGCCTCCAATACGAGTCCCGAGAGCTAATCTTTGCCGGCAGAAAGGATCTTCTGCACTTCTTCTACAATAGAATCAGCGGAAATTTCTTTCTGTTCTCCGGAATTAAGGTCCTTCACCGTTACAGTACCCCCTGCCAGTTCATTTTCACCGAGAATGCAGGCAAGACGGGCTTTCCTGGCAGAAGCGGATTTCATCTGTGCCTTCATGCTTCGTTCGCTGAAATCCATGTCAGCGGAGATGCCGTTTCTTCTGAGCAGATCGAGCAGGTGGAGAATGCCGGCACGGGAATCCCTGTCCATGGCGATACCGTAAACATCCAGCGCCGGTTCGGCCCCGAAGGAACACCCTTGCTGCTCCATCACCATAAGGATCCTGTCAACACCTGCAGCAAAACCGACACCCGGGACATGGGGGCCTCCGATAGCTTCAGCGAGGTTGTCATAGCGCCCTCCCCCGCAGACGGCGTTCTGAGAGCCAAGGGCCCCCGACAGCACTTCATAAGCGGTTTTTGTGTAATAGTCGAGTCCCCTGACCAGTCTTTTATCGAGCCGGTATGGTGTTCCTGTTCCGTCCAGCCCTGCCTTCACCATGTCGAAATGGTCCCTGCACTCCCCGCAGAGGCTTTCGTACACTGCAGGCGCATCCTCGGTCACACTGCGGCATGATTCCCGCTTACAGTCAAGAATTCTCAGCGGATTCCTCTCGAGACGGCTTCTGCAGGTTTCACACAGTTCATCAATGCGTGAAGAAAAATAGTCGCTCAGCGTTTTTCGGTACGCAGGGCGGCATTCCGGACAGCCGACGGAATTAATCAATACTTCGAGGTGAGAAAGGCCGAGACGTCTGAATGCTTCCAGGGAAAGAGAAATAATCTCCACATCCGCATAGGGATGAGGTGAACCAAGGCTTTCAAAGTCCACCTGCCAGAACTGGCGGAACCGCCCTTTCTGGGGTCTTTCGTACCGGAACATGGGACCTGTGCACCACATTTTCACCGGTTGCGGAAGCGCCCCCATCCGGTGCTCGAGATATGAGCGGACCATTGATGCAGTAGCCTCCGGCCGCAGCGTTATACTGCGCTCGCCCTTGTCCAGGAACGTATACATTTCTTTTTCCACCACGTCCGTCGTATCGCCTATTCCCCGTGCAAAAAGCTCAGTATGTTCAAAAATCGGAAGGTGGACCTCCGAGTACCCGAAATCTTCTGCTGTTTCCCGGAACACTCTGAAAACATAGGCCCATTTCCATGATTCTTCGGGGAGAATATCCCGAACTCCCTTGGGCGCACTAATTTCCGACATTCTATCTCCTCCCGCCGGCAGCAGTTACTCCCCTGGCAGGCGAGCGAAAACTGCCGGATATACATTATGCAGGATAGTATACCCCATTTTTGTACATTTTTTCCACTTCGCATTTGCATCCTGAATTTGCGTTCCATGTTTCTCTAAAAAGTTTCACAGGAGTGGCAATAATGGTTACAGACTGATTTCTGATTTCCTTTCTTCCTTCCGTCGGCATCGGTTTCTGTCTGACGACGCGATAGCGAGCATGTCCGAAAGGAGCGCCTGTCCCGTTTCCTCGCGGCCGGCGCCGGGGCCGATTATAGTGACCTCCTTCAGATTGTCAGTGGTGAAGGTGAGCGCGTTAACAGCACCTCCAACACTTGCGAGATGGCTGGAAAGAGGAATTTCAACGGGGGCAACGGAGGCGCAGGCGCCTTCATATGTCCGGGCGGCTTTTGCGATCAGCTTGATACGTTTTCCTCTTGACAGGGCAGATTCCACGTCAGTGCGGGATATGGCCGATATTCCTGTTCGTTTCACGGCGCCCAGGGAAAGATTCGTACCAAGAACCACAGCAGCCAGTATCTGGGCCTTTACGGCAGCATCCCATCCATCCACATCTCCCGCCGGGTCAGCTTCAGCATATCCCTTCTCCTGTGCCTCGCGGAGAGCGTCAGCGTATTCGAATCCCTCCTCCATTCGGGTAAGAATGTAGTTCGTCGTTCCGTTAACGATACCCTCGACTTTCTGTACATTACAGCCGGCAAGGGATTCAAGAGCCAGGTTGAGCGACGGGGTGCCGCTCAGCACCGATCCTTCAAAACGGTAATGCGCTCCCGTGGAATCTGCCAGTTCCTTCAGCTCTGTAAGTGCCAGCGAAACCGGCCCCTTGTTAGAGCTGACAACCGAACGTCCCGCCCCGAGAGCCGCCCGGGTCAGGGAAAGCCCGGGTTCACCGGTAACCAGGTTTGTGGGCGTAACGTCGAGGACTATGCCCGTTTCCGGGAGGAGAGCCGCATCAATCGGGGAAATACGGTCATTGCCAATGGGTTCACCCCGCTCAGATCTTTCGAGCAGTTCCCGGAGCGACAGGCCGCTGCCTGAGACGGCCGCCCCCCTGGTGCGTGTCACAACGGCAACCGTACGGAATGTAAATCCCCATCGCTCCTCAAGCTCACGCTCTTTTCGGACAAGAATGCGGGCCAGCCCCTGTCCCACGTTCCCGAAACCGATGAAACAGAGTCCATATGATGATTCTACGCACATCAAAATACCCCTTTCTTTTCAATCAATTCTTCATGAAGCGCACGTACGGCGAGGCAGAGAGCTCCCAGGATTATGCAGACTAAAGGCGCAGCGAAGTGAACCGTGTCGGTCGCTTTCGCCGCATGCACCCGGCTGCTGAGATCCATCTTTTTCACTCCATGCAGCCGTTCCATGTACTGCGGTCAACCTTAGGTGCATGGACTTCGCTTTCTGCGGCAAGTTTCTTAAGATGCCAGAGCCTCAAATGGAACCAGTGTCTCTCGGGCCGGAGTTTCGCCGCCGGTTTCCTTCGGACCCTGTCTTAAGCCGGAACCTGCCGCGCCTTCAGTGTGCCGGACGTTCACCGTATATACATGAATCATACAGGGTGCACCAAAAAACCGGGGGCCTTCGTTTACGAAGACCCCCGGTTGAAGCTGCCGCGCACGAAAAACTAAGCGCCGACCGCTTCAGGAGGGTCACCGCTAGTCATCGTCATTGCACATGCGAAAATCGCAGCCGGATGAATCATATTCGCATCGGTCACAGTGCGGAGCCTCCTTCCGACGCGGTCTGATTTTTGTGGGTTTTGCTCTTCCCCCCGGTACTTATCAAACATACCTTTATTTTACTCCGGGAACGCCCCGGTTCCGGAGAAAAAAACACACTTTCTCTTTCCACGGCTTCTCTCAAGCCGTGGAAAACCCCAACCGTACAGGAGAATATCCCTCAGCGAGATTCCAGTTGAAACTTGATCGCAGTCCGTTCCTCATCTTCAATGGAAATCTTTGAAAACGCCGGGATACAGATAAGATCAATTCCGTTCGGCGCAACGTATCCCCGTGCGATTGCAATTGATTTTACAGTCTGGTTTACAGCGCCGGCACCTACCGCCTGAACCTCAACCGCCCCCTTTTCCCGCAGTACTGCTGCTATGGCTCCGGCTACTGACTTCGGCTGCGACTTGGCAGAGACCTTGAGAACTTCCATAAAAAGACCTCCTTCGTTGTTTGACGACCTGAATAGTGTACAAAACGCGATCATGACGCCATAAAGCCTAAAGCCTGCGAAAAAAGAGTTTCCACAACTTTTCAAATAAGTATAATCGAAACATCAAGTTCCATGCAAGGAAAAAGTGCAATTTTTACTTTTTTCGGCAACACATCCGGGGCTTTTCTCACGTATTGCCTTTTCTGAGGTTTAAAATCCGCACTTCCGACTCCTGCAGTTTTTTTCTGTCCTCCTCGAAGAGTCGGGAAAAAAGTTTTTCCCGGAAAGAAAAGCCGAGTGTTCCCCGTTCTCCGGCCTTTTTCTCCATGCCGCCCCATGAAATCTTGTCCCTTCCCGTATAGAGATCGAGATCCGCAAGCCGTGTCCCGTCTGCCGAGTACTCAAGTCCCATGAGAATCTCTTTTACTGCTTTCGGAGGAAGAAAAGTGAAAAGCCGGAGGCGGTAAATCTTTACGGCCATCAGGATATGGGCATAATCTTTTCCCCATCCTTCACCAAGCACCATTCCGGCCTCAAGGCTTTCAAGAACGGTCCTCAGGCGCTCGTAATGCTCCATGAAATATCCCCAGGAATCGTAAATTCGTATTTCAAGATCATTCCATTGCCTGTTTTCCAGTCCTTCGCTGAAATACCAGAGGGCCCTGCTCCGCAATGAGTTGAAAAGCCTTTCGTACGGTATCCCCCGGATATGAAGGACATCGTCCATTATATTCTCAAAAGAAAGCGACCTGTTCAGAGGGCTTGATGTAAAACACACCGCAATGCTCTCCCTCCGTGACGGACGGAGAATAGATCCGAACTTCCCCCTTTTGGCCCCGTAGTCTGCGGCGATCTGGCTGATGACCCGCTCTTTTTCGCCGAATATCCTGAACAGAAGAGTTCTTGGCATCATAAGAACGTATTTGGGAACCGGGGCGTTTTTTCTGTTCAATAAAAAGGCAAGGATCTCGTCAGACAGCGAATCAACCACCAGAAACCGGCGTTTCATACCGCGTCCCGGTCTGCCCAGCAGAATCAATGATTGTCCCTCTCCGGCGTTGTTGTAAGCGTCCTCAAGCACAGGATATTCGTGAAAAGTGAATTTTCCGGAAAGGGCTGTTTCAAAACCGTCTTCGACACCTCTCATAAGCATGATGCGCGGACCACCACGGACTATGGAAAGCAAGACGAACCCTCCTCTCCTGATTTAAAGTCCCCTTTTTCTCCTTAGGAGCCTCCCGTCGTTGACATAGCCGGGGTAAGGCAAGCGGTACACCTCCCCGGAAACAGCTGAGATAACATGAATCGTATTGACCCCGTTTAAATAATAATGACTGTCATCCGTTTCGTCACCGGAAGGTTCGTGGCCGAACAGATTAAAACGGGCCGGCGATCCCTCCAGACCATTTCTGTCGTGACTCAGATTATATTCCTCACCCTCTATTTCAACCCGCCCCTTCCGGGGAAAAACTATGGCGTCAGGAAAGATTTCCCGCACGCTATTTTCGTCGTCATGGTTTCCGGTAACTATAACCAGTTTTCTGTTCTTCCCCGGAGAAATAGCTCTCCTGAGTTCAAGCAGTTTCCCGCGATACCGCTCAAGATCCCCGGGGTTCAGTGCAAGTTTCACATCGTCCGCAAGATCCCCCGTATGGATCACATACATCGGATCCAGTGTGTGGACAAGTCTGCTGACGGCACCGTAAAAAGTCGACGGAGTATCCGCGAGGTGAAGGACGACTTTCCCCTTCAGGTACTGGAACTCCCTGGGAATATAGATTCCGAAGAAAACCCCGTAAAGATGCATCCACCATTTGTGTGTCATTGACATCTCTCCTGTTCAAGGCAGATTCTACCACGATACGTCCTGTCTTTCCCTGCGCCGTGCTACAATGGGGAAAAATAACCGGAGGCAATAAATGAACCCTGATCTGGCATTGAGAGTCGCAACAGAGCTTCAGCTTTCCCGGAAATCAGTAGATGCCGTCCTCTCTCTGCTCGAAGAGGATGCCACCGTACCTTTTATAGCCAGGTACAGAAAAGAAGCGACCGGATCCCTGGACGAAGAAGCCATTCTCTCCGTGAAGGAACGGTATACCCGCCTTGAGGAACTCGAGGCAAGAAAGACTGCTGTTCTATCGTCCCTCAGGGAGCGGAATCTGCTGACGGCTGAACTTGAAGGAAAGATCAACGCTGCAGCTACCATGACAGCGCTCGAGGATGCCTATCTTCCATACCGTCCGAAAAGGAAAACCAGGGCCTCCGCAGCAGCAGAGAAAGGGTTGCTTCCCCTTGCCGATCAGATTTTTGACCAAAAGGGACTGATTCCTGAAGAAATCGCCGGACGGTTCGTTTCCGTAGAAAAAGAGGTTCCTTCAGCAGATGAGGCCCTCCAGGGAGCACGGGATATTATTGCCGAACGCATCAGCGAAAACGGTGAAGCCCGGGGCAGGATCAGGTTGCTTTTCGGAAGGAAGGGCAGGATAAAAAGCACGGTTTCCAGGGGAAAAGAGGATGAAGGGACAAACTTCAGGGACTACTTCAACTGGGAAGAACCTGCCGCACCAGCCCCTTCTCACAGGATTCTCGCCATGTTCAGGGGCGAAAAGGAAAAAATCCTGAGCCTGTCTATCCTTCCCCCTGAAGATGAAGCGCTGAAAATTCTTAAAAGGCTGTTCGTCGCCGGTGAATCACCTGACTCCCGTATTGTGGAAGAGGCCGTCATAGACGGTTACAGGCGGTTGCTTGCGCCGTCCATGGAAACAGAGCTGAGAAATGCCCTTAAAAAGAAAGCGGACCGGGAGGCGATCTCCGTTTTTGCGAGAAATGTCAGGGAAATGCTCCTCGCTCCACCGCTGGGTCCGAAAAACATCCTGGCAGTAGACCCCGGCTTCAGGACAGGCTGTAAATTTGTCTGCCTCGACAGACAGGGAAAGCTTCTCCATCACGGTGTTATTTTCCCTCATCCTCCCAGGCAGAATGAGGATGAAAGCGCCGCGATCATACGGACTGCAGTTGATACGTACCAAATAGAAGCAGCTGCTATAGGCAACGGAACTGCCGGCAGAGAGACTGAGCGATTCTTCAAAAAGATCGGGCTGCCGTCTTCGGTTATCATAACCATGGTGAATGAAAGCGGAGCCTCCGTTTATTCGGCCTCGGATACTGCAAGGCGGGAGTTCCCGGATCATGATATAACCGTTCGGGGAGCAGTTTCTATAGGACGGCGCCTCCTCGACCCTCTTGCTGAACTCGTGAAAATCGATCCGAAATCAATAGGTGTCGGGCAATACCAGCACGACGTGGACCAGAAGGAGCTGAAAAAGGCTCTGGAGACGGTTGTTGAATCATGCGTTCACGCCGTAGGAGTCGACCTGAACACAGCAAGCACGGAACTTCTCTCCTTTGTGTCAGGAATTACCGCCGGTTTGGCTGCACAAATAGTAAATTACAGGGAAACCAACGGCCCGTTCTCAACAAGGCGCGAACTCCTTAAAGTTCCCCGCCTCGGCCCGAAAACCTTTGAACAGTCCGCCGGATTCCTCAGGGTGACAGGAGGCTCCGAACCTCTCGATGCCAGCGCTGTCCACCCTGAACGGTACGCCCTTGTTGAAAAAATGGCTTCAGACCTCAACTGCTCAGTTGAAGAGCTTCTGAAAAATGGTGAAAAAAGAAAAGAAATCGATATCAGCCGATATGTTTCAGGCGACGTTGGACTCCCCACCCTCGCCGATATTTTGAAAGAACTCGAAAAACCCGGAAGGGATCCCAGGCATGCATTCGAAGTGTTTTCCTTCAGGGAGGGCGTGGAAAAGATCGAAGACCTGGCATCGGGCATGGAACTTGACGGAGTGGTGACCAACACGACATCATTCGGAGTCTTCGTGGATATCGGGGTACACCAGGACGGGCTCGTTCACAGAAAACACCTTCCATCCAAAGTCCCCGCCGAACTTCACCCGGGACAAAAAATACGAGTCTCCGTTCTTGAGGTGGACCTTGAACGGAGACGCATTGCCCTCTCCATGAAAGACAAAGGAAAGGGAAATAAATCATGACTTCCCCGAAGGTAATTGTTATTGGAGGAGGAGCGGCAGGTCTCATCGCTGCCGGACGTGCTGCAGAGTGCGGCGCCAGGGTCATTCTCGTGGAAAAAAACCAGGCACTCGGTGCGAAACTTATCCTCAGCGGAAAAGGCAGGTGCAATATTACCAATGGAGAGGAGGACATTGACCGTTTCCTCTCCTTTTACGGAAAAAAAGGGAAATTCCTCTACTCGGCTTTTTCCCGTTTTGGCCCGAGGGAAACACTGGCTTTTTTTGAAAAAAGGGGACTCCGAACGGTTATGGAGCGCGGGAAACGCATCTTCCCGGAAAAAGGCGGTTCGGAAAAGGTAATCAACTGTCTCATTGAATACCTGAAAGAGGGACGGGTCGAAATCTACAGAAGCCGGGAAGCTCTCAACCTGGAATTCCACGGGGGCAGGGCAAAGCGGTTTATTTTAAGGGGTCAGGAAGTGGAAGGCGATTCCTTCATCATATGTACCGGGGGCAAATCATTTCCCAAAACCGGGTCCACCGGCGACGGCTACCGTTTTGCCCAGAGAGCGGGGCACGCAATTATCACTCCGAAACCGGCGCTTTGCCCGGTGAAGCTCAGGGACAAATGGCCGCTCCCTGCAAGGGGGCTCAATCTGAAAAACGTTTCCCTTTCCCTGTTCCTGGACGGAGTCAAAATTTCCGAGCGTTTTGGAGAATTGCTTCTGACCCACTTCGGCATCAGCGGTCCCATTGCTATGGACATGAGCAGGGAGATTGATGATGCCTGTTCGGAGGGATCCTCAGAACTTTACCTCGACCTGAAGCCGGCGCTCACCCTTGAAGTCCTTGCAGCACGCATCGGAAGGGATTTTGAAAAATATGCCGGCGGCATATTTCGTGACTCTCTGAAAGACCTTCTTCCCCGGGGCATTATTCCCTCCGTTCTTGAAAAATCGGCAATCCCTCCGGAAAAAAGGGTTTCCGATATTTCATCTGAAGAGAGGAACGGGCTCGCACACCTGTTGAAGGCAATGCCGCTCGCACCCTCCGGGCTGCTCGGTTTTGACTGGTCCATCGTGACCAGCGGGGGCGTCAGCCTGAAAGAAATAGAACCTGCGACAATGAAGTCAAAACTGGCGGAGAATCTCTTTTTCGCAGGGGAGATACTGGATATTGACGGTCCTACAGGAGGATTCAATCTCCAGATGTGCTGGAGTACCGGCTATATTGCAGGGGAAAGCGCGGCAGAAATGTATGCCCTTCCGGAAAACGGGCGCAGGTGCAATGATGACCTACAGGCGAAAAAACCTGTGTAGCTTTTTTATAACGCTTCTTCTGGTTGTGATCCTTTCCTGTGCTGCCGATGCCGGGGAAAAAACAACAAGGGTACTTCTTCTTCATACCCTGTCCCCTGAAGAAATCTGGACGCAACAGGCGACAAAAGGCATCCGCTCCGCGTTCGCTGATCGGCAATCTTCCGCTGAGATCTACATCCAGTACATGGATGTAGCCGGCGCACTTCGCTCAGACAGGCCGGAACAGACGATGAAGCTGAAAAACCTCATCCGTGCCAAGCTGCCTCCGGGATCTCTCGACCTGGTCATAACCACGGGAAACGAAGCGGCATCATTCCTTCTCGTCAATGAAGAGGGGCTTTTCGAGGATGTTCCAATCGTTTTCTGCGAACTGACAAATCCTTCCATCCTCTCTGTTTTTCCAAGAGAACGGGGGACAGGGGTTTTTTCCACTTCCCCGGTCTCACTTCTTCTCCGGGAGATAATACGCCTGCACCCCGGCATCCCCATATCTCTCGTCGCCGATCTAACGCCTGCAGGGCTCAGAGACCTTGCGCATTTTCACAATCACCTCAACAGTCTGGCGAAACGTCCGGAAGTTGTGACACTTGCAGGGCTTTCTCCTGAAAAAGTACCATTGTACCGGGAGTCTCTTTCCCGGGAAACCGTTGTTATATTCGGCACGTGCGCACGTACCCTTTCCGGCGCGCCTATACTTCTTGGAGAGATGATCGGGGCTTTTTCCTCACTATCACCGTCGAACCCAATTTACACCGTCCAGGAGGAAGGAGTTTCACTCGGCGCCCTGGGCAGTGTCGCGGGCAATGCTTTTTTAAAGGGCAGACGTGCCGGTGAAATAGCGCTCAGGATACTCGGGGGCGAATCCCCCGCATCCATAGAGCCTGAGCTGATGGACAGCAATGCCATGGTTTTCGACTTTCGAAAAATGAGTGATTTCGGGATAACGAGAAGCAGGCTTCCGCGGAACAGCATCGTCATAAACGACCCTGCAGACCTTCTCCGAAAATATGGCCCTTTTGCCGCCCTGAATCTTTTTGTATTCTCCATCCTTGGGGGGCTTGCAGCCTTTTTGAGGAAAAAGATCGCCCGGAGAAAAAAAACTGAAAAAGATCTTCTTGAGAGGTCAAAATACTGGGAAACGCTTTTTCAGCACTCCCCCGAAGGAATAATAGTATACAGCAGCTCAGGAAAAATCATAGAAGCCAACACCAGGTTCCGCTCTCTGTTCTCCCTTTCCGGAGAACAGCTTTCAACTGAAAGTTTGAGTTCCGTTCTCCCATGGGAGAACGGAACACTTTCACGGAAGGATTTTTTTCCTGAAGGGAAAACAGCGGCGAAGGAAGCCGTCATTCCGGACAGAAACCTGATCCCTCTCACCGCTTTATTTCTGCCTTTTTCCCTATCGTCCGGCAAAGAAAAAAACTTTTGTGCACTTGTCCATGACATAAGCAGAAGAAAAGCTATGGAGTCGGAACTTTCCGACCGGGCCTTTTTTCAGGAACGGCTGGCATCTGTTTCAACCAGTTTTCTCCTCTCGCAGGATTACACCGGATCAATCCGGCACGCTCTTGAGACTATCCGTCTGCTCGCAGACGCAGAAACAGCATCTCTTTTCAGGATTCCCGTACAAAACGGCACGCTTCTCCCCGAGCATGAAGCGATAGGCCCCGGAGGCGGCCCTTCCCTTGCAGAGATGATCACATCCACACCGGGACAACACGACAGATTCTGGAAGCAGTTGATCTTCAACGAGGGGTCGCATCGGCACTTCTCATTTATCCCCGGGGATATAACGGACCCGGATTTTCAGAAGGTGCGGGACGCGTTCGTCAAAGAAGGGATCCGCTCTCTTTCGGTTTTTCCCCTTTTTCTGAAAGATTCATTTCATGGCTTTCTTTCACTGGGCAATCCATCGGAAAAATGGCTCCGGAATTCTGAGGACACTCTTTTTGACATGGTACGGGATATTCTTTCGGCAGCACTGGAGCAGCGCACTGACGAGGAATGCCTCGAAAGAAACAATCGTGTCATGAATGAGCGCTTTACAGGGGCAATACGGGCAATGTGCCAGGTGAGCGAACTGCGTGACGTTTCCACCGCCGGACATCAAAAAAGTGTCTCCTCTATCGCGGAATCACTTTCAAAAATCCTGGTCATGCCCGAAGATATACGGAAGGGGGTTCTGTTTGCAGGTCTTGTCCACGATGTCGGCAAGCTCTACATACCCGCAGGGATCCTGTCGAAACCGACGCGTCTTTCCGCTCCCGAATATGAACTGGTCAAGAAACACCCCGAATACGGCAGGGATATCCTCTCCCCGCTCGCCTTTCCATGGCCCCTTGCTGAAATCGTTTTCCAGCATCATGAACGTATTGACGGGTCAGGGTACCCCCTGGGGCTGCGTAGAGAAGACATCCGGATAGAGGCACGGATTCTTTCAGTGGCGGATGCATACGACGCAATGACCTCAGATCGTCCTTACAGGAAAAAAAAGACTTCTGCAGAAGCCCTTGCAGAATTACAGCTTCTTTCAGGAACAGCTTACGACCCGCAAATAGTGGAGGCCCTTGAAGAGTATTGCAGCAACAAAACGGCCGCATAAAAGCAGAACGTATCGGGCGGGTCCATCGCTCGCCCGATACACTGTATTATCTGACGGAAAGGCTGCTGAATGCAGGTTCTTTTTCGGCTACAAGCTGCGCAAGTTCGAGCAGCCTGCTTGCATAGGCATATTCGTTGTCGTACCAGATCAGGATATTCGCTGTTCTTCCCATAACCACTTTTGTGCTGAGCGAATCGATTATGCCGGAGTGTGAATTCCCTACAATATCGGAGGAAACAAGCTCTTCCGTGCTGTACTCAAGAATTCCCTCCAGTCTTCCCTCAGCGGCTGTTCTCAGCGCATTATTCACAGATTCGACGGTAACTTCCTTTTTCAGGTGAACAACTATATTTGTGAGGGAACCATCCGCAACGGGAACCCGTACTGCAGACATGTCCATTTTCCCTTTCAGTCCGGGGAAAAGAGGAATCATTGCCTTTGCGGCTCCTGTTGTTGTGGGAATAATGGAGAGTGTGGCAGCGCGGTTTTTCCTCAAGCCGCCTTTGGGAACGTCCACCAGTTTTTGAGACGACGTAAAGGCGTGGATGGTTGTACCCAGAAGATATTCGATCCCGAATTCATCATTCAGCACCCGGGTCGCGGGGGCAAGTGAATTGGTTGTACAGGAGGCATTTGAGATGACCTGGTGTTTTTCGGGATCATACAGTTCCTCGTTGACGCCGAGAACCACGGAAAGGTCCGCGTCTTCGGACGGTGCGCTGATGAGCACCCGTTTTGCACCTGCCGCACAATGGGCGAGAGCCTTCTCCCTTTTCGTGAAATGTCCGGTGCATTCCAGCACGATATCCACGCCCAGGTCTTGCCATGGAAGCTTTGAAGGATCCCTGTCCCCGAAGAGAGGAATTTCTTTTCCGTCGAGAATGATGGAGTTTTCCCCGGCTTCCACACTGAAACCGGCTTTGCCGTGGACGGAGTCGTACTTGATGAAGTATGCCATTTCCTGGGGGGGTGAGGGTTTATTCAGTGCGACAATTTCGATGTCAGAAGGCCTGACTTCCATATACCGGCGCAGTACAAGCCTGCCGATCCTCCCTAATCCGTTTATGGCCACCCGTTTCATTAACAACACCTCCATGAAAGGTAATTGCTTATATGTATCTTAGCACAGAAAAAGAATTTTATATGCTATTGACTGTTTTTTTCTTCTCATCAGGTAACTATTAGAAATATAAGCATATATGTGTAAATAGCCTTTAATCTGGGATACTGTGGAAGATATCAGGTCTAAAGTCAATTCAATGCACATATCCGGGATTATCTTGGTTTTTTCCGTGAATTTTCTTCCGGCTAAAAAAAAAAGACGCATCCCGAAGGAAGCGTCTTTCTTAAAGTCCCGTATGCAGCTCTCCTGAGACTTATTCCCTGCCTGCCATGAACCTCGCGAGTTCGAGCATCCTGTTGGAATAGCCGTATTCGTTGTCGTACCATACCATCACTTTCGCAATATGCCCCATGATCACTTTTGTTGAAGGGGCGTCAACGATCCCGGAATGGGAGTTGCCGATAATATCCGCAGAAACAAGCTCTTCGTCGCTGTACTCCACTATTCCTTTGAGTCTTCCCTCTGCGGCTTCCCGGAGGGCTGCGTTGACTGACTCCACAGTGACTTCCTTTTTCAGGTGGACAACTACGTCCGTAAGGGACCCGTCGGCAACGGGAACCCGTACGGAAATCATATCCATCCTGCCCTTCAGCTCGGGGAAAAGAGGGACCATGGCCTTGGCGGCCCCTGTAGTTGCAGGAACAAGTGAGACTGCGGCAGCCCTGCCCTTCCGGCCGCCTCCCTTAGGGACGTCGACCAGGACCTGGGTGGAGGTGTAGGCGTGGATCGTTGTTCCCATAAGAGATTCAATGCCGAAAGCATCATTAAGCACCCTGGTCACCGGAGCAAGGGAATTTGTGGTGCATGACGCATTGGACACCACCGCATGCTTCGAAGGATCGTACGTTTCCTCGTTTACTCCCAGAACGATGGTGATATCCGGATCATCTGCGGGAGCGCTGATAATAACCCGCTTCGCTCCTGCGGCAAGATGTGCCGCCGCCTTTTCTCTCTTGGTAAAAAAGCCTGTGCACTCGAGCACAATATCCACACCGAGATCCTTCCATGGAAGCTTTGAAGGGTCTTTTTCGCTGAAAAGAGGAACTGATTTTCCGTCGAGCACGAGACAATTGTCCCCTGCCTCTACAGTGAATGCCGCCCGGCCGTGGACAGAGTCATACTTGATGAGATAGGCCATTTCCGAGGGCGGAGTGAGATCATTCAGGGCAACAATTTCCACATCTCCCGGCTTCGTCGCCATATAGCATCGGAGAACGATCCGTCCGATCCGTCCAAGTCCATTGATCGCAATTTTCTTCATTGCAACACCTCCGTATAATTTCAGTAAATTTTTTTATAGGGTGTAATATTACCACAAAGAATCGATTCAGTCAGCTAGTCCGTCCCGTGGTTCTTTATTTTCCGGGCAGCAGCAGTACCGTATCCACCAGGTCCCTGCGGCAGCTGTGACCGGGATGGTAAGAAGAAGTCCCACCGTTCCCGAAACGCTCCTGAGGATCTCCTGGGCGATGTGGGGATCATTGAGAAGCCCTATGAAGTCAGCGCCCTCAGTCGCAATGAGAACAACAAAGGGAAGAGAACTTCCAAGGTAGGCAAGAATAAGTGTGTTGATCATGCTTCCGAGGACATCCCTGCCTACATTTAATCCCGCCTTCCAAAGCCTTTTCAGAGGTATACAGGGATCATACTCGTACAGTTCCGACATTGACGATGTTACTGAAACGGCTACATCCAGAACCGCTCCAATGGCGCCTACCATCACTGCGGCAAGAAGAAGCCCCTGGAGAGACATGTCCGGTGACGTTGAGGAAAGAAGGGCGGCACTGTCGCTTTCGAGTCCTGTGAGCTGCCACAGCCTCACCATTACCCACCCGGTTACCGATGCCCCCAGCGCTCCACCGACGGCGCCGATACAGGGAATCGGCCAGAGCTCCTTTTTCCTGACCACAAATACAACAGTGATCAGCGAAATGAAAGCTACGGTAAAAATGGCGAACGGCACAGGGGGGTAACCTGACGCAAGGCGGGGGACAAACCACCCCAGGAGAAACAACAGCGAAAGAAAAAGCCCTGCCAAAGCCTTGATGCCAGACTTTCCGGCTATAATGGCAAGCATGCCGCACGCGAACATGATAAAGCCCACCACTGCCGGAAGCCTGTAGCGGTCGCTTATGGAATACTGCACGGTACCGTCGTCGAATACATCGTAAAGGAGCAGGTATTCTTCTCCCTCCATAAGGAGCAGTCTGCTGTCCTTCAGCCTGACGATCTCCAGCTCTTCGGCCGTACCTTCCTTCAGGCCGTTTCTGTAGAGGATGCGAAGCGTGACACGCTCACTCTCCCAATCTTCATCCTGACCTCCGGAATCACTCTTTATCCCGAGCACCTTTTCGATTATCACCACTGCAGAATCATCGGTGTGCCACCGGGAGAGAACGTAATGATCAGCAAGCCTCGACGTTCCCCATACAAGAATCAAAAGAAAAAGTACTGAGATCACCACGTAAGAACCTATTTTTTTCATCATTCCGGACCTCTCTTTCCCGGGTTTGTACCGATTGTTCACGCAGTATCTGAAGAAACGGCCCCTCAAAATTCATTTTGGGAAAAAAAGGGACGGCCCCGGATGCGCCGTCCCTTCCCCTATTGTCCAAGGAAGTGAATAAACGGTTCAAGCCCGAGGGAGTAAAGTGTTTCAGGAAGAGGAATACCTTCAGGAGACCACTTCCTGGCCCCGTAGTATTCTTTCAGCTGTACCTCAAGCACAGGAAGGAAGTCCGCAGAACCTCCCGATCCCCTGGGCTCCCTGAGGATCCGCTCCGGAATGGTATCATCCTTACCGGTTAGGCCGCAGGCAATATTGTAGACACGTTTCAGGTTGAATATTCTTTCCCCTGTCTCCAGAAGCTCCTCCCCGGTCACATCCCAGCCGGTGATCCCGTTCAGCCATGCGAGGATATCCGCAATTGGCGTATTGGCAAAGGGAAACTTGCACATTTTCAGGGAATCCAAAACGCACATCATGTCCTGAAGCTTCGCGTTGAGCTCCCCTTTCCCCTCGTCCAGAGACCGGTCCTGGACTTCGTTGATCCCGAGGTCCGGGTAAACGGCACTCCGTTCGAAGGCGTACGAGTACCCCGAGAGATGGCACGCCCCCCTGTTGGATGTGGCGTATCCGACAGCAAGACTCTTGTAGCACCGGGGGTCATGGGCAGGGAAATCGAGCCCCTTGCTGTGGATAGCGTATTTCTCAGCTCCCTTTCCGATCAGTTCCGCCGCTTTCCGTGTTCCCATGGAGAGAATGCTTCCGAACCCATTTTTCTCCGAGATATCACGGAGAACACGAAGCAGAGCCTCCCCATCTCCCCAGGCAAGGGGGTACCCGATATCTTTCTCGTTGATTATCCCCAGCTCGAAAAGCTCCATGGAAAAAGCTGCCGCTGAACCGCACGAGATCGTGTCAAGGCCCTCCCTGTTGCAGAGATCATTCGCCCTGCAGACAGCCTTGAGATCGCTGACAAGACAGTTGCTTCCCAGCATTCCCAGGGTTTCATACTCGGGGCCGCCTCCGCTGATCTCATCGAATGCAACTTCCCGGCCGCACCGTATGGGGCATGCCGTACATCCCCAGTTTCCCGTCAGGACAGTTTCAGCCATTGCCTCGCCCGTTATGGACTTGACGTCGCTCCAGCTCCCCATGCTCCAGTTCTTGAGCGGCAGGTCACCGTTCTGCTCGGCGAAAGCTACTCCGCCGGCAGTACCGTAACGGGTCATGGCAGGCATTTTTTCTGCGTACCAGCGGGCCTTTTCCCTGGATTTCTCCCTGACGGCTTCAGGATCGGCCATTGGGACGGAAGCGTTTCCCCGTGCCACCACAGCCTTGAGGTTCTTCGACCCCATAACCGCTCCCATGCCTCCCCGGCCGGCTGCCCGCGCGCTTGGCCCGTCATGCATAATGTTCGCAAGGAGCACAAGCCGTTCGCCTGCAGGGCCTATACATGCGACAGCCCCGGGTCTGCCCTCGATTTCCAGGAGGGCCTCTTCAGTCTCAAACGTATCCTTGCCCCAGAGAAATCCTGCATCCCGTGTTTCAATAACGCCGTCTTTCATGGCGACATACACCGGAGAGGATGCCCGTCCGAGGAACACCACGCCGTCAAAACCCGCTTTCCGCATATGGTACCCGAACGTTCCGCCGCAGTCCGATTCACCGAAACACCCGGTAAGAGGCGATTTGCTTACGACCTGATGCCTTCCGGACGTAGGTATGCCGGTCCCCTGGTACGGTCCGTTCATGAAGATAAGGGGATTCTCCGGTGAAAGGGGATCCGCTTCAGGAGAACCGTATTGGAACAAAAAATACGTTGCCAGTCCCGAGCCTCCGATATACTTTCGGAGCAATTCCTCCGGAACGTTCACAACTTCAGTACTGCCTGCCGATAAATCTATAAGGGCAACTTTCATCTCCACGGCAGCATCAATCCTTTCTCATCAGTAATTTTTTCCGTTAAAAGAGCAGGATCCCTAAAACCCCTGCCCCGATCAAAAGCACCTGGGGATATCTTCTCGTAAGGGGAAGCCTTGAGGCTCCGAGTACAACGGCGGAGAAGGGCCAAAGCCGCCAATCGCCTGCAAGCGGCCGGACTACCGTCCAGAAGGCGGCCAGGAGCATTGCGACCACAACAGGTCGAAGTGACCGCTGGACCCTTTCGGTCCATTCCTTCGCCCTCCCGGATGCCCGGGACACAAGGAAGGCAACAAGGACCAAAAGAGCGAGCGGAGCTGCCACAACAGCCGCCGTTGCGGTGAGTGACCCGGCAAAGCCGGCTATCCGATACCCGACGAACGTGGCAGCGTTTACCGCTACAGGTCCCGGCGTCATCTGCGCAAGAGAGACGACGTCTGCAAATTCCCTTTCCGTCAGCCAGGGGTTTGAAACGACCAGCTCGTAGTGGATAAACGGTATGGTGGCGAGACCGCCTCCGAACGCCCCCAGGCCGATCCGTACAAAGGTCAGAAAAAGTACCGGCAGAGCGCTCACTGTTTTCTCCCCTCACCAAGAGCAAGGCGCAGCGAAAGCCCTGCTCCCAGGGCGATAAACGGAGACATGCGAAAGGCAAGTAGGAGGACGGAAACCACGGCAAAAACCGCCATATCCTTCCATCCGCCGGAAAAGGAAATCTTCGTCATGTCGAAAACGACCCCTCCGATTATTACAGCCACCGCACATGCCGCTCCGAGGAAAAAAGCGGCGATCCTGGGATCGTTCATGTACAGCAGAAGAAATTTTGAAAGGAAAAGGATCGTGAGAAACGGCGGAATAACAGTACCCAATACTGCCGTAAAAGCCCCGGTCTTTCCTGCAAGTTTCCTTCCCGCAAGCCAGGCAAGGTTCGCGGCAATTGGCCCGGGGAGAGCGGTAGCGAAAATGATCATATCCATGGTTTCTCCGGGCGACAGTTTGCCTGTTCCCCGAAGCTCGCGCTCGAGCAAGCCGATCATGACGATCCCACCGCCGAACGTTAAGGCTCCGAGGCGGAGAAAAAGGAAAAATACTCCTAAAAGAGACATTCAGTACCTCGTTTCTATTGAAACTGACAGCCCCATCTACTGCATTTCACGGGAGTTTTCAGTGAAAAAGAGAAAGAATTTCAGCGAGCTGTTCCTGGATCAGGGCGTTATACTTGCCCCTTCGGTAATCGAGCCCCATGGCGCTCCGTTCACCAGGGTCAGCATCTTTCATTTTATCTTTCAGCCCGTCGGGAAGCTCCACGTACTTTCCCCTGAGGTTCATTTCCCCGTCAAAGAAAAGAAGCGTCGGGATCCTTGCCGTTCCGGTCATGGCCTCCATTTCCTTCATGTAAGGGTCACGCTCGAATACACCGAGACGGACCAGGGGGTTCAGGTCGGTCATCCTCTTCACGAAGGGCATGACTACGACTGTATCAGGACAGTAGATTTCAGCGAAAGCGGCCAGCATTACAGTTTTTTTCACTTTTTTCACCGCATCTTCAAAGGCTTCTGAATACACAGTCCGTTCGCAGGCCCGTCTCTGCCTTTCGCGCTCTTCTTCGTATCCTTTCGTAAAATATTCCTCGAGGGAGTATCCTTTTTCAAAATCTATCATTCTCGTTCACCCCGCAATCGTTTTCCTTCAGAAATTCTATCTCACAACATGTATTTTCACAAAAAAACAAGATCCCATGGATCACGGTTAACCAGTCTCCCCTTCCCCGGAAACGACCTCACTGCGCCGGGTATGCAGGCTTCCCCGGAACCAGGAGAAGAAAACCCCTGTGAAGCAGAGAAGAGACGAAATAGAAAAACAGATCCGCGCAGCCGAGAGAAAGGCATCGTAGCGCTCCCGGGTGATCTGTCCGCCTCCAAGCAGTGCCGCAAAAACAATGGTGATAACAGCCATGCTGGTCATCTGTCCCAGGACCCGCATGGTCCCCACAGCCCCCGAGGCGGCACCGTAATACCGTGACGGAACGGACCCCATGATGGCGTTCGTGTTCGGGGATGAGAAAAAAGCAAAACCGAGCCCCAAGAGCACAAGCCCTGACACAATAAGAAACATGGAAGTACCCCAGCCGAGGAAGGCGAAGATCCCCAGGCCAATCGCCGTGGATGCCATCCCTCCGGAGGCAAGCAGCCCAGGTTCTATACGGTCGGAAAGTTTCCCGGTAACAGGAGAAAGAACCGCCTGGAGAAGCGGCTGGATCACCATTATGGTTCCTGCCTCGGAAGGGCTCATTCCCTTTATATATTGGAGATAAAGGCTGAGGAGGAAGGCGACTGAATATGTGGCCGCATAGTTTATGAGCGCCGCGATGTTCGAAAACGCAAACACCCTGTTTCCCGAAAAAAGCCTGACCTCGAACAGGGGATCTTCAACCGTCAGCATTCTCCTGAGAAAAACGAAAAACAGAAGCGTACCGGATGCCATAAGGATCATTCCGGTCCCCGAAGGCAAAACAGAGGCCCCGTACATTACCGCAACAAGGGATACCCCGTAGACAAGGAAGCCGGTGATATCCATGCTCCTGCTCGATCCTTCCTTCCACTCGAACCTGACATTTCGTTTCAGCAGCAGGAGCGAAACCGCTCCCAGAAATACATTGATAAAAAACACGGAATGCCATCCGAAAAATGAGATCAGTATCCCCCCGAAAAAAGGCCCCGCCGATGATCCCAGGTATATGGCCGCCACGTTGACACCGAGCGCCTTCCCTCTTTCAGAAGACGGGAATACAGACGTGAGAATAGCCATGCCCATGGTGAGCATCAGCGATCCGCCCATTCCCTGCACTGCTCGGAGAAGGATGAACAGCGGCATGGATGGGGAAAAAGGGCAGAGAAAGGTGGAAAAAATAAATATCCACATCCCCCACTCCAGTACCCGTTTCCTCCCCCAGATATCACCCATCTTTCCGGCCGGTACCAGAAAAACCGCAGAAGAGAGCAGGTACGAAGTTGCCACCCAGCTGAGAAGAACGGCACCGGCTCCGAAGGCGTTCTGGATAGCCGGAAGTGCGATATTGACTGCAGACAGCATAAACGGCGGCAGGAAAGACGTAAGAGCAGCCACAGCGAGAACTATATTTCTGGAAGTACCAGGTGATGATTTTTGGACTTTTTCCATGAATACCACTCGCTTCTCCTGTGATTTTATAGTAGAGAAGTATATCATACAGCATATTTTTATCCGATAAAAAAGCGGGGAACTCTCCCCGCTTTTGGGTCCTTTTCTTCAAGTCCGCTGCCGATCCTCTACCCCGCCAGGTTCATTCCTTTTTCAAAAGCCAGCACATTGACCTGAAAGGCTGCAGACGGTACGCATGCCTTGAGCGTTTCTTCCCATGACGTCTCGTCAAGGCCCAGTTTTTTCACCACCGCTCCCAGAAGCACCATGTTCATCACCCTGGGATCGCCTATCTCTTTCGCTTCCTTTGCAGCTTCAATGACGACACATCGCGGTACCGCTTCAGAGAGCGTTTTCTCCAGCTGAGAGGGATATTCCGCCTGACCGAGGATTACCGGCATTGGGAAAATTTCATGGTTGTTCACGATGAGCATGCCGTCCGGGGCAATATAGGGAAGCCATCGGAGAGCCTCCATCTTCTCGAAGGCTACCAGTATATCGGCCTCACCTTTTGATATCACAGGGGAAAAGACCTTTTCGCCATACCGCACATGGGTCGATACGCTTCCTCCCCTCTGCGCCATTCCGTGGATCTCGGACATTTTCACGTCATATCCGAAGGCGAGCAGCCCTTCCGACAGGACCCTGCTCGCGAGGATCGTTCCCTGGCCCCCGACACCAACAAGCAGGACGTTTTTCCCATTGCTATTCATGGAGTTCACCTTCCCTTGAAATGGCCTGCTTCGGGCAGAGCTGAAGGCACAACCCGCATCCGTTGCACGTCACAGGATCGATGGCGATCCTGCCATCCCTTTTTGTTATGGCAGGACAGCCGAGGTTCAGGCACGCTCCGCAGAGAATGCATTTTTCCCGGTCAACGGTACAGAACAGGTCCGACCTTTCCCTCTGGACATCCTTTAAGAGGGCACAGGGACGATTTGTCACTATTACCGTGGTCTCATCAGCGGCCATCGCCAGGTCCACAGCTTTCTTCACCGCATTCAGGTCGTAGGGGTCGACCACGTGGATATTTCCGCTTTTCACGCCGCAGGCTTCGCAGAGTTTCGGTATATCCAGTGCAGCGGTCTTCTCACCCATGAGGGTCACGCCTGTCCCGGGGTTGTGCTGCTGGCCTGTCATGGCGGTGATCCGGTTGTCAAGTATCACAAAGACCCCTTTTGATTTGTTCACCACGGCATCGATCAGTCCTGTGATCCCGGAATGGAAAAAAGTCGAATCTCCGAGGATGCCGAAAACCTTCCTGTCTTTTCCTGCTTTTTCCAGCGCCTTTTGGAATCCTATTGCCGCCGAAAATCCTGCCCCCATGCAAATGGTGCTCTCTCCCACATTCAGCGGCGGCATGGAACCAAGACCGTAACAGCCGATGTCCCCTGTAACAACAACATTCTTTTTCCCGCTCAGGGGAAACAGCACTCCTCTGTGAGGACACCCCGGACACAGCAGGGGCGGCCGGTTTGGAGGTGTCATTCCTATTTCCGTTCCTTGTGCAGGTTCAGTTCCCAGGACAGCTTTTGCGACTATAGCCTGGGAGAGTTCGTCCACAAGCGGCAGAACGTCCTTCCCTGAGCAGAGGATGCCCATAGCCCGGATTTCCTGCTCCATGAAGGGATCGTTTTCCTCCACAACCCAAAGAGTCTCCACTTTTGATGCGAACTCACGGACCAGAGTACGCGGGAAAGGCCAGGAAAAACCGATTTTCAGGTAACTCGCCCTCTCCCCGAGAGCTTCCACGGCGTATTGATATCCCACTCCGTTTGCCACGACACCGATTTTTGCACCTTCATTCATTACCATATAATTGAGTGGAGATGATTCTGCAAAGGAACGCATTTCTTCAAGCCGCTTCTCAACCATGTAATGCTTCGCCTTTGCGAAAGCCGGAAGCATTGCATTCTTCGCCGGGTTCCGGCTATAGTCCCGAACAGGACGTTCCATGCGTTCACCGGTCCTTACGATTCCCTTGCTGTGGCAGATCCGTGTAGTAAGCCGCAGCAGCACCGGGGTATCAAACTGCTCCGAAATATCGAAAGCAGCTTTCATGAAATCCAGGCATTCCTGGCTGTCCGAGGGTTCAAGCATAGGGATCTTCGCGTGCAGGGCATACCACCTGTTGTCCTGTTCATTCTGGGAACTGAACAGCCCGGGATCATCGGCGTCGACGATTACAAGTCCTCCGTTCACGCCGATGTACGACATGGTGAACAAGGGATCCGCAGCCACATTCAGTCCCACGTGCTTCATGGCGCACATGGCCCTGGCACCGGCCATGGATGCTCCGGAGGCAACCTCAAGGGCCACTTTTTCGTTCGGAGACCACTCCGAATACATTTCCCTGTACATGCTCACATTTTCGAGTATTTCCGTGCTCGGAGTGCCGGGATACGCCGCGGCGACATGGCAGCCTGCTTCCCAGGCTCCACGTGCGACAGCTTCATTACCCGTGAGAATTTCTTTCATCAATGGCTATCCCCTTTCCGGTAGATCCATTCAGAACATGCTGTTAATAATAATTTTTTATCATATACTGTGCCTTTCTGCAACAAAAAAGAGATTCCACGGGGAATCTCTTTCTGAAGACCTCTTTTTCCGTCTTTCCGGTCATGCCTTCTTCAGGTAACGGTAGACCGTTGCTTCCGACACACCAATACGCCCTGCAACCTTTTCAACAGCCCCTTTCATGGAGAAGAAACGGCGGTTTTTGAGTATCCCTACGAACCGCATCCTGTCCGCGGGGGTCATTTCCTCAGGGGCCGGACTGCATTCAACAAGAGCCTGCTCTATGATGACATCCATAAGGCCGTCGAGATTGGAGTGTCTTTCTTTTTCAAAAATAGCCTCAAGGCCGGCCGTTTCCTCTTTTGTCCTTTCAGCAAATTCCCTGGAAAGTCCGTTGAGGGTCCGGATTTTTTCATGGAGCGCATCGTGTAGCTTTAAAAGGTCCGTGACGTCATGATTTGCGCAGATCATCCCCCGGAGCTCACCTTTTGAGTCTTTAATGAAAAAAGTGTGGGATTCGAGGATCCGCCCGGTAGTCGTCCTGTCAACGTGAGCGACCATATCCGCGTCGAAGTCGCCCCTTTGTATGAGTTGTATGAACGTCGGGGCATACTCGGACATGGTGCTGCCTACAGACCGTCCGCTGATATGCCCGTTCCGGATAGCGACAATTGATGCCTCAGGCCGGGAAACATCGTGGAGAACGAGTTCGTATTCTCCTCCGCACACCTCGGCGAAAAAATTCAGCAGCGGGATATATTGTTCTAAAAACTCACGGTTTCCGGCATTCTGACCGTCACTTTTCACTCAATGATCATCCCTTCGCCATGAAAACCTGTTCCGGTAATATGGGTAAAATCCATATCATGGTCCGGGGCCTGAAATAAATGCAGAACAAAAACCGCTGATCAAGGCCCCGAACAAGGCTTGCCGGGAAACGGCATTGGAGCTCTTCAGCACCGGCTTCAGGCTGTTGGAATCTCAAGCCTCCGTTTTCTCTCCTGAACGCGAATCTCAACGCCTCCCCGGGAAAGAAGCCGTCGAATGAACAGCTCGAGTTTTTCCACGTGCTCACGGACTCTCCGGTTTTCAAAAATTGCGAGCCCTTCCCTGTATCTTTCAAGAGCCTCCCAGTACTCCTTCGCCTGCTGCAGCGCCGCCGCGTATTTCCAGATAGCCAGGGCCTTCTCGCGGGTTGATTCAAGGTGGTTCCTTTCCCCAGGGTCGTGCCGCAAAAGAAACTGTTCGAGCCTGTCCACGTGTTCCCGGACACGAGCATCCTCGGCAAATCCCAGCCCTTCCCTGTATTTTTCAAGAGCCTCTTCGTATTTCTTCTCAATCTGCAATACCGCTGCCTGCCTCCAGATCTCCAGAGCCATTCCCCGGGATGAAACGGACTCCCGTACAGCACTCCTGTGTGTGTTGCAGACGCGGCTTTTCTGAAGACTCGATCCATATGCCGCAGTCTTCAGAGGAAAGCTGCCTGCGCCAAAAAATGAGAACGCCGGCAGCGGCAGAAAACACAGAAAGAACAGGGCAGCTGAAACTGTTCTTTTTGTCCTGTCGGGCAAACGGTTCTTTTTTTCCATGGAATCCTCCCCTTTTTTCCCTGACGGTTTCAGGGGGAAGACCAAATATCTTTCCTCAGGACAGGCCGAAGGCGCGGGCTCAAAATGCCCCGGGTCAGCTTCCGGTTCGTATCCGCTCGGTTATGCGCTCGAACTCCTTCATCAGTTCCTGGTCATACACCAGCGAAAGGTCAGGAACAACGAATCCGAAAACCCCCTCCAGGGTGCTCATGGAAATCTGGATAAGGGAAATAAGGTCACTGCCTGTTTTCACTGTATCGTACGTATTTCTTGCGACAGAATGATCCCGTCTCAGCCTGCCCACGGCATCCCTGAGTGAATTTTCCTGCCCCCTGAGATATTTCCGGTACAGTTCGGCAGTCTTCACTGTCCGTTCATTGGCCTTTACGTTGACCTCGAGCACCTGCCTGGTTTTCTCGTCAGTCCCCGGTTTCGCGAGCATCAGCCTTGCTTCGTCCCCCAGCTTCTTCGCCGATACCATTATTCCTTCCAGGCGGGGTATGTACTCTTTCCCGATTTTATCCATCACGTCAAGGTTTGCCTGAAGGTAAAGATCGACAAGCACCATGTGGACACCCGTATATTTCCTGGCTGACTGCACGTTTCCCTGTCCGCCCCTGAGCAGATCCACTATCTGCAGGTTGATCTTCCGGATGCTGTCAGCGGCGAGAAGAAGGTACAGAATATCGTCTCCGCTCACGCTGGAGAGAAGGATATCGAGCTGGCGCTCCTCTACTTTCACCCCCATTGCCTGCAGCGAGTCTTTCATGCCTTTTTTCAGCTCGTCTTTTCTCGCGCTGAGATCCGTTATTTCTTCTTTCAACTTCTCTATTTTTCCATCGATCTTCGCCCTTGTTTTTTTCAACGGGTTCCAGCTTTTCTCCGGAGCGGTGATCCGCTCCTTCTGTAGCTGCGAGATCTCATCCCCTGCCCGCCCGATCTTCATCTCCAGCACACCGTATTCCTGTCTTGAATTGTGCAGTTCCGATCCGATGAGGATCTCGAAGACCTCGTCGAGAAGCTCCTCGTATTTTTTTGTGTTGGATTTCCGGTCCTCGCCGAAAAAACTTGATTCCGGAAGTTCCTTCTGCCTGTCGAAAAGCTGCAGCGACTTCTCAAGCTTCGGCATTGCCTTTTCCCAGACTTTCGCAAAAAAGGAATCGGCCGCTTCGGCTCCGGGAACTGCCGGTACAGAGAACAATAGGCTTATCATCAGGGTCAATGCTGTCATGATTTTCATTCTCATCACCTCATTGCATTAATCTATCACAAACACGGGCGAAAAGGGAAAGCATTTTTACCTGTCCGAACCGCTGTACTTCTGGAAAATTCCAGGTGGTATACTGCATAATAACAGAAGATTTTCCTGACCGGAGGTGTCTGCTCTGTGAAAAAAGTCAGCATTCTCAACCATGTCATAGGCCCTGTCATGCGGGGACCCTCAAGTTCGCACACCGCCGGACCCTGGAGGATAGGGCGCATGGCACGCATGCTTCTCGGCCGCCCTCCCGAAAAGGCTGTTTTTTCGTTCCACCCGTCAAGTTCCCTTGCCGTCTGTTATCACGACCAGGGGAGCGACCTCGCGTTCACTTCCGGACTCCTGGGCAGATCTCTCACCGAACCTGATTTTCCTTCCGCTCTTTCCCTCGCCCCCGGCCTTGGCCTGGATATTTCTTTTGAATGCCGCACATTCCCTGAAGCGGACCATCCCAACAGTTCACTCCTCACCCTGTGGGGAGGTGGAAGGAAGCTTGTGATCCACAGCCGTTCAACGGGAGGAGGCTCTTTTGAAATAGCATCCGTGAACGGTTTCCCTCTCCTGATCACCGGGGAACGGTATGAATTTCTCCTTTCAGTCTCCGGGAAAGAGGTTCCTGTTCTCCCGGAAATCCGGGGAACGGAATGCGAACTCATCCGTTCCCGTGATGAATATCTGATCCACGCTTCGTCCGGAAAACCCCTGCCGGAAGACCTGTTTGCGGGACTGTCAGGAAAAGCTGAAGAACATATCATATTTGCCGCAGAGCCTGTGATGTTTCCCATGCCCGGCAAGGGACTCTGTCCGACGGCGGCCGGCATGCTTTCAGCCGCGGAAAAAGCAGGTCTGTCCCTGGGAAAGGCTGCCCTTGCCTATGAAGAGGAACTCCTGGGCGTTGACAAAGCCATTCTTCAAAGGGAGATGTCAGACAGGCTGGCAATAATGACCAACTCGGTGAAACAGGGATTTTCCAACAACCTTCCCATGAAACTGCTCCGCCCCTCCGCCGGGAAACTATGGAAATCTGCGGAAAATGGAAGCCTCTTTGTCGGCGGTCCCCACGCCCGGGCCGCGATCCGCTCCATGGCGGCGCTCCATGTGTGCGCTTCAGGCGGCGTTGTCTGCGCGGCTCCCACCGGCGGGGCTGCCGGTGTTATCCCGGGCGTCCTGGTCACACTGGCAGAGGACTTTCACGTTCCCGAAGAAAAACTTCTGGATTCCCTGTGGGCTGCCGGTGCCATAGGTCTGTTCCATGACAGCAGAAGTACTTTTGCCGCTGAGGTTGCAGGATGCCAGGTGGAAATAGGCGCGGCTGGCGCAATGGCTGCCGCATCCGTTGTTGAGGCTGCAGGTGGTACACCCGGGCAGGCGTGCGATGCAGCAGCCACAGTTTTTCAGAACGTTATGGGGTCCGTCTGCGACCTAATCCAGGGGGTTGTGGAAATCCCCTGCCACAGCCGGAACGCCGCACTCGCGTCACAAGCTTTCCTGTGTTCCGACCTTGTGCTCTCAGGCTACACAAGCCCTGTACCCCTCGACGAAACCATAAGCGCAGTGGACAGCGTGGGGAGAATGCTTCCCGAAGAACTCCGCTGCACATCCCGGGGAGGGTTGGCTCTCTGCCCTTCGGCACGTGCTCTGCCCCGCCTCGACAAAACCACTACCAACCAGGGAGGGAAAAAATGACAGCCATATTGACAAGCGTTTCAGACGGAATCGGAACGGTAACCCTCAACAGGCCTGATGCCATGAACACCTTCAACGTCGAACTGGCCTCCGGACTCAGCGATGCGCTGCGTACCATGGAGGCGGACACCTCCGTCCGCGTTGTGATAATCTCCGGCGCAGGCAAAAATTTCTCCACCGGCATCGACCTGAAGGAGTACCTCTCAAAAGAGCGCCATGAGATACGGGACTTTTTAGCGCTGATGGACCGCCACAACCACGCGCTGGCCGCAATGACAAAACCGGTGATCGCATCAGTCCAGGGATATGCGCTTGCGAACGGGACCGGGCTCGCCCTTGCCTGCGATTTCATTGTGGCATCAGATGACGCGGTTTTCGGCACAACAGCTGTGAACGTGGGGCTCATCTGTCTTGAGCCGGGATACCAGCTCGCGCGGTGGATCGGTGAAAAACGGGCGCTCCAGTATGTCCTTACCGGGGATCTCATTCCCGCTCACAAGGGAAAAGAACTGGGATTTGTCTACGAGGTAACATCAAGGGAACACCTGGAGGAGACGGTGGGAAACCTTGCGAAACGTCTCGCCTCCAAGAGCCCCCTTTCTCTGAAAACCGGAAAAAGAGGATTTGCTTCCATGTCCGGCCTTCCGGTGGATCGTGCTGTAGAAGCAGGCGGAGAGCTCTTCGCTGCCCTCGCCGCATCCGATGACGGAAGGGAAGGTGTGGAAGCATTTCTCGCCAAGCGTCCGGCCGTCTTTCGCGGCCGCTGAGAGGAGCAGGAGAACCTGCAAAGAAAGCCGGATCCCTGCAATCCATAACACGATCATGACGTTTTGCCCGGGAGCATCTGCATTCCGGGGCATTTATGCCGGGGCAGTCTGGACCTGCTGCCCCGGAGCTCAAAGCAACGTGGAGGGACGACCCTAAAAATCGTCCCTCCACAGCGGCATTGTAGAGCACCTGGGACCTCCGCCGCCCTTCACAAGCTCGTCCGCATCAACGGGCACGACCTGTATGCCTGCTTTTTCCAGGGCCTTGATCGTGCCGGTATTCCTGTCCCAAATACAGACACGCCCCGGCTCGAGCGCAAAAGTATTTCCTCCTGAACCTGCCCTCTGTTCGGAAAAGGCGACGGCCTCGCTCTCCTCTCCCCCGACCTTGATGATCCGGACCGATTTCAGTTTCAGGACCTTCTTTATAGCTCCGAACAGGGAGCTCTCCCGGGTGATCCTCAATCGTTCCCCCCGCCCCCGGCTAATGTGGAGGACCGTGATCTTCTTTTCGATATAGGGAAAAAAGAGAAACGCATCATGGTCGATCATGTTCAGGAACATGTCCACGTGAACGTTCAGGCCGATGGAATCCTGCGGGCCGATCCTCTGATTTTCGAAGACCAGAGCCAGCACGTCCGTTATCTCCCCTGACTCCATGGTTCTCTTCGCGATCTTTTCAATGGACGAGGAGTGAGTCCTCTCGTTCACACCGATGACGAATACGTTCCTGCTGTAGCAGTGGACGTTTCCTCCCTCCACAGGAGTGTCATCCTCATCGGCAGCCCCGTACCATGTTTTCCATCCCGCATCCTTCAGCATGGGATGGCTGCGGAATATGGCCCTGAGACAGGGAGGCTCTTTCATCCTGTCCCTGTTCAGCATCCTTCCGAAGATCATCCCGTCGCCCAGTACTGCCCCGGAATCCCTGGAATAGAGTACGTTTGTCATGGGAAAAAGGCACCACTCGCTCGTTTTGTCCGCCAGGTCCCCCAGAGACACTTCCCCGGTTTCCCTGCTCAGCTCGTCCTTCGTCATCCCGAAGAACAGCCGCTCTACCAGCACATCGGGAGAAAGGCCCGATAAAAATTCAAGAAGCACTTCCAGGGTCTGCCCGGAGACAAAGGGGCGCTCGGCATCCAGTATGCGGGGAAGCCACTCCTCTTTCACTCCGTGCAGGGCGAAGACATCCCGGAGGAGATCCTGGAACAGAAATACCCTGGCACCGTACGACTCTACCGCAGCCACCCATTTCCGGTGCTCCTCCGCAGCCTTTGCGGGGCTTGGAACGGCGTCCCACGAAAGAGATCCCACGTTCAGAGGCGTACACCGCTCTATGCCCTTTCCCGGGGGCTGCATGATAACCGCCCTGAGTTTTCCTATCTCCGACCTGACCAGGATCTTCAGCTTCTCCACGGCAGAGCCCTCCCCTTCGACGGAATTCACCCCATCAGCTGTACAGGTCTGTACTCAGGTATTTCAGTCCGGAATCACACACAAGAAAGACGATGGTATTCCCATTTTCCCTGCCCCTCAGAAGCGAAGCCGCCGCCTGGAGGTTCGCACCGGAGGAAAAGCCTGAAAAGATACCTTCCCAGCGGGCAAGGGCCCGTGACCCTTCGGCGGCATCTTCGCTGCCCACCGCCAGGTAGTCTTCCACACTTTCCGGGTCGATGAAAGGAAGATCCCTGCTGTATCCTCCGCCCTGGATCTTGTGGTTGGGATCGGTAATTGTTTTCCCCGCAAGCCACGCCGCGGTATCCGGCTCAACCACGTAGCACCGTATGGACGGGTTGTGCTTCTTCAGTGCCCTTGTGCACCCGGCGAAAGAGCCTCCCGTACCGGCGAAATCCACAAAAGCGTCGATCCTGCCTTCCGCCTGTTCCCACATCTCTTCGCCGGTGCCGAACTCGTGGGCCCTGACATTCCCTTCCAGCAGGAACTGATCCGCCCTGAACGCATTCTTCTCCCTGACGATGCGCCGGGCCTCAGCCTCCACAAGCTCAAGGTCTTCGCCGGAAACCTGTCCCGGAGGAGATCCCGGCGCCTGTTCCACAAGTACGACCTGCGCTCCAAGGGCAGCCATCATCCGGGCCCGTTCCATAGAATTGCCCCTGGACATGACAGCGGTAAAAGGATATCCCTTCACGGCACACACAATGGCAAGCCCAGTTCCGGTATTCCCGCTCGTAAGTTCCACGACGGCCTGGCCGGGAACAAGGCGACAGGACTGTTCCGCTTCCTCTATCATTCTGAGGGCGATCCTGTCTTTCTTGCTGAAGCCCGGGTTCAGGTACTCCAGCTTGGCATAGAGGGTACCGTCAAGCCCCCAGGCTTTCACAAGCCGGTCAAGCCTTACCAGAGGAGTGTTTCCTATTGCCCCGAGGACGTTTTCAAGCGCTTTTTGCATTCTGACTTCACGCTCCCGTCTGCCTTTGCGGCATGCATATTCTCTCAGCAAACGACCTTCCCCTGCAATAGGGGACATTCGAAACCATTGCCCCGGCGCCTGCCGTTGATGTGTTTTCCCTGATTGACACGGAGACTGGGAAACTCCATACTTTTTTTAACTCGCAGCATTTCGGGGAGGCAGGACGTCATGGAAAACATCAAGGTAATCGTCTGGGGAATCGGAACAATGGGAACGCTCATGGCAAAAATCCTTGCAGGAAAGGAAGGGGTCGAACTGGTCGGGACCCTGGACTCATCGCCCGGAAAAGCCGGGCGGCCTCTCAGTGAAATTACGGGGATCAGCGGACACAAAAAAATCCACGTATCCCGGAACGCTGAAGATGTACTTTCACAGGATGCAGACATCGTTCTTCTGGCCGTATCTTCCTTCATTGGGGAGACGATGGAACCAGTCAAAAAGATAATCCAAAGCGGTAAAAATGTGATAACCATAGCTGAAGAATGGGCATATCCATGGCTGACTGCCCCGAAAGAGTCCGGGGAAATCGACGCCCTTGCAAAATCAAGGGGCATCACTGTACTGGGGACGGGGGTCAATCCGGGTTTTGTGCTCGACACACTGATAATAGCCCTTTCAGGTACCTGTTCCAGTGTCCGGAAGATCTCGGCGAAAAGGATAAACGACCTGTCTCCTTTCGGACCGACGGTCATGAAAACACAAGGCGTAGGCTGCTCCCCTGAGGAATTCCGCCGCGGGCTTGAAGACGGCACCATCGTGGGCCATATAGGCTTTCCCCAGTCAATACACATGATCGCGTCTTCACTGGGGATCAGGCTCGAAAAAATCACCCAGTCCGTTGACCCGATCATCTCCCGGACTTCCAGGAAAACCGCCTGCGCAGACGTGCTGCCCGGACAGGTTGCGGGCTGCAGCCATCGGGCTGAAGGATGGGCGGGAGGGAAACCGGTCATCATCCTCGAACACCCCCAGCAGATCCAGCCCGATGCCGCGGGAGTTGAAACCGGAGACTACATAACCATCGAGGGGATCCCGGACATCCGGGTCGCCATCAAGCCGGAAATACCGGGAGGAACGGCCACCGCAGCTCTAGCCGTAAACATGATCCCCCAGGTCATAAACGCACCGGCAGGGCTGGCTTCAATGGCGGAGCTTCCCGTACCGTCCGCGCGGCTTGCTGACTTCAGGGAGTTCCTGAAATGAATGAAGGATCCCTTCATTCATTTCTCTTTAAAAGAAAAGCCGACGAGCTTCAGCACCACGTCGAGCAGCACTCCGGCACCTGCAGCCAGGTCTTCCTCCGGGGTATGCTCATCCGGATTGTGGCTGATCCCCCCAACGCTCGGGACGAATATCATGGCCGCCCTGCACACCCTGGCCATCATCTGTGCATCGTGCCCCGCTCCTGACACCATGCGCATGGAAGAGAGCCCCCTCGACAAAGCGGCTTTTTCCACCTCGCCGGCAAGTCCCCTGTCAAAGACGACGGGATCGAACCGTACAAGGTGCTCGCTGGATATCTTGACCCCCTCTTCCCCGGCTGCCTTCTGAAGAAACTCCGCGAGTTTTTCCTCGGCCTCTGTCAACCTTGTGGAGTCGGGGTCGCGAAGATCGACCGTGAAGACTGCCTTTGATGGTATGACGTTCACTGCCCCGGGTTCAAAACTGATGGTCCCGATGGTTGCGAGCGTTGTCCCCGTTGTAACCGCCAGGTCCCTCAGGAAGACCGAGACCCTCGCGGCGGCATATCCCGCGTCGTGGCGCATATTCGTGGGGGTCGTTCCCGCATGGTTGGCCTTACCTGTTATAGAGACGCGCCACCAGGAGATACCCTGTACTCCCTCCACAACCCCGATACGGATTTTTTCGGCGTCAAGCCTCGGCCCCTGCTCCACGTGAAGTTCAATGTATTCCGAAGGAATTAGAAACCCCGGCTCTTCCTTTCCGCTGTACCCTATCCGGGAGAGCGCCTCACCCACGGTGATGCCTCCGTCATCCTTCACCGAGAGAGCCTCGTCCGCCGTAATGCCGCCCACAAAGGCCAGTGAACCGAGCATATCCGGCTGAAACCTCACTCCTTCTTCGTTGGTGAACGCCGCAACGACAAGGGGACGCCCGGGAATACAGCCGGCTTCGCGAAAAGCCCTGGCAACCGCAAGTCCCGAAAGCACTCCGTAGCATCCGTCGTAGGGCCCGGCATGAATCACCGTATCGATATGAGAGCCGATCATCAGGCTGTCCTTTTCAACATCTTTCCCTTCCAGGATACCGAAAATGTTGCCGAAACAGTCCACCCTCACATCCAGGTCCAGTTCCCTCATCCACTTCACGAGAAGATTCCTGGCCTGCCGGTCCTCTTCCGTCAGGGTCAGCCTCGTCCTTCCCCCGAGCGGATCGGTCCCTGTCAAAGCAAGCGTCCTTATCTGATCAAAAAGAATATCACCGCGAATTTCGGGCCGCGGTTTCCCTGTTCCGTCAGACACAGTCATGCCTCCTGTCCCGTCTGCAGTTTCTCTGCCAGATACCGGATCGTAGTAAAAAGTGTACCATGTGTTCCAGAGAAGCAGAACATGGAAAAAGCTATTCCTTTTCCGGAAGAGCTTTTTCTCCCTGTTTCGGCCCGTGCGGCGTTATCGCCTGTTTCCGGAGGCAGTGCCGGGCTTCAGGCCCAGAAAAGTCTCCAGTCCCGGAAAGCTGTCCTGTCCGGGGACAAAAGGAACGGCCAGGGGTTCGAATCCTGCCGCTCTTATCAGCTCGAGCCACACAGTCCTGGGGAAGAGTCCCATACAGTGGCGGTCATGGGCCACCTGTACACTCCCGTCCCGGTCCCTCAGAATATAGGCCATGTCGGCCACGTACATTTCCGCCCCGGGATCAGGGATCCATCGCCATTCGAGATAGCGCACCGCACGGCCGTCCTTTTCGCTTCCGCCCGTCTCCGTGCCGGTTTCGAAGGTTTCGGCCACAAAATCCGGCTGGAACAGGGCCGTTCCCCCGGGGGCCGTATGGACGAAGGCCGTGGTGACGGCGTCAGCGAGATCACTGCGGCTCCTCATGCAGTTCACTGCGTCATGGAGGAGAACGCAATCGAACACCTGCCCGAGCCGGATGGATCTCAAATCTCCCTGCACATGCCTGCATTCCGGGTTCTGGCGGCGGTTCAGTTCCAGCATTGCCGGCTCCAGGTCCACCAGGGTGCAGGAAAAAGAGGCCTTCAGGTATGCCGCATTGTGACCGGGGCCGCTGCCGAGATCAAGGAGGGTGAGGGGAGTATTCTGACAGTAAGATTTGAAAAGATTGCGGTAGAAATCAGCCTCTTCTTCGTAGTCCTCCACAGGCGTCAGAAGGGGATACCACTCCGCCAGGTCACGGTAGAGCCTGAGATCCGGCACGGAAGCCCCTTCGTTTTTTCTCTCCATATCCACCCTTTTTATTCCGTATTTCCCCCGTCACAGGCTCATCCTGAAAAATGCCGGGACATTCAGGCCTTTCGCTGCGCCACGAAAAACTCGTAAGCGTAACACTTCGACGATTCCCGGTGCATTTCCGGCTCACTGGCAAGAATGTCGATCACGGCCAGCGCTTCCCCGTTGCCCTGGTATAGCTGCCTCATCTCATCGATACGCTTTTCCATGGGAGAGTAGAAGTCCGTCCACCAGGCCTCGTCGGGCAGCGTAAAATGCCCCACTGCCGCGAAACCTGACGCTGCAATTATCTCCAGGAGATCCTCAACTCTTCCCATACCGGGGTATTCCGACTCAAAGAGCTTTCTAACTTCCGGAGGAGGGTCCTCAACAGTCCAGACCGCGTCAGTGAACGCGACATACCCTCCCGGACGCAGGAGCTGCCTGCAGACCGACAGCGCTTTTCTGATCCCGATGCTGTACAGTGCCCCCTCCGACCAGACAAGGTCAAAACTTTCAGGGGGCAGCCCGGTGTCTGTCATATCGGCCGCCACAGGGATAATCCGTTTTGAAAGGCCAAGCTCAGCCACCCTTGACTCCAGCCGTTCGATGCTTGGTGCATGGATGTCTACGGCGGTTATAATACCTGAAGTCAGCCCGGCAAGGTGAAGTGTCTGACCCCCCACGCCGCAGCCCAGATCCAAAATTTTCGGCTCATGCGGCAATCCACTGCAAAGAGAAAGCGCCCTGGCCGCACAGTCCCTGCTCCCCGGGCCCTGCCTGGGAAGCGACTCGAACAGTTCCAGGAACAGCTTCCGGAACAAGGGAGATGATTCGTTCATTTACATTCCACCATTCTGTTTCTTATAGAAACACGACCGTTCTTCCAACACCTTTTCCCGTCCATCCGGCGGAACCTTTTGTTCGAAGGCGGTGATGCCTCTGTTTTCATCAGAATCGTCATGGCCATGTCCAGTAATGGGCGTCAACAAATCAGGAAAGTCCTATGCTCCCTTTCCTGAACACATAAATCGCCCACCCCAGCGTTTCCCGCCCCCACCTCAGATATGCCGTCCTGCTCTCATGTACCCGCTTCAGAACGGTCTCCACATCCGGATCATCCCGATGGTCATTCGCCCAGGTTTCCGCAGCATACCACTGCAACCCTTCATATCTGTCCCAGTCATCCTGGCTGCTTACGAGTGTGTAGACAGGCTCCAGTCCGTACTCCCGTCCGGCCTCTGCATTCTCATAATGTGTTCCGAAGTCTTCCTTTTTCACTCCGATCGCCTCTAAATACTCTTTTTCCGGCTCATGCCTCCAGTACGGTTCTCCCGCAAGGATCCAGCTTTCCGGGGCTGCCATTCTTTTCAGCGCGTTCAACGTCCCCCGATGCCCGCCAAAAATCCAGCTTGCACCTATGCAGGCTGCCAGGTCAAAACTCTCCGGGGTATCCGGGACATACCCGGCCCCGTCCATCTCCAGGAAATGGAGTGGGACATCCGGAACACGTTCCTGATGCTTCTTCCGGACATCAGCTATGAAGTAGGGGGAGAGATCAACTCCTGTCCCGGTCATTTCCCGGTACCGTTCCGCAAGCCTGATGAGAAACTCGCCCTTTCCAGTAGCTATATCAAGCACACGTGCCCCGGTTCTCAGAGGCAGAAGTGTGATAAGCTGCTCAAACTTCTCAAGATTCATCGGATTGCAGATAATGTGCTCCCGATGCGTGACAGAAAAAAACTTCCACCTGTCCATATATATACCGTCCTTATAAATGCCGGCCGAACCGCAGGATTTTCCGGCTTGATCAAGGATTTCCCGACTTCATAGATCATATCATCGACCCGGGCTGAAACACAAAAAAGCTCCTCCCCGAAGGGAAGAGCTTTCTGTTTTTTGGTCATTCCGAAGGGAATTCCTTCAGTTTCCCTGTTCTCCGTAAATACTGCCGCCCCAGCGGTCCTCAGGCTTACGGAAAAGCACCGGGTCAACGATCCTGCCGTTCTTCTGTTCCACGGCCAGGAAGCTGCCTTCCGGAAGAAGCCAGAACGGTTTTCCGGAAATAAATACCAGTTTCTTATTGAACATGCGTGTACCTCTTTCTTTTTCAAAATACCGAAGCGATCGGCGCCTCAAAAGGGATGTTTCGGTTACAGTCTCTTTCATGGAAGAATGGACGCCGTAAAAAAAGAATCAGGCCAATCCGGATAATGACTC
>Ga0228535_1001221_pt1 | contig 44680 bp, 49 predicted proteins | sample SJ1metagenome_FD_168457 | JGI IMG/M metagenome (GOLD analysis project Ga0228535, IMG submission 168457) | Enriched culture of PCE-dechlorinating microbial communities from Ithaca, New York, USA - SJ1 | ecosystem: Engineered > Modeled > Simulated communities (microbial... > Unclassified | place... | reverse complement strand
CCAACTTACATCCAGTCAGGCTCAAAATGCGAAAGAGCCCCGGCGTCCGCCGGGGCTCTTTCCTTACCGTAAAAGGCTTGTCTTGCTCCCCCGCGGTGGTTCGAACACCGGACCCAGTGGTTAACAGTGGCTCGGGAGAGCTTTCATCAAGTTGCACCTAGTGATGGACGAAGCCCTTAAGCCTTACTATACAGTGATTTACGCCATCGATCAACTTCACCTGTATTCACCTGGTTGCACCTAGATCTGGCTCGAATTCCAAGATTTGAGTCCAATTTGAGTCCAGTCCCCGAGGAGATGGTAAGCATTGTTAGGACTATTTTGCAGCGCTCATCACCGCAGACCGCAAGGTACGAATCATACCCTATCGGGTATATCCCGCGATCATACCCAAGAGGGTATGGGAGTAAGCGCCCCCTCCCATTCCTACCAGGGTCGATGGAAAAGCGTCGGCGCCGGCGCAAGCCTAGCGGACGACTGTCGGCTTGGGGGCCTTGGCCTTCGTGACCTTCTTGGCTTTCACCTGGGAGGTGGAGCCTGGCCGCTTCAACACCACGCGAACAGCGGAAGTCTTAGCCGCAAAGGTCACAATCCGTTCTCGCTGGATGAAGCCTTGATCCTTCCTAAGGACCTCCAGGAAGCGACAGGCGGCGCCGCTCGGGACATTTCGACCGGCCTCCCAGGCCTCGACGGTCTTCTTGGCGACCCCTAGGACCTGGGCGAAGACCGTCTGAGAAAGCCCAAGGGTGAGCCTCAAGGCCTTGATCGTCTTCGCGTCATAGACGGGGAGCGGCGCTATCTCGATCGCCGTAGTCTTGAGCTTGAGCTTGCCTTCGCGATGCGCCTTGACCTCGCTGAGGCCCCGCATGATGCTTTCGAACGCTTCTCCCATATCACTCTCCTAGCAAACTCTTCACGTAGGCCTTGATCGCCCGCTTCTCGTCGGCGCTCAGGTTGTCCTTCTCATCCTTGCCGAAGACGGTAATGAGATAGATCAAGCCGGACGCTCTCATATCGAGATAGATGGTCCGGAGGCTGCCGGATTTGCCTCGGCCTTCACGCGCCCATCGAAGCTTGCGAACCCCGCCAGTCCCCTGGATAACTGGTGCAATCTCCGGGTGCTCGAGGAGGAAGCTTTGGAGTTCGCGGAGGTCGTCCTCCGTCATCCCGAGGGCCTTCCAGCGGGATTGGAACTCCTTGGTCTCAACGAAGGTTCTCGTCACTAGCGGCTTCCATGTACCCTATTTAATAGGGTGACTAAGGATAAATATAGTCCGAGGGCTGGTTCTCGTCAAGAAGAGGAAACAGCCTAGGCGACGAGAGGCCCGCGCTACCCTGGCTTGCATGCACTCTTCATCTCCTTAGCTAAAGCCGATCCTCTTGCCCTGCTCTTTATAGCGACACTCGTCAGCCAAGGCGCAAAGGAGGGCCTCTGCCTCGACCCCCGGAGAATACCGCGTCCTCATCAGTACCGCCTTGAAGTCCCCCGGCGTGAGACCTTCCAACCTCGCCAGCTGCCTCCCAGCCTCACTGGCCTAGGGATGCTCCTTGACGAATGCGAGGACCGCAGTCTCAATCTCATCCCGCACCGGCCTCACCCTCGCCATAATCTCCTCATCAGTGCCCTTGAAGGATGAGGGGTCGTCGAAGGGCCAATGGTGGCGCTCGGCGAGGCCGGGGAAGATAGGACAGCGCTCGGCGGCTTCCTTGGAGCAAACGGTGACTACAACCTGAAACACCTTCTTGGCATTGAACAGGTCGAAGACGCTCTTGGTCGGGTTCCCCGCGATGTCGATGCCGACTTCGGCCATGGCGCGGACCACATAGGGATTGAGCTTCCCCGGCTCGAGACCCGCGCTCTCGACTTCGAAGCGGCCGCCTCCATGCTTCTTGAGAAAGGCTTCCGCCATCTGGCTGCGCGCAGAATTGTGGACACAAAGGAAGAGGACCTTGGTCATGCCATATACCCCCAAGAGTATGATACTACTCGCCCAGCATTAGCTCTGCGATAGCGTTAGGTGAGAAACAGGTTAATCGAGACTTGTAGAGGCGCTCCTATGACTGGCATCCCCTTCCTGCTTCGCGATGAGGGGATTCTTGCCGACCCTCGTCTTCAGCTTACATGCACATTGGCCGGACAGCTCATAGGAAGTGTCCTTCCGCACGGGCAGGCCCGCGGTATCCCAATCGATCATGCCGCCGGAAAGCTTCGCGAGGTTGGAGTACCCAGCCTTCACGAGGATTCTTGCGGCCTCGCGACAGTAGATGCCCGCGGCGTCGGCGAGGATCAAAGGTCGGTCGCGCGGGAGGACGTGAAAGGACGACGGGAATCGAGTCCACGGGATGTACAAAGCCTCCTCGACATCGAAAGCGCGGAAGTTCGTCTCGTAGGCTTCGCGAAGGTCGACGAGCATCGCTCCTCGTGACAAGTATTCCTTGGCTTCTCCCGGAGCCAAGTTGAGTATGCCCTCCGTCCGGGGAAGACTCGCCGTCATCGTCGAGAAATCGATACCGCTAATCATGGAGCCTCGCGCGGCCGAGGCAGGGGGATGATCAACAGGGAGCACTTCGCGTGCCGGGCCAGGTTGTGGCTCACGCTGCCGAGGAAAAGCTCTGAAATAAATCCTCGCCCCTGGCTGCCGAGGACGATGAGGTTGGACTTGTCATCCTCAGCAGCGCGCATGATCTCGCTAAAGGGGGATCCGTATCGAATGTCGAGTACGACTTTCGTATTCCCCTTGCCACCGAGTCGTGAGGACAACTCCGACAGCCGTTCTTGGTCGACACGGTTGAATTCCTCAAGCTGGGAAGAGAGATGAGGATCGATGCGCGCTCGGTCCTGGACGTGGAGGAGTTGGACCTGCCGCACACCGTATTCCCCGAGGCCCTCGACCCAGGTGAAAGCCATATCCGCGTTCTCCGAAAAGTCGGTCGGGAAGAGGATATGGCCCTGCAGATCGCATCTCGAAGTCCGCGCACACGCTGGATCCGTCTTGTCAGCCGCTTCCAAACGGATAACCAAAACAGGCTTGACCATGGCGAGAAGGACTTCCGAAGCCACCGATCCCAGGAACATATCCGCGAGAAATGAATGGCTCTTCGAGCCGATGACGACCAAAGAGTACTCTTCTTGAGCGGCGATTCGGTTGATTTCCCGCTTCGGAGAGCCTGTCTCTATCCTGGTCTCTACGCTGAAGCCATAGCTTTCAAGGACCCGCTTCTGCTGTCCCAGTCGCTCATTGATTGCGTCAGTCGAGTACGACAATGCGAGAGAAGCTCCTTCCTGTGTGCTCAGGCACAGCAAGAGGAGGCAACGGAAAGTCCCATATGAACGAAGGGAGTCAAGGCAACGGACGAGAACGAAGGAGGCATCTGAAAGGTCAGTCGCGATGAGCACTCTACTGAACATGGTATGCCTCCTTCAGGGAAAGCCTTACCGCGTCGCGCGCACGGCTGCCGGTTCAGCCACGAACTCGGCCGCTGCGGGGAACCTCGACCTGGTCGCCTTTGCGATCTTGACGAGGCTCAGCATCACGGGAACTTCTGTGAGAACGCCGACCACGGTCGCCAGTGCAGCGCCAGAGGATAGCCCGAAAAGGCTAATCGCCACCGCCACGGAGAGCTCGAAGAAGTTCGAGGCGCCGATCATGCCGGCGGGAGCGGCTATTTCGTAAGGGACCTTCCAAGCCTTCGCCCAGCCGTAGCCGATGAAGAATATAAGATAAGTCTGGATGATGAGAGGCACCGCGATGAGGACGATAGCGAGAGGATTGGCGAGAATCACGCGGCCCTGGAAGGCGAAGAGGATGACGAGGGTGAGGAGAAGCCCGGCCTCGGTGATGCCGTCGAACTTCTTGAGGAAGACACCTTCGAACCATTCCTTGCCACGGCGCTTGATGAGTCGCGAGCGGGTAATCGCCCCGAAGCCGAGGGGAATGACGACGAAGAGCACGACGGACAGGAGGAGGGTATCCCAAGGAACATGCACGTCGCTGACGCCGAGAAGGAAGGCTACGATGGGCGTGAAGGCGAAAAGGATGACGAGGTCGTTCACCGCGACCTGGACTACCGTGTAACCCGCGTCTCCGTCGGAGAGGTAGGACCATACGAAAACCATTGCTGTGCAGGGAGCGGCTCCGAGAAGGACGGCGCCCGCAAGATACTCAGTGGAAAGCTCCCCTGGTATAAGGGCTTTGAACACGACTTTCAGGAAGAAAGCGGCGATGAGGTACATCGTGAAAGGCTTGATGAGCCAATTCACTACGAGGGTGATGACGAGGCCCTTAGGCTTCTTGCCCGCGTTCTTGATGCTCGTGAAATCGACCTTGAGCATCATGGGGTAGATCATCAGCCAGATGAGCACGGCGACGGGGATCGAAACCTTGGCGTATTCAAACTGACCGAGGAAGGCGGGCACGCCGGGCAGGAAGTAGCCGATGGCCACGCCGAGAGCGATGCACAGGGCGACCCAAAAAGAGAGGTACTTGGCGAAGAAACCGATGCCGGGCTTTTGGCTTTCACTCATGGAAGCTCCTTTGCTACTCGTTGACACGAACGCGATCAGCCTCTAGTATTATTGGCGTGATGACCAAGAATGTCAAGAGATTGTTGGTTGATGCGCCAACAAAGTGCCCTGGTGGGATGCATGACCGAACGCGATAAACAGAGGCTGACACGGCGGGCCGCTATTCTCAAGTCCCTGGCCCATCCCTCGCGCCTGCTCATCATCGAGATGCTTGAACAAGCGCCCCGATGTGTCGGCGAGCTGACCGAGGCCATCGGAGCGGACATCACCACGGTCTCCAAGCACCTTTCGGTCATGAAGCGCGCCGGGCTGGTCCGTGACGAGAAGCATGGTACCTACAGTGAATACTCCCTCGTCTGCGACTGCGTGACGCACATGATCGATTGCATAGAGGAAGGCATGAACGCTCGACCGGAAAGATCATCGTCCGGCATGACTAAGCCGAAACGAGAGAAGGTCTGCAAACTCAGCCGCGAGTAATCGAGCCCATACGGCTTCATGCTATCAGAGGCTGAAGCCGTTAGGCGAATCACTAACAGCAGCTTCCACCTCTCGCCCCTTCGAAAAAGCGTTGAAGGTTATCAGGTAGCGCCGTAAGGGGTTCTGGCTCTAGCGTGGGCATGGTATCGACCGCAAGCATGGCCTTCATGATCGACTCAACGAGCATCGGTAAAGGCGCCGCGGAGTGTACCTTGCCCTTATAGTGCCATTCCCGGCAGTCGATCGAGGCTCCGCCTCCGGCGATATCGCCGCAGGATTCGCAGCGGGACTCTCGAATATCCTGGGCTATATCCCTGCCATTGATGCGAATCGTTGGCGAGGATAGGAGAGCTCGACGCATCGCTTCTTCCGGCGTCGACACCACGGTCGTTCTCTCGACAAGCTCGATGCCGAGCGCGCCAGCGATGGGAGTCAGCAGCTTGATCGCTTCCTTCAACTGCGCACCGGTCGGAACGCAGCGCGTACAGGTCTCCAGATCGATCACGAGTAGCTCGATGGTCAAAATCGAAGGCACGGCCGTCCCTGGATACGGCTTGGACTCGTCATCCTCCGCTTCACGCTTCTTGGTCGAGCCTCCGCAGCACGAAGGCTGTTCGCCTTTATCACCGATTTCCTCGATCACGACATTACAGCACGAGGACTTCTTGGGCTGGAGCCTTCCAAGCCAGGAAGGCTTCTTCTTCTCATCGGTCATGGGTCACTCCTCTCAAATCGCGTTGAAACTGAAGCCCGCGATTACCGCGGTCAGGAAGACGACTCCAACGAACACGATCACAAGCCGACGCTTGAAGATCCCCGCCAGCATGCTCATCTCCGGAATGCTCATACCCGCGCCGCCGATAATGAGCGCCAGCACTGCGCCCATGCTCATGCCCTTCTGAGTCAGTGCCACGGCGATGGGGATCACGGTCTCGGCTCGCACATAGAGGGGGATACCGATGATCGCTGCTACGGGAATCGCGAAGGGGTTGCCGGAACCAGCGAGTTTTGTCACGAAATCCATGGGCAGGTAGCCGTAGATCGCCGCACCGACCGCAACACCCAGGACCAGGTAGATGAGGATACCGGTGAAATCGCGCCATGCGTCACCGAAGGCTTCACGCAGCTTCTGCGCGAAGGACAGCGACATGTCGCTAACCTGGTGCCCCCCGCTGATCCTGACTTTCTTGACATCCTTTTGTAGTCCTAGCAGCTCGAGAACGACGCCGCTAAACATGGCCGCGAGGAAGGTAACACCTCCATAGATGAAGGTGGCCTTCCAGCCCAGCATGGCAAAGAACATGGTCAAGATGATCGGGTTGAGCAAAGGCGAAGCGAGGACGAAGGACATGGTCGCCCCGAAGGGAACCCCGGCCCGGAGAAGTCCCACCGTCATGGGAATCGTGGAGCAGGAGCAGAATGGCGTGATCGCGCCGAGTGCGGCTCCCAGAAAATTACCGAGCAAGCCCTTCTTCGAGAGCGCCTTGCCCAGAGTCTCCTGCGAGATGTACCTGAAGACGAGGCCGATGATGGTACTGATCCCTAGGAATAATGCGGTCAGTTCCAGAAAGATCAAGATGAAGAACTTGAGCGACTCTAGCAAGGTATTCACCTAGTTCACCTCAGAGTAGGGCTGCTTCGATAGATCAACGGGCTGTGGTAACTCTTGAACAAGGGACCTAAACCGATCGAGTACCGAAACATCGATGCAGTAACAGACACGCGGTCCGTCGACTTCTCCAACCAGCAAGCCAGCGGCTTTCATGATGCGAAGGTGCTCCGAGACGGTCGATTGAGCGAGTGGTAGCTGACTGACAATATCGCCACAGACACAGTTCGTCCTCTCGGCCAGGATCTTAAGGATCCGCACTCTCGCGGGATGGGCGAGCGCCTTGGCGAGCGAAGCGAGCTCTTGGTCAGCCTCGCCTGTAAGGCCAAGGGCCCCCTCGGAGGAAGGTTCTTTCTTAGAGGCTATTTTATCGTTCATCGACGATATAATAGCAGTAGGCTTGATACTCGTCAAGGGAAAAGCTGTACTCTGACCTGAACTATCAGTGCGGCCTATTCCAGACACCGGGTCGTCCCGCAATGCGGCAATAGCTTGCTGTTGGTATTTCCATGATGCCATATTTACAATAATGGAAACATCGCATAAGATGTTACTGCCATCGACCGAAGGAGGAAATATGGGCGATCATGATGAACAGGGCGTCTCCCGCAGGGGCTTCCTTAAAACCACAGGCTTGGGCCTTGGCGTCGCAGTCGGAGCGCTTGTCCTAGGGCCAAGCGCGGTCTCGGCCGCCGAGAGCGGTGCCTCGACGCCGGTAGCGGAAGGCCCGTTCCCCTATAAAGATCTTGATCCGCGGGAGGGCATGCTTCGCGGCCATGCCGGCTACTGGAAGTCCGGCTGCGCCTACGGCGCCTTCTACGGCATCACCTCCATGCTCCGCGAAGCGGTAGGCGGCCCCTACGCCCAGGTGCCGTACCGCATGCTCGCGTGGGGCAGGGGCGGCGGCGCCAACTGGGGTACCCTCTGCGGGGCACTCACGGGCGCCTGTGCGGCCATCAATCTCGTCGCCGCCGATGCCGACGTGAACAAGCTCGTGGGCGAGCTCATGGGGTGGTACTCCACCCATCCCTTCCCTTCCGACGAGGCGACCAAGCTCGCGGTCACGGGCTCGTTCAAGCAGACCGCCAAGGACTACCCGAAGATCGAGCTGATCAAGACCGTCTCGAAGTCTCCCCTCTGCCACGTCTCCAACGCGACTTGGATCGCCGCCTCCGGGATCAAGCTCCCCGACGACCGCCGGAAGGAGCGCTGCGCCCGCCTCACCGCCGACGTCGTGGCCAAGACCGTGGCCATGCTCAACGCCTACAAGGCCGGCACTTTCGTGCCCGTCTACAAAGTCGACGAGGAGACCGAGATCTGCCTGGCCTGCCATGAGCCGGACCAGGAAGGCAAGATGTCCTGCGTCGAGTGCCACGAGCCGCACGAACTCTGACCGCTACCTAAGCATCTCCAAACCAGCCCCTGGATCGACGCGGGGCTGGTTTTTTATTGAGGAAGTATGGGCAAGCTAATATCTCGTCTCTACGATCTCCTTAGGTCCATAAAGCTGGCGTACGCGCTCATCATCGTCCTCGGCCTCTTCGGAATGCTTGGGGGACTCCTGCCTCAAGACGGTTCGCTCTTTATCGCTCCGACAGGGCATCCCTTTGTCGCCAAGGTCGTCGCGTGGATTTCCCCGGGCGCGGTGTTCTCCGGCCCGGCCTTTCGCCTGGCCGCCGCCTTGTTCGCCGTCAACCTGACCCTGTGCAGCTTCCACAGGCTCGCGGGCCAGTTCGCCTTGCCGCGCGGGAAGAGGCGCCACGGTCCCGACGTCCTGCACCTCGGCCTCATCGTACTGCTCGTGGGAGCGGCCTGGAGCGCCAAAAGCGCGACGGAGAGCCGCCATACGCTCCTGGTCGGGGAGGAGGAGAGCCTTCCGGGAGGGGAGCTCCTCGCGCTCCGGGACTTCTCCTTCGAGCGCTATGCCGACGGCAGGCCCAAGTCGTGGAGCTCCAGCATCGACCTCGACGCCAATGGAGCCAATCGGGTAAGGGATTTCACCCTCAAGGTCAATCGTCCGCTGCGCTACGGGGCGTATACGATCTACCAGACCGGATACGACGAGCGTCTGGTGGCCCTTCTCCGCAAAGGCAGGCTGGGCCTGCCTGAACCACTGGTCCAAGGCAAGCGTCTCTCCGGCGATTCTGGCTCCGTAGTGTTCATGGCGCCCGATCCGGATTCCGGCGCCGACGCGCATCGCTTCGTCTTCCTCGCGGACACGGAGAGCGGCCGGAAGGTCGTCACGGCGAGGATAGGGGAAACCGTGGGAGACTACACTTTGCAGGACGTGACGTCCGTATTCAGCTCGACGATCAAGGTTCGGAGGGATCCAGGCTATCCGCTCGTCCTGGCCGGCCTCATTCTCGTCGCGCTCGGCACCATCGCCACCTACATCATCAAGCTCCGGGGGATGCGCTCATGACAGCACTTATCGCCTTCGCAATTATCGTCGTCTCGCTTGCCGTCCAAGCGGTCTTTATCATCCGAAGAACGAGGAAACCCGATCCCGCGACGCCATGGCTTCTCCTCGCCTCGGGGGTCCTCCTCCTCGCGACGACGGTCGCGCGAAGCGTCGCGATCTCGTTCGTGGCCATCACCAGCGTCTATGAATCGCTTATCCTTCTGGCGGGCATCGCCTGTCTCGCCCTAGGCGTCTACCGCCTTCGCGCAGGAGCCGAAGCCTCTCGGCCCTTCGTCTTCGGCGGCACCTTCATCGCCTTTCTCTTTCTTGTGCTTTCGTCCTCGCCCCTCGCGCCGAGCGCCGTCAAGCCGCCGGTACCGGCTCTCCAATCGGCCTGGCTCGTGCTCCATGTGGCCTGCACCTTCATCGGGGAGGCGCTCTTCGCCTGCGGCTTCGTGGCTGCGATCCTCCAACTGGGCTCCCGGGATCCGGCGCGCCGGGCCTCCTACGATCGCCTTACCTACACCCTCGTCGCGATCGGATACCCGCTCTTCACTGCAGGAGCCCTGGTCTTCGGCGCCATCTGGGCGGAGGCTGCATGGGGAAGATGGTGGAGCTGGGATCCTAAGGAAACCTGGGCCTTGGTCACCTGGCTGGCCTACACGGCCTACCTGCATCTCCGCTTGATCCAGAAGCGCCAGAGCCCTCTCTTGCCGCTCCTCGTCGTAGCTGGCTTCCTGCTCGCGCTCTTCACCTTCCTAGGGGTGAATTTCCTGCTCCCGGGGCTCCATAGCTACGCCTGAGGCGGACGGCAGAGGGCTGGCACCGCCAGCCGGGCGAGGCCGGCGGCGCCGAGGACGCATCAGGAAGTCAGGAGCACTGCTCGCAATCGGCGCATTCGAACTGTATGGTGGTATGTTCGACCTTGTACCGCTCGCGGAGCAGCTGCTTCGCGTCCGACATGAGCTTGGCTGTTCGACTCAAGAGCTGATCTTCGAGCACGATATGCGCGCTCAAGACCCGGAACGAGGGATCGAGGGCCCACACATGGGTATCATGCACGCTCCTCACGCCAGGGAGGGTGGCAAGAGCGGCCGCCACCTCATCGCTCTGGGCATCGGCTGGGGCACCCTCGTTGAGAAGGTGAATCGCCTCCTTGAGCACTCGGAACGAGCCTAACAGGATGATGACGCCGATCAAAATGCTCGCGACCGGGTCAACCCAGGTCCAGCCCGTAAAGAAAATCACGATTCCCGCGATGATGACACCGACAGAGGAGAGCGCGTCGCCTACCACATGGAGGAAGGCGGAGCGGGCGTTGAGGTCCTCATGATCGTGTCCGCCGAGCACCAGGGCGACGAGGAGGTTCGCGGCAAGTCCGACTCCGGCGACGATGAGCATGGGACCGGCGATGACAGAGTGCGGATTGGTGAATCTGGCGATGGACTCACGGAAAATCTCGGCCGAGATGAGAAGCAACGTCGCGCCGTTCACAAAGGCGGCCAGCACCTTCATCCTTGCGAATCCGTAGCTATGCTTTCCGTTCGGGGCTCGTGCCGCGAGCCTTACCGCGCCGTAGCTCAAGGCGAGCGCGAAGATGTCCAGGAACACATGAGCGGCGTCGGAAAGCAAAGCAAGGCTTCCAGTTAGCAGTCCTCCGACAACTTCCGCCAGAAGCGTAGCTCCGGTGATGATCAGCGAAGCAAGGAGCTTACGGCCAGAACCTCCACCGGAGATGGCAGCCATGGCATGGTTGTGCCTGTCGGCATGGTGGTGATGATGGCCACTGTGTTCATTTATTAAGCTAAGTTCCATTGACGTCTCCTATTCGCTGCTCGCTCAGTTGATGATCTGCACTACACCGGCGATCAGGACTATGGCGCCGAGGAGTCGCTTGAACCAGGTCGCGGCCGTACCCGCGCCTTTCTTCCGGAGCGAGCGGCCGACATAGTCCCCGAAGGTCCCCGCTGCCACGATTGCCACGGTGTGGCCGATCGCATAGAAAACCATTAGCCCGGCGCCGTAGGCGATCTCCGCCCGTCCCGCCGAGAATACGAAGCCCATCATCGGCGCGAGGAAAGCGAAGGAGCAGGGACCGAGGATCACGCCATAGACAAGACCGAGGAACAAAGCGCCGAGCGGTCCTCGCCGCCCGCCCTGCTTCATCGAGAAGGAGGGCGTCAAGCGAGAGAAGGGTGGGATGTCCATGAGCCACAGCCCGCAGAGGACCAGGAAAACCGCGACGATGATCCGCGCGATCGGACCGACATCGCCCAGGAGCCTCCCGGCCAGACTCGTCACGACGCCGATGAACGCGAGCGTGGCGAGTAGCCCCATGGCGAACAGGAACGAATAGGTGAAGGCCCGCCGCCGCCCTGGACGGGTACCGTTGTTGATGTAAGCGACGATGAGCGGAATGGCGCCGAGATGGCATGGGCTCAAGAGAACGCTCATTAACCCCCACAACGCCGCAGCTCCGAAAGCGATCGCCGAGGGAGTGGCGAAGGCCGCGCTGATCGAGGCGACGAGGGCGTCGATCACAGCTTGACACCGCCCTTCGCGAGGATCTTCAAGAGCTCCTCCTCCGGAAAGAAGCCTTCGTGGCGGTAATACTCCTTGCCGTCCTTATCGAGGAACACCTGGGTAGGGATGACCCTGATCCGAAACGTCTGTCCGTAGGGCTGACCTTCCTTGGTCCAGACATCGTAGAAGAGCACGCTGACCTGACCGGGGAACTTCTTGCGGATGGATTCCATAACCGGCTGCATCGCCTTGCAGGGGATGCAATTCACCGAGCCGAGCTCGATGAAAGTTACGATCGGCTTGGCGGGGGCCGCAAAGGTCGCCCCGGCGGTAAAGATTGCTAAAATGATAACAAGTATCACGCTGGCTATTGATCTGGTTCTCAAGGACGCCTCCATTCAGTTGATAACTGCACCGATCCAGGGATGGCTAACTATCAAATCTGACTAAGCACTCAGGCTGTCATTCTCCCGACAAGACGCCGAATAAGGGGCGCGAGAACCAGAATCAGGGGAAACGCCGCCACCGAGGCTATGAACCAAGTCCGCATCCACGTCGCGACAAATCGCTCGGATAACCCCAGATTGACGACGCTCACCACGAAGGTCATGAAAAAAGGCAGTATCAATGCCATGAGTATGGCATTGAGAACTGGGGCGAAACGCTTGTCTAGCTTCACAATCAACTCCTGCTTGTTCAGACGATCGAACCGAAGGCTATGCCCGCCAAGGTGGACAGCACGACCACTAGGCCCGTATAGGTGAGGGTCTTCTTCCAACCGAGCTCGCCCGCGATGACAAGTATCGAAGGAAGGGAGAGGCTCGGCCCCGCGAGAAGGAGGGCTAATGCGGGTCCCTGGCCCATACCCGCGCCGATGAGGCCCTGCACGATGGGAATTTCGGTGAGGGTCGCAAAGTACATGAGGGCGCCGGCTAGTGAGGCCACGAAATTGGAGAAGACGGAATTGCCACCGAGTAGGCTCCCGATCCAGGCGCTGGGGATGAGCGCGTCATGCCCTGGGCGCCCCAGCAGGAAGCCGGAGACAAGAACACCGCCGAAGAGGAGGGGCAGTATCTGCAAGGAAAAATCCCGAGTCGCGACCAGCCACTCCAGGCGATCATCTTTCGAGAACCACTTGACGATGGTGTATACGAGGACGAGGGCGAAGGCTCCCGTGATCCAGTACTTCGCCGCGTAGATCGCGTCCCAAACCGCGCTACCGCCCTTGGAATTTGCCCAGTTCACGAACACGAGGATGCCGATCATACTGGCCATATAGACGATCATCTGCCCAAGACTCCGCGCAGGCTTTTCGTCCGGCTTAGCGAACATCCGCGCATCAGCCGCTCGCTGCTTGTCTTCCTTGCGGTAGATAAGCGCCATGAGAAGACCGATCACCACTGAGAAAAGCAGGGCTCCCACGGTTCGGGCGACACCGAGCTTCCAGCCGAAGACCTTGGCCGAGAGCACGATGGCGAGGATATTGATCGCCGGACCAGAGTAGAGGAAGGCAACGGCCGGACCGAGCCCCGCCCCCTTCTTGTAGATGCCCTTGAAGATCGGTAGGACCGTGCAGGAACAGACCGCGAGGATGGCGCCCGAAACCGAGGCCACGCCATAGGCGGTGAGGCGATTGGCGTCCGGGCCGAGGTAGCGCATGACCGCCTGCTGGTTCAGGAAGACCGTGATCGCTCCGGCGATGAACATGGCCGGCACGAGGCACAGGAGCACGTGCTGCTGGGCATATTCGCCGAGCATGAGGAAGGCCTCGTTCGTCGCGCCGAGAAGACGTGGAGCCTCCCAGGGAATGAAGTAAGCCGCGAGGAAGACCCCGAAAACGAGCAGAAGCTTCTTGTTAGGAGACCACTCTTGCTTGCTCATGCCTTCGCCCGTTCGTTAATCAGGGACTCGACACGCTCCGCCACGGCCTCAATAAGGTCTCCAGTGATGGGAGTCTTCCCCTTCTCGACGTCGTAGTCGGTCATGACATAGTGCTCATAGGGAAGGCCCGCCTTCTCGAAGATCTTGGCTCCGCAGGCGACCTTGCAGCCATCGAGGACGATATTCCTCGTGGCGTTCTGTGCCGATTGGACATAACCGGAGATACCGGCGCCTATCGCCGCGAGGCAGGTCCCCGAGCCATTCCCATCACGTACCAGCTTCCTCCAAACCTGATCGGCGAGCATACCCGTGTTGGCCATCCCCGAGCACGCATAAAGAAGCTTGACCTCGCAATCGCCGCCGCACGAACATCCAGCCATATCACTTCCCTCCCTTGAGATAGGTAATCACCTGGTCCTTGGTGAGGACCTTGCCCACGCTCTTCACCTCGCCGTCGATCGCGAGAGCGGGCGTCATCATCACACCCATCTCCATGATCGCGTCCGTGTCCATGACCTTCTCGATCTCGGCTTGGATACCGAGCTCGGCAACCGCCTCCCGGGCGTGCTGCTCGAGAAGCTTGCACTTGGGACAACCAGATCCGAGTATCTGAACCTTCATAACGACCTCCTGTGGATCATCTATTCCATCTTCTCCGCCTCGGCATAGAGGCGGTTCACTTCTTTGCTCGGCAGAGCCAGCTTGATGGCCCATGCGATGATTACAATGCCGACGATATCGATGGCCAGGCGCGAGAGCGCGAAGCGCTTGCCCAGGGCCGCCATCTCGAAAAGGAGCATCGGTATTTTCGTCGTGGACCAGGCGCCGATGAAGATGAGGATGTTCCTGAAGCTCGCTCCCTTCTTCATGAGGACGGCTGCGAAGGGGAAGGCTCCGTACAGCGGCCCCGCCGCGAAGGAGCCGAGGAGGAAGGCCAGGATGGTGCCTTTGGCGCCTGAGCCCTCGCCCATGTACCGGATCATCTTCTCGCGCGGGACCCATACGTCAAGGAGGCCGAGGAGGATGAAGATAGGCGGAATGACGAGGAGCATGGTCTTCGTCTGGAAGACCATGGAATCCAATGCCTTTCCGCGCCAGGCAGGAATGAAGAGAATGAATAAGATGAAGGCAATAGCCGCGACGATGGCGACCAAATACCGCTTCAGGAAGGCTCTCATACGCTCACCGCCCAACCGACGAAGAACGCCGCGGCGATCGAGAAAACCCAGGCCAGGCCATTCCGAAGAAGGGCAGCCTGCTTGCCGAAGTACTTCATCTCCATCGGCAACGTGACGACCCCGACCATCATGAGGCTCGACACGAAGGCCGCGATCTGAGTCGCCCCCGCTCCCCCATTCAGTAAGGAGGCCGCCGCCGGGAAAGCGACGAACCCGGGAATTAGGGTGATGGCGCCGACCAATGAGGCACCGAGTATGCCGAGGAAGCCCGAGCCGCTTCCGAGGAAACGCGAGATGGTCGTCGTATCGATGATGGCGAGGATGGCGGCGACGAGGAAGAGGACTGAGAGGAATTGTGAGAGGATGCCTTCGAAGGCCTTCCAAGCCTTCTTGAGCGCCATCTTCGTCTTGGCTTGATCTTTGAAAAGAGAGAGAGCCAAGCCGACAGCGGCCAGCCCGTAGAGCAGGAGAGTATCCATGTGTACCTCTTGTTGCCTATTTTCGAAACTTTGCACAGAAAAGTCAAGGGGCTCCTTGACTTTTGTTGCCAAACATTGCAACCTTAGCGCATGGATAGTCGTGCGATACGCCGCTATGAACTCAAGGCGGAGATGTTCAAGGCTTTGGCCCACCCCATGCGGATAGCCCTGCTCGATAAACTCAAGGAGAAACCTTGGTGCGTCTGCGAGCTGGCAGCCGAAGTCGGCATAGACAAATCGGTGGCATCGAAGCACCTGTCGCAGCTCAAGGCCGCCGGTCTGATTGACGACGAGAAACGCGGCACCCTGGTCGAATACCGCCTCGTGGCGCCTTGCGTCCTTGAACTGGCTTCCTGTGCCGAGACCACGATACTCGCACACCGTCGTAATCGGCTCGATCTCGCCTCGTCGCAATAGCTATAGCCACCTGCGCTCATAGAGAAAACCCTATCCTCCTGCCCTGCCCTTTATAGCTACACTCGTCCGCCAAGTCGGAAACAAGGGCCTCCGCGTCTACCTCCAGAGAAAACCGCACCCTCGTCAGTACGGCCTTGAAGTCCCCCGGCGTGAGGCTATCCAGCCTCGCCAATCGCTCGGCCGTCTCGATGGTGAGCTTCACTTCGGGGAAGTAGCGCTTGAACAGGGCAAGGCGGCCTTCCTCAGAGAGCGGCTTGAAGCCCACCTTGAAAGCGAAGCGCCGCAGGGCTGCCGGGTCGAGCGTCCCGAGGAGGTTCGTGCAACAGACGAGGACGCCGGAGTAGGCCTCCATCTGGGTGAGGAGCTCGTTGGTCTGCGAGCGCTCCCAGGAGTGCTGGGCCTGGCTGCGGTTCAGGAAGAGGCTGTCGGCTTCATCGAGGAGGAGGATACCTTCGGCGGCTTCGGCTTGCCTGAAGGCTTGGGCGATGGCCTGCTCGGTTCCGCCTACCCACATCGAGAGGAGGTCGGAGGCCCGGCGCTGAATGAGCTCCCGGTCGAGGGACTCAGCGAGGTAGCGTGCGAACTCGGTCTTGCCCGTACCGGGAAGGCCATAGAAGAGGAGATTCATGGAGTAGCGGTCGCCAGGTCGCCTCAGCTCGTAGAACGCGCCTATGGCCCCGAGAATCGCGTCTGGCGGGGTATCCGTGTTGAGGACGGACGGGTCGTAGGAGTCGACCACCGGGATCGGCGGTGAGGGCTTCTGGCCGGTCGTGAGCTCCTGATGGCGCTCGAGGAAGCGGCTGAGCATGGCCTCACGGTCGGGAGCGGGGAGCAGGCCTTCGGGATCGAGCTTGCGGAGCAGGGAGACGGACTGGGCGATGCCGGCCGTATTGACAGTGAAGCGGCGGGCGGCCTCCTCGATGAAGCGCGGGGAGACGAGGTCCTGGCGGTTCGCGAGGACGGAGGACCAGGCGAACTTCCTTGCCTTTTTAGAGAGGGCCTCGAAGTGGAGCGAGAAAGAGAAGCGGCGGCGGACGGACTCGTGAGAGAGGCCGAGGGTGTTGGTGATCCAGAGGATCGTGCAGGGTACAGAATCGAGAAACTGGTTGAGGTAGGCCTTGTCCGTGAGATCCTTGCGCTCGTCATGCGAGCGGGCGTTGAGGAGGCCGTCGGCTTCATCGATGACAAGGAGCTCCCGCTTGGCGTCGATCATGCGAGGGACCAGCTGGAGGATGAGGCGGCGATCCTGGAGGCCCCGCTCGGTAAGGGGGATGGAGAGGAAGCGAGGCGTCTTGTCGACTGCCTGGGCGAGGGCCTTCGCGAACTCCGTCTTGCCGGTGCCGGGCACTCCGTAGAGGAGCACGTTCACGGCCTTGTCCGAGGCGAGGAGGCCTTCCAGGATGTGGAGGTCCTTCTCGTCCACACCGAAGCTCGCAAGGGGATAGAGCGGTTCTGTGGGCGTCGTGGTGTAGGGCGAGTGTAATGGAAGCGGAGCTGTGCCGAGGAAAGCGCGGGCGACAAGATCGGCGAGCTTGAGTTCGGTGTAGTTGTACTGGTTCGCGACGAGGAGGCCGAGGCGGTAGAGGCGGCTCGTCTCGGAGACCAGCTCCACGACCTCGCGGACCTGAAGACCTGTGCAAAGCGCGATGAAGCCGGGGCGGCGGGTGGTCGCGTAGGCCTCGAAGAGGCGCTCCAGTTCGCCCGAGACAGAAAGCAGGAAGACGAAGGAGAGGACTGCGAGCTCGGCGCTCGAAAGCTCCAGGAGCTCGACGAGGGTGGCCGCTGGCGGTGGGAGCGACCCCATTGGCACCGGCTCGTCGCCATCACCATGGAAGTGCTCGAAGAGCATCCCGGTGAAGTCGGAAGGCCTGAGGCTTGTGGTGTCGTCGAATACGACATTGAGGAGCTGGTGACCGATCATCCTGCGATCGTAGGAAGGCTGGCGCATCGAGCCGGAGGCTGAGGGCGCGCAGGCGCGGAGGTCCGCGAGCAGGGCGTGGAGTTCCTCATCGCCGAGAAGGGAGAGGTAGAAGGCCAGGGAGTCTTCGTCGAGGGTGAGCCTTCTGACCAGGGAGGCGGCATAGCAGCGGAGAAGCTGTTCGGCCGGGAAGTTGCCAGAGTCCGTGGGGATGCCGGAGGAAGGATAGAGCGAGGAGCTATTGCGCATGGTGGCCTCGTGAAGTGGTAGAAGAGGGCGAACAGGGACCTTCGAGCGAGTACTAGCAAGTAGCAGACAGCCACAGGCCATATAACTTGGCCCTGAAAGACCCTCTGGGATTCGAGGATGGGAAAGCCCGCCCCGGTGAGGGACGGGCTTCGTCGTCAGCGGAGGAAGGCGTAGCGGGACTTCATGTAGCCGAACCAGGGCTCGAGCTCGCGATGCCGCTCGATGGGGAAGCTCCGGAAGAGCTCCTCAGTCGGGATGAGTACGAAGTCCTCGGGCTCGATGAGGAGCTTCTTCCAGGTCTCGTAGAAGTCGGAGCCGAGTTCCCGGAAGCGTGGCGAGGTGACGGCCCGAAGACCTCGGTTCTCGGTAACGGCGACGTGGACGAGGCGGACCTGGTCGACGCGCGGAACCCCGAACTCGCGGTACTGCGTGGCGAGGAGCTGCTGTCTCATGGCCTGGTAGTAGGGCTCGTACATGTAGTCCTCGATCTGCCCCGCGAGTTCGAGGTTGAAGGGCGTGAGGGGGCCATGGAAGAGATGACGGTAGGGCTCGACCCGATCAGTACCGTCGGTCCTGAAGCGCTTGTAGACTGAGGGGTAGCTCTCGGAGTATTTCCACTCGATGAGGAGCAGGGTGCGGTCTCCCGCTTGGGACTCGTAGAGGATCGCGGCGTCGATCGAAGTTGAACCAGCTCCGCGGTGCCGTACGGCCCCGAGCTTGGTAACCTCCCCGAGGAGATTGTCGGGATCGATGAACTCGAAAGCGACGAGTCGATCTTCCTCCACGGGGAGAACCCGCGCGAGGTCGGGAAAGAAGGGGCGCAGGAGGTCGGCGAGGGCCTCGGCTCGATGCAGGAAAGGCGCGAGGCTGTTGACGCAGAAGACCTGCGAGCTACAGAGGTGGTTGGTCGGGAGCCCCGGCAGGGCTGAAGTGTGCCAGACGATGCCGAGGCGGGCAAAGAGCTCGAGGGCCTCCTCACGGATCTCGGAGTAGAGGTTGAGGCCCGCGTGTTCGAGGGGCAGACAGAATGGGAACATACGCGAGCCGAAGAGCCCCGGGACTTTGGCTTCCCGGGGCAGGGTCTTGGTCGTGAGCTTCCAGGCTAGCTGGCGCTTCTTCTCGACGGTGAGGAAGTTCATGCTGTGGGTGTCTCCAGATTGATGCGGCTTAGGCCGAGGCGCCCGCTACGGCGGCCCCGTTCTTCACGACCTTCGCGGAGTAGGAGAGCATCTTGAGGGCGCCCTCGCGGTCCTTGGCCTTGTGGGCCTTGTCCATTACCCACTCGTAGTGGCGGTCGGTGAAGGATTCGGCGTGCTCGGCGAGGAAGGACTCGAGACGCTCGAGGAGCTGGTCGCGGCTCTCGTCGGGATAGGGGTCCTGATGAGATTGGCGCGGTCCACCTGTGAGTATCGACCCGGAGGCGGGCGAGGCTTGCGGAGGGAGGCCGAGCTTGATGAGCTGAATCGGTGCGGGCTCAGGATCGGCCATCACAGGCGCGAGAGGCAGGGCTTCGGGCTGGGTGACAGATTCGGGGGCGGGAGCCTCGAAGGTGGTGGTGGGCATCGCACTCTCGGCATCGGGGAGCTCGGCCGGATCGTAGGGCATGCCACCGAGCTCCGAGGGAAAAGCGAGACGGAAGCCTTGGGAGATCGCAACCTTCTTGAGTTGGAACCTGGGCATTTTGGTCCAGAATGAGGTCGGGGAGCCATCCCGCTTCCGCTGGACCGCCTCCTTCCAGTAGACCTCGTGGATGAAGGGCGAATGCCAGTCCTTGCGGTGGATCTCGACGAGGGCCTTCATGTCCTCGCCCTGGCCTTCGACCCAGGCTTTCCAGCCGTCGAGCTGTCCGGCACGTTCAGCGCGGTCGAGGTAGGTCTGGTAGCCGACGACGATCGACATGCGCCGATATTCGCCCTCACCGTAGACCGCGACGTGGATCTCGCGCTTGAAGGGGTTGAGGCGGAAGGCCTGGGCAACCTCGATGAACTGGAGCTTCTCCTCCTGGGTGAGTTGGCTGGCGAGGCCGAAGGCGGTTAGGTAGTCGAGCAGGGTCTGCTTCTGTACCTCGGCGGTGAGAGGGGCCAGACCCTCGCGGGGCTGTGGGGGAAACGGGGATACTGGGGACATTGGAGACCTCCTAGGGGGGTGGGATCTCCAATATCAGTAGAAGCTGGAAGGTCTACAAGGAAGTCGGATAAGCCAAGCTTGGAGAGTAGTCTCAGTTGGGAAGAAGGCTCCAACCCACATTGGGACTTGACAACACGAACTAGGGGGATGAATCATCGTTAGAGAATAGAAGGATACGAGAATGGAGGATGATAACAAAATGATCCTGGCTGATAACGAAACAAAGGTTGATCTACTCAACAACAAGGCAATAGCGACGACGATCATCAAACTACTCCGTGATAGGCCGGATCAGCCAGTGACAGTCGGCGTCCATGGCGACTGGGGTGCTGGCAAATCGAGCGTCCTTGAAATGATCGAAGCCGGCTTCGAAGGTGAAGAGAAGGTTCTTTGCCTCAAATTCAACGGCTGGCGGTTCCAGGGGTTCGAAGACGCCAAGATTGCCTTTATCGAAGGTATCGTCACCGGCTTGATCGAGAAGCGTCCTGCGCTGACTAAGGCGACTGAGGTTGTGAAGGACATCTTCCGTCGCATCGATTGGCTCAAGGTCGCAAAAAAGGCTGGTGGACTGGCGCTCACTGCGTTCACCGGCATCCCGTCGCCCGACCAGATCCAATCCATCGTCGGCACGCTCGAAGGATTTCTTGCCGATCCGGCGAAACTCGCGACCAAGGAAAATGTCACGGCCGCCATCGATGGAGTAAAGGGGTTGCTGAAGCCAGAAAGTGAAAGCACCTCGACTAGCGTACCCGAGGAGATCAGCGCGTTCCGCAAGGCTTTTGACGACCTCCTGAAAAAGGCCGGCGTGGAACAGCTGGTCGTTCTCATCGACGACCTCGACCGCTGTCTTCCCGAAACGGCAATCGAGACGCTCGAAGCTGTGCGCCTCTTCCTCTTCACCTCACGAACAGCGTTCGTGATCGCCGCCGATGAAACGATGATCGAATACGCGGTGCGCAGGCATTTCCCCGAACTAGCGGACACAACAGGACCACAGTCCTACGCCCGAAACTACCTGGAGAAGCTGATCCAGATTCCATTCCGCATACCAGCGCTCGGCGACACCGAGACTCGTATCTACGTGACGCTCTTGCTCGTGGGTGCTGAGCTCGGCGATAACGATCCGGACTTTAACAGCTTAATAGGCGTCGCTCGTGAGCGACTGAAACGGCCATGGGCATCTGGCCCTCTCGACGCGGCCACCGTAAAGACGGCGCTACAAGGAAAGGCTTCGCGGGTGAATAACGCCCTGGCGCTCAGCGATCAGATCGGGCCGATTCTCGCCAGCGGGACCAAAGGGAATCCTCGCCAGATAAAGAGATTCCTCAACACCCTGGTCTTGCGGCATCGAACCGCCGAAGCGCGCGGATTCGGGGATGACGTCAAGATTCCCGTTCTAGCCAAGCTCATGCTCGCGGAGCGTTTTCTTCCTCGCCTGTTCGAACAGATAGCTGCCATCGCCGCCGCCGCACCTGATGGCAAGTGTCCCGATCTGGCAGCGCTCGAAGTCGCAACGAACGCGAAGGATGAAGAAAAGGACACCTCCAAGCCATCTAAAAAGGGAACCGCGATAGGCGATGAGGCGGCAGCCAAAACCAAGCCTAAATCAGTCAGCGCGAAAATGGCCGATAGTGCATTGTTAAGTGAGTGGGTCTCGTCGCCCATCATCAAGGCATGGGCTGCGGTGCCGACTAGAATAGGCGATGAGGATCTCCGTCCCTACCTGTTCATCGCTAAAGAGCGGAAGGATTATTTCGGAGCCGCCTCAGTACTCGGCCATCTCGCCACGGTCGTCGAGCAGCTATTTGGCGGGAGATATGCGGTTCAAGCTCTCGAAGCCGATTTAAAACGGCTAGCGCCACCTGAAGCGGCCAAAGTCTTCGAGGCGATGCGCGGCCGCATCATCGGTAGTGACAACTTCGAGACAGAGCCGACCGGCGTGGACGGGCTGGCAGTCCTCGTCAAAGCCCAACCAACACTTCAGGGCAACCTCCTCGAATTCCTCGAAGCCCTTCCCATGGACCGATTGGGTCCATGGGCATGTAAAGGATGGGAGAGTGCTCTTAAGGATCCAGAAGCCACGCTGCGATTCAACCGGCTTCTCCAAAGCTGGGCAGAAAACGGAGGGCCGATGCTCAAAGCCGCAGCCAATGGCGTAGTGCGCACCCGTCTGGGGGTTCGCTGATGGGCACGTCCAGTCCTTTTTGCGGCCAGAGTGGCAACACGCCGCTCATCCCGAGCTGGTTAAGTAATGTAGGCTCGCCACCGGCCACACCAGACGGAGTGACGCCCCCGGATGGAGCACCACCCGCTCCGTCGCCGACCCCGCCAGCACAGAAGCCGGTTCCACCATTGGCGGACCCGACGCGGTTCTCGGCGGCTCGTGGCAACTTCACACGCTTCGCTGGTTCGAGTGGAGAGAACCGCAGAGCTCTCGCCCGCGCCGTATCCCAGTATGTGCGATCGGCATCGGGCGGGGCACATGCGGCTGCGGCTCGGATGGGATCTGCGCTCGGTGCCAGCAGCCGCATGCTCGCCTTCCTGTCGGACGCGACAAGGCGTGGTGCTGCCGAAGCACTTCGTGCGCTCAATTTCGGTGAACTTGCCGGTCGGCCCATCGAGGAAATTTTCCTTGGGCTGGTCGATTATGTGTGCCCCGACGGCGGTACCATCGACGAAGGAATCGCCAGGGAGGCCTTCATCGAAACGATTGCCGAACTGGCTAGCGCGGGGATAACTGACTTCGACGGCCTCACTTTCGACCAGATGCAGACAGTCTTCGAGCTCTATGCGACAAACGCGATCGAGGCACGGCTCTGCAACGACATCGGCACTAAGATTGTGACCTTGCCATCCGACAGCAGGCAGGCAGCACTGATCCAGGCGCAGTTGAACGATTTCATTCGGCGAGCCGTCGCAGATTCTCTGACAAGCGCACGCGCGGCGGCTACTAGCTTAACGCTCGATCGCGTACTCGCCTTCGTCGAGGGTATTTACGAGCAGGCGTTCGGTATTCTGCAGATTATGGGCGAAGCAGAAGCGGAGGGCGCATGAGACGACATGTCATTATCGGCCGCTACGGCAAAGACGACCGTAGTCGATTACCACACTACGACGGCGAAGCCGAAACCCGCCTCGATTTGATCTCTGGTGATGGAACGCTTGATCACGGAATCGGTCACGCGCTCAAGGATTTGGATCGGCTTGGCGTATATCCATCCGAGTTGGGCGTGGACGTCCTGGTATTCGCTGCGCATGTCCACGCAGCCGATACCCGGATTTCACGTAGCAGTGAATCCCAAGACGGTTGGACACGGGAAGTGCGATTGATCGTGCCAGTCTCCAATCCCGATCGATGGACGGCGGCGGCGTCTACGTTCGAACGGATGTTGAATTTCCTGACCGGGGATCGCTGGTCGCTCGGGTTCCGATCACGGCCCCGTCATTTTGCACGGACCGTATCGACACCACCCGGCACACTCATCGGTCCACCCTTCACCGATCTGGCACTCTTCTCTGGCGGTCTCGATAGCCTGATCAGCGCAATTGACACCCTCGAAGCTGGCCATACCCCGCTCCTCATCAGCCATGCCGGCGAAAGCGCGACGAGCGAAATCCAGACCGCGATCTTCGATGCGCTGAAGGCGCAATACTCAGCTAATGCCTTCCAACGGTTGAAGCTCTGGATGAAATTCCCAGACGGCTTCGTCCACGGATCAGGTGGTGAGAACACCACACGCGGCCGTTCCTTCCTCTTCTTCGCCTTGGGCGTATTCGCCGGTAGCGGATTAAGTTCTCCATTTACACTAAGGGTGCCTGAGAACGGACTGATAGCAGTCAATGTGCCACTCGATCCGCTTCGCCTCGGTGCGTTGAGCACGAGGACTACTCATCCATTCTATATCAGTCGCTGGAACGAAGCGCTCGCCGCTCTGGGCATTGAAGGCCGCATCGAGAATCCTTATTGGGACAAGACAAAAGGCGAGATGGTGGCGGAATGCTCGAACCGCGCGCTATTAACAAACCTTACACCGAAGTCTATGTCTTGCTCGTCTCCCACGAAGGGACGGTACAAGGGACTCGGGATACAGCACTGCGGGTATTGTCTTCCATGCTTGATCCGTCGGGCAGCGTTACTCAAAGGACTTGGCCCGAGCGCCGACTCAACCGTATATACGATCAATGACCTGAACACTCGTGCCTTGGACACGTGCCGAGCAGAAGGCGTACAGGTTCGATCCTTTCAAATCGCGATCGAGAGAATCCGCTCTAGGCCCGAGCTGGCGTCCATTCTCATTCATAAACCAGGCCCTCTCTTCGACGAGTCGTCGACTCGCCAGGCGTCGCTTGCCAGTGTCTATCGTCGTGGCCTCGAAGAAGTAGGCGCGCTGTTGGCTGGAGTGAGGACACAACCAGGATGAGGGAACATAATCCCTTGGAGTGGGTAGATTTTCACTGTCACCTCGACCTCTATCCTGACTTCGAGGCCGCAATCGCAAAAGCGGAGGCTGCACACATATTCACATTGACCGTCACCACCACGCCGAAAGCCTGGCCGCGCAATTACGAGCTGACGCGTGGCCTGCGCTATGTACGGGCCGCATTAGGTCTTCACCCGCAGCTCGTGGCAGAGCGGGCTGGCGAACTGGCGCTATGGGAAAGGCATCTTTCAGAGACCCGCTATGTCGGCGAGGTTGGTCTCGACGCTGGACCACGATTCTACAAATCGCTTGACACTCAGAAACTTGTGTTCCGAGCGGTCCTTGAACGATGCGCCACTGCAGGCGGAAAGATCCTCACAGTACACAGCATCCGTAGCGTACCTTCGGTGCTCGAAATGATCGAAAGCCATCTCCCGCAGGATCGAGGTGTTGTCGTGTTGCACTGGTTCACCGGGACCAAGGCCGAGGCTCGACGTGCAGTGGCCCTAGGATGCTACTTCTCTATCAATGCCGAGATGATGCACTCGGATCGCGGCCGGGCGCTGGTCGCGGAATTACCGGCGAATCGCATACTCACTGAGACAGATGGCCCATTCACAAGAATCGACAGTATGCCTGCAGAACCAGCCAGCGTTGAAACTACCATTAGCACAATAGCTCTTGCGCGCAATGAGTCGCAAGAGTCGGTAGCGCAGACGATACTATCCAATCTCCGAACGCTCATTGACGTCTGAGTATGCCCCCTACCTCAAGGCGCAGGCCGTAGCTCGCTTACCTGGCGCTTCTCGCAATCGTCAAGAGTAGTAGCGTGAATGGCACCTATACTAGGAGAGGTATGGCCCATAGAGGTCATTACTCCAAGAAATTTCTTCCTCCAGCAGGAGTCACACAAATACCTCAATAGTATCGTACGGCCCATACTTGCATAGACCAAGGTGGCTTTCGATGCTCGAATATCAGAGTGAAGCACCTTCGTAACGACGAGAGGCATAACTACCTGGTTACACATGATATCTTGAGCGCCTAGTACACTATGTCTCCAGGATTCTCCTTCGAACTCGACATCAGAGCCGTCCTGGCTAGCCTATGAAGTTGAAAAACATCCTTCGAACGCGCAGTTAGGCGCTCGATCTCAGCCAAATCTTTATTCTTGGTCGCGATTCGCAGCTGCCTGGTATGTTCGCTTGCGTGGCCAAGAAGCAGCTTTACGGTGAGCTGGTTGACTTGCCAAACAAGGTCGTTAGCTTTCACTTCCTCCCTTACAGAATCCATCCCAGCTTCATCCAAACTCATTCGAGCAGAATCAAGAGATGCAGCAAGCCTCTTTGCGAGCTGCATCCTCGCAGATATAGCCATGATTCACCTCACTTGGTCATGAGAGCGGCCCGAAGCTGCCCCCTCACGTCCCTCCCCGCCTCATCTCTCTTCATCGCCCATACGAAGAGCCCCTTGCCCTTCGACGCGCGGGCCCAGAGCTCGCCTATCCGGCGCTTCTCGCGTACAAAGGGATCGGCGGCGAGGTGGGCGCCCTTGTACTCGACGACGAGGACGCGGCCATCATTGAGCCTGGCTACGAAGTCGGGATAGAAGTCGTCCCTCGACGTAGGAAGGCGGAAGCACCACTGATGTCGGGGCGGGACGTTGCGTACCCAAGTCTCGACTTCGTCGAGAGCGTCGATCTCATTGGCGCAGGCATACTCCTCGCCGTCGCGCTTCAGGTTGTCGACGACAGGGAAGAAGTGCTTGGAGAAGCCATAGGAGGAAGCAGGCTCTGCCCGTGGGTAGGGACAGCGGTCCTTCGAGAAGGAGAAGTCGGCTTCCCAGACGAGGCTGCCATCAAGCTCGGGGAGGTCAAGAAGGGACTCGATTCCTGAGGACGCGGCGCTGAGGCGGTAGGAGTCGAGCTTCGCTCTGATCTTCTCCTCGAGGAGGTACTTGTGGAGGATGAGGTCTCCGAGGCGAAGCTTCCTCTCGTCTATGAGCTGGTGCATGAGGCGGGATAAGAAGTCCTGGAGGACGAGCTGAGACACGTCGCTTCGTGCGAGGCGGCGATCGAGCCAGAAGACGAGGCCATTCAGGTAGTATTCGCCTGCGACCTCTGCGGTGAAAAGCTCGCGGTCATAGCGGGTGTTGCGGGTGATGACCTTCTCGGCGACGACATCAAGCTCCGTGACCTTCCGCTCGGCGGGCACGGAGAACTCCTCAGCTGTGAGGCGAGCGGGGAATCTCGATGCGTCGGATAGGTCGAGACGGCCCCGATTGGCGAACCAACCTTCGTCGACGGGAAGGAGCTCGCCTGAGACCTCATCACGGGAGAAGAGGGAGCCCACCGTGAAGACATCGGGGCCAGCAGGAAGGACGCGATGCCGGGAAGCTTGAAGAAGGCGGAAGTTGGCGAGATTGCGTGCGATCTCTCGGGTACGCTCACCACCGGAATCTGCTCCGAGCGTCTCCGAGAGCCTGGTAATCGTAGCTTCGGTGATAGAGCCAGAGACACGGACGAGAGGGACTCCATCCGAACGAGTGCCCGCACTCTCGACGACGAGGCCAGGCTCAGGGGCGAATAGGCCGAAGTCCAAGGGTGCGTAGGCCGGGATGGAAATGGACTGGCCATCCGGCGCGAGCCCCACGATGGTTCCTGAGCCTTCGCCAGGGAAGAAATCAGCCACCTCGGTCCATGCGTCCGCCTCTATGCGCTCGAAGCCCATCTTGTCGATGAGGCAGTCCTTGAGCGCGGAAGCCGCCTCGGCGAAGTCGCGTGAGGAGACATGGGCATAGGCCTTGTTCAGCAATGCCGAGGGACGTTCCTCCGCGTAGGGCATCCTGAGGACTCGGCCAAGGAGCTGCTCTACGGCCCGCGCTGACTTGAGCTCCTGTATGGAGCAGAACACATAGGCGAATGAGCAGTCCCAGCCTTCCTTGAGGGCCTGAACGGTGATGATGTGCCGGATTGGGCAGGATGGATCGAAGAGGTTTACGCCCTCGATACCGCGCTCGTCACCGGTAGCCACAGCAATGTGAGCAGGATCGATGCCCTCGTTCTGGATGAGATGATCGCGGAGCTTGTCGGCGGTGATGACTGTCGGATCGTCCTTGTCCTTGGCTTGAGCCTGGTACAGGGTAATAGGCCGTACCGAATCCCCGGTCGCCTTGGCGGCCTCCTCGAGGGATTTCCGCGTACTGATCGCCGCGGCGACCGTGGTAGCCCAGCTCGAATGCTCGGCGAGGACGATCGGGAGCTTGATCATCTTCTCGGCCTTGAGCTCGGTCGCTGTAGCCTCGTGGAGGACATTTGATCCGCTCGCGCTCGAGGTATCGGGTGTGGCCGTAAACTCGAGGATACCGAGGGGCGAGAGCCTGGCGAGGGTGTCGAAGGAAAGCTTTGATCGCGCGTTATGCGCCTCGTCAATGATGATGAGAGGCCGGAAGACATGGCAGAGGTTGACGAAGGAATGGACAGGCTTGCCCCGATTGGCGCCTTCGGTGCTGTATTCGAGCCCTGCCATACCATTGAGGGCGGCGAAATGGCGCTCCCAGCGCTCAGAGTGAGCGTAGATGGTACGTGTACCCGTGTCCTCGGCCTTGAAACTCTGGATGGTGGCGACGACGACCACGAGACGAGCGGCGAAGTCTTGGGGGCTCACCGATTCGAGGCCCTCTCGAGTCACGACAAGGGGCCGACCCCAGGCTTCAACAAGCTCCTCACGGTAGGGATGTCCCGCCGTGGAAAGGGCGGAGAGGGTCTGCTCGAGAATGGCTTGAGAGGGAACAAGCCAGAGTACATGGAGAGACTCGGTATGGGTATACGAGTCGCGCACGATGCGAAGTGAACGGGCTGCCAGCCAGGTCTTGCCGCCTCCGGTCGGGATGCGAATACAGACGTAGGGGATATCGCCCACGCCCAGAGCCTGGTGCCAGCGAGTAACCGAAGGACGGCCGCGCTCGCTCCAGGATTCAATGAAGGCAGCCTTGGGATCGCCAAGGCGCTTGGCCCGCTCGAGGTAGTCCTTCAAGGATTCGAGGGCCTTGGTCTGGTAGGTCTTGGGCTTAAACATGCCCGCCCTCCTCTCCAGCGCCAGCGGCGTCTGCGCCGAGGGCTCGAGGGGCTTCGGGCATCAACCCCGCCGCGTATTCGAGCGCACCTTCCGTAAGGAGAGGCATTGATCCGAGGTCATAAGGTATCTGCTTGAAGGTGATGCTCATGCGAACGAGCGATGAGGGCGAATAGGTCGTCGCCTCGGCATAGATGACACGTGGACCGTCGTGCTTCGGGAGGGGGGCTAGAACTGCCGGTGTGAGGACATTACCGCCCTTGGGACGCTTGTCCCCGAGTATCCCGTTGTACAGGAGATAGAGGCCTCGTCCCTCGTGAACGCCGAGGAAGGGCGATGTCGCCTTGATCGACCCGCCGATGGCTGGTGCCTTGGTCTCGCGCCACCAGACGAAGGCAGCGAGGTCGGCGAACTTGACCTTGGGGTTGAGGCGGCCGAAGGCGTCAAAGAGGGTCTCGCCGAGCTTGACGATGCGGAAACCGCCACCGCCCTTCCAGCCAACAGCCTCGGAGATGCCGCCCTGCTCACCGTCAATGACCTTCTGTAGACGGGGCAGACAGTGGGTGACAGCATGGTCTCCCATTTCTACTCCAATCCAGCGGCGCTCCATCTTGTGGGCAACTGCAGCCGTAGTGCCAGAACCGAGGAAGGAGTCTAGAACTAGATCGCCAGGTCGAGTGGAAATCTCAATTATGCGGTGGAGTAGTCCTTCCGGCTTTGGTGTAGAAAAAGCAGAGGCCTCACCAAACAATGCTTTTGACTCTGCCTTTGCAGTACGATTGCTTCCTACTTCTTCATTGAACCAAATAGTCTCAGGCGGTGTCATCATCGAAGTCTCTGCGTATACTCGGTAATATGGTGTCCATCCATTCCGACCGTCAATCCACTCTATCAGGTCAGCATCTTCGATAACGCGCTCTCTCCCCCAGCGCCATCTACCGTCGCTACCATTGGGCTTCCTCGGGAAAACAGGCGTCCCATCTGGAGCTACTATCTCAAAATACATAGTTGGTCTATCTTCTCTTCGATCCGCTGGACCCATAGCTCTGAGTGGCTTTAGGTAGTACGGCCTTCCCTTATCATCTAGCTTATCATAATGGTCGGGAAGATCCTCGATATGATTCTTCTTGATAACTGAGAAGGATTTGGTGTTCTTTGCATAGCATAGAATATGATCATGTCGACTTGAAAAGAACTCAGCATCCATCCGAGGGCTATCGGCCTTTTCCCAGATTACATCAGCAATAAAGTTGGCTCGCCCAAAAACCTCGTCAAGGATTACCCTGCAGTAGTGCCCCTCATTATCATCCAGATTGACCCAGATGCTCCCATCCTCCGCAAGGAGCTCGCGAAGGAGCTCCAGTCTAGGGTACATCATCGAAAGCCACGTTGAGTGCTCGAGGTTGTCGTCGTAGTGCTCGAAGGCAGACCCGGTGTTGTAGGGAGGGTCGATGTAGATGCACTTCACGCGCCCGGCGTAGTAGGGAAGCACGGCCTTGAGCGCCTCGAGGTTGTCGCCCTGGATGAGGAGGTTGTCCTGCGCGGCCTTCGGGTCGCCGACAATGCCGCTCTCGGCTGCGGCATGGGGTTCAAGGAGACGGAAAGGAACAAGGGATGCGGCGCGGAGGGCGTCTTCTTTGCCGGTCCAGGTTAGCGTAGGCATAGGCTGTCCTTGTCAGAGAGCTCGAGCATTGGATGCGTCATAGAATCCAGGGGAGCGGCACGGGAGACATTCCAAGGCGACTCATCCCATCGTGTGCATGTTGGCGGAATAGCGGCCACAAGGTCTTTTGAATCTGCTTCTCTTTGAAGACCTTGCAGAGCTCTTCGTCAGCCCATAGCTCCGTAAATGTCGGGACATCCGTGACACCGAATCCGATGACGAAGACCGATACCTGTCTAAAGATGAGCGTATCTTGAAAGCTGACAGTGAACTCATATTTCGGTCGAAATACCCGCGTCTCGGGGGTCGGAGCGAGCGGATCACCATTGGCAAAGGACTGCTTCCATTCAAGCTTGAGTTCGCTTCCTGGAGGTGGCATCGGGCCGAGAGCCTCGGAATTCAGTAGCATGGGCTTTATATCCTGCAGCACGATGGCATGGAGGAACCGTGTGAGCCGATCGTTGATATCGCCACTCATCAAGCCGCTCCCTGAGTGGGGCTGGGCTGGGCGATTGCGGGCGGCAGGCTTGTCGTCTCTGCATCGGACCAGCGAGCTTCTACATACATGCCAGAGTAGTCCCGGAAAGATGCGGGCCCGATGTAGACAGCAACCTGCTCCGGTATCGTTCTTTCGTAGCGCTCGGCGCAAGCCTCGATCTTCCCCTGTTGAACCTGCGTCAGGAAAGGCAAAAGCCCACCAAGCCCGGACCATCGGAGCGCTGCCTGGAAGCCCTCGGACTCCTCGATCCGACGGCGCTGGATGGCTCCGATCCTGCTCGAGTTGATGTCGTACATTGCCTTGAAGATGAGTGGATCGGCCGCGAGCTTGAGAAGGAGGCGATTGGTCGAGTCGGGTGTGCCCCCGCTCTCGTAGCCGTTCATGGTCAGTTCGCCAAAGCCGAGGATCGCGCCAAAGGCCTTCTGGCTGGCATTGTAGCGCGCACGCAGGGAGATAAGGGCCTCGGGCGACGGAGCCTCGTAGAGGCGAGCGTAGGCCTCACGGGCGGCATCGAGATTGGCATCGAGCTGGCCTGGGGCTTCGAACTCGTCTCCGCAAGTAAGGCAGCGCGAGTAGTGGGCGTTGAAGGAGACTTCCCTGCCCTTGATCGTCACCTGTTCAACCCGCTCGACGATCTCCATGTCACGGGTTGCCTCGCAGCGAGAGCACGGCAGTCGATTACTCATAATTGCCCTCATCATGAAACGACATCACGATACCGGCATCCCCATTGGTGTCGGTCCAGATCTTCAGCTTGATGTACAACAGAATCTTGTCTCCCGGTGGTGCCTGTCGTACGTACGGCAGATAAAAGACCATCACGTCTCCAGGCGACCCGTCATCATCGGGCTCCGGCCCTTTGGCATAGTGCTCGGGCCTTAGGTCGGCGATGATCTCGCAGGCGTCCTCCTCGCTAAGTTCTTCATCCAGCATGAATTCCCTGGTCTTGCGCCAGTTGCAGGGCATCCAGGCAAGCTTTCGAGCCGCAAGAAGCGGCTTGAGGCGCATGAGGAAGAGCTGGGTCGCGAGCGTTCCGCCCATTCAATATACTCTCTTTATCGGTATCGCGCAATACCGATATGAGACATCTCTTGCATGGGGGGTATCTCGACCGGGAGGACTTGCTTCTGATGGAGGTCATAGCAGGCAGACGTTGTTGACATGGTTATCCTCGGCACATGATTGCGTCTTGAGGCGACGGGATCATGATAGCAGAGCAGCGCCAAATGTAAAGTCAGGTACGATCTTCCATTACGAGCGGTGCACTCAGGATGAGCACATCGCCTGCCTTCCAAGCCGCCTGCTACTTGAAGGCTGTACGGAGCGTCTTGATAGCCATTCGCACGGCCTTCTTTCTTGCACTGCTGGGATCACGCTGCACAAGCTCGTGAAGGAGGCCGATGATGCGGAGCCCTTCGGCGACCGCACCGTCGTTGGCGTGCTGGGCCTTTGGGCTTAGGCCGCGCCTCTTGGCGGGAGCTTGAGGGACGGCGCGCTTGGCTTTGGCGGCCAGCGCCGCCTGGTGGATGGTCTTTTCCCCGCGACGGACGGCGGCGGCTTCCTCGGGGTCGGAAAGTACGGCTCGTGCACGTTCAACCTTGGCGCGTGAAGTCCCGATAGTGTCGGCAGTTAATTCGGCTGTCTTCCGCGGCTTGCTGTCGGTAGCCTCAATCGCGGCTACCGGGGTGTTGAAGCCAGTCTGAGGCCGGTCTACAAGCTCGATGAGCCTGAGAAGTTCGGCATCCGAGAGGTTGCGGCGATCCTTCTGGGTATGGATGGCGTAGGCCAGAGCTTCGGCCTCGGAGGCGAAGGTCTTCTCGTAGGCGGTGACCCGGAGGAGGCCGAGTTCCTCAGCCGCGCGGACGCGGGTGTAGCCGTCGATGAGGACTTGGGTGCCGTCGACCTTGCGCCAGACATTGACCGGCTTGGATGGATCGAAGCCATTGACGGCCATGTCAGCCTTGATGGCCTCGAAGACCTCGGGCTTGATTGTGAAAAGCGAGGAGAAGGGCTCGGCCTTGGTGAGCTGGTCAAGGTAGAGCTCGATGCCGACGGCCTTCTCCCCTGAGTTGTTGACGGCTGCCTTGGCGGGGAAGGTGGTCATGGTGAGCTTAGGCATGGCTAGAACCTCTCGGTAGTGCGTTCGATGCCACAGTAGGCGGCGAGGGCGGCGATAGCGGAGTGGAGCGGAGCCTTGGACTGCGAGGGCGTGATGCGCTCGCCCGTGTCGATCGAACGACGGATGAGGGCGGTGTCGGGGATGGCGATCGGCGCGATGAGGTCTCCGAAGGAGTCGCGGAAGAGGGCCTCGTACTGGTTGCGGAGGGCGTTGGGGTTGTCGGTTCTCGCGGGGCGATGGAAGTTGAAGAGGATGCGCCAGGCTGAGAGCTTGTCGGTCTCGCGCCGGAGCTGGGCCTCGTAGAAGAGAGCGCCCTTATAGTCGAACTGACTGAAGGCGACGGGAGTGAGGATGAGATCGGCGGCGTTCAGAGAGTTGAGGACGATGTTGTCGTAGGTGGGGGCGGTATCAATGAAGAGGAAGTCGTAGGTCAGGTCCGAGGATGCGAGGATGCGCCGGAGCGTGCGGTCGCTAATGGCCCGGAGCTTGACGAGGTCCAGCGACGAGGCGAGGAGGTCGATCCCCGGATAGATCGAGGGGAGGATGTTCTCCACGAGGCGCTCGGTGTGGAGGACGGAGGCGATGTTCTTGCGGTCGGCCCCATCGGGGGAGTCGAGGTAGTAGGACGAGGCGCTGTTCTGGATGTCCAGGTCGGCGACAAGGACTCGGTAGCCAGCGGCGGCGGCATAGTTGGCGACGAGGATACAGAGTGAGCTCTTGCCGCTGCCGCCCTTGATTGAAGAGACGCAGATGGTCTTCATGGGAACCTCGAGGGTAGGAAGTGTGGTTAGTTATAAATAGCCTGAAGGCGGAGAAGTGCGTACTTTGGTAGCGGTCTGGACATGCAAAGACACCGCTCGCGGCCAACGGCAGTATCTGTGCTCTGAGGAGATGGGTTATCGCCGACTGTTGGCGAACGTGTAGTGGTCCCGGTTGTCCTCTCGGGAAGGAAGCGCTTGATCGCCTACTCTCGCGACCCTGATGAAGCTGTTCTGTCAGCCTCGTCCTCTTGATGGTTAAAGCAGGCGATCAATTGCGAGAGGGTTGAGAGAATCGAGGTTGCGGCTTCGAAAGAGTACTGAGAGACGACAAGAGGCCAGCGGTGGAAGGGCTCTGATGCAAGAGTCGCAGCCGAGTTGTAGAGACCCCGGGATGGATTGCCCGGGGCCAAAGCAAGAGCCTTACCGAAGGCCGAAGAGCTTATAGATCCAGATGGTGTCCTTCTTGAGCGATGGATTGCCGGGAATGTCCGGATTCTCGAGGTACATGCGGCCCTGCACCGTGGTGAAGGCGTAGTCGTTGTAGGGGGACGGAACCTTGATAGTCGCGAAGAACGGGGCTTTGGGATTGCTGAGATCCTGCCACTGGATCTTCGGATCGAAGGAAATGATCTGCAGAGCTTGTAGAGTTCCCGAAAGCATGATGAATCGTTGCTTATTGGTGATCGAGCAAATGAACCGCGGTGGTGCGGAGAGTACGAGCTGATTGATCATGCTACGGAGGTCTTCCGGCGCGGCTGTGTTGCCTATGAAGGACCTAACCCAGGCACCCACAGCGAACATGATGTCTTTTTGCAGTGCGTTGGGAAGGTTGGCCACTTCGCCGCTGGCGTAGGCAGCGATCTTGGAAGCCTTCGCAAGATCGAACTCGATGCCCTGAACGGGGAGGTACAGGTAGGTTGCCGTAGGATTGAAGGCGACATAGATATCCGTACTCAGTTCGTACTCTTCGGAGATTTTAGACAGGGCCGCCGCGAGACCAGCATTGTCGAAGAAACCCCAGAGCTCCGGCTTCAGGAGATTGGTCACAATTAGCTTGCGCCCATTGGCGAGCGGATAGCTCGCGTCGCGAGACTGAGTGAAGCCGGTGCTCACGAGGGTGAGGGCGGTAATGAGCGCGAGCAGGGTTCTTTTCATGATGACACCTCCTTGGAAAGCGTGACGGGTCAGGATACTGGTGGGGGATAGCGTCAAAACTTGGCGCGATTGGCTTGAGATAGGAGTAGAGAGGACTTAGGAAGTGGTGACTGATGGGTCAGGGGCGAGAGGGGCGGTTGGATTCGTACTGGGCGAGGGTCTGGGCGAGCTCTTTGCGAGTCATAGAGCGGAGCTCGGGAGGGGCGAGGATCTCGGCGTCTGGGCCGAAGGAGAGGACCCAACGTAGGAGCTCACGGAGGTTGCGGGAGCCGATCTGGATGATGCAGGAGCCATCGGGGTTGAGCTTGGTTGAGTGGAGTTGCCCGAAGTGGCGAGACTGGATCTTGGCGGCTGCGGCGGGGGCGAAGCGGATCGTGGCGTCTACGGGCTCGTCCGCTTCCAGGTCGAAATGGGAGGCCATGGCGGCGGCGTAGTCGATGTCGACGGGATGCTCGGGGGTGTGGGCCGCGAGGATGGCATTCTCGAAGAGGTCGATGTCGAGGAGGCGGACAGCGGCCTGGGCCTCGGGCTTGGCGAGGAGGTAGAGGCCGCCGCGATGTTCGAGGAGCTTGATGGGGTGGATGACGTAGGACCGAGCGATGGCGTCCACAGGGGAGCGGTAGACGACGGATATGGCCTGGCTTGTCCTGACGGCGGTGCGGATGGTCGCGAGGAGATCCTCTGGCGAGGAGGGGCTTGGGCCGGGAGGATCGGTGGGGATGGGGTCCGCGTCGAGCTCGGGGAGGAGGGCGTGGAGCTTGGCCCGAAGCGAGGACAGTAGAGCTGCGGACGAGGAGGCTTGAAGGGAGCGGCCTTCCAGAATGGCGTCGAGGTAAAAGCGCTCTTGGTCGTTGAGGTCGAAACTTGGGAGCGAGAGGTTGGGGAGCTTCTTGGCGTAGTTGTCCAGGAGGCGATAGATCTTTTCTGTGGACAGGTCACGGCGTTCGTCGACGAGGGGAATCCCGAGGTCAGTCAGGGCTTCAAGCATCCTGAATGCGGAGCGCCGGGAAATACCGAGCCGAGACATGAGCGTCTTGACGGTGGTGCCGCCCGGCGCGGCGAGGAGTGAGACTGCCTGTATGAGCTTCGTCAGGTTGGCGTAGGGGTTCGGCATATGGCGCTCCGGGTGATGAAGCCGCTCAACGAGGGCTGGTGGGACAAGGGTAGCAGCGAGGGATGACGAAACGCGGCGCGATGGTGGGGACTACTTCAAAGCGATGATCGGACCGACTGGAAGGTCCGGCTGGAGCCGTGGCGGACCGTCGATAGGTGCGATAGGAGCGCGATAGGAGCCTCTAGCGAGTACTTTGTCTGGGGTCCCCATATCTTTTCTTGATCCAGCAGTGAAGCGGTATGGACGATCCAGGGATGAGGTGGAGAGGCCCCGGCTGGTGTGGCCGGGGCTGGGGAGCTAGTCATCCTCGGGTAGCATCAGGGTCAGGCAGGGAGAGCCATCGTCATCGGGACCGGCCACGGAGACGAGTTCGACGGGAACGGGAGCGGCTCCCGGGGACATCTGGAAGAGGACCGAGAAGCGGAGGCAGGTGTCGTCCTTCGAAGAGCGGATGGCGTAACGGAGGCACATTAGTGCATCCCACAGCCTACCCTGGACCGACTGGCCTTCAGGGACGAGGGCGAGCGCGGGGACGATGTAGGAGTGGAAGAGGTGGTCCGTGACAGCGACGGGCCACTTGAAGCCGGCCTCGCGGGCGAGATCATCTACCGGTATGAGTACCGAGTCCTTGATAGCCTGTCGTCTCGTATACCTATGGATAAGCTGGTCCGACATCAAGCGACCTCGGCGTGGCGATGGGAGGCGGCCTTGATCTCGACGTGCTCGGCTACGAGGTGAAGCCGGAAGGTGGAATCAGTGTCGGAGGCCTCGAGGTCCTGCGCGAGTCGTCCGACGATGCGGACACTGGATCCGTTCAGGAGAAGCTCGTGGCAGCGCAAGGCGAGGCGGCCATAGGCGACGACGGGGACGGCCGGGGCCTGGTCACCGGAGGCGATGAGGAAGGAGCAGCGGTCGAGGCCGTTGGCGGTCATGGTGAAGACGGGGACGTCGGAGAGCTCGCCCTCGAGAAGGATGCTGTTGAGGTAGGGCATTGGGATCTCCTTAGGCTGAAGCCTTAATGTAGATTTCGTCGCGGCCGAGCTCGGCTTCGACGCCGGGGATGGCTTCACCTTCGGTGAAGATGAGGGAGCGGACAGCGGTCTTTGAGATGTCCTCGCGGACGATGACGGCCTCGGGGTGATTGGCCTTGCAGTAGGACAGGGCGATTTCGCGGTCGACGATGTCGATGCGGTCCGGGAGCTTGCGGAGCTGGGCGGTGGCCGTAGGGAGGAGGATGGAGCGGGAGCGGCGCTGCTTGGAGACTTCAATCTCGACCCAGGGCTTGAGGAGCATGGAGAGGTAGTCGATGGAGTCGTTGTCGGAGGAGTTGGCGTCGGCGAGCCAGGCGTCGATGCGGGCCTTGTAGGAGCGGGCGAGTTCGGCACGCTGATCGACGCGAGCCTGGGCCTCGAGGATACGCGAGGCGCACCAGGAAGCCTTGGAGAGGGAGTCGACCGTGAAGGGCTCGGCGGCCGGGGCCTCCGCGTTGGTGGTGGGGATAGAGAAGTCGGGGAAGAGGACATTCGAGAGCGACGGGAGCTGGCCGGGTTCGGCGAGAGCGAGCGGCGTAGGCTCTGTCCTGACGGGGTCCATGACGGCTGCCTGCATGGGTGCCTCCTTGAGGAGATAGGGATGTGTGGGATGTGGCCGGGATCTCGCGAGCTCGTCGGAGATGGAAGCGGCTTATAATGAAAGTAGAGGCTGGAGCGGCCGATGAGCAGTTGATCTTAAACGATCGCGCAACGTGCGTGCGCGGTGGCCGGGGCGATAGTGATGAGAGAAAGGATTGGATGCGCGACAGGCTGGCGGAATCGAGGCAAGGGGGGAGCAGCTTGCGCCACGGCGGCGAACTTAGCCGGCAAAGGGCCTGGCGGGCCGAGGATCAGGCGGATGAGGCACGGTAGATGCAGGTATTGGTGGGTTGGTATCGCAGGATGGATATAGGAATCTAGGAATCTCGAGTAATCTGGATGGATAGGAATGTTCCTTTGAGAAGGAATGTCATTCTATGAATACTCCGGCGGCTAAGGCCCTCACAATCGGAGATCCAAGAATTTAGCGGGATAACCATCGAAAATTTCAAACCGCCCTCTATCCGCATGCCTTGTCTTCAAGACTTGCATGGTATCGGTAGACAGTATTGTTGGAAACTCTGAAGTGCTAGTCCGATGAAGGAGGTGACATGAGGCCCTGCTCGACCATTGAACAGTGGCCACGCTTGGAGAAGATAACATGGTCCAATAGGCTGATACCGAGCAACTGACCGGCCTCGCGTAAGCGCCTCGAGATCTCGATGTCCTCGGGAGAGGCTGAGAGCGACCCGCTCGGATGGTTATGTGCCACAATGATCGCTGCGGCGTTGTCCTTGATGGCTTGGTAGTAAACTTCGCGAGGGTGAACTACCGTCCTATTGAGAAGGCCGATGGAAACGATACGGACCGCGATGACCTCGTGAGCCCCATTAAGCGTGAGCACGAAAAAGTGCTCGTTGCGCTTGTTCTTGTAGCGCTCAAGAGCCTTGAAGGCGTCGGCGGGAGAGCGCACGGCGTAGGTCGGTTCGCGGCGTTCGGAGACGATTTCATACAGACTCACAGGATACCTCCTAGTTGGCGATATCCCTATTAGTAGAATCTGGCATGGCCACTACTGTAGGCAACGAATGCGGAATCCGTAGTTCGAATGAACGGACAAAGGACCTGCTCCCGGAGTCCGACGCGAGACCCGTGGAGTTCGAATGAACGGACAGGTCAGGAGCCGAAAGAGCCAGGTAGGCACTTGAGTCTTGGACCGGTTGTCATTCGGATCTTGCCTTATGGGTTCGCGGAAGGAGCCAGTCGACAGAGGGCAAGGTGCCGATAGGCAGATCACCAACGCAAAGCCTTGGTATCTTGAATGGCCTCGGCTTCGAAGCCGGCAACTCGGGCGCACCGACGTCCGCGGTTGCCTGAGCATTGGCGGCTTTAGCGAAGGGGTCCAGTTCGGCAAGTTCATCATGGCCTGCATCCGCGACACCTCCACCTGGACGATGGGCGGGACTACCCGGGTCACCGCGGTCGTAGGAGCCGCCCGCCTTTTTCTTGAGCTTACCGAAGCAGTACTGCTTGTACTCAGGGAAGCTGGCTCCGAAAAACCTGCGCCAATTAGGCTCAGTATAATCCTTGGCTGATTGCACGAGCTCGTAGAGCAGGGGCAGCTTGGTCTTGTGCAGGGCGAAGTCATCGAGGGTAAAGCCAAGAGGCTGACCATCCTCACGAAACATCCCGCGACCGGCGGCTGGGCCAAGTTCTTGAAGATACTCGATCATGTGACCGCGATACGTTGGTCCAGTGAGCACGACGGCAGCTTCGCCGCGCTTGAGGGCGTCATGGATGCTGGACTTCTCATGGGGGAAGCCGGGGTATGGGTAGCTGCCTAGGAGCGAGTATATCGAGCTGCAGTTTTCGAAGAGATAGACCTGGGCGCTATTCATCACGAAGGTGGCCAAGTCCACGCGAATCTTGGATCGCCCGTACCGGCGATCGATAGCCTCGTATCGCACCTTGAGGTCCTCAAAGGAAGTGATATCAACGAGCTCGGAGAGTTCCTCTTGGATCGTCTTCCGGGCAAAGAAGCAAGGAATGGCATCACTGGTGGCAGGAACTGAGGACATTGAGGTACTCCTTAAGTGGGGATTTGCGGAGGGCCGGCAGCGGCCCGCCGTTCGCATAGGCCGAAAAACCTCGGGTATCCAGCTGGACGATGGCGACGAACACCTCTGGAGAATGCTCGTGTGAGGCGATCGCCTTGGGGAGCTTCAGCAGCTTGGTAAAGGCTCCATCACCCCGCGGATCGAAGCCAGCCCTGTCAAGTTCCAGGGCATATTTGCGGAGATTGGCCAAGGCGACCCGGAAGTCGGAGATTCGTCTCCGGTCGGCGCGGATATGCAAAGGTAGCAGGGTCTCCAGGAACCATGCCTTGAAGGCCTGCAGGTCGGTCGGGACGATCAAGGACAAGGTCCCGGCTGCGTGGGCCTCGAGTGCGAAACGCTGGGCGTCCTTCAGGAGCTCCGGGTTATCGCTTGCATCGATAATGAGGGCCCTATCGTACCAGGTGGCGTGCTCCTCAAGCCCGAAGGCCAAGAGCGCCGGAAACCAGTCTTCCTCAGGCAAGTCATCGAGAAAGGAGAAATCGAGGCCCAGGATCGGGGGCAGCTTGGTTGGATGATTCATGCGACCATCTCCTTGGCGGCTTTGCCGTTGAACAGCGCAAGGCGTTCCATGAAGCTGAGAATCGCGCTCTCGGGAGCCCAGGCTTGGAGCGGCTTGACCAAGGGGAGGAAGTCCTCCGTCAAGGTCGAAGGCTGTACCCCGGCGCAAAAGAGGAAATCGAGGAAGGTGATGGTTATAGAACTGCTTGTCTGCCTCATGGTTCGGGTACGGATGATCAGGAGACTATCGTGGGCGGCAAAATGGAGCGATTCAATGTGAAAGGGGCAAGGGACAGAAAGGACGAGGGTGTCGTCTGTGGTGTCCCAAAGCTTGATTGCCCCATCCACCTGCTGATAGGTGGCCATCAGCGGTCGCTCAGCGGCCACCGCCATCTTAGGGAAGAGAACTTTCTTCGTCCCCTCGCCGACTAGGACGAGGGAGAGTAATTCCCTGGGCTTGATTGCGTTGAAGCTCGTATCCCGGAGTCGACGGAGGGAGAGTCTCCTCAAAGTGCTGTCCGTGCCGAACAGGTAATAGGCGACATCCCCTGCACTCTCGATAGTCGAGGATCTCGATCGCGTCACCAAGGCGTTCTCGAACCCTGCATTGAGGAAGAGGTCTCGCCGCCGCCACCAACGAACCTCCCCGGCGGACGCTCGGTCGCCAGTGCCGCGAAGCCGGATGGTCCCGAAGGCGACGCCGCTTACCTCCGCTCGAGGGGAAATCAGGATAAGCCCGATATCGCCGCCTGGGGAGAGCACCAGGCGGTGGAGGTCCTTGGCCTCCAGGCCGGTCGGAAGCGTCAAGGGGAACGAAGCTTGTTCGGCATTCTGGAGGCCAACGGCGACGAGAGAAGCGGTAGAGGTGTCGATCCAGGCGAGGACCTGCCCGTCTAGAGAAAGCTCCAGCGCACCTGCGTCATCGCCAAGGTTGAAGGTGGTCTCCAGGTGGTTGTTCCGAAGTCCGAGGGCATGGACAGCCTTGCTTTTGCCCCGCTCGTGTAGGAGGAAAACTCGATCATGATCGATCCCGAGCAGCTCAAGTGATCCTTCAGTGTGGCTCGGGATGGCCCCCTCAAGGTCCAAGGACCAGGCCTCATACGGATCCAGGCAAATTACATTCACGAGCCGAGGGATCCGGGGGGTACGCCGCGGCTCCTGCCGATCACGGGTCGGCATGTTGATCTTCTTCCTGACGCGCTCGGATCGGTCGGCTTGGAGCTTGACCGCCGCCCCTGTGATGTAGGCTATTATGGTCCCATCGGTCGAGGAGCAGATCGACTCGGCGAGGCAGCTACCCGAAAGCGCGTTCCGCACGTATAGGAAGGGCTTCAACGCCCGCGAGGCATCGAGTATGGGATCAGTCCCTGCATCCTCGTCGAGATTCGTGTGCTCCGGAATGCCCTCACCCGTAGCGGGGGCGAAGGCGGCGGCAATAGCGCTGGCATGGAGAGCCATCCTATCCTTTGCCGATATCACAGCCTTACGAGTAAGCGTAGGCGCGACGGCTTGTAGGAGATCCTTGTGCGTTACCGGGGTAATCGGCCCCTCGTGGATGGAGGTGAGAACCTCGTTGAGGATGAGGATGTTCGAATCCGCCGCGAGGGCTCTCGTGATCATCCCATCCACATCGCGCTTCTCGCGTAGGTCTTCGAGCTCGGCGAGAATGTCGCTCTCGGGTGCCGACCCATATCGCAACCGTTCTGCCATTGCGCCTCCCTTGCCGTGACAGCTTGGCTCCTCCTACTTGAGGGAGCCACGGGAAACAGTATAGCAGCACCGACATCGACTAACTATATCTGTTATAAGGAATAAGAGTGTAGATGCTTGTAGGTGTCAGTAGATGAGTCCAGGAGCAGGAACATTCCAACAGTACAGATTTGCCCGGAATGGCTGACAGACTGCAGGTTGTTGCAGATGATCGCCTACCCGACTTCCCTTGTACGGGCAAATTCTGAGGGTTGGCCTCAGTTCTAGTTCAAGCTCCAGCCAATTTTCCGAATAGGAGCAATGTATCCAGGCTCAAGGCTGATAGGATGGAAACGGTCTTCTTCCCATTGAATCCCATCTCCGCGAGGCGCGCGAGGTAAGGGGCAAAGTCGGAGCGTCGGTGCGCCTCGAGGTAGGTCCGAAGTTGAGCTGGGAGCTTGTCGTTAGCTTTCCCATGGCCGGAGAGGCTTTGCTGGTACTCGGCCATGATCTCGCGAAAGGCGGTAAGTGCGGCCTCAGCTTCCCCAAGATTGCGGTCGATACCGCCCTTGATGATTTCGCCCTGATCGAGGAACCCACCGAGGACCGCCTTCTCGTAGAACGGACCCGTCTTCCCTGACTTCTTGGTGCCGATCTCCAAGGACAGTAGCGAGGCTTGTTGGGCGGCGACCATGAAGGTGCATAAGGTCTTCCGTCCCGTCAGCCAGGAGGTCCTGTCCTTCTCAGGAAGATGCCTGCATCCTCCCCTGATCCACGAACTCAGACGCTGGGCTCCCGTCTGATCGATGTGCCTTGCTTCCAAGAGGATCTGGACGAGGGCCTCGGAAAGAGCCCGGGAATCAGGCGCGTCACTATCGCGCAATGGCGGCTCCGAGGCGAGGGCTGCCGCAGGACCTACCGCATCACGACTATCGGCCGAAGCCCGCACCTTGCCCGTACCGAGCGTTGCCCTTGGACGCCTAACCTCTTTTGCCTTTGGAGAGCTGCCGAGTGCGGTCTTCTCTTGCTGCTCAATCCAGGCGTCCAACTGAGTCTTGCGGAAACACAACTCGCGTCCTTTTCTAAAATAGATCAAGCCCAGCTGCTTGTAGGTCTGATAAAAACGATCCTTCGTTAGGCGAAGATACTCCCAAGTCTCTCGTGCCGTGAGAACATCCGGATAAACCTTGACGGATGAGGTGGGCGCGAAGGTCGAAGCGGAAGGGATCGATGACTTCACCAGGCGCCCTATATCGGGGGCTACAATCGAGCTCTGACCCGACTCCTGGTCCAGGCTTAGCCTCTCCCTCTCAATGTGGAGCTTGGCGATCAACTCCACAAGTCGCGACGCGTAGGCTTCCACATCCTCCGGGTTCACCAGCTCTCCGGCGTTGGCTTGCAGGGTGTACAGCCGAGCACCCTTGTCCCGCGCCGCCTCGAGTTCCATGAGGGCAAGGTCGTAGAGTCGGAGGCGACGCGCCAGGTCTGGCTCGCGATCGAGGTCGCGCCTGAGCTTGGCGGCCAGGGCACCGAGATCGGGAAGTTCGAAGGCCTCCCGCTCCTCCGGACCGGTGAGTCGCGTTGCGAAGCCGACTTCCGGGTTATCATCTCGGGACTGAGGCGTTGATTCGGCGACAGGGGCGCTTGAAGAACTCTTGGTGGCTCGTTTTCGCTTGGGCTTGGGCATGTTGTATATCTCCGACTCAGCTTGACTTGGCCGCTGCTTCCTTCTTCGCAGGAGCGTATATCAGGTCCACCGCCTTCGCAACGTCGTCGACCCGAAGCAGCTGGAAGTGGGTGTAGACGGCCTGCACCCGCGTGAGGATCCTCGCCTCGGCGCTGGACCAGCCGAGGAAGCTCTGGACGAGGAGGGGCGCCACTCCGGCGGCGAGCAGGTTGGTGTTGAGGGTGTGCCGGGCGGCGTGGGGCGAGACCCAGCGGTCGTCGTCCGGGATGACCTTCGCCGCCCTCGCCTCCTTGATGCAGTCCTCGAGAACATTGTGGAGCCCCTCGTAGCCAAGTCCCTTGCCCAGGCTGGTGCCGAAGACAAAGTAATCGCCCGGGGCCTCGTAGGGCAGGCTGTCCTTCCAGGTCTTGAGCCGGTCCAGGGCAAGCTTGGCGAGGACGATCTCCCTGGTCTTGCCCCACTTGGGCTTGCCGATGCCGTCCTTGCCCTTGTCCGCCTCGATGATCTTGCAGCGGCCGGTCTTGAGGTCGACGGAGGACCAGCGGAGGGCGCGGAGCTCCCCGGCCCTCATGCCTGAGCAGAAGAGGACGGCGATGAGGGCCTCGTCGCGGACGGCCTGGAGCGCGTCCAGGGAGCGCCGGGATTCCTTGGCGCCCTTCTTGATCGGTGCCGCATCCTGGGCCTCGGCCTTGATCCGCTTGGTGCGCTCGCCCAGGAAGGCGAGGAAGCTGCCAACCTCTTCGGGATTGAGGACGCCCCGCTCCTGGCGTTCGTACTTGATGTTGCCGACCATGGAGCCCGGATTGTTCTCGATGTCCCCCCGGAAGCAGGCCTCGGAGAGGATGGTCTTGACCGTGGAGATGCACTTGTTGAGGGAGTTCACCCCGAGGCCAGCGGCATGGAGCCGTCGCCGGAGGTCGAGAAGGTCGCCTCGCTTGATCTTGTTCATGGGGAGGCGGGAAAAGGCCGGGTCCTTGAAGACGTGCTTCTCGAGGAGGGTGCGGCATTGGTGCAGGTGGCTGAGGCCGATGCTCTTGCCTTCCTGGCGGTAGCGGATGAAGTGGGGGCAAGTCTCGGACTTGAAGTAGGGGGCGGCGTACTCGGCGAAGGTCAGGGTGGTCGCCTCGGCTCCCTGCTCGTCGACGAAGGAGCGGATATACTCCCGGGCCTCCTCCTTGCCGGTGAGGCCGGTGGTCAGGCGACGGCGCTTGCCGTCCTTCCCGAGGTAGTTGAAGTAGTAGATCTTGCTGTCCTCGCGCCGGTAGGGCTCGGGGTACTTCTTCTTGGTAGCCATACTCCCCCCAGATCTGAGTCCAATTTGAGTCCAGTGGGCCTCCGAATACGAAAAAGCCCTGGACATCGCCAGGGCTTAACGCCTTACTAGGTAAGAACTTAACTTGCTCCCCCGCCCGGGTTCGAACCAGGGACCCAGTGGTTAACAGCCACTTGCTCTGCCAGCTGAGCTACAGGGGAATGTTTTCGGCTTAAGGCAAAGGGCCGCACACCCCTGTCCTAAGGCTTCAACA
>Ga0228535_1001220_pt1 | contig 44743 bp, 31 predicted proteins | sample SJ1metagenome_FD_168457 | JGI IMG/M metagenome (GOLD analysis project Ga0228535, IMG submission 168457) | Enriched culture of PCE-dechlorinating microbial communities from Ithaca, New York, USA - SJ1 | ecosystem: Engineered > Modeled > Simulated communities (microbial... > Unclassified | place... | reverse complement strand
AACTCGCTGTAATCATGAAACACGCTGTAAGAAATGCAATACTTCCTGTTGTCTCTGTATTAGGTATAACTATATCTAACCTGCTTGTAGGAAGTTTCGTTATTGAAAAAATATTTGGTATCCCTGGTTTAGGCATGTTCTTTGTTAAATCCATCGGAAACAGAGACTACACTCTCATAATGGGAACCACAGTATTTTATGCACTTATACTTGTATTAATGCTATTATTAGTAGACATAACATATATGCTTGTTGACCCAAGAATTAGACTTACTGAGGAGGGACATTAGATGACAGAACTCACAAGAGAGATGTTCGAAAGAGCTTCAGAAGAACAGAGAAATGCTGAGAAAATCAGGCGTCCCAGTATAAAATACTGGCCAGATGTTTGGAGGAGATTAAAGCAAAATAAACTAGCTATGGTCGGTTTAGTTTTGATAATACTAATAACAGTAATGGCGATTGCAGGGCCAATGATAAGCGGATACACTTATTATGAGCAAGACTATTCAAACATAAATGTCAAGCCGAATTCAGAATTTTGGTTTGGAACAGATGAATTAGGTAGAGACCTTTTTACAAGAACATGGTACGGAGCAAGATATTCTCTTCTAATAGGAATATTAGCTGCTGCAATAGATTTTACAGTTGGTATATTATATGGTGGTATCGCCGGTGTTTCAAGTAGAAGAGTTGACTCGATCATGATGCGTATTGCAGAAGTAATATACAGTATTCCTTACCTGTTGGTTGTTATTTTGATGTCTGTAGTATTTTCAAGTCAGGGCTCTGGTACTTCATTGTTTGTAATTATACTAGCTATGACTATCACAGACTGGGTCCCCATGGCAATACTCGTAAGAGGTCAAGTATTGCAGTTGAAAGAAGCTGAGTATTCTCTTGCTTCTGAATCACTTGGAGCTGATCAGGGTTGGATACTTAGAAAACACATAATTCCAAACACTCTCGGACCAATACTAGTAAATGTAACTCTTACTATCCCAAGAGCAATATTTGCAGAGGCAACTTTAGGATTTTTAGGTTTAGGTTTACAAGCTCCTAAATCAAGTCTTGGAAGCTTAGCAAATGACGGTTTAGCAGGAATGGCAGTAGGACTTACTTATCAAATTATATTCCCTGCACTTTTGATATCTCTAATCATGTTCTCCTTTAACGTATTGGGAGATGGTCTTAGAGATGCATTAGATCCAAGGCTGAGGAAATAGGAGGGGGAAAAATGGAAAATATACTAGATGTTAAAAACTTACAAGTCTCCTTTAAAACCTTCTTTGGTGAAGTTGAGGCTGTTAGAGATATAAGTTTTACTGTAGGCAAAAAAGAAACTGTAGCAATTGTTGGAGAATCTGGTTGTGGTAAAAGTGTAACAGCAAGCTCAATTATGCAACTCTTACCTATGCCACCAGCATTCTATAAAGGCGGACAAATCCTGTTTAAAGGTGAAGATATAGTAAAGAAAACCGAAAGGGAAATGCAACAAATAAGAGGAAGTAAAATTTCAATGGTCTTTCAAGATCCTATGACTTCTTTAAACCCTACTATGAAAATTGGCAGGCAAATTGTCGAAGGACTAATGAAGCACCAACATTTATCTAAGAAAGAAGCTAATAAAAAAGCTATTGAAATGCTTAAGTTAGTATCTGTGCCACAGCCTGAAAAAAGAGTTAATCAGTATCCTCACGAATTTTCAGGTGGTATGAGACAGAGAGTAATGATTGCGCTTGCTATGGTTTCAAATCCAGAGCTATTGATAGCAGATGAACCAACTACAGCTTTAGATGTTACTGTTCAAGCACAAATATTAGACTTGATGAAAGAACTCCAAGATAAATTAAATATGTCAATAATTTTAATAACCCACGATTTAGGTGTAGTTGCAGACATGAGCGACAAAGTAATTGTAATGTATGCAGGACAAATTGTGGAACAAGGAACTGTCAATGACATATTTAAAAATCCAATGCACCCATACACTATAAAATTATTAGCAAGTGTCCCTAGGTTAAATATGAAACGTGATGAGAGTCTTAATTATATAGAAGGTACTCCACCTGATTTGTACATTCCGCCTAAAGGGTGTGCATTCTTTGATAGATGTGATCATGCTATGAAAGTATGTAAAGACTATATGCCAGATCCAGAGTACCACTCTAAAGAACACTACAGCAGATGCTGGCTAAATCACCCATTGGCTAAAGATGTACGACGTGAAGGGAGTGTAGAATAATGGCAGAGCCTATTTTATCAGCAAGAAACATAAAAAAATACTTTAATGTAAGTGGTGGAACTTTAAAAGCAGTAGACGGGATAAGCTTTGACATATACAAAGGAGAAACTCTTGGCTTGGTTGGTGAATCAGGCTGCGGAAAGACAACTGCTGGTAGAACTATAATAAGGCTTTATGAGCCGACTGGTGGAGAGTTGTTCTTCGAAGGTCAAGACATTTACAAAATTTCAAGGCACAATATGAAACCCGTCAGAAGAAACTTTCAAATGATATTTCAAGACCCCTATGCATCCCTTAACCCTCGTATGACTGTTGAAGAGATAATTGCTGAACCTCTTGAAATTCATGGTATTTATAAATCAGAAAAGCAAAGAAGAGAAAGAGTGTATGAACTTTTGCAATTAGTAGGTTTAAATGAAGAGCATGCTTTAAGATTTCCTCACGAATTTTCCGGAGGACAAAGGCAGAGAATAGGTGTTGCTAGATCTTTAGCTTTAAACCCTAAGTTTATCGTCTGTGACGAACCAATATCGGCACTAGATGTATCAATTCAAGCTCAAGTAGTAAATCTACTTAAAAATTTGCAAAATCAAATGGGATTGACTTACCTTTTCATCGCTCATGATTTATCCATGGTAAGATATATTTCTGATAGAGTTGGTGTAATGTATCTAGGTATGATGATGGAACTTTCTAAATCTGAAGAATTATATGACCACCCAATTCATCCATATACACAAGCACTGCTCTCTGCAATCCCAATCCCTGACCCAGAAATTCAAAGGTCTAGAAAGAGAATAATACTTGAAGGAGATGTACCTTCTCCTATTGACCCACCTCCAGGATGCAGATTTGCAGATAGGTGTTTCTATACTATAGATGAGTGCAGAAAGGTAACTCCTGAGTTCAAAGAAGTAAGACCTGAACATTTTGTCGCTTGCCATAGATCAGGCGAAATCCTAGCAGGTACTGCAGCTATGACAAAATAACAATAAACTCCCAATAAGGCAGATTGCCAATATTGGGAGTTTGTTTTATTCATTTAATATGAGCATCAAAAATTCTAAGTCCTCATCACCAATTGCTTCTATAGAATGAAATTCACCGGGTCCACAAATAGTAAAATCTCCAGACTCTAAAAACACTTCTTTTCCGTTATCATTATACATTGCATGACCATTTAATATGTAATATGTTTCTTGGTCTTTCTTGTGTTGATGATAACCTATTGAATTTCCCGGTTTGATAATAGCTTTTCCAAATAATTTACCCTTTCCTAAAAAGTCTTCTTCTTCTAATAATCTAATTATTGTCACATACCCTTTGCCATCTTTTAAATTTTGTACTACCTCTACTTCAAAATCATCAAAATGCTTTACCATATTGGCCTCCTCTGTTATACATCTATTAGGCAGCCCAAACGGGCTGCCTAATATCAACTATTTAGTTGGAATTAATATGATTTGTCCAGGATAAATCAAGTTAGGATTCTTTAAGTTATTGTGTTGAGCTAATTCTTGCCATGGAACATTATATTTTAACCCAATTCTATACAGAACTTCTCCTTTTTCTACAATGTGTTTAATATGTCCTGATGGTTCAGTAGGAGTAGTTGGTTCTGTAGGTTCTGTAGGTGCTTTTACTGCTTTAATTCTTCCTTCAACTCTTGGTCCTATCATCTCAGTTAGAGAAATATATTCAGCTAGTACGTCTGATAATAAGCCACCCTCGCCAACAAATGGTTTGTTAGTAAACATAGTATATCCGTCTCCACCAGCTGCTAAAAAGTCATTTGTAACCATAGTGTATGTTTCAGTTTTTTCGATTGGTTCCCCATTTATTGTAACAGAAACTATCCTTTGACCAACTGGTTTTGCTGGATCAAAAGAGTAAGTTAACCCACTTACATGTGGAAAATGACCTGCTGGTTCAGGATATGCGTCAACACCGTGCTCTAATGCTTGTAATACTTCTTCACCAGTAACTTCAATGACTGCAAGAGTATTGGTAAATGGGAACGCAGTGAGTATTTCTCCTAATGTTATTTCGCCTTCGTCGATTGATGCTCTAATTCCTCCACCATTTGTAAGTGCAAAATCTGCTCCAGTAGATTTTCTCATAGCATCAGTTATTAAATTACCTAGATTGGTTTCACCAGCTCTAACAAGTTCTCTAGTTCCTTCAAGTTTTACTTCAGTCTTACCTATGACTGTATTTTTTAAAGGTTCATTCTTAGCAACTAATTCTTCAACCATCTTTGCAATTTCTGCATTGGGTTCTGTCGCTTTTAAATCTTCATATGTCATGACTTCAGCTGTTTTCTTAACTAATTTACCGTCTTCAAATTCTAATTTTACAAGGCCAACATCTTGAGTATATGACCCTGCTTGAACTATCAAAGTGTCATTTACGATCATACCTTCTTCAAGCATATGATGACTATGTCCATCGACTATTAAATCGATTCCTTCTACATTTTCTGCTAATTTCTTTGCAGTATTGACACTTGATTCATCTATGCCTAAGTGGACTAATCCAATTATAACATCTGCACCTTTATCTTTTAATTCTTTGACATATTTATCTGCTGTAGTTACAGCATCAGCGAATTCTATGCCTATTGTATTAGATGGGTGTGATTTATATTTTGTTTCATCTGTAGTAAGTCCAAAGATACCTACTTTCATCCCATTTTCCATGTCTTTAATGATATATGGCTCAAAGTCTGATGTTTTGTCTGATTCCTTTACAATATTTGCTCCTAAAATTGGAAATTCAGCCATTTCCTTTAACTCTAATAATCTATTGTATCCATAGTTAAAATCATGATTCCCGGGAGTCATTGCATCAAACCCCATTTTATTCATGATCTTCACTATTTCTTCACCTTGAGTTAAATTAACATCAATTGTTCCGTGGAATGTATCTCCAGCATTTAAAAACAACACATTTGGATCAGTAGCTCTCAATCCATTGACAACGCTTGCAAGTTTTGCAAATCCTAGCTCCTTACTACCTTCATTTTCTGCTACCCTTGCATGCATATCGTTTACATGAACAATAGTCAAGCTCTCGTTACTAGCAGCTTGAGTAACATTTGTAGGTACAATTAGAAAGCCTAAAACCATTGCAAAAGAAAGAACAATACTTAGAAACTTTTTATTTCTGGTAATCATAAAAATCCCCCTTTATTTTTTATTGCGTTTTTTACTGCGTCTTTTATATACCCATGAATTGTAAAAAATACACATGATTAATAAAATCTTATTAAAAAATTCAAAGAAAAAGCACCATTTCTATATGTTTCGAAATGATGCTTTAAAATTAAAAATTGATTTTTTATTAAAGTCTATGATATTCTCTGGCTCAACTGATTCATTTCCTAAAACTTTTTTAGGGTTTATCTCAGTGAGCTTAACGAAATCATCTTTGCTTATGACATTTTCAAGTTTTTTCAACGCATCTGAGACCTTTGGAGATCTCACTCTGTCAGAATGACTATCTGTGCCTACAAACTGAATTAAATTATGCTCTAATAATTTCTTTGCTGTTTTATAAGTCCTCTCGCCGTACAATCCTATTAAGCTATGCAAGTTCAATTGAGCAAGTACACCTTTGTTTAGAAATTTATATAGAATATTTGGGTCATGAATTATCTTAGCATTTCTTTCTGGATGAGCAATTATTGGAATGTAACCTTTTATCTGAAGTTCATAAAAGATGTCATCAGTATAAAGGGGAATGTCATTAGCCGGAAACTCTATGAGTATATATTTGCTATCATTTATCGTTAAATACTTTCCATTTTCTAAATCTGTTATTAAATCAAGCGAAATGTAAACTTCATTTCCCAAACGTAGATTTAGTTCTATTCCATTTTCCTCTAATAAAAGCTCAAGTGATTTAAATGAAGCTTTTATTTCATCCACTGTTTTACTCTTGCCTTCTCCAAGATAATGTGGAGAACAAACCACATCAGTAAATCCATTTTCTAAATATTGTCTTGCCATTTTTAAAGACATCTCGCTATCTTTAGCGCCATCATCTACCCCGTATATCAAATGTGAATGCAAGTCTATCATTTTCTCTTCGCCTTCTTGTCATCAGATTCGGATTCATGATAATAATTTTCATATTGCAGATATGAGTATCCATAATATTTATTGTTCTTGATAGGTATCTTGTTTAATACCACACCGATAATATTTGCATTGACTTTTTTGAGTAAATCTACTGAATGTTGTGCTAATTCAATCTCTGTTTCTCCAACATTTATTACTATAATAGTCCCGTCGGCAATTGTCGAAATTATGGCGCTGTCTGTAACTAATCCAATAGGAGGTGTGTCAAATATAACTATATCAAAATCGTTTCTAACTGTTTCAATAAAATCTTTCATCCTTTTTGAACCTAATAATTCAGCAGGATTAGGTGGTAATGGTCCACTAGGTAATATGTGAAGTTCTTTTCTCTGTTCATGATTGCTCACAACTTCAGAAAAGCTTTTTTCTCCTATTAAAATATTTGTAAGCCCTTTGAGATTAGATATATTAAAATTTCTGTGTATCATAGGTTTTCTTAGATCACAATCAATTAAAAGTACATTTTTGCCTGATTCTGCAAATGAATAGGCTAAGTTTGATGCTACTGATGATTTTCCTTCCTTAGATTTAGATGATGTGACGACAATTGTCTTGAGTTCCTTGTCTACACTCGAAAACTGGATGTTTGTTCTTAAAGTCCTATAAGCTTCAGATATAACAGATTTTGGGTTTTCCAAAATAAATATCTTGCTTTCCTTTCTTTTTTCCATAACTAATCCTCCACTTTTGGAATTGACCCTAAGACAGGTAAATTTAAGTACTTTTCTACATCTTCAGGTGTCTTAATTGTGTTGTCTAAAAATTCAAGTAAAAACGATAAAAATACACCGATCATAAGTCCTAATACAGCGGCGATTGCAATATTTAAAATGACATTTGGACTAACTGGTTCTGTAGGAATCTCTGCTTTATCAATTACATGGACATTGTCTACTTTCATGATTTCCTGTACCTTATCCATAAAAACATTTGCTGTTTCATCAGTGATTATCCTTGCAACAGAAGGGTCATTGTCTTTTACTATTATTTGAATTAATTCTGTGTCTTTTACAAGACTTACATTTACTTTTTCTTTGTATTGCTCATAGCTTAAGTCTAAATTGAGATTGTCTATAACTTCTTCTGCAACTGATCTCGTTTTAATGAGTTCTCCATACGTTGAGACAAGTTTTTGATTTAGCAAGAGTTCGTTGTACTGAATATTTGCATCTGAAGCATAATCTTTAGGTCTGCCAACCATAAGTGTAGTATTTGCTTGATATTCCTTGTCTAAAACAAATAAGCTTATTATACTGCTTAGCAACACCGCTATTAAAAATAATGATAAGATCAGTTTCATTCTCTTTTTTAAGATAAAGAGAACTTCCTTTAAGCTAATTTCTTCCAAATGTATGTCCCCCTTAAATCATATATGTATATTGTATCAAAAAATATGTATTATTCAACATAAAATGCAAAGCATTGCTTTGCATTTTATGTTGTGATTTATGAGTGTATTTTACTTAACCAATGTTGGTACTAATGTTGGTACTATTTTTGGTACTAATGTAGCAGTAAAAGTTTTAGTTTGACTATGAACGTCTTTTACAGTTATTCTCACAGTTACACTACCATTGTAAGAGTATTTCTCGAATCTTTCTTCAGTAAATTCAATTCCATCAGAGTTTATTTCGTTTATTTCTGTTAAATTTACAAAGACTTTATTGTCTTTTATATCAACAAGTTCTTTATCTATATCTTTCCATCCATCCTCTTCTTCATCTGATTCGTATTCTAAAGCTATTACTTCAAAAATATCATTGTTTAACTCTATCTCGACTTTTTTAAAGAAAGAGCCATACTCAGCTTCAACCGTAACATTATCTCCATTAATATCTATTGCTGCAGCAGATGTTGATTCTAATCTTGCGTCCATCAACGTCAAAGCTGGAGGTATATAAACTCCTCCACCACCACCAATTGGAGGTGTTTCAGGAACTATTACATTTTCTGCTCCTTCTTCTACTACTACTTTTCCTCCTTTAGTTGATATTACAGTATAGTCAGCAGTAGGTTTTACTGTTATCTCTGTAACTGTACCTTCTCCTAATACAGCAGTTTTAGGTGCTTCTATGACTAGTTTGGTTACAGTTCCCATAACTTCCACTTTAGCATTTTCAGCCTCTTTACTTATGTTTAACGAATCAACTTTTGATGTTGCATTTAGTTTAACTAATGCGCTTTCTGCATTTAAGTTGAGTTCTTTTATTTGAGCATTGTTAAGTTGTAATTCTACATTTTCATTAACTACGACTTTATTTAGTGTGCCTTCTAATATAACTTCATCTTTACCATCTGCTAAATAAACTACTTCTACATTAGCTCCTGATTCAACTACAACTCTTACAGCTCCATCAAGTCTTGAAACTACCACTTGACCAACTGTAGAGTTACCTTTAATGATTATTGAATTAACTCCGCCGCCTCTTACTATAAGTCTTCCTTCTATCGCTACATTGTCAAGAGTGACTGTTCCGTTTGCTACCCCTTCACCGATTATAAGGTCCCCTTCTACTGTGCTATCCTTTAATACTAATCCTGAAGTATTGACCATGGCATTGCCTGTAAATGTCAAATTTGCACTGCTAGCCTTTACATATGTCTTGATTATATTGTCCATCACTTGTGCAAATTCCGCTCTTGTTATAAGCCCTTTGGGGTTTATATACCCATTTGAGCCATTGACATAGCCTGCATTTATCATCGCATAGAGTTCACCTTTTGCCCATGAAGATATATCATTTAAATCTTTATATCCTTCTGGTTGGGTTGCACTTGGCTCTAATTTCAATGCTCTTGCTAATACTATGAAAGCTTCTTCTCTTGTTATGAAATTCTCTGGATTTAGTCTTTCCCCATCACCTTTAAAAGTTTGCATCTGAACTGCTTTTGCCATTTCATCATAGTACCATGATGTTACTGAAACATCAGCAAATTTAGATATAGGTGCTTTTATATATGCCCCAAATGCTCTGTTTACAACCGTTGCCATTTCAGCTCTCTTTAAATTGTCTTTTGGTCTTATCTTTCCGTTATCTCCTACCAATAATCCATTCTCTACAGCTTTCTCAAGTGCTGGTTTAGACCAGTCATCTGGCATATCTGAGAATTCAGCCGCATAAGAAAAATTTGGCACTAAAGTTAGGACCATAAGCAGCGACAATACTATCGACATAGCTCTTTTCATTTTCATACCTCCTCATATTTTTCCATATATTTGTTTATAGTTATTATATCAACAAAATTGTTAATATTCAACCAATGTTTTTTGAATTGTTTGTCAAATTTTGATATATTGTACTTAACTTAAATGTAATATTAAAATACTGTGTTTTGGTGTATAATTACAGTATAAAACTAAAGGGAGTGATTTTATGAAGCGCATTATGTCTTTTGTGCTGGCATTGGTACTGCTGATGAGTACAGGCTCAATAGTATCTGCAGATAATCCTTACACAGAACAAGGGGAATTTCTAAATAAATTAGGAGTACTTCTTGGTGACGAAAAAGGCAATCTAAATCTCGATAACAAACTTACCCGAGAGCAAATGGTAGTACTCATATCAAGGCTTTATGGCAAAGAAGATGAGGCGAAAAACTATAAAGGAGTAAATGTATTTAAAGACTTGGGTTCTAACCAAGCTTACTACATCCCCTATATACTGTGGGCAAAAAACGAAGGCCTCATAGTCGGTATGACGGCAACTCAATTTGGATATGGTCAAACCGTTACAGTTCAACAGTTTCAAACAGTTCTCCTAAGAGCTTTAGGTTATACTGATGAAGCAAAAAATTGGTCTAATGTGCCAACTCTAGCCCAAAATCTCGGTATCATGAAGGAGTTGAATTTCTCTGCATCTCAAACACTAACTCGTGGAGAAGCTTCTGCTATGATATACAATGCACTAGCACTGCCTGTGAAGGGAAGTACTATTTCCCTCATGGCAGTGTTGAATTTAATTCCACTTGATATTAGCTATGATGCAAAAGTGGTAAATGACTCTTTAAACTTAAAAGGTTCTGTAAAAGATGTCAGTGAATTGAAGCTATACTTAAAATCAAACAATGGAATACAGACTTTAAATATCCCTTTAAATGATGACGGTTCTTTTGACTTTACAAAAGATGATTTAAGCTTAGGAGACTACAGTTATATTATTTTTAGCGGAACAAAATCTACAGAAATAAAGACTTTCTCGATCACAAATATAAAATTTGACCTGTCAAGTGTATTTGCTGACAATTTAAAAGAAATAAAGATAAATCTAAATAAACCTGTAGATACCAATCTTTCAAGCTTTGTATATAATTATGAGACAAATGCAGGTGCTATAAACAGAGTTTACTATGAAAATGGAGATAAGACAATCGTACTTGTATTAAACGGCACTATGGAAAATGGTAAAGAATATACTCTAACAGCTAGAAATATAAGATCTACCTCAAATGAAGTTGTAGAGTTTAGCAATAAAACTTTCACTGCAAATGACACAACTCCTCCTAGAGTAACTGGTATTGATGTTTTAGGAACTACTGGAATAAGAATCAATTTTTCAGAGCCTATAAAAACAGTTCCTTCAATGAGCAACTTCAACATAAATGCAAACACATCTTTGTCAAATCCAGTGCTATCATATGAGTCCATAGAGTTAAGATACTCTACATCAACTACATTAGCCCCTGGAACATATACTATACTAACACAAGGTTTAGAAGATTTTGCAGGAAATAAAATAAACATTGATACAAGATCATTTACTATTGTAAAGGACACTTCTGTTCCTGAAATAGTTAAATCAACGGCTTCGGTGGATCAATTGACAGTTGAATTCAGTGAGCTCATAAATCCAATAACAGTTACTAAAGAAAGCATCTACTGGAAACAGGATGGGGTATACAGAAAATATCCAGATTCAATTACTGTGGATGGGAAAAAAGTAATCGCAACCTTTAACACAACCCCTATTCCAAATAAAGAAACTAGCATTTTCATCGAAGGAATAGGCGATTATTCCGACAATAAAATATCTCAAGTATTGATAAAAGTAACTCCAACTGTAGATACAAGAAAACCTGAAGTGGTGTCTGTAATGGTAGGAGATACAGGTAAATTCATAAAAGTTATATACAATAAAGCAGTACTTGGAAATGTACCAAGTAGTTATAGCGTAGTAGATGCTAATGGCAGTATGGTGTTGATAAAAGATGTAGTTGGAAGTGGCAGAGAATACACGATTAACTTTTACAGTACCTTACCAAAAGGTGCATTAAAGCTTACAGTATCAGAAATTAAAGATGTAAATGGAACGAAGATAGAGCCATATACCACTACACTCAATGTAAAAGATTTTGAAAGTCCAAGACTATTAAATTATTCAGGCTACGGAAATACAATTATCATGGAGTTTTCAAAGCCAATGGATGAAGAAACAACCAGTTATTTGTATAACTACATCGCAAAAATTGGCGGGACTGAAGTTTATCTAATACAAGGTACTCAAATTAATTTAAGCCCAGACTTGAAAACTTTAACTATCGTCCTTCCAGACTATATGTATGGCAAAAAAGTAATGATAGGTGCTGCTGATAACTTGACAAATCTTGAAGTAAGAGGTTTAAAAGATACATCTGGCAATTTCACTGATCCTCTGATATTGAGTTTAAAATTTGAAGGCAGTGCAACTGGAAATGGAAAAGTAGTTGACTACTATCCAAATATAACAGGTAAACAAGCTGTATTGGCAGAACCTAATCTCATTAAAGTAAAGTTCAATATGCCTATAGTAAAAGCCGATGTAACAGATTTTGTAGTAGCAGGTCATACGATTTCAAGAGTAATCGTTGACGGAACAAATGTAGTACAGATTGTTCTTTCTGACAGTACAACCTACATCCAGCCAAATACAACGGTGATTCCAAATACCAATAAGATAAAGACATCAATTGGCACAAATGTAGACCCAGGGCTATTTAATGTAGTGGATGAAGTAAGTCCTATTTTAAGAAGCACTCAAGTGATGATTGTAGGTAATAATTTAGAAATCACATTCAGTGAACCATTAGAAGAAGAAGGTGCTAGTTTATACAGAAGGGATTTACAAATAATAAGATTAAGCGACAGTAAAGTATTGAGTACAGATGATTACACTACATCTATTAAGTCTACAGACAAATCAACTTTGGTTATTACCTTAAAATCAAAACCAATACAATCCAAATACTCAATAAGAGTTATTGACAGTCCTATATATATAAGAGATTTGAGTGGAAACTTAGTAAAGCCATCTCAATTGATTGAAACAATCTATCCATTTTAAAAAAACTCAGTGAACAAATTGTTCACTGAGTTTTTTCATGCTTACTATAATACTTTTTGAATTAAATTCATAAATATTGTGGAAACACTAGCTCTATTTGCAGTACTTTGAGGATCGAATTTGTTTTCACCTATGCCTTGTATTAACCCATATTCGTGAATTTTCTTAACAGAATCTATTGCCCATGAGCTTACTTGATTTATATCAGAAAACTCTGTTGTTTGTTCTTTTTCTATGTCGATTCCCTTGTAATTTAGATACCTGTCAAAGATAACTGCCATCTGTTCTCTAGATATTTCATCATCTGGTCCAAATTTAATTTCTGAATAACCATTCACTATGCCTTTCTCTACAGCCCAAGCAACTGATTTCTCATACCAAGAGTTATTTATGACATCTGTAAATTTAGTGTTGGAATACCCTTGTAAGTTTTCGCCATCTAATCTTGCTAGTGCGGTTACAAACATAGCTCTTGTCATTGAACCATCTGGATTAAATGTGTTATCATCTACACCTTTAAATATTTCTCTCGATGATGTAAATTTAATTGCGTCATAGTACCACGAATCTGATCTTACATCATCAAAGTCTAATTGATTTTCGCCTATAACATATTCTGAGAAATGATTTGTCATAAATCTCATTCCTGTATCTTCAGAATACAAGCTAAATGGTACTACTTTTAAATCCCCATTTTCTAGCACTTGATATACCACCTGTGCAAGTTGGTTTTCGTTAGCCACATAAGGAATTGTTACTTTCACTGATCCTAGGTTGAAGTTATCAATAACTTTATCCCCAGATTTAATCGTAAATTCATAAATAAAGTCGCCTTGAGTTTCACTTAATTCATTAGGTTTTATAGTGATATTTATATCTAAATCTTCATCAGCTAATAGAGCTTCATTTAATTCAGAAAGGGCAGCTTTATTAAATTCTAGATTGACTTTATTTGTATTTATATTTAGAGCATCAGTCTCTTCTATTAATGTTTGCAATGATTGGCTAGAAAGATTTATGCTGAAATTATTAGCCTGTGGATAGCCATCAATATTCATCTCTACTATTACCTTGCCATTTTGCTCATCTTTATTTTCTTTTGCATATTCTAATGCATTATTTAAGTTAGATAAACTAAATTTAGCTGATAAGTTATCCCCAGAGATATTAATTTCAGGAACTATTTCATTGCTAGTAGGAGTATCTGGTATTATCGGAACTGAAGGTTCAGAACTACCCAGTACTACTATCTCACTTCTATCTCTTATTCTTATTCGAGGTAAATATTCAGTTTCTGATGACATATTTTCACCAACAGAAGATATACCTGTTACCTCTACTCTGTCTCCTAACTTGATGTGAGATAGTGATACATTTTTAGTTATATATCCATTTATATAGACTATTACATCATCAACTATCAATTGTCCGACTATACCATTTGCGTCAGTTTTTATTTCTTCTACTGTTCCTGTAAATTTAACTAGTTTACCAATATTTTCACTTGCTATTGCCTCTTGAGGTGAAACTGTCAAAGGTTCTACAGGATTTATAGCGCTGTCTATTACAGTTAATTTCTGTACTGTAATCTCTTTTTCATCTTGATATTCTTCAATTGTTCCAAGTACTCTTACCTTTTGCCCCACTTCTACACCAGAAGAGACTGGAAATACATTTATGCCTCCTGTTTCATCTTGGATGTATATACAATCAAAGAATCCTTTGTTCTCATCTGTGCCATTGTATACATCTGTAGTCACGATGCCTTCAACCATAACCTGTGTCCCTATTGGCAATGAATGAACCTCTGATATCTTATTTACATCTTTTAATGAGATTAATATATTCTCTACTATATTGTAATTGCTATAAGGTAGAGTTCCAGCATTGTCAACTTCAACTTGAACTTCGAAGTTTGACATAAATGCTCCACCTGCTGCAATTACTGTTGCTGTCTTGCCATTTTCATAAGTTATATTTTCACTGGCCATTAAAAGATGTCTGTTGTTATACTTAGGAGGAAGTGGATTCCCATCTTGATCATCATCGATTGAATTGGTGCTCTCATGACCACTTATGATTGACAGTATGCTGTTTGGTAATACAGCTACAGGTTCACCATTTTCATCTACTGCATATATAGTTGAACCTCCATATTGGCTAAATACTTGAGATGGATCTACTCCTTGAGTAAATGGATTTACGTAATTATTATGGTCTGTTAGATAGAGTCTTTGTGATTGTCCTCCATTTAGTACATTATCTTTTGCTTCATCATCTGTTATTCTAAGCTTAGCTCCTATAGCTTGTAATATCTTATTTTGTTGAGCAGCCATGTGTTGATCTGGTTTAAAATTAGTGTCTTCTTTTAAATTAGTGTAGTTTTCATAGTAGTCTCCCCAGCCAGTTACTATTATAGTTTTTCCTTCTTTAGCAAAATTCTCAACTGCTTGAATTTCTTCTTCAGAGTAACTCTTCCATGGAATTCTCCCTATAGATCCATTTCTTCTGCTAGGAACTGTAAATACAAACATCTCATACTTAGGATTGTTTAATGCTTCTATCAGTTCTTCAGAAGTATTTAATTCTACCATTCTGATATCATAATTTGCAGCTAATGCAGCAAAATTTCCCATGCTCGCTTTATAGTTTCCTGCTACATATTCATTATGATGTGATGCATCTATCCCTACATATATCAATCTATCTCTGTCTCTTACATTAATTTCTAAATCTTTAGTAAATGTCATTTCTTCCCCATTTGATTCTATCACTGCAGTAACGAGGATAGTGTATTTCCCAGGTGTTGTAAATGTATGAGAAATCTCATGAGTTAGCATGCCTCCACTTGCAGATATAGGCAGATTTAGATTTTCATTATATATTACTGAGCCATTTTTGAGTTGATACTGCAATGATTTTAGAGTGGCTTGTGTTATTTCGTTGTTAAATAATTTTGTTGTTATCTTTAAGCTTTCATCTGTAACAGGCATCATCTGATCATATTCAAGACTATCTATACCTAATTTAGGTGCTGATCCTAGCCAAATAGGTGCTGTTACAGCTATATCCCCGTCTTCTTGTACAATTTGTACAAAATAATACCCTGGAGTCGGATCTTCAATTGTAGTCTCAAATTCAATGGAGTTAGCTCCTATTGTTTCATTTACTACAGCTTTCCCGCCGTTTGATAATATTGAAAGTGTTTGAATTTTATCATTTGCATCTGGATCATTAACCGAAACCTTGATGTTTGCACTTTCTGGGACTTCTTCTAAAATCGTCCCTAATAAGTTGTCATTTAAAGTATAAACAACATCTAGATTGTTATCTTCAGTAGCCCAAACTCGCATTTCTCTTAGTGCTGCATAAAGCCCATCTAGTGAAAGGTCGTTTGTGTATATTACAGTTCGAGCAGTATTTGAATCTCCCCATTTACCTTTATGATTGTCTTGGTTGTTTGTAGGAGCAAGATGCCATCCTTTATCTAAAGCCTTGATATATTGGTCGTATGATCTAAAGTAACCGCCACTACCAACAGCTCCTTCGCCATTTCCAACTTCAATCAAGCTTATCCTTTGATCTATTACAGGGTCTAAATATCCAAAATCAGCAAAATTCCCAAATGTTGGCCCCGGATGGTTAAATTGAGATATCGAATTTGGAGTGTCCTTTAATAGTTGATAGTATTGTCTAAGTCCTAAATTATTAGATTTATTGTTTAATTCTGTGTTATTTCTACTTACAAATCCAGTAGTATTAAAAGTATTCATATGCCCAGGTCCACCAGACCAAGTCATTTCATACCCATATATGCTTATAAAATTTTCATCTCTTGCTTCTTCTGCTGCCCTCAATCCATTTTGCCATTTTACATTATTTGAATTATAATCCACTAAGTTATATGTTGGATATACATCTTTTGATGATGCTGTGTCAAATGAGTTAGAGTGATCAGTTACAGCAAAGAAATCTAATTTTGCCACATTTTTAGCATATGCATATGCTTCTACTAAAGTTCCTGAACCATCTGAGTTTTCTGCTGTATGTGAATGAAGTTGACCATAGTAATTTCTGTATGGTGCATTTGACTCAAGATAGTAGCTAAAAACTACTGGATCGCTATTAAGATAACCTTCCTCTATAGCATATGCTGTTATTTCCATCGGTAAATCTTCTTCGTTAACAACTATTGGTTCAGTGTAAGTGAATTCTTCACTTATGCTCTCCTCTTCTGTATTAACGTTGTATGCTATAATATATTTAATTACAGCATTTTCAGATGCTGATAATGTTATTGTATCTCCATCGGAAACAGCTCCTAGAAGACTTGCCGTAACCGCTCTAGTCTTTGCTTGATTATATACAAAAGTGTTTGTGTAGCTCTCTTCTTCTCCTTTTACTGCTCTAACTACAATAGTTGCCTTATGTTCTTCGTCAAATTCATTTATCACAACTTCAGCTGTATTTGATTCAACTGTTACTTCTTCTCCGCCATTTAACGAATAAACTATGTGAGCATCTTCAGTTAAAGTAGAGAGAGTTATAGTAGTTCCAAGTTTAATAGATGATCCATTCGCTGGATCTGCAGTTACCTCAACTACTGATGGGGGTTGTGATTTTACTACATCAGTTCCATTTGCCTGAATTTGAGGTGAATTGTAATATCCTATGACTCCTAAGATATCTACGTAGTCGCCAACTACTTTGTCAGTTATCCCATGTGATCTTAGAGTAATTTCTGTGCCATTTTGTTCGATTTTATTATTAACTACTTTGGCTGTATCTGTTCCCCCTATTGCTGTAAGCTTTGCTCGCGAAATTTTGACCAGCTTGCCTTCATGTACCCTGTTTGAGGAAAAAATTTCAGGAGTTGTTAGCTCAAGGGGTTGTGGCATTGTAGCTGCTTCGTTTACTATAACTATGTCAGTTACTAGTTGAGGTACTATTTGTACCATGCCGCCGTATGAGCTTATTTTACCAGTGATCTGAACTTCTTTACCAACTAAATTTGGTAGATTAAGAGAACTATTCCCTCCACTGTCAATCGCAACTCCACCGGTTTCATCTTGCATGAAAACTGTCCTTGTTTGAGTCGAATAAGTGGCAATTCCTTTTACTGTAACTATTTCATTTGCAGTCTTGGTTTTAGCCTCAGAGATTGAAATTACATTTATTTCTGGAGGTTCTGGTTCAATAGGTTCTTCACTTCCATTATCCCCTGTAAATGATGAATTCCTTGGTGTAGGATCTGCTATATAGAAGTCTGCACTGTTGTTATTTGTATCCCAGCCATTAGTTGTCCCGTTAGAACTTCCATTATTGTCTTTTCTTTGAGCACTCGTACTGTTGCTCATCGCAGAAGTTGGTAATCCTTCAGATTCATTTGCTGATCCAACTCCAACAAAATCTACTACATTGCTGTTGTTGTCTAGAAGTCTAAGTTTTAAGTTTGAACCTGACATAGTTATAGTACTACTCGTTGCATCTGGAGTTGGTAAATCTTCAGTACCGCCTGTTCCTTTAGCTGCTTGAATTAGAAAATACCCGCCTGCTTTTATCACGGCATTTACAAGTACTAAATTGTTGCTCCCAAATGTTCCTGTAGCTGATGCATATTGGATTTGCCACCCCGATATGTCAATATCACTTGATGTTGGGTTGTATAGCTCGATGAAGTCATTTTTTAAGGTCGCGCCATTGTTTCCTCCACCGCCATAAACTTCGCTTATAACAATATGATCCGCTTTTGCCGCTAATACATCTGCTGGATTCATTGGAATCATAGTTATTAACATGGCAATGGCAAGAATTAAACTTGTTAAAATTCTCCCTCTTTTCATTATTCTCCTCCTTTTAAATTTCTATATATTCAGTTTATCACAAATTTTCAATATATTTATTATGGAAATGTACAATTTTAATTAAATAATAATTAAGATTTTTGTCTAAAATATACAAAAGAGGAGTTTTCACTCCTCAAAATTATAAGTCTTAACTATTCTTTTTACATATGATTTGACTTCTTCATCACCTAAATCATTGATTGCTTTTCTCAGCTCTTTTAAGCTGTTTTCTAATTCTTCATAGTCGATATTTGTGGGTTTAGCTACGAATATCTTCTTATGCTTTGTAGCTGTAACTCCTTCTTCGTCTAATATGAGTTCCTCATAGAGTTTTTCTCCAGGTCTAAGCCCTGTGATTTTTATGGGTATTTCTGTGTAAGGCTCAAACCCTGATAGTTTGATTAAATCCTCAGCTAATTTTATTATCTTTACGGGTTCTCCCATGTCTAATATAAATATTTCTCCACCCTTAGCCATAGCTCCAGCTTGAATAACTAGAGAAACAGCTTCAGGTATAGTCATAAAATACCTAACTACATCTTTATGTGTCACTGTGACTGGTCCGCCTTCTTTTATCTGTTTTTTAAATATTGGTATTACACTGCCATTGCTTCCTAAAACATTTCCAAACCGAACTGCCACAAAGTCAGTATTGCATCTTTCATTGAAAGCTTGAATTACCATCTCGCAAATTCTCTTGCTTGCACCCATTATATTTGTAGGATTAACAGCCTTGTCTGTTGATATCATGACAAATTTTTCTACGCCATTTTCAGATGCAGCTTTTGCTAAATTTACAGTGCCAAATACGTTGTTTTTTATTGCTTCTTTTGGACTAGTTTCCATCAAAGGCACATGCTTGTGTGCAGCAGCGTGAAATATCACATCCACTTTTTCTCTTCTTAAAATTTCTCTGATTCTTTGCTCATCTCTGACAGATGATATGTAGACAATTAAGTCCATATTTGGAAATCTCTTCCTCAGTTCATTTTCTAGCATATACGCATTGTTCTCGTATATGTCTATTATGATTAACTTCTTAGGGTTTTGTATTGAAATCTGCCTTGCTAGTTCAGATCCAATTGACCCTCCTCCACCTGTAACTAAAACTACCTTTCCATTTAAGTATTTACTTATCTCTGATAGATCGGTTTTTATCTCTTCTCTACCTAGTAAGTCTTCAATCTGCACATCTCTTATAGCGCTTACACTTACAACCCCATCAATAAGTTCATACATGCCGGGCAAAATCTTTAACTTTGCTTTAGTGTTTTTCCCTATTTCTACAATTTTACTCACTTCAGATTTGGGTGCTGAGGGTATGGCAATAACTATTTCATCGATATTGTATTTCTCCGTAAGTAATGGTATATCTTCTCTAGTCCCAGCCACAGGTACTCCATAAATAACCTTTCCCTTTTTACTTTTATCATCATCTACAAAAACCACAGGTTTATATGCATAGGAGTAGTGATTTTTAAACTCTTTTAATATCATCGCACCTGCATCACCTGCTCCCACTATCATAACTCTTGTGACTTTGTCGTCATTAGATTTGACTTTGTGAGTCAATTTTTCATTAGCAGTTCTTAAAAGAAATCTAAAACCCCCAATAAATCCAATATCAAATACCGTCATCATCACATAAACAGACCTAGGTAGTGAAGTCTGTAAAAATGTAACTACCGCAATAGCTGCTATATTTGCGACGACACCTGCACCTATTATCTTTAGCATTTCATCTGTGCTTGCGTACTTCCAAATACTTTTATATAGTCCAAATAAATAGAATACTATAATCTTTGAAAATGAAATAAATAGAAATGTGCTCTTATATACTTCAAAATAGTCTAAGAATTGAGGATTTGTTATGCTTTCAAATCTTAAAAATAGAGAAAATACAACAGAAATGTTGATAATTAAAAAATCAATAAAAATCATTAAAACTGTCTTTTTGCCAAACCGCATGTCTATTTCCCTCCCTTTAGCCCTTTAGAATATACTACAACAATAATTCATTATTTTCAATAAGCATTGTCTAATTATCTCTTAAAAATACTCACCAAATGGTGTATAATACTTGTATACTAAAAAGTTTAAGGAGGCATACATGGCAAAGAAAGATAAAACTATAAAGAAGAAGTACAAATATGACATATGGATCATACTACCCCTTATTGTCGCAGTAGCAATTATTCCTTTAATAATTTACCTCAAAGTTGTACCTGTGCCTGTAGAACTCAAGTACTTCACAAATGGTCAGGATAATGCTGACTTTTTCTCATATTACAAAATGGTTTGGTTAACTATAACAGCGGCTGTCGGTCTATTTATGTTTTTCTCAAGATATTATTTAAATAGACAAATCGAATTGAGAAAAGATAAGTTCTATTATCCTATGCTAATCTATGCAATCTTAATAATTCTTTCAGTTATTTTTTCAAACTATAGATCTGTCGCAACAAAAGGGTTTATTGATAGATATGAAGGAATGTATGCACTTCTTTCATATTTGAGTTTGATGTTTTTAGCGTACAACACTATTGATAATGATAAACAAGTAAGATTATTAGTCTATGCTCTATCTATTTCTTCAATAGTCATGAGTCTGATAGGATTGACTCAATTTTTAGGAAGAGATATCTTTATGACAGATTTTGGCAAGAATTTAATTCTTCCAAGTGCTTATGAACATTTAAAAGACACCTTAAACTTCACATTTGCAGCAAACAAAGCAACATACGGCACACTCTACAACATAAACTATGTTGGAGTCTACACTAGCATGCTATTTACCATATCTGTCACACTTGTACTACTATTGAAGAATAAAAAAGAAAAACTTTTCTTCTTGATAGTAAGTGCAGCAAACTTTCTGACGCTACTTGGCTCTAGATCAAGAGCAGCACTTTTAAGTCTTGGTGTTTATATAGTACTTGCACTAATATTTTATCGAAAACAAATAAAACACAATTTGATATTTTTTGCACTGTCTTTTGCCATCATCTTAGTTATATTTTTTGGAGTAAATACTGCTTTAGATGGAACAGTAACGGATAGATTGATATCAGGAGTTAAGTCTTTAGTAGAAGTGAGCTACATAGATTTTGAAGATATAGTATTAGATGAAAATAATATAAATATAAAATTTAATGACCATGCAATAAAGATCGTAAATGAAAATGGTTTCTTTATATATTATGATGAAAACAATTCACCGCTTGAAGTTGATATGATTGGAGAAGGCGTATATAAGATAAAAAACGAGCCATATAATAAGCATACATTTAAGTTGTTTATGTCTGATACTAGTGGACTTATAGTAGAAGCTAATTTAGCAACAAATAAAGGAGCAAAATCCATTCGGTTTGTATATGATGAAAATAACAATGCAAAAGCATTAGGGTATAGAGGAGAACTTCTCGGAAATGAAGAAATTAGGGCTGAGTACTTTAACTTTGAAGGTAGAGAATACATGGCATCTAATAGAGGTTATATATGGTCTAGGTCTATTCCTTTGATAAAGGATACAATATTTATTGGACATGGTCCTGACACTTATGGGATATATTTCCCTAACAATGATTTTGTCGGAAAGATAAAGGGGTTAAATAGTATTTATACAGTTGTTGATAAGCCACACAATATGTACTTGCATACTGCAATAACTACAGGACTATTGTCTTTGTTAGCAGAATTGGCTTTGTTTTTAATGTATTTTGTTTCAAGCTTTAAAGCATATTTTAAAAAGAGTCAATACAACTCATTTATGGAATCTGCAGGGCTTGGAATATTCTTTGCGGTAAGCATGTATCTATTTACAGGGTTATCAAATGATAGCATATTGTCTGTAGCGCCTATCTTTTGGGTTTTGTTGGGTACAGGCTTTATAATCAATAGAAAAGTAGTTGAAACTGATAAAGGGATTGATTGATCAATCCCTTTAATTTAGTTTAGTTTCTATGACTTTAGATAACTCAGTTATACTTTTAGTTAGCTCATTTAGCTTTCCTTCGATTCTCACTAATAAAAATAGCGATATGACTATAGGAAAACCTAAATTAGCTATGTTCGTATAAAGCTCTTCCATGTTTTCACCTCTTTAAATTAAAGGGAGCCTAAGCTCCCTTTGTTAAAATTCTATTTCTGTAGTTGATGTTGTAACTATGTTTGCTTTGCTTGGTGTTGTCAATAGACCATTTCTTGATACAAAAGTGTTTAGTCCGACAAGCCCAGTCATAGCTTGGTGTATCTCTTCTTGAGTTAAATCTGCTCTAGGGTTGTCGACTGATATGTTGTATGCTCTGTTTGCAGCGTCTAAAAACTGCATGATTAGTTTAGTCTTTTCCATAAATACGCTCCTTTCTTATTTTATTCTGTTATAATAGCTTCCTCGATTCTTTTGACATTGATAAGTGCTTTTTCTTGAAGTCCTGAAATCAATTCTCCTGCAGACAGTATATTTTCATCTGTTGCAGATAGACTGATGTTTGAGTAGGTTTTGGAGTCGATCTTTTGTTTCCCGTCAACTACTCCGCCGTCTAACTCAAGCTTTAAACTTTTCTTTGTTATCTCAACCATTTTCTCACCTCCCTATACTCTATATATATGAAAAGGGAGTTATATGTACTACGTTTATACTAAAAATAGGCATAAAAAAACCTCGGGAAACCCGAGGTTTTTTGTGGTGATTATTGTTGTGCTATTTATTTTGCATAAACAGTGATTTGTTTGTTAAGTCCATCTATGAATGCATGAACAACGAAACTATCGCCTGCTGCTAAACCAGTTGCTGTTAAAGTATTTCCGGATACAGTAACTTTATTGCTTCCTGTTACTGCAAAGCTAAATCCTGATGTCTTAGCTACTCCATATTGATCAGCAGCAACAAATTTTAATGCTGAACTTGTTGTTAAATCAATACTTACAGATCCAGGTGTTGCTATGCTTAATTCTACAGCGCCTTCAACTGTTACTCCGTTTGATTTAGCAGTGAGAGATTGTGCTTTTGGTGTAGCGTCACTGTATACAACTTCTTTTGTTAAAGTATAGCTGTTTGTACCAGCTTCTACCAAAACTGTAATAGTTGATTTTACATCTGCTCCACTAGTATTAATTACTTTTGCTGTATACAAACCTGTTCCGCTAATTTCTAATCCATTTGTAGCTGTAACTAATTTAATCATACTTTGAGGTACTGCTACCTTGTTGCCATTGACAAGTCCATAAATTTTTACTTGTTGATTATACTTAGTATCTGCTCCACCTGTATAGAATTTATTTAAATCTTCAATTCCAAATGATGTTATAGCAGCTTTATCCACTACTGTTATTGTTACATCCATTTCGTCTAGAACTTCAGCACTCTTGAACAATTTAACAGTATAAACATCAGATCCAGCTGTTGCTGTTGCAGAAATCACATCTGCTGCCATTGAAGTTGATGTTCCTGACTTTTTAGCTACTTCATATTTATATCCATTAGCATCAGCTGTAGTACCTACTTCTATTTCTTCACCATATTGGTCTAGGAATACTACATTTCCAACTATTTTTGTATTCATGGTTGTATCATTTGCTAACATTGATACGAAATCAGCACTCATCCCTTTTATCGATGCAGGAACAGGTTGTGCTACTGCTGTCAATGTTAGAGTTTGAGTTTTACCAGTACCAGTAACTACTATTACTGATATTGGTGATGCTGAAGGTGTTATTTGAATTGTTACAACACCAGTTGTATAATTTGTTTTTGTTGTTAAAGTTGCATTTGTTACAGATATAGTGGTGTTCCCATTTAATTTTAACTGAGTACTACCTGAACCAACAATTTGTACATCTTTAAGAGCAATCTCATTGCCATATGTGTCTATCACAGTTACAGGTAATGTTGTTGCCTTATTGATTTTTAATTCAGTATCAGGGCTTCCTACAGTAACTACATCTATCTTTGCATCAGGAAGTACATTTATAGTAGCACTTGCTGTCTTCCCTGTAGTTTGTGCAACTACTGTTAAAACAACTGTCCCTGATGATGCTGTTCCAGTAGCAGTTTGTAACTCAATTACAGTTCTACCATCTGCTAAATCCTTAAATCCTTTAGGATTTAATATTTGTGCATTTGAAGTGTAGATATTAACTCCTGTCAATTCATTTGCTTTTAATAAATTACCATATTGGTCTTTTATTTCAACAGGAACATAATATTTAGATAAATTGTTATTCAAGTTCGTTACATTTATTGGTTTAGCAGCTAATGTTGTATCATCAGTTTTAAGTTCACCAATCTTTATTTCAGCTACTTGTGCCCCTTGAGCAACTTTCATAGTCTTAGTAGCTATAACACCTGTTTGTGGATCAACTATAGTAACAACAACAGTTTCTCCAACTACAAATGTGCCAGAAGTTACATTTAATACCAACTGTCCTGAAACAATTGATCCAGTACCTTTAGATGAAGAAACATTTCCGCTAAATCCTGATATTTCTTCTCCGTATTGATTTAATGCTACAACTCCTGCTTTAACTTGAGTATTTGTAGGAGCATTAGAAATTACCAAAACATCTCCCTTAATTTCTACAGAAGTAAGTTTTGCAGCTTCTACTTTTAATGTAGCTGTTAAAGCTTCGTCGGTTAATCCAGTTACTTTTACAGTATAATCTCCAGCAACCATGTTAGTATTAAATTCAACTACTGCTGATTTATTATCATCTGCCCATGTAACAGATTTTACTGAAGGTTTTACTGTCCCTCTAGTAACTTCAATAACTGCTTTTGTCTTATCTACTGCTTTGTTAAATGTTACAGTGATTTTCTTAGCTCCTGTTGCTTTTGCTGTCATAGCAAATTCTGCAGGCATTTCAATTTCTAAAGTTTCAGCTAATGTCTTTTCACTGTCTTTAACTTTTGTATTAAGTGCTGTTACTGTCATAACTGACATGTTTCCTCTTGGCAATTTTGCTGTAGCTTCAAGAGTTACACCTTCTAATAGACCTAAGTCTTTAGCTTTTGTATAAGCATCTTTCCACTCAACATCTGTATAGCCAAGTGCTCTTAATAATACTTGAGCGTAATCTTGTACAGTTATTTCGTCAGTAAATCCAAATTTTGCATCGTTATACCCTTTGTAATATCCTTCTGCTTGTGCCCATCCTAGGAAAGGTTCATAATATTTGATTGTTACGTCTTTCCATGTTGGAGCTGTTGGATATTTTTCTGCTACCTCTTCTTCGCCTAGAAGTCTAGCTAGCATTACTACTGCGTCTCTTCTTAAAAGAGTCTTGTCTAGCATTAAATTGCCGTTTTGATCTCCTTTAAGAACGCCTAATTGCTCTAGAAGTTTCCCTGCTTCCTCTTGTGGAGTTGCAGCTTGTGCATACACAGGAATCATTCCTAGAACCATTACTAAAGCTAACACCAATGATAGGGTTCTCTTCATGTTCTAATTACCTCCTTATAATTTTGTTTAAATTTGTACTGTTAAGTACAGTAACTCGCACTTTACAGTTATTATAACATCTACTTTAGCTGCGGTCAATAAAATGTAAATATATTGCAGCATGTACTAAAGTAGTTACTATACTTTGATTATACACCAAATTTTAAGTTTTAGTATTACAAATTTGTTACATTTGAGTCATTCAGTTGTTTAAGTAATCAATCGCTTTCTCAAGCTGAATGTCAAAAGTTTCATTTTCTACTATTAAATCTGGTGTCACTCCCACTCTATCTATCTTTACCCACTTTGGGCTAAAATATTCAGCTACGGTTAATTTAATCGCATCCTCTTTTGGAAGTTGGACTATGTTTTGTACTGTGCCTTTTCCATAAGTCTTTGTTCCTATGATGTAGCCTGCTTTTGTGTCTTTGACTGCTGCTGCAACGATTTCTGAGGCACTAGCACTCTTTTCGTTTACTAATACTACGAGCTTATATTTGCTTTCTTCTAAATTAGAATAATGGCTTTGTACATTTCCATATTTATCTTTTATATGAACAATTGGTCCTTTTGGAACAAAAAGGCTAGCAACTTTTACTGCTTCATCTAAATATCCCCCAGGGTTATCTCTTAAGTCAAGTATTACTTTATTAGTTCCAACAGTATCTATATATTTAAGCGCTTCCTTTACTTTTTCACTCGCTTTGTCACTAAAGCTGTTTAATTTTATATAACCTACTCCTTTGAACACATCGTATTCTACTGGTGAGATCTCAATTTTTTCTCTTCTTACTTTAATGACCTTTAATTCATTTTCTCTTTTTATCTCAATTCGAACTATATTCCCAGCTTTCCCACGCAATAGAGAAGTTACTTCTTCCAAGCTAAGTCCTTCTACTTTTTGGTAGTTGACACTTATTATAACATCTCCTGCTTTTAGTCCTTGAGCTTTTGCAGGTGTATCATCTAAGACTCTATCAATTACAACATTGTTTTTTTCAAACTTTAAGACTATGCCTATTCCTGAAAATGATTGATTTAAACTGTTTATAAACTCTTCATACTCTTCTTTAGAGTAGTAGTCGCTGTACGGATCTAAGTTTTGCAGTAGACCTTTTAATATGTTGTTTTGGTGAGTTTCATAGTCTATGTCTTTAATGTAATAAGCATTTATATATTCAACTATAAAATCAACATATTCATAGTCTACTGATGTTTGAGCAAAACTAAAACTTGGCAGTAGAAGTGTTAGTGTGAGTAAAAGAACTAATATTTTATTTGTCTTCTTTTTCATTAATATCATCCCTTTATTTGATGTATTCCATGAAATAGTTATTTTTTAATATATAATCTGATAGATCTATCTCCCTTATACCCCTTGAGGTAACATCCATAAACTTATTTATGTCTTCTTCTCTTCTTGTAAATCTATTTATGACTTTACTGTTTTCATACACTCCATCTCTTGAGAATTGAAACATATAGTCCTGTGATATAAATGAACCCTTGTATAAATAGGTTTGAGGAAATACATAGTTTTCTCTGATTGGATTGTTTAAATCCATTCCAAAAGTTATTCCTTTTGTATTTTCATACCCCATGATATTTGCTATGGTTGGGTAAAAATCTAGTTGGCTGCCAACAGTCGTGATAGTTTTCCCCAAGTTTTCATTTGGTACATGTATGATAAGTGGTATATTCATCATCATGTCATAATCGTAGGGTCTACCTAATAAATAATTTAATATCTCTTCTTCTGTTTCAAGTCCTGCATTTATAGCAAAGTGATCTCCGTAAATCACTATAACTGAATCATCGTAAAGTCCGTTGTCTTTTAAGTTTTGAATGAATTCTGCGATAGCTTCATCTGTATAGTGAATGGATTGAAGGTAATTAGCTGTTAAAGAGTCTTTGTGCTCTTCTTTGATGTTTATTTTTTGGTATTCTTCTGGCATTTCATATGGGTTGTGACTTGTCAAGGTGACTAAAAATGCAAAGAATGGGTTTTCATCTTTTTGATCTAATTGGTTTAAATAAAACATTGATTGATTAAAAAAGTCTTTATCTGTTATTCCAAAGCCAATTTCTTCAGTAAAGTTAAAATTATCTTCTGCTATAAATCTTTCAAACCCTTGATTGATATAAGCTTCATCTCTATTCCAAAAATCTCTTTTGTATCCGTGAAATGCCCATGCAGTGTAGCCATTGTCCCTCATCAGCCAAGGCAGTCCGTAGAATTTATTGTCAGCGTATTGAAAATAAGTCGGTTTTTCCATGGATGGATAGAGTGAATTTAAAGATACAAATTCAGCATCTGAAGTATTTCCTTTGCCTATTAGTTGAAAATAGTTGTTGTAATATAAGCTGTGAGGCGATGATGCTAATTTATTCAGATTAGGTGTTATCTCTTGTCCGTCATAGTCCCTGAACATGACAAAATTTGCTAGAGATTCTACTTGTATGACGATGAGGTTTTTACCCTTTCCAATCCCATGATAGTTCTGCCCTTCATTTTTCATCCTTTTTTCGATTTGTTTGAGGCCATCTTCTATGGTCTGTTCCTCAGCTAGAGATTTTCTATCAGATTTTACTATGTTGTAGAAATCCACAGCTTGGTGAGAGTAAAACTCTTGGTTGATAACTGATTTTAATTCACCTATGCCAAATAAATATATCAATATACTCAAGACAAATACTGATGATGTTTTAAATATGTTCTTATAATCCTCTGATTTTAATGCTCCTTTTCCCTTAAATACTTTTTCTTTCTTGTTTAAGTAATAGTAGACAAATGGTATGTCTAACAGCAATATTATCTTACTAAAATCCAAAAGATGTTTTATGCTGTTTTTTACTGTGTTTAACTGTCTTGCTTGAGACAATACATTTATTGATAGGAGTGTATTAAAATATGAAAAATACACTGCATTTGCAAACATCAATATTGAAATCAGACTATAAAATACCACTATATTTCTCTTCTTTTTATCCCCACTTTTCCATGATATAAGTGAAAAAATGGCACATGAGATAAAAAAGGTTAGCACGATAATATAAGTTTCATTATTATCTATTTTAATCGCATTTGCATAAATAATGGATTTTATCAACATCATCAACTCTAGCATTTAAATCCCTCCTCAAAAACCGTTAATCATCGAGCAATCTATCTATGTAGTTTGATTTTAAAACATAATTTGATAGATTGATTTCTTCCAAAGCTCTTTCACTTAGTTCTCTAAATTTTTCTATGTCTATTTCTTCTCTTGTCTTTCTATTAAATGCCCTGCTGTTTTCAAACAGAGCTTTATCTCTTACGAACATCTCATCTTTTAAAATTACTGATCCTTCTTTGATGTAGCCCATTGGAAAAACATAGCTTTCATCAGTTTTATTGTTTAAGTCCTTGCCAAACATTATCCCCTTTTCATTTTTTATACCCATTATATTTAATATGGTTGGCAAAAAATCTAATTGACTTCCAACAGTTGGTATGGTGTTATTTAAATCTTCCCCGGGCACATGGATTAACAGAGGTATGTTCATCATAGTGTCGTAGTCGTATCTTTCTTTTGTTATTTTTTCTGCATTTACTTTTTCTTCCTCATCATATGCTGCAATCCCAAAGTGGTCTCCGTAAATGGCTATTACTGAGTTTTCATATAAACCTTCTTCTTTTAAGTTTTCGATAAATCTGCCTAGTTCCATATCTGCATAGTGAATTGCATGAATGTAGTTTCCTGTGAGGCTACCTTCTAATTCACCTAAGTCTGTGTACTTCTCGTTTGGTGGCATCTTAAATGGAGTATGGCTTGTAAGTGTAATTAAAAATGCAAAAAATGGGTTTTCGTCTATGTTGTCTAGCTCTTTGATGTATTCCAGTGACTGCTTAAAAAATTCCCTATCGGGTATGCCAAATCCTATGTAGTTGTCAAATACAAAGTCATCTTGAGCAATAAATCTTTGAAAACCTTCTGCTTTATATGCTTTATCTCTGTTCCAAAAATCTCTTTCATATCCATGAAAGGCCCATGAAGTATACCCATTGTCTCTTAATATCCATGGCAGGCCATAGTATGAGTTGCTGTGATAAAGGTTGTTAGTTGGCTCTGTTAAAGATGGATATAGAGAATTTAAAGTAGCTACTTCTGCATCTGATGTATTTCCCTTCCCGACTAGTTGAAAGTAATTGTCATAATATAGAGTGCCAGCGTCTTTAACGAGCTTATTTAAGTTTGGAGTTATCTCAAAGCCGTCAATTTCTTTAAACAGCACAAAGTTTTGAAGGGCTTCTACTTGTATAACTATCAAGTTTTTTCCTTCCCCGATGCCAGTGTATTCATTTGTAGGATATTCTTTTTCTAATAGTTCTTTTAGTTTTTGCTCTTCTACAGATACATCTTGAACTTCATCGTCTTTTTTTATTAAGCTTATGGCATCATTAGCATAAAAAGAATAGATTTCATCAGCTACAACTGCTTTTATTTGCCCTTTTGAAAACATGTATACAAAAAGCATGACGACGATAACTGCAGAAATTCTCAAGAGTTTTTTTGTTCTGTTTTCGTTAATCGCAAAAACTTTATGTGGTAGTTTTTTCTTGTTTAAAAGCCACAAATATATACCTATAACCGGTATGTCAAGTAAAAGCGTTAATTTTTCAAAGCTAATTAATTGTTGAATACTTTCTTTAACTTCTACAACAAGCCCTACTTGTTTAAAGACATCTAAGGAAATAAGTCTATTAAAATAGCTAAAGTACATCGCATTTGCAAACAATATTATTGAAAATATAGTGTAAAACAAAAATAGCAATAAGTATTTTTTGTTAGTCTTTAAACTCAATATAGCATATATCAATGATAGTGTTATTAAAGATGTTAAAAGAACTATTATAACTCTATTATTATTAACCTTAATTATATTTGTATATAGAATTGTCTTAAAAATAACAAATAATTCTATCAATATTTCACCTCAAAAATTAAAAGAGTAATTGTGTTTCCAGTTACTCTTTAATAGTTTAGCACTAGGCTATATTTATTTCAAGTTTTTGAAATCTAAAGTTTTATTTTTGTGTCTTCTTCTAATAGGATGTGTTTCAACTTTATGGGTAACGCTTTTTCATCATCGGCTTCATAGTAATTAATTAGAAATCGATTTTCTAAGCTTGAAACCGCTCCATGCTTAACATCGCTTAGTAAAATCAAAAATTTTTCATTCCTCCAAATTGTAAATACATCGCTTTTCCTAAAAGTTCTAGTAATTAGATTTGAAGTGAAATCCTGCCATATTTTCTTAAGTGAATCATATTTTTTAAAATCGTCGAGTTCTACAATCAAAAGATAATTCCCTTCATTTAGTGCTTTTCTTCTAATTTTAGTTACCTGATAAATAACTTTAAATTCTTCTTCATCTAATTTCATTGCACCTTCTAAATATTTTAATTTTTCAATCCCGATTGATTCATTATTTTTGTTTTCTTTTTGGTGCTTTTCAAAGATATCTTCCAAGCGATTTATGGTGTCTATGGTAAATATACCTGTGCCTTTCATAAATTCATTTTGTAGATATTTTATATGATCTACTGCTTGTTTTATTTCTCCATTAGCCAATAGGCTTTCGATAAGATACTGATGTAGCTTTTCTTCATATGCTTCCTTAGATAATGCTTTTTGGCAAATATTTATAATTTCATCATTCATTCTTGATTTTTTATATTGTTCCACTACATTTTCTACTGCATTTACATACAATTTTCTAAAATAATTTCTTATTGGCACTAACCATAGTTCATATCCAAAGTTATCTAAATACTGGTTTTCATATATCTTAAATGCTTTGTTGTACAATATGAAAGCTTCGTTGAAATCTTCAGTGAGATTTCTATTAGCTTCATCTATCAATTTTTCAAAAATATCACTATCTACTATAACATTTCCATTGGTCTTTAATGTGTAGTATCCATTTACAAAATCTATCGTCATAGTATCTTCATCTATTGAAGCTTCTTTAAGTCCTTTTTTTAATCTAAAAATCTGTCCTTTGATCACATTTTTAGTATCCATTGAGTCATATTCGTCCCACAGAGTTTCATAAATAGTTTCAGGCAATATTTTCTGATTTTTAAAAGTAATAAAATATTGAAGGAGCTTCATAATTTTATAGCTTCTTTTTAGATTATCTATGATTGATTTTTCATCAACTAATACATCAAACTCGCCAAAAGTTTTTATATAAAGCTCCATCAGTATCACCTCTGTTATTTTAATATACCCTTTTTTATTGAAAAACACTATCATTTTTAGTCGAAAATTTAGTCGAAAACAAAAAAACTTTCACATATAATCTGTGAAAGTTTTTTGGTCGTATTATTTATTTATTAAATTTCTCTTTACTATTTCATTTACTATAAATGTCGCTACATCTTCTGCATATGATCCACTGCCAAAACCTGCATCATAGCCGAGTTCTTTTGCAAGTTCATAAGTAATTCTTGGACCTCCACAGACGAGTACAACCTTGTCCCTAATGCCTTCTGCTTCTAAAAGTTCAACAAGTTCAGTTAAATTTGGAATATGAACTTCTTTCTGGGTTACTACTTGAGATACAAGGATTGCATCAGCATTTAGTTCTATGGCTTTAGCTACCAGTTCTTCATTTGGCACTTGGCTACCTAAATTGTATGCTTCAATGCCTTCGTATCTTTCAAGTCCATAGTGTCCAGCATAGCCTTTCATGTTCATGATGGCGTCTATTCCAACTGTATGAGCGTCTGTCCCTGTGCATGCTCCTACAACTACTATATTTCTCTTGATATTCTCTTTGATGAAGTTTTCTATGTCTTCTTTTTCCATGACCTCAACGTCTACTTTAGGAACTTCAATTGATGTAAAGTCCACAGTTTGCCTTGTCTTAGCATACATTATAAAATAAGTGTACTCTACCCCTAAGTCATGTGCATATACCACTGAGGCTTCTTCAAAACCCATTTTCAAGACGATTTGCCTAGCTGCTTCTTTAGCCTCATCTCCATATGGCACTGGAAGTGTAAAGCTTAGCTGCATAACTCCATCGTTTAAAGTGTCACCATAAGGCATTACTTTTGTTAAATCCACCTTTTGAGCTTCAGTCATTACTTGTCACCTCCAAGCATCAATTCAATGAATGGGTTAAAGTAGCCAGAGTCTTTTTTGCAAACTCCATCTAATCCTTTCCCACCATCTCTCATTCTCTTAACTCCGCCAAATTTACCCTGTTCTATTGTTTGGAACAATCCTTCTTTTTCAATTTGAGCCAATAAATCACAAGCTTTATCCAATACTTCACTAGCTCTTTGCTGGATTCTTCCATTTTCTTTAAACTCTATTTCTTCACTTAAATGTCTTGCGTTGTTGAAGATGTATTTAGCATTTTCAATTGAAAGATATCTATCATGCAAATGAGGTGTGTGTATTGCTTCAGTTAACATCCCAAGTAATTGTATACCTTGGTTAGTCATGATTGAAACCATGTTGAACATTGCATTTTGAACATGACCTTTAAAGATATTTCCTGTCATGAATTTAGTAGGTGGCATGTATTTTAATGGTGCATTAGGGAAAATCTCTCTTGCCATTTCAGCTTGTGCTAATTCAAGTAAAAATCCATCCTCTAGTGAAGGATCCATTTCAAATGCATGACCTAATCCCATTTGTTCTTCTTTTAAACCTGCTTTTAAAGCGAATTGTTCATTGATAAATTGGGATGCCAATACCGTATGAGCGGCTTCTACTGCATCATCTGTTGTTAGGTAATTGTCTTCTCCTGTGTTTATTATTATGCCAGCAAACCCATTGATTACCCTTGAGAAAAATTGATCTATTAGAGTTCTTTGCATATTTATATCTCTAAATAGTATTCCATATAGTGCATCATTTAGCATCATATCAAGTCTTTCTACTGCACCCATAGCTGCTATTTCTGGCATGCAAAGTCCTGAGCAGTAGTTAGTAAGCCTAATGTATCTGCCTATTTCTTCGCCAACTTCGTCTAATGCTCTTCTCATGAGCCTGAAGTTTTCTTGAGTTGCATATGTGCCTCCAAATCCTTCTGTTGTAGCTCCATATGGTACATAATCAAGCAATGACTGCCCTGTGGTTCTTATTACGGCGATTACATCTGCGCCTTGTTTTGCGGCTGCTTTAGCTTGAATGATGTCTTCATAAATATTACCTGTAGCTACTATTACATATAGGTATGGTTTTGGCCCTTCGCCGAGCGTATTTAGGAAGTGCTCCCTTGTCTTTCTTACATTTTTAATTTTTTCAACAGATTCTTTAGCGATCTTATATATTTCTTCTTTTATCTTTCCTTCATCTTTTGCAGGAAGTCTTGTAATGTCTAATTCTCCTTTGGAAATCTTTTCTGCTATTTCTTGGGGAGTTATTTGTAAATTAGCAATTGCATTTCCCATCCAGTAGGCTGCTCCTCTTTGGAGTCCTCCTCCTTCTTTGATATTGTCTACTACAACATTTGGCAATGGCTTTCCTATCTCATCTACTCCATCTACTCCAAGCAATCTCACTACTGTTCTTTCAGTTGCCACAGTAGTATGCTGATCTATGAACTTTTGAACTTCATCTGCTATGTTTTTAGCAGATTGTCTTGATTTATTAATCTTTTCTACATCAAGATTTAGTTTTCCCACTTTAACACTCCTTTCACGTACTTCGCTTTAAATTTTTCTCAGCTAAAGAAATTATCTCATCATCTAAGCCCATTATACGAGCTATATTTAATGCATCTTTTGGTATAGGGGTGTCTTTGTCCACTTTTCTTAGCCTATAATCCATGTATTTATTTATGATTTCGAAACCTTCTTCTGTACTAATTTCCTCTTTTAATTTTTTTATGTCTAAATTTGACAGTCCAACAACTTGTAAATGGACTACATCTTCTAAATCTGCTACGTTGTCATAATGCGTAGTTAAAATTGTTATCGCCTGTTTGTCTTTTAAATACTCAACTATGGCTTTAGATATGGCATAGCCTTCTTCTGGGTTTGTTCCTCTTGCCAATTCATCAATTAGTATTAGTCCTCTTTCGTCGGCTCTTGTTATTGCCTCTTTTACTACTTTTACTTCTCCACCAAAAGTAGATAAGCCGCTATCTGTTGATTGCATATCGCCAATAGATGACTTTATGTATTCGCTAAGTCCTAGAGTCATCTTTTTTGCTGTTACAAACAACCCATATTGAGCCATAGCAGAAAGCAGCCCAACAAGTTTTAAAGTGATGGTTTTTCCTCCCATGTTCGCACCTGTGATGCAGGTTACACCTTTTTTTAAGGAAATTGAAATCGGTGTGAATTTCAAGTTCTTTTTTAAAAGCATTTCCGCAACTTTGGGGTGAATCCCATCTTCTATTTCAATTATATGTTCCTTCACTATTTCAGGTTTTATACAATTGTAGTCAACAGCAAATTTAGCTTTTGCTATCAATAGATCTAATTTCCCTATGCTTGAGATATTTTTGTAAATTGCCTTTTGATGTTTTTTTATTTCTTTTGTGAGGATTTCTCTTATCCTCATCTCCTCTAATTCTTCTTTTCTTCTCAACAAATTCAATTCTTTTTCTAATTCGTCTACAGCATCTGAAGCTTTTATGCTGAATTTAACATTTAAATAAGTTTCTGATACATAGTTTAGCTGAGGATATTCTTTTATTCTATCTAATACATCTTTCTTGTCTTTTGAGATAATGACTGTATTGTCAGGTCTTATGTCTACTTTTAATTCCTCTTTGATCTTGTCTCTGATAGATTTTTGTTCGCTTTTTAAGCTTTTATCTATTTCTCTTTTTTTATCTCTGATTTTTCTGAGTTCTTCAGAGTACAGATCATATATATAAAAAGATGATATTTTTGTATTTTCAGGATCTAAGAGTTTTTCCAATGGCTCGATAGGTTTTATTTTAGTTTCATCATATACAGGTATGCCATTTTTGTCTATGAATTCACTTAGTTCTCTCAAAAAAAACAGCATTGATTTAATCTCAAAAAACTCAACATCATTTAATATAAACCCATCATTAGCTCTTTTTATAGACTGCCTTAAATCTTTGAAATGACTTAAGATATTGTTAAATCCACTTCTAATTGATGTGTCTTTTATGTGTGGTATAAATGACTCGAGCATCAAAAACTGCTGGGAAAGAGCTTCCTCTTCCCCAGGTTTATAGCAATGCATTCTAGATTTAAAAATATTTCCATAGGGAGTTATACAGTCTATTTTGTCATAAACATACTGAAAATCCAATGCATCAATTGTCTTTTGATCCATAAACATAGTTTAACCCCCTATCATAATATCGATAACTGGAATGTCTTTTATATAACTTTTCATTTTTTTTAGCAGTTCTTCTGGTTCAAAGTAATAACCATATGGAGAGTAAGGATTTACCGTTACTCCAATTAAATTGATCGGGTAAACTACTTCTAGCTTTAAACCCATTTTAAGAAAATGTAAATAATCCTTGGGGGGGATAAATATTTTAGTTCCATCTGATACTGCAATGGTCAAATTCTTATAATGGTGTGTCGAGCTTAGTAGTTCACTTATGGTCGATTTAACTAGAGAACCTGGTATCAAAAGGTATCTTGAATTTTCCTTTATGTGCTCTGATATTTCACGTCCCTTCCCCAGAGCTGTTTTATACTTCAACCTCTCGATTTTAAAATCCTCATCTACTATTGCTATTGTACTTTCTTCCAAAAGACTCTTTAAAATATTTTCATATTTATCTTCTACTTTTTTGAGCCGAAGTAGACTAATAGTATGAAGTGTTTCTTCCACCACTCTGTTTAAATCTCTTGATATGGCAGCTCCAGTTGCTAGTATAGTAGCATCTGATATAGCAGGAGCTGCTTGAGATTTTCTGTCAAGGCTACCATCTATGATTACAAATTTAGCTCCTAAATTTAACATGTCCTCTGAAACTTTTTTCATTTCCTTTAGAGTCTGTGGCCCTGCTAGTTGAATGTACCCAGCAGATCTTACTTTTCCAATGACTACTTCTCCTAATGGCGTTCGATAGTTTGTAGTCATCATTATCTCCACATTTGCATCACTTAAGAGTAGAAGACTTTGAGCAGTCGCAACATAGGTGTTTTCAGATACCCAAATCTTTGGTTTTTCAGTTTCTGTGACTATGTCCAAACTTTCTCCGTCTCTGCCAATTGAGCTTATCCCTATTGGTATGTCTTCTTCGTAAGCTTCAGTTATTATCTCGTTTAGAGTGGTAGTCTTTCCAGCATTTTTGCTCATTCCAATTATTGATATTATCTTATATTGTTCTTTAATTAAATCTAATAGTTGCATGACTATTTATTGTGTTTCTTACTTCTTTCATGTCTTTCTAAATAGCTTGGCTCGAGATTTTTTACTTCATTGCCTTCAAGAAGTTCGGCTACTCCAGTGGATTTAGATTCTTTTTTGCCTTGGCATACATCGCAGTGGCATTCTTCTTCAAGGTGATTTGGCTCAACATAAGTTGTGATTACTCCTTCGTAGTTTCTTAAAACAACTTTAGATGGAGATTGAGAAATCAAGTATTGTGGCATTACTGGAATCTTTCCTCCTCCTCCAGGAGCATCAACTACAAATGTTGGTACAGCATAACCTGATGTATGTCCTCTTAAAGCTTCAATGATTTCAATTCCCTTTGCTACTCTAGTTCTAAAGTGTTCAATTCCCATTGATAAATCACATTGATAGATGTAATAAGGTCTAACTCTCATCTTAACGAGCCCATGAACTAAGTCTTTCATGATATGTGGGCAGTCGTTTACACCTCTTAAAAGTACTGATTGGTTCCCTAAAGGTATGCCTGCATCTGCTAATTTTCTACAAGCTTCCATTGATTCAGGTGTAATCTCTTTTGGATGGTTAAAGTGTGTATTTAACCATATTGGATGATATTTCTTCAACATGTTCACTAAATCATCTGTAATTCTTTGTGGCATAACAACTGGAACTCTACTACCAAGTCTGATTATCTCAACATGAGGTATTTCTCTCAATTTGCTGATGATGTATTCAAGTCTGTCATCTCCAATTAATAGTGCATCTCCACCTGATAACAATACGTCTCTTACTTGTGGAGTATTTCTGATGTATTCAATGCAAGCGTCTATTCTTTCCATTGAAGCTGGAGAGTCATTTTGCCCTGCAAATCTTCTCCTTGTACAATGCCTGCAGTACATTGAGCATTGGTCTGTTATTAAGAACAATACCCTGTCTGGATATCTATGTGTAAGTCCAGGAACTGGTGAATCAGCATCTTCATGAAGAGGATCTTCCATGTCAGCGCCTGATATGTGAGTTTCTGCTATTGTTGGCACAGCTTGCATTCTAACAGGACAATGTGGATCATCTGGATCCATTAATGATGCATAGTATGGAGTGATACCCATTCTGAATTTTTTAAGTACTTCATTTATGTCTTGTTTTTCTTGTTCAGTCAAATTTATGATTTGACTTAAAGTTTCAACATCAGAAACTCTATTTCTTACTTGCCATTTCCAGTCATTCCATTCATTTTCTGTTACATCTTTCCACAACGGAATCTCGTTGTATTTTCTCATTTTAATACCTCCAAATATTTTTACTAAGCATAAAGCTCTGTGAATATTTTTCTTAAGGTTTCAGATTCTCTCATTAAGTTAAGTGCTATTTCAGCATGTCCTTTAGTGTATCCGTTTCCAATGATCATAGTAACGTCTTTGCCTACTCCTTCAGCTCCTAAAGCAGCTTTTGTAAAGCTTGTTGCCATTGAGAAGAAATATACTAACCCATCATCTTTAGTTGCAAGGATTGATGACATTTCAGTGTTAGGAATATTTACAGTATTTATTACTATGTCTGCCATTTCCCCATTTGTTGCTTCTGCAACTTTTTCCATGATTTCTACTGCATCTTGTGCATTAGCCTTGATGTATACATCAGCTAAATTTGCTTGTTTTACCCTGTTTATAGTTTCATCTCTACTGCCTATGCAGATAACTTTTCCAGTAACTCCTGCTCTTTTCTTTGCTTCATATAAGCAGAGCATTCCCGATTTACCTGTTCCGCCTAATACTACTACCGTATCTCCAGGTTTAACTAATTTTGCAGTTTGTGCTGGTGCTCCAGCAACGTCTAAAACTGAAAGTGCTAGATTTTCTGGTATGTCCTCTGGTAATTTTGCGTATATTCCTGATTCAAATAATATTGCTTTGCCTTTGATGTCAACTTGATCTATGTCTTTTCTCACTTCAAGTATTTCGTCTATCCTAAGAGGAGTAAGCGATAGAGAAACTAAAGTTGCGATTTTATCTCCTACTTTTAAATCGGTCTTACCTTCTAAAGCTGGTCCAATTTGTTCAACAGTACCAATTAACATTCCACCTGACCCTGTAACTGGGTTTTGGTGTTTCCCTCTCTCAGCAACTATACTCATCATGATTTTTTTGATTTCTTCGACATCACCTTTTGCTTGCTCTTCTATTTGAGTAAAGCTAGCTGAATCAACATTTAAAGTTTTTACATCGATAAGTATCTCATTGTCATAAATTTCCATAGTATTGTCAATCTTTAATGCTGGTTGTGGTAGTACACCTTTTGGTTCAATAACTCTGTGTACTCCATATGGACTTCCTTTTTTCATTGGCATCTCCTCCTCATATTTTTTTACACTATTATTTAATGCAATTTTCGTGCCAATAAATCTTTGTTAAAAAAATAGCTATTTTGCTCACTTTGTATTTAAATAAATCAGGAAAAGGTTTTTATTGCCGAATTTTAGGCATTACGTATAAAAAAAAGAGCCTCAAAGGCTCATCTCAACTCAATGTTATACTTTTGGATTTTGTATTGTAGGGTTTGTCTTGGTATATTTAACGCTTCGCTTGCTTTGGATATATTTCCATCTGTCGCTTGCAATGCTTCTAATATCAAATTTCTTTCTGTTTCACTTAGGACTTGGTTTAAATCCAATTCAAACTTTCTCTTATTCTTTTTGTTAGCAATCCTTTTCATCTTTTCAGGTAGATGCTCTATATCTATTATATCTACATCGTAGATGCTCATGACTCCTTCAATGAGGTGTTCTAATTCACGCACATTGCCTTCCCAATCATAGCTTTTCAACAGATCTAAAGCTTTTTTAGATATGCCTTTAGTTTCCTTGTTTAAAAGCATATTATACTTTTCTATAAAATGATTGGTTAGCGTTTCTATGTCATCTTTTCTTTCTCTTAGTGGCGGTATCTCTAAAGTGATTACATTTAGTCTATAAAAGAGGTCTTTTCTTAGCATCTTCTTTTCTATGGCTTCCTCAGGCTGAATGTTTAATGCTGTAATTATCCTAACATCTACATTTTTAACTTTTGTATCACCAACTCTTCTTACATTGCCGTCTTGAAGCACTCTCAAAAGTTTGGGTTGAAGTTCAAGGGGCATGGAATTTATTTCATCTAGGAACAATGTCCCGCCATTAGCTAATTCAAATAGTCCAGGTCTATCCTCAGCGCCTGTAAACCCACCCTTTGATGTTCCAAACAGTATTCCTTCCAAGAGGTTTGAAGGTAAAGCTGCACAGTTTTGAGCTATGAAAGGTCCATGTCTTCTCTTGCTCCCACTGTGAATAGAGTGAACAAAGAGTTCCTTTCCAGTTCCAGTTTCTCCTGATACCATCACAGGTACGTCAGATTCAGAAGCTTTTTTAGCTAAAGCTTTTAACTTCAATATCTCTTTGTTGTTGCCTACAATATCATAAAATGTGTATTTTGCGTATTCATTGGTTGGGCTAATTTTATCGTTTTTCTTAAACAGTTGACTCTGCAAGTCTACCACTTTTTCTGAGAGTTCTCTAACTTGGGTTATATCTCTTGAAATCTCTATCGCTCCCAGTATTTTCCCCTTGCTCTTAATTGGGATAGTGGAGTTTATTGTAGTTATCTTCTCCCCCTTGTAGTTTACAAAAGTTTGCTCTTTTCTGAGTATTGGTTCCCCAGTCCTAATCGCAGTAAGTAAAGTACTCGTTTCTTCATCTAGCGAAGGGTATATCTCTAATAAGTGCTTGCCAATGGCTTTTTTTAGTTCTACTCCGTCAATCATCTGAGCAAAAGCGTTGTAGTATATGCTCTTACCAGAGGCATCTATGATGTGTATCCCTTCCTCTAAATAATCTAATACTTCAAAAATATTTTCCCTTAAAAACGTATCTTTCATAATATCCCTCCGTGCCGAATTTTAGGCATTTACCGCCGAATATTAGGCAGGTATTGCCTGCCCAAATAGTTGCAATTGCTATTACTTTTATGAATTTATACCGTCAAAGTATGGAAGCAATATGGATAAATTTTCTCCATTTTTACCTTTGTGTATTCTAATTTTTCAACATCTTCGTATATAGCAAATACGCTCGCTCCACTTCCGCTCATCAAAGCCCCTATCGCTCCATTTTTAAGCATGTAATCTTTGATGTCCCTGATAATCGGAAATTCCTTAAATACTACTTCTTCCATCTTGTTTTCTAACTTATTAGCTACACTAAATAAATCATCTGCCTCTATTGCTTTGATAAGTCCCTCTATGTCAATTCTTTTGTTATCGATCTTTATTTTGCTGTAAACATATGGTGTTGAAATCTCAAATCCCGGGTTTACAAGCAGTATGTGTTTATTTTTAAATGGTTTAACCTCTTTTAATTTTTCGCCTTTGCCTTCTGCTAGTTTTGTACCACCTACTAAGCAAAAAGCAACGTCTGAACCTAGTTCTTCTCCTATTTGCATGAGTTTTTCAAGGGGTAAGTCTAGCTTCCAAATCTCATTTAGCATGAGTAAAGTAGCAGCTGCATTGGTACTTCCTCCAGCAAGTCCTGCAGAAAGAGGTATGTTTTTGATTATTTCTACTTCTACCCCTACATTTGTGTTAGCTATCTGAGCCATCTTTTCATATGCTCTATAGACTAAATTAGATTTATCGACTGGCAAATTTTTATTGTTAGTATGTAATTTAAATCCAGTTTTGATTTCTTTAAATATCAATTTATCGCATAGTGATATCTCTTGCATTATCGATCGAATTTCATGATACCCATCTTGTCTTTTTTTCAATACATCAAGTGCAAGGTTAACTTTTGCGTGTGCATCTATCTCGTAAACCACTGTATCTCTCCTCGCATTGTTTTATATAATTATATCATATATTTTTATTTTTTTAAATGAAAAAGGGCCTGCTTTGAACAGGTCCTTATACTATATTTATGTCATTGAAACATTTTTAATCTTCTAAAATTGTGATTTCCACAGTAGATGTGAGCACATCAGAATAAGTGTAGCTAACCATTCTGGTGTTGTCATAGTCGTTGTTAATACGGACTACGAAAAGACTGGGATATGCAGATTCTAGTATTCCCTCTCTAACAGTTGTCTTTTTTCTACCTTTGTTTGCTTTAAGTCTTACTTTTTTTCCAATGCATCCCTCTAAATCTTCTCTGATTTTGGTTATACTATCCATACCTATTAAAACCACCTTCCAAAGGAATCTCCCTTAACGGGGCAGAAGGAGTGTAGGGACACTCATCATAGGTATAGTATAACACAGGGTAAACAAAAAGTCAAACGTTCAATATTATACTATTTATACCCTGATACTGTCAATAATAACTATTGTTTATTTTATTAAGATTAATTAATAATTTATATGTGTAAAATCAATCTTGCAAAGTAGAAATAAATTGTCAAGCTTATGGCATCGGCAATTGTTGTGATAAGTGGTCCCGCCATGATTGCTGGGTCTATTTTAAATTTCTTTGCAATAATTGGCAGTATTCCTCCTAATAGTTTTGATATCACTATTACCACTATCAAAGTCAGAGAAACTAAAAGCGAAATATTAAAATCAATCTTTTCTAGATAATACAATCTCAAGAAATTTATAAATGAAAGTACTACACCTACGATTATGGAAATTCTAAACTCTTTCCACAATACCTTAGCGAAATCTTTCATTTCAATTTCTCCGGTTGCTAAACCCCTTATGACCAGTGTCGATGATTGGCTCCCGGAGTTTCCAGCTGTATCCATTAGCATTGGTATGAAGGAATTTAATACTATCATAGCTGTCAGAACTTCTTCAGCTCCATTTATTATCCTGCCTGAAATTGTGGCTGATACCATCAATATCAATAGCCAAAATATCCTGTGTTTTGCTAATTCAAATACGTTCGACTCCAAATAGGCTTCATCTGATGGCGCCATTGCTGCCATCTTTTGAAAGTCTTCAGTTGCCTCTTGTTCCATTACATCCATTATATCGTCTACGGTTATGATTCCTGTAAGTCTGTTTTCATTGTCAACAACCGGAAGAGCTAAAAATCCGTATTTTCTAAATATGTTGGCGACAGTTTCTTGATCGTCATGAGTGTTTACATATATGACATCTCTTTCCATTATGTCTTCAATTTTTTGATCTAATTCAGACGTGACAAGTTTTCTTAGAGAGATAATTCCTTCCAGCTTTCTATTTTCATCAGTTACATAGCACGTATAGACCGTTTCTTTATTCAATCCTGTCTCTTTTATATGTTGCAGCGCTTCTCTTACTGTCATGTTTTTCTTTAAATCGACATACTCTATAGTCATTATGCTTCCTGCAGAATCAGGTGGATATTTCAAAAATTGATTTATTAAATCCCTTTCTTCCTTGTTGGATTGCAATAAGATTTTATTTACAATATTTGCTGGCATCTCTTCTAAAAGGTCGATCATATCATCAAAATATAACTCTTCTACAATGTACTTGAGCTCCTTGTCTGTTATGACTTTTATGATCTCTCTTTGCCTGTCTGATGTCAAATGTGCAAAAACATCAACCGCTAAGTCTTTTGGGAGCATTCTAAATAACAGCACAGCAGTTTGAGCATCAATTTCATTCAAAATATCAGCTAAATCTACTTCGTTCATCTCTTTTAGGATTTCTTTGAGCTCCACATATTTCTTTCTTGCAACTAGATCCAAAATTAGCTCTAATTGTTTTTCTTTGTCCATAGTATTCCTCCTTATTCAGTTTTCGAGGAACCACAGACAATGGCTGTGGTTCCAGTTATTAAGCTTTTACCTTCGGGCAGCGGACTAGAATCCACAGCCATCACTCCTTTCAAAATAAAATGCACCTATATTATAGCACAAAAAAAGGTGGTCTTCCCACCTTTTTTTGTTTAGCAGCTCGATTCTTTAGCCATGCCATTTGGCAAAATGCTGAAACCTCGTCTTAGCCAATTGTCACTATAATCTATAGTGAATGAATCAAAATTTTCAAAAGCTAAATCTTCTAAATAAAATTTGAATCCATCAGCCTCTACTTCAACGTCTCCTTCTTTTGGCTCATCCAGAGCCATACCAAAGCTTGGGCCGCTTCAACCATAGCCTGCTAAAAAAATTCTCAATGCTTTTGCATCATTTTTTCTGCTTTCAAGAACTTTCTTTAGTTCTTCTTTTGCAGAATCAGTCAAAACAATTTTCATTTTATCACTCCTATACCCCCATATGGTATATTAATTTTAAATCTTTATTTTTGTTTTGTCAAGATATTTATACTCTTCTATATAAATATTCTATGATAATGTCATATTAAATTTAATCTGATAAAATGTCAGTATGAGAAGGGAGATTTTTAATATGACCCAAAAGGAAATAACAAGACTTAGGGTTATTAACCAAACTATTGAT